>Ga0210387_10001689_pt1 | contig 16712 bp, 19 predicted proteins | sample IncBWC7OmetaG_FD_160108 | JGI IMG/M metagenome (GOLD analysis project Ga0210387, IMG submission 160108) | Forest soil microbial communities from Barre Woods Harvard Forest LTER site, Petersham, Massachusetts, United States - Inc-BW-C-7-O ...
CCCTTGAGCTACGGAGCTGCCAAATACTTAAAGACTGACGCACGGATCTTCCAAGAGGAACCCGCTTGGGTGTACACGTTTACCAGATACCCCCCGAATTTCTTGGTGCTGTCAATAGTTACAGCCCACCCAACGGACATTCTCTCCGTTTCCGGTTGAAATCCGAGCGGTAACCTTGTCAGCCGCTAGACATAAATCACTGCGCTGTCTTCATCTCGACTCGGATACCGTGGAGCGTCTTCCCCGAAGCGTTCAAAACGCGTCCGGCTGGTTGCGGTGCCATATGCACGACCAAACATCCCTGACCATTCCAAGCCTCAATCGCCTTTATGACATCCCGGTTTGGAGGCAACTGCGTACCGTCGGGAGAGAAATCATGAATCGGACCCTGAACCTGATCGAACACAAAAACGGACGGCCACCGATGATGGTGGACGGGTTCTTCGTCGTTTGGCTCCAGAATTACGTCAAGCACACGCAGGCGTTCGTTCTCGAAGAGGACTTTGTGGTGCTTTGGCGCGGCGATCACAGCGTCCAACGCCGTGTCCCAAGTAGATGGATCTGTCATAATGCTCTCCTTTTACAACAAAAGTCAGGCTATCAAAGATGAGTGAACTCTTTCCTGACAGGGGTTGCATATTGCAAAAAACTCCATAGCACCGTCAATAGTTTATATTTTATTTTCGGCTCACACGATGGTGTCCTGCCACCCGTTACTTACACTCCCATTCAAGCTTTACGTCAGTATAGTTAATATTGCTACTGCGTTGTCGTAGCCGAAGCCGCCCATCAGCTAGTGTGCGATAGCGGTGGTTGGAGACCGAATTAACCAAATATTAATTCGCAACCTTCAGTGGCTTCTCCTGAGCTTACCAATGCTACCGGAACAAAACAAGGCAGGCACATCGTGAAAAAAGAAAGCAATGTGTCTTTTCGGCATCACCCAAATGCTATAGTCTTTTAAATAGTAGGGAAGATGCCCATCAAAATCCGTTAAGACAAACATCTAATCGGAAACGCCAGTTCCATTCGCTGCTTGGCTTCCAAGAGCCGCTGCACCAACTTGAACGTCGGGACGAATAGTATCCGTTGAATGGATCCGATCCGGGCCCAATAACTCGTCGTAAACACTCAGGTTCACTTCCAGCTTCATCTCAACGATGTTGTTGGGTGGGCAAAAATGCCGCCGGATCGTGTCGAGGCTTACTTGGGCGCCGAGTTCTTCGATCACCGCTTCCAAGCTCTCCAGACGCTCCTGGAGGCCAAGAGCCAGGATCCCCAGGTATTCGCGCTCGGCCCGCCCTGACGAGTGGCGCTCTTTGAGTCTGTCGTAAAGCCTACGCCATCGCGCACTAGGAACATCGCCTCCCAATGCGCCAGCCAATCAGAGCGCCCGGCTTACGCTGCAGCGCTGAGGCCAATGTGGTTCTCCGACTGACTCCTGACTCCTGCCTCCTCCCTGCTTGAACGAATCTCCTTGATCTGCCCGAAGTCAAAGTTTGGGATAACCGTTGTGAATATTCGAAACCGCTTTTGCAGTAGATCGACTTGGCTGGTGTTGGCGGGAGTAATTCTCACTGGCTTCCGGGTGTTCGCCGCCAGCGAAGACGCTCAGAAATCGCCTTCGACAATCCTGACAATCGCTGCCGCGGCTGATCTGAGATTCGCCCTGGATGATTTGGTGAAGGAGTTTGCGGAGAAATTTCCGGCACCAAAAATCAACGTCTCCTACGGATCTTCCGGTAACTTCTTCGCCCAATTACAGAACGGTGCACCGTTCGATCTCTTCTTCTCGGCCGACATCGAATACCCGCGGAAGCTTGCCGAAAAAGGCCTGGGTACGGATGACGTTTTCCTTTACGCAATCGGTTGCATCGTCGTTTGGCTACCAAAGGATTCACCGGTGGCTGTGGAGAAACTTGGGATCAAGGCGCTGTTGGAGCCATCGATTCGGAAGATCGCAGTGGCCAATCCAGAACACGCACCTTATGGCCGCGCAGCGGTGGCGGCGTTGAAAACACTCAACGTTTATGACCAAGTCGCGCCACGACTGGTGTACGGGGAAAACATCGCGCAGACTGCACAATTTGTGCAAAGCGGCGCAGCCGATGCCGGCATCCTCGCACTCTCGCTTGCGGTTGCTCCTCAGATGCGCGATGCGGGGCGATTCTGGCAGGTGCCGCTCGATGCTTATCCTCGCATGGAACAAGGAGGGATCATTCTCAAATCGACGAAGAATCTCGAGACGGCCAGGGCTTTTCGGGATTTTGTCCTGGGTGAACATGGGCGCGAGGTTTTAAAGCTCTATGGCTTTTCCCTACCAGAAAAATGATCGATGGACTGGCGCGCCATTGAGCTCAGTTTGCGGCTTTCCACGCTGACAACGCTCTTGTTGTTGATCCTTGGCTTGCCGCTCGCGTGCTGGTTGGCCTTCTCCCGCTGGCGCTGGAAATATTTCATCGAAGCCGTGGTGGCCTTGCCCATTGTTCTACCCCCGACGGTCTTGGGCTTTTACGTGCTGATTGCGATCGGTCCGCGCAGCCCGATCGGGCAAGCCTATTCGGCGATCACTGGACGAGGCTTGCCTTTTTCGTTCCAGGGGCTTCTCGTGGCTTCGGTGCTTTACAGTCTGCCCTTTGCCGTGCAGCCCTTTACCGCCGCAATTTCGACTGTCGATCGACGATTGATAGAAGCGTCGTGGTGCCTCGGCAGAGGCTGGCTCGCCACGTTCTTCCGGGTAACTTTGCCGCTAGCCTGGCCTGGGGTCTTGACCGGGGTGGTGCTTACTTTCGCCCACACTCTAGGCGAATTCGGCGTCGTCTTGATGATCGGCGGCAATCTTTCGGGGATTACTCGAACAATTTCTATTTCCATTTACGATCAGGTACAGGCACTCGATTATGGTGCTGCCAATCAGACTTCTCTGGCGCTGCTACTGTTCTCTTTTCTGGTGCTCGCGATCACCTACGGGCTGCAACGGAGAGGTATTGCGGTATGGCCGATGCATTGACCTTGCATTTTCGGAAAACATTTCCAAAAGGTGCGCTGATCGATGCTGACTTAGAGGTCGGACTCATTCCCCCGACCGTTACTGTCCTATTTGGTCCGTCCGGCTCCGGTAAAACGATGATCCTGCGCGCACTCGCCGGACTCGAACGATCCACGGACTCCGTTATCCACTTTGGCAGTGAGGTTTGGGTAGACGACAAAAATGGCGAATTTATCCCGCCACAGCGGCGTCGAATCGGTTTTCTCTTCCAGGATTACGCGCTTTTCTCCCATCTCACGGTGACGGGAAATATCCGCTACGGCTTACGCGGTCTGTCCGCCAACGAACGACAGTTCCGCATTGGTCAAATGCTCGAGCGCTTTCAACTTCAAGACCTTGCCGCGCGTTATCCGGATCAGCTTTCCGGCGGCCAGAAACAGCGTGTTGCTTTGGCCCGCACGCTGGCGCCGCAACCTCGGTTGCTCTTGTTGGACGAACCACTCTCTGCGTTAGACGGCCCAACACGAGAAGCGCTGCGCGGTGAGCTGCGTCACCTCCTCAGCTCCCTCTGCATTCCTGTGCTTCTCGTCACTCATGATCGCGTGGAAGCTCTCGCCCTTGGCGACCAAGTCGCCATTGTGAACGAAGGCCGAATCGTTCAACACGCGTCGATCGAAGATGTTTTTCGTCGGCCACTCACACCGGCGATCGCGAAGATCGTAGCAGTAGAGAACGTCCAGCGCGCTCGCGTGCTGGACGCGGACGAAGAACTCGTCACCGTCGCCGTTGGAGAAGCCCGACTGATCGCTGCGGCTTCAGATTTCCCAAGGGGTGCCACCGAAGCATTCGTCTGCATTAGAGCCGAGAATGTTCTCCTGCTGAAGAGTGGAGAAGCAGTGTCGGCGAGTGCGCGAAACCGGCTGCCAGCAATCGTCAAGGCTCTAACCCGCGAAGGGCCGATTTGGCGGATTGAGCTCGATTGCGGTTTCGCTCTCACGGCGCTGTTAACCCGCCAAGCGTGTGAGGAATTAGTTCTACAAGAGAATGACCGAGTCCTTGCGATGATCAAAGCCACCAACGTTCACCTGATTTCGCGCTCTTAAGAAGGGTCCGTTCGACGAATTCCGGAAACAGGAGCATTCAATCGTTCACCGATAAAACCATAATCGGGTCCGCAATTTTCTCCGGGGCGATTTCCTGGTCGAGGGGCAGGACCGCGGTGCCGATTGCAAAAAATTCAATCACGTGTGTCTGCCAGCCATGGCTACCCTCGTGGATATCAACACCGACCACTCCCTCAGCTTTGGCGGCAGCGGCCTCGTATTGCATGCGCTCGACAGCGATCTCCCGAGCCTCGTACATCGCGGAAGTGAAATTTACGAGTTCGACATTTTGGCCGGCGCGGGCCAAAGCAGACAGCACGCCGCGGTGGGCGACGTGATAAACGCAGGAGCCCATGACCATTTCCACGGGCCGGTAGCCGGAGTGCAGCAGCGACCAGAAATCCTGACCTGTCAAATCGGACGTGAAAGGGCCGCCGTCATGCGCTCGGAACCCTTTGTGACCATCGCCATGGACCACGCCGGTGCCGATGGCGATGAATTCCAACAGATGTTCGTCCCATTCGAGACGTTTGATCGTCAGTTTGACACCGACAATACCGTCCGCTCCCATCGCGGTGGCTTCAGCGCGCATACGCGACATGGCCAGTTCCCGCGCATGGTACATCGCCTTTGAGAGGACATCCATTTCCTGATTCTTGCTCCAGTTGCCATATTGAATGCCGACATGGTAGACGCAGGTCCCGACGCAGAGACCAACGGGCTCAAAGCCCGCTTTGCGGACCAGAAGAAATTCATTGACGGTGAAGTCGGACGTGAAAACTCCCGATGAATGTTGGGAAGTACGCAATCCTTTGAGACGTTCCTGGGCGTGCGTTGGCATTTTGTTTGAATCGTCGCTGGGCATTTCAGATAGCTCCGTCTCTGTCGTTCGAGGGATAAGACTGGTGGTGGCCCCTCGCCCCGGTGAGAGGCGTTTGACCGGCATGCATATCGACTACCATTTTAATGTCGTGCGGAATAGGCACGCCGCGCTGCGCATCGATCGTTGTCGCAATGACGATATGGCGGGCGAGGTATTGTTTGACGTCATTTGAACCTTCACGTTCGAACATTTGGCTGAAATTGACGTGTGCAAGGACGCCGTTGCCTTGGGATTGCGCGCTCTGCCGGAGCTGCGCATGGGCATGTTGACGAACGAGTTCCCACAAATTAGAGAGCTGCAGGGACTCGACGTTACCCATCCAGGTCTGCCGGGCGCCGCCGCGCCAGTCGTTCATCCACTCGTAGTGCGCACCCACCGCGATGCCAGTTGGTACGACATCGGCCTCTAATAATTTGACGAACTCCAGCGCCGGAATGGTGGCAATAATGGGGTCTGAACTCGGTGACAGGCCGTCAATTTTAACCGCCGTGCCGACTAACGTGAAATCCATGCTGCTTTCGATGCCAAGAGGAATTGTGCGCATCTTCACGTCCAGTACAGCGTTGGCGCCGGCTGCCCTCGCTTCTTCCCGCAAGCGTTGCAAGGCGGTTTCCCATCCTTGGCTATGACCCAGGGTCCAGGACCAGCCGTAATGTAGCCAGCAGGTGGCGGAGACGGAGGCGATCGGTTTGATGCCGTGCGAGCGGGTGATCAGCAGTTCGGCGGGAGTGAGGGTCGCGATCCACGGCGCAGCGCCGCAGCGCGTAGCTTCCAGACGGGTGCGGATGGATGCGGGAACGGCGCCGGAACTCAGCGAATCGACGATTTCCGCCTGCCGTTGCGCAGAGGCAGCTCGTTGCGCCTCCACGCCCGGGTCTCGATTTCTGAAAACGTCGAACAGGCCCATGAAATATTCCTAGCCTTAGGTCGCCATAAAGTTGGCGATTGATTGACTTAGGGATTTGGCGTGTTCGGACGCCTTTTTGGTCTCCTCCGCGAGGCGGACGAACCAGTCTGCCGGATCAATGCTCTTGGTGTTGAGCGTGACACCACGAACGACCATGGCGATGCTCGCTTGGAGCCGCCCATTGACTATTTGCAGGATATAGCGGTTCTCACCCAGTTCGACTGTGACGCCAATGGTCTTGGCGTTACGCGAGAACAGACCTTTGGTTTCTTGAATGGTCACTAGGTCCGGTAAAGCCTCACGTAGACGCAAGGCGAAAGCACGAAGGTTACTTTCAGCGTCCGATTTGAAGCGGCGCAACCAAGCCGCCTGCATATCAAAATCGATCTCGGCCATGCTCCCGCTCAGGTTCCGGAGGGCTTTTCGACGGCGCGTTGGTAGACGCCCTGCATGCCGCGGACCAACCGGTCGCGAATCTCCACCAGTTTGGCTTCGCGCTCGCGATCGCCGGCAGCGACTTCCCGTTCGATATCAATAACCTCGTTCATGGTTTTCACGGCTTCATCGGCGACCTGGGCCAGCACGTCAATATTGCGCTGATCACCACCGAGGCTGCGCGCCGCGGAAGTGGCTGCGGCATGCGCGCCCTTGGAGGCTAACAAGGTGATTTGCCGGTTGGCTTCGTCCAACTTCTCGGCTTGTGCGGCGGCGTTGCGGATCTCCACCTGTACAACCGCCTGCGAAGCGACCGCCATCAGGCGCGGGATGACGACCAGCATGCCATTGGAGATTTTCATCATGCGGGTCTCAGCGGCCTTCTTGTTCTGGCCAATGATCGGGATCAACATCGCCGACCCCACGAGGGTCTCCAGCATTTCCGCGATTTTGCCACGGAAATTCGCAATCGCGCCACGAAATTCCATCACATCGGCAGCATCCGCAGGGTCGCCGGTCTCGACGGCGTGCACCCGGAGTGCGTCCAACTCATCCTGGCCACGGTCGATGGCGATCTGGCCGGCGGCGATTTCGATTTTCAGTGCGTGCAAGCTCTGGCGGATGGCGAGTGCCTGTTGGTCTAGAAGGTCGATGGTAACGGCGAGGTCAGCCTTGGTTTTGCGGGCTTTGGCCTGTTCAGAGTCCATCAGTTCGAGGAACTTTTTCCGGTTCTCGTGAAACCCCTTGAAGGCGGTGTGGGCATCGGCTGCGACTCCGAGAAGCCTGCCAATGACGCCCTTGCGAGAGGCGGGTTTGCCGTCCACTGATTCAGCCTGCAGATCCTGAATCCGGAGAATTTTAACACCGTCGATCACCGCGGCGGCGATGCGGCCGACCTCATCCGCTTCCCCCAGGCGAACACCAGTTAAGAGCTGACGGGAAGCCTGGGCAATCCCGGTGAGCACACCATCGCCATGCGCCAGGAGAGTATTGGTGTTGCGGAAATCGAGATTCGCGGCAGAACGGTTGGCGAGGTCCAAATCTTCTGGCCTAAGGCTGGCGACTTCCACCAGGCGTCCCAAACGCGCCTGAGGCAAGAGCCGTTCATCGGTGGTTACCGGGATCTGAGGCTGGCCGGCTGGTACTTTTGTCATTGCCTGAGAGGGGGCAGGGACAGGATCCAGATTGTCGAACGCTGAGAGGTCGAGGGGTGTCGAGGATGAGTCCTCAGCCATAAGGTATTTTCTTTCACGCGTTAAATCTTCTTGATCAGGCTTCTGCTAAGAACATCACCCGGTGATGAAAGCGGAACCGGGAGAGAACCCTCAGCGCGTGATCGAACGCTCGACCATTGTCGCCGCAAAAATGGCTTTTGTCGAACACGCGGCCCCCCGGCCATTTCGTGCCGATGTCATTTGCCACATCGAAAACGAGAATCCGCCGCGGGTTTAGACGTTCCCTTCAGCCGGATCGCGCCTGCAAAATATTCCAATGCTGTTCGGAGTCGCTCCGACAAAGCCGGATCGGACCTAATGCCCGCAGCATCAAGGTTCCGGCCCCACAGCGGCAAGGTGATCGAGGCACGCTCAATCAGCTGTGCGGACATAGTCGTCAAGATCTCGCGCAACTGCGCATCACCGTGGATCGCGCGCTGTGAAGTATTGATGAGGGCGGTCGATTTTTCCGGAAATTCAACGCTGCTGACGAGCCAGTCCAAGGCGTTTTTCATCGAGCCCGCGACCCCATGGGCATATTCAGGCGAGCAGATTAAAAGCCCGTCGCACCGGCCGATCTCGTGGCGCAGTGCCCTGACAACTTCCGGAGGATCATCCGTGTCTAAATCCGGATTAAAGTGAGGAAGGTCTCCCAAGGCGGTGTAATGAACAATTTCGACGCCGGCAGGCGCGAGAAAGGCCGCCGCCTGCAAAACCGCGGTGTTGGAAGAAGCGGCCCGTAAGCTGCCTGAGATTGCGAGAATGCGCACCATCACTCCGCTTTTTTCCACTAATAGGACGAAGCGCGATCAGAAACGAGGAAGCGACCACCTCCCGGAAGGTAGGAGAGTCCCCACGGAACTCCTCCTGGCTCCTGACTCCTGTTTCCTGACTCCTCTCCCCCGCTCTCTCAACTGCCGCTCGGCTTCCAGAGACCAAGCGTCGCTCCCGTTGGGTCAACAATAATGCTTAACCAACCGGCGCCCGGGACCTCCGTTACCTCCCTCATCACCACGGCGCCCAGCGACCTCGCCTTTTCCGTCGCGGCCGCGATATCATCGACCAGCACATACGCCAGCCATGTGGACAACGCACCGGGCACAGGATGTTGCATGATCCCTCCACCGGTTCCTTCGCCGACCTGGATCATCGTGTAGGTACCGTTCGGCATCGATACATCCTCTAATTTCCAGCCGAACAGATTCCCGTAAAAGGCTTTCGCCTTGGGAACATCTGTCGTGTTGAGTTCAACGTGGACGAATGGGTTTGCCATAGGTTTTTCTTTTTGCGATTTCGGTTTCTTAGAATTTGGTTTGCACCGATTGTGCACCCCTCATCGTTGGCTCGTCTCGCCCTCCGGCGGCAGATTAATCTCTTCACGTCGAGAGAGCCGTATGGAAACCCTCTCGATTAAATTCCGATCTCCTCGGTTGATGGTGCGGCCCACCCCGGAAGATCCGATGACATCGCGATAATATCGTCCGCAGAATTCTCGGAATTCTTCATAGTTCCATGGCCCGTCGTATCCGATAACTCTTCCCACTTCTAATGGTTGGCTCTGAAAGTCCGTTCCGATTAGCTGACGCACTTCAGCGCTGAGGTCCCTTAAGCACTCATCGCCAATTTTGAGGTCGAACTCAATCAGCGAGCCAATTTGGTTTTCGTCAGGTTCGAAAGTCGAAATCCTTTTCAAGTTTATCCTGATGCACTTGAATTCGAGTGTTCCGGTAGGCATTTCGGTGATGGGTCTTGGCGTTAAGCTCGGCCTTTGTGATGAGCTTTTCCTTCCACAATTCTTGCGGCATTAAAGTCTGATTTGCCTTGTCTTTGCAGGGGTAAAAACGCAGCACGGTAATGTACCGCACCGACCCGCGCAAGGTTTCTCCGCGATCCGATCAGGTTCCGGGGCGTCCGCAAGGAGACCGGTTTCCGTCCGCCGGCAGCAATACCGTGGGGCCGCGGCGATCAATGGCGGACGGTCCCTTTACTAACAGAAGTGAGTTTCGTTAGCTATTTTCAGTTTGCCGGCTGCTTGTGCGTCGGTCCGCGATTCTCCGCCTTTCTCAAAACAAAGGTCCTGAACGGCGATTGGTTAAGCCCGCGACTCTCTAAAAACTTATCGCAAGCTTTCCGGACAGATAAGATCTGGCTCCGGCGCAGATCATTGGATTTCTCGACCTCGCGGCTTGGATTTGAGTCTTGGGGTTCACCCCCCCGCCTTTCTTCGCCAATTCTCACCGGCAAGACATATCGATTGTTCATAGACATCGACATATACATCGAGTCTCGCTCGTCGTCATATTGTATTTATTGATTTTATCGCAATTATGAACCACCCCGACCCCTGTCACTTCGTCCCCTCCGGTCCTCGCCTGCCTGCCGCTCCGATCCGACAGGGTCACGGTTTTGCCTTCGATTGCCCCTAGTCCTAGTGGACCGTCTCGGTGGTGGTGTCGATAGGAATATTTAACGGTAAATCCGTCTCCAAATAATCGTTAAAGCAGAGAAATTGTAACCCCATGAGCAGACTAAAATACATCCTGACGATCGGTGCCATCATCGCCTGCACTTCGCCGTTGCTGGCGCAGCAAAAACGCATCAGCCCCCATGAAACTGTCAGCAAGGTCATCGACGAAAATCGCGTCATGATTGTTTATGGGCGGCCCTACACCAAAGATCCAAAAACCGGCCAAAATCGTAAAATTTGGGGTGAACTCGTTCCGTACGGCGAAGTATGGCGCACCGGCGCTGATGAAGCCACACTCCTGATTACCCAAAAAGCCATTATGATAGGCGAGACCACGATTCCAGCGGGCGCCTACACTTTGCGGACTTTGCCAAATGAAGACGGCACCGCTAAATTGATTATCAACAAACAGATAGGCCAATGGGGGATCGGTCCCGCCTCCTATGACCAGGAGCAAGACCTTGCGCGCATTGATCTGGCGAAAGAAGCTTTGGATACCCCGGTGGATCAGTTCACCATCACCATTTCAAAAAATCCTTCCGGAGGCGGCGTATTGAAAATGATGTGGGAAAGCACAGCGTTCTCAACACCGTTTACGGTGCAGAAATAATCCAGGCCGTTCCAATTTTAGAGATTCCCTCCCATCCCCTGCAGTTCGCTCCTGAAATGAACCAAGACCTCCTCTCGACACTGCAGTGAAGAATCCGGTAGTTTCGATTCCTGGACCGGTGCGAACACCCAGAGCACGGCGTCTTCCGGCCAGTCTAGCCCTCGGACTTGCGGTTCTCAGTATTTCGCTCACGACAATGTCGCAACCAGTTCCCGCATCAGAGATTTTGCGGCAACTGCGCGGCTTCCGCGAAATGGGCAGCGTGCTCTACATTGCGGCGCATCCGGACGACGAAAATACTGAATTGATCACCTATTTCGCCCGCGGACGAAATTACCGCACGGCCTACCTTTCGCTGACGCGCGGCGATGGCGGTCAAAATGTGCTTGGCCCTGAATTCGGCTCTGAGATCGGAGTGATTCGCACCCAGGAATTGCTCGCCGCTCGACACATTGATGGCGGCCGGCAATACTTTTCCCGGGCAGTTGATTTCGGTTTTTCTAAGGATTATCGAGAGACCTTAAGAATTTGGGATCGGCAACAGGTGTTGAGCGACATGGTGCGGGTCATCCGCGAGTTTCGGCCAGACGTGCTCATCACCCGTTTTTCTTCCATTCCCGGCCGCACGCACGGACACCACACGGCCTCCACGGTATTGGCTTTGGAAGCTTTCAAACTCGCGGGTGATCCGAAAGCTTTTCCAGAACAGCAACTCAAACCGTGGCAACCAAAACGCATTCTTTGGAATGAATCAATCTACCAGCACGAAGATATTGGCGCAGCCCAGCAAGTGCGCATCGGTGTCGGCGGCAGTGATCCGGTGACTGGGGAATTGTTCGCTGACATTGCCGGGCACAGCCGCTCCATGCACAAAACTCAAGGCTTCGGTAATTTCACCATTCCCGTCAGAAACGGCCCGAGATTTGAAACGTTCCAACTGCTCGATGGCGCGCCGATGACCAGCGATGTTCTTGACGGAGTGGACACCACTTGGAACCGCGTGCCCGGCGGCGCCAAAATCGGAAAGCGGGCTGACGAAATCATTGCCCAATTCGATTCACAGAATCCAGCCGCAAGCGTGCCCGAACTTTTGCAACTGCGGGATGAATTGGCTACCCTGCCTGCGGACGATGCTGTCGTCATTGAAAAACGCGGGCAGCTAGACCGTATTTTGCAGGCATGCCTCGGCCTCGAAGTACAGACTACGATTTCGCAGGCCGAAGTTGTGCCGGGCGAAAAGATGAATCTTCACCACTCGGTGGTGATTCATTCCGGCATTCCGGTTCGTTGGGTCGCGGTACGCTATCCCGCAACCAAACAAACAATCGACACGGGAATCGACCTACTCACGGACCAATCCAGATCGTTGGACTCGACGCCAACGCTCCCTGCCGACACGCCGCTCAGCCAGCCCTATTGGCTGCGCGAAGAAGGCACGGCAGGACTGTTTCGCGTGGATGATCCTTCGTTGATCGGTCGTCCGGAGAATCCGCCCATGTTTCCCATCGAATATGTTTTTGCCATCGGCGGCCAGACGCTTGTCGTCCCTGATCAGGCGGTGCAAGTCACCACGAATTCCGCGCATCGTGAAATTCGCCGTCGCATGGAGGTGATTCCGCCAGTCTCACTTGATTTTGTTTCTGACGTTGCACTGTTCGCTCCGGGAACATCTCGTCCGGTTGAAATCGAAATGGTGTCGTCCCGAAACGATTTGACCGGCCTGGTGCGACTGGAAGCGCCCGATGGCTGGAATGTGTCGCCAGCCGAGCAATCATTCCATCTGGCAGCCGTCGGCGAGCGGGCCCAGTTTCAATTCACCATCACCGCGCCGCCGCAATCTGCCACCGCAAAGATAGTCGCCGGCGCCGAAATCGGCGGAGTGCGTTATCGCACCCAACGCGTGGAAATCAACTACCCGCATATCCCGCCGATATTACTGCAGCCTCCGGCCAGCCTGAAAGCGGTTAGTCTTCAACTCGCAACTCGCGGTCAGACCGTTGGTTATCTGCCGGGCGCGGGTGACAGCGTGGCGGAAAACTTAAAACAAATGGGTTATTCGGTGCAAATGTTGGACGACACGAAACTCGCGCCTGAACAATTGCGCGGGCTCGATGCCGTGGTTATTGGCGTTCGCGCGTTCAATGTCCGAACCAACCTTGCGTCTCAGCTTCCGGTGCTTTTTGCCTATGTCGAAAACGGCGGCACGGTCGTCGCCCAATATAACCGGCCGGACGGGTTAAAAACGGAGCAGCTGGCGCCATTTGAACTGCATCTGTCGGGAGATCGCGTCACCGACGACAAGGCGCCGGTCACCTTTCTCACGCCGGACCATCCGGTGTTGAATTCGCCCAACAAAATCACCAGTGCGGATTTTGACGGCTGGGTGCAGGAACGGGGAATATATTTTCCCAATCAATGGGACGAACACTTCACGCCGATTCTCGCCTTCAATGATCCAGGCGAGTCGCCGCTCAAAGGCGGACTGCTTGTCGCTCCCTATGGCAAAGGCTATTTCGTTTATACCGGACTGGTCTTCTTTCGGGAACTTCCCGCCGGCGTCCCAGGAGCTTTCCGTTTATTTGCCAATTTGATTTCACTCGGCAAATGAAACCGCCCACCGCTCTCAATTCAGTTGCACCTGAAGGTGAAGACACTGGATTGCCGTGGTTGCGCACCTGGAAGGGCGTTTACCTCGTCGTGATCATTAATTTCGTTCTTTGGGTCACCATGCTTGTCGCCTTGACGGATTTCTTTTCATGAGCGCCCTGGATTTCGTTGTCCTCATCGGCTCTATGCTCGGCATTGCCATTTACGGCATCTGGCGCACGCGCGGTCGTCGCGGATTGAATACCTACCTGAAGGGCGATGCCAAGACGGCATGGTTTGCCATTGGTCTTTCCGTCATGGCCACTCAGGCCAGTGCCATCACGTTTCTCTCGACGCCTGGTCAGGGATACCTCGGCGGACTTGGATTTGTGCAAATCTATTTTGGACTGCCGATTGCGTTAATCATCATCGCCGCCATTTTCCTGCCGATTTTCCGACAGCTGAATGTCTATACCGCCTACGAATATCTCGGATGGCGTTTCGATAGCAAGACCCGCCTGCTGGGAGCGAGTTTGTTTCTTCTCCAACGCGGACTGGGCGCAGGTTTGACCATTTACGCACCCTCCATCGTTCTGGCCACTGTCTTTGGTTGGCCACTCAACTTGACGATCATCAGCAGCGGATTGGTGGTTATTGTCTACACCGTGATGGGCGGCAGCGGCGCCGTGACCGTCACGCAAAAATATCAAATGGCCATCATCTTCGCGGGCATGGTCACGGCGTTCTGCCTGTTGGTGGTGAAACTGCCAGCCGGACTCAGCTTCACGGATACCCTGGCCCTGGCGGGTGGATTTCAGAAAGTCAACGCGGTGAATTTTTCAACCAATGTTCACGAACGCTATACATTTTGGTCGGGGTTATTCGGCGGAACGTTCTTGATGCTGGCCTATTTCGGCACGGATCAATCACAGGTGCAGCGCTACCTTTCAGGCGCTTCATTACGCGAAGGGCGGCTCGGTCTCATGTTCAACGCCGTCTGCAAAATACCAATGCAGTTCGGCATCTTGCTGCTCGGCGTGCTGATTTTTGTTTTCTATCAATTCGAACAACCGCCTTTGTTTTTCAATGCGACCTTAAGGCAGTATCTCGCGGAGCATGGCTCTGATCCAAAGTTGCGCGCTTATGAAACGGATTTCCATTCGATTCACGCCCAAACAAACCGGCAAATCGAAGACTGGTTGAAAGCAAGGCACGACGGTGATCGATCCGCCGCGACTGCCGCATTCGGCGCGGCTTTGACCTCGCATCAACAGGGTGAGAAAATCCGCCAGGAGGCGGCGAAGACATTGTCGGCGATAAATTCCGGCACCGCGGCGAGTGATGCCGACTATGTTTTTATTACTTTTATCCTTCAACAACTGCCGCACGGTGTTATCGGTCTGCTGGTGGCGGCATTTTTCGCCGCCGCGCTGTCCTCGAAGGCCGCCGAACTCAACGCTCTCGGTTCCTGCACCACCGTTGACTTTTACCGGCAAATCATTAAGAGCGAGGCGACGGACACCCACTGGGTAACTGCCTCAAAATGGTTCACCGCTTTTTGGGGGCTGGTGGCAATCGGATTCGCCCTCTACGCTCATCTCGTGGAGAATTTGATCCAGGCGGTGAACATTCTCGGCTCCATTTTTTATGGCGTGATGCTCGGTCTATTTGTGGTGGCTTTTTTTCTCCGGCGCGTGGGCGGCACGGCGGTTTTCTGGGCGGCACTGGTATCGCAAACACTGGTCTTTGTTCTCTACTTCAACCTCACCATTTCCTATCTCTGGTATCCGCTGATCGGCTGCGCGGCGTGCGTGGTTCTAAGCATCCTCCTGCAAACCTTTTTGCCCAATGTTGGTCAAGTTGAAATGCGCGAGACATGACGGCTCCAATCATTTGTTTCGGCCAGCAACCCTGCGGGTTTTTCCCAAAGCGGTTCCTAGTGGCAAAAATCCGGACCGGACTACGGCTGCAAAGGGAAATCGGTGGTGAGATTGTTTTCTTCTTCCACGACAGCGATCACGATCCGCGCGAGACGAGGACCGTCCTGCGTCACCATAAAACCAATGAACCGGCGCAACATAACTTTGCCTTTAGAAATAGTACTCAACGCAAGTTTTCGCCGCTCTATCTCAAAGGAATTCTCGACGGCTGGCAGGAGAAAACCGCACGTCAATTGCCAAATTACATCAGTCATCGTCTGCTCGAACTTTTCAAAAAGTCTTCCGCCGCAAACGTCGCAGACTTTTGTCTGGAGATCTATCGTCAGATGGGCTTGCTCGATACTATTCGTGTCGTGCGTTCGAGTGCCCCGGATTTTCGTCAGGCGGCTTGCCAGGTTCCGGAATTTTTTGTCGACGTTCCGCACGAAGGTGAAATCGTCCGTGCCCGTTTTATCAACGGCGCTTTGAAACTTCACCATGGCGGAGATTCATTCGTGACGCTGCCGCAGACTGCGTTCACCAAGGAGCAAATCAGTCCCACGCGCGATACGCGGCTGCGCTGGATGCAGTCTGTGGTGCATTGTAGCCATTACATTTCGGGCGCGGGCGAGAAGGATTATCTTCGCCCGGAGAAGAATCCGGAAATCATTTTTATCAACCGTGACCCCATTGACCGATGCGATGAAGCCTACACGGAACTCACCTGAATTTGCGCCATTGCTGGCCTTCGGCGCCCATCCCGACGACATTGAATTTGGCTGCGGCGGCGTCATTGCGAGCGAAACACATGCCGGCCGCCAAGCGCATTTTGTCGTTTGCTCGCGTGGCGAAGCTGGAACTCATGGTACTCCCAAACAACGGGTCGCTGAAGCAAAGAAATCCGCCGGACTGCTGGGTGCGACGATTGAATTCATCGAACTTGACGGTGATGCTCGTTTGGAACTTCGCGCCGCTCACGCGAATAAATTGGCGGCCATTATTCGCCGCGTTTGCCCAGGCACAGTGCTCGCCCCGACTCCGGTCGAAAATCAGCACCCCGATCACGGGCATCTGGGAAAACTGGTGCGCGATGCCGCGAGGCTGGCTCGCTTCGGCGGCTTGAAAGAACTGCGCGGCTCACCACCCCATGCCATTCAACAATTATTTTTCTACGCGGTGACACCTGAAGGCGAACCAACCGATATCACTCCGATTTTCATTGATATTTCTGCGCCGGAATATATGACCGTCTGGACGGCCGCGATGAACGCGCACGCCACCCAAGTTTCCGCCCGCAACTACATTGAGTTGCAACTCATTCGTGCCCGGTTGCTCGGCGCGCGCACCGGAGTTGATCACGCTGTCGCTCTTTTTCCGAACGAGCCGCTCGTTTTTGGATCACTTGCGCAGGCAGGCATCGGCGCGCGAAGATTTTGATGTGGATTCAGAGCGTCGACTGAAGATTGGGATCACTTGTTACCCTTCCATTGGTGGAAGCGGTATTCTGGCCTCGGCGCTCGGCGAAAATCTGGCGCGACGCGGACATCAGGCGCATTTCATTAGCTACGAACGTCCCTTCCGAATGCCAGCGGATAACCC
>Ga0210387_10001690_pt1 | contig 16707 bp, 18 predicted proteins | sample IncBWC7OmetaG_FD_160108 | JGI IMG/M metagenome (GOLD analysis project Ga0210387, IMG submission 160108) | Forest soil microbial communities from Barre Woods Harvard Forest LTER site, Petersham, Massachusetts, United States - Inc-BW-C-7-O ...
ACGTTCGCCGCGAACTCGGACCTGCCGGCGATCTTTGTGCGCAACGAGGACGATAGCGAGTCGCTGTTGAACTTCAGCGTGGATGCCGGCGACGTGGTCATTCATCGCGTGGCACAACGCTTCATCTTGCGCCGCGGGAAGCTCACCGGATGCGTCACCAATCGCGGATTCGCCGGCGGCGGCAAACGCCTGGAATCCGGCACGGTGGCGCCGGAGGTCGAGCGGCGTGTGCAGGGAGGCGTGCCATGAACGAGCACGAGGCCGATTCGACCGTCCGCGGCGAGCGCGACGGCACGACCCTGCGTCAGCCGCCCTCGGTTCAGTCCCGAGTCAGCAATGTTCTGGCGATCTCGCTCATGAGTGTGCTGGGTTTGAGCATGCTCACCTGGTACTACGCAAATGCCATTACGCGCCAATCGCGAGCACGTCAAAGCGTACAGGCGGCCTCGGCAAAACGTGCACAGGGCGAGATGCCGCTGCCGAGCTTGGGAAGGATTGATCCACCGCCGACGCCGGCCGAGCGGCCTCTGCCGCAGCAGGATCAGCCGGCGTTGGCGCTGGCGGCGACGACGCTTCGCGAGATTCCGTTGGCACCGGCACCAGGCAATGCTGCTTATGGCGCGCCGCCCGTGAAAACAGCGGCGCAACTCGAACTCGAACGGCAATTGTCAGGAGCGGTATTCTCGCCGCAGAGTTCATTGGCACCCATCTCCGCGCCGATGTCATCCGCTTCGCCGCCGCCGGCCGGCGCGAACCTTCAGGAGCCTGGCGAGTTGAGTGCGCTCATGCGCCCCAGCGTCACCACCGCCGTTCGAGCGCAGGTCCTTCCCACCCAAAGACTGCTGCTGCCCAAGGGCGCGTTTCTCGATTGCACCTTGGAAACCGCGATAGATTCGACGCTGCCCGGTATGACCACCTGCGTGATGGCGACCGATACCTTCGGCGTCGATGGACAGGTCGTGCTGCTGGAGCGCGGCACCAAGCTGGTCGGTGAGACTCGCGGTCAGGTGCAGCAGGGTTCGGCACGGGTATTCGTGCTATGGGATGAAGCGCGTACACCGACCGGCGTCATCGTGCCGTTGGCATCACCGGGCGCCGACGAACTGGGCCGTTCCGGATTGTCGGGAAGCGTGGATCGGCATTTTTGGGAACGTTTCGGCGCCGCCATGCTGGTTTCAATCCTCGACGGAGGCATTCAGGCCGCGGTTCAATCGAGCCGCGGCAACAGCGGCACCGTGGTCGTCAATCCATCCGGGACACAAGATGTCATGACGGAGGTGCTGAAGGGAACCATCAATATTCCCCCGACGGTTGTCAAGCATCAGGGCGACCGCATCCAGGTACTGGTAGCGCGGGATTTGGATTTCAGGTCTGTGTATGAGCTCAAATCCGCCGCTGAGCGCTAGCGGCGGCACCGAGGCCTCGGCGCTCGCGCTCACCCTCCACGCGCTGCGGCCGCTTTTGAGCCGCGACGATGTAATGGAGCTGTGCATAAATCGTCCCAACGAGGCATTTCTGGAAACTCATTTGGGATGGCAGCGCGAGCACTTGGCATTTGCCGACTTCGATTGGTGCGGCCGGCTGGCCAAGCTGATCGCCAATTCCACTCAACAGCGCATCGATGCAACCTCGCCCCTGTTATCGGCTTCGCTGCCCAGCGGGGAACGTGTGCAAATCGTCATGCCGCCCGCGACCACACCGGGATGCGTGGCGATCGCCATCCGCCGGCCCGCTGAGAGGGTCTGGAGCATCGAAGAGCTGGCGGGCCGCGGCATTTTTCGCCGTACCAGGCAGGCCGCTCAGTGCCTCGACGAGACTGAGCGCGAACTGCTGCGATTGCTCAGTTCGGGCGAATTCGAAGCATTCATGCGTCTCGCGGTGGTAAGCCGCAAGAACATTGTCGTCTCCGGACCGACCGGTTCCGGCAAGACCACCTGGACCAAGGCATTGATTCGCGAGATTCCGAGCGAAGAAAGACTGGTGACCATCGAGGACGCCCAGGAACTGGTGCTCGATCAGCACCCCAATCACGTGCGGCTCTTCTACTCGAAGGACGATCAGGGCGTCGCCCGTGTCACGCCCAAGCAGCTGTTGGAGTCGTGTCTGCGCATGAAGCCTGACAGGATTTTGTTGGCGGAATTGCGCGCCGAAGAAGCATTCGACTATCTGCGCAACGTCAATTCCGGGCACCCAGGTTCCATCACCAGCGTTCACGCAACGAGCGCGGAGCTGGCCTTTGAACAGCTTGTGCTGTTGGTGAAACAGAACCAAGGCGGCCGGGAGCTCGCGCGCAGCGATATCAAAAGCCTGTTGTACATGCTGGTCGACGTGGTGATTCAGTTCGGCGTTGAACGCCACGAACGATTCATCAAGGAGATCTGGTACGACCCGGAGCGCAAGCGGCGATGAGCGGGCTCCTGCATGGTTGGACGGGTATTCTCATGGGGTACGCCGCAGTGCAGGGACCGATGCTCGCCGGTCTGGCGCGGGCGCGCGCGAATTTTGGACAGTACGTGTTTTCGCCGATGGTGGCCGCGCCGCTGACGGTGGTGGCGGCGATGGCCGCTGCGACCTTAGGTTTTCACGGATCCGTGCAGGTTGCCACTGCAGCCGGCATCAGCGCCGTGCTCGGCTACACCGGCGGCAAGGTGATCGCTCGGGGCGGTCCCCCCAATAGACTGCACCAGCGCGGATCCCTCGTCGCAGAGCAACCGCCGCCCGCGGAGGCGCAATCCCGAGGGCGTTCCGATAGCGCGGGAATCACCCTGGCCGGCCTTGAAGTGCCCGAGCAGGATGAAACGAAACATTTCAAATTGATCGGTACCACCGGCACGGGAAAAAGCACGGCTATCCGGGAAATCATGCATAGCGCTCTGTCTCGCGGCGATCGCGCCGTCATCGCCGATCCGGACGGCGGCTACCTGCGGCGGTTCTATCGGCAGGACCGTGGCGACATCATCCTCAATCCCTTCGACGAGCGCTCAGTGAAATGGGATCTATTCGCGGAAATCCGCAATACACATGATGTTGAACAATTGGCGCGTTCGCTGATTCCGGATCACGACGGACAGGATCGTAGTTGGCGAGGTTATGCGCGCACCTTCTTTAGCGCGGTGACCCGTCAGGCTCGAGACGGTGGTGTTTCGGATGTGGGCGAACTTTATCGCTTGTTGGTGGTTGCCGACGCCGGCGAATTGCGCGGGCTGCTTCACGGCACGCCGGCCCAGCCCTTCCTGGATGAGCAAAACAGCCGGATGTTTGATTCCATCCGTTCGGTCACGAGTTCAGCGGTCAGCTCGCTCGAGTATGTTGCGCAGCAAAAGGGCGCGAGTTTCTCGGTGCGCAACTGGGTCAGCGATGAGCAGCCGGGCGTCCTGTTCATCCCTTACAAGGCAGGGGAGATCGCCGCGCTGCGCTCGACCATCTCCGCCTGGATGAGGCTTGCCATTTTCGAAACCATGAATCGGGGCGGTCAAAAGGAAGGCTTGTGGTTCGTCGTCGACGAATTGGACGCATTGGGCCAGATCGATGGACTGAAGGATGCGATGGCACGCCTGCGAAAATTCAATGGACGCTGCGTCCTGGGATTCCAGTCGATTTCCCAAGTTTCTAGTACCTATGGCCAGGGGGACGCCCACACGATTGTCGAGAACTGCGGCAACACTTTGATTCTGCGTTGTTCCGCGAGTGAGGGCGGCGGCACGGCGCGGTTCGCGTCGCAGCTCATTGGCGAGCGCGAGGTACTGCGAACCACGGTGTCTACGAGCCGACGCGCCAACGAGAGGTGGGAGTCCGTCTCGCGCAACGAACACTTCGCGGTGGAGGCCGCGGTTCTCCCCTCGCAGGTGGAGCAGCTCCCCGATCTCGCCGGATACCTGAAATACGCGTCGGATCCGAGCTGGCAGCGGGTTCGTCTTGACGCCAAGAGCGCATGGAATGAGCTCAAATCGACCTCGATCGAGACGCGCACCGCCCGGCAGCGGCGCCCATTGGACTTCAATCATGAGTGATCGCGCCGTGTCGGACGACACAACGATGAAGGTCGGCCTGCTCATGGAGAGCGCCCAGGTCCATCAAAAGCTCGCCGAGGGCCAGCTCGAAAAACTGCGAGCTCACACCGCCGACCTTGACGCCGTCGTGCGCGATGAAATCCGGCGCACGTTGGTCGATGAATTGCAGTTGTTGACCGCCGAGACAACACGCGCGACCCGGGCACTTCAGAAGCTAAGAAGCGGCGCCGCCTGGCGCAGCCTGGTATTGAGCCTCTGCGGCGCCATGCTCTGCAGCCTGGTGCCGATTGCCCTGGCGCGCTGGGCGCTGCCTTCGCCGGCGGACATCGCAACGTTGCGCGCCCGGCGGGAGGAACTGGCGACGAGCGTCGCGAAGCTCGAACAGCAGGGCGGCCGCATCGACTGGCGGCGATGCGGCGAAGCTAAGCGCCTCTGTGTTCGTGTGGACCGCAAGGCCCCGAGCTACGGCGAGAAGGCGGATTACTTCGTGATCGAGGGCTACTAGGCATATGAATTTGCCCGCCGTGCTCGAACAGCTGCAAAGCCCGAACGCCGTGGCGCTCGCGGCCGCGCTCACTCTCGCGGCAAAGTTGTGCATGAGGCTCTGCGCACGATGGGGGCGCCGGGACTTGAGCGCGCATAGGCGCGGCGCGCTGTTGTCCGATGGCAGATCGATGCAGCGGCGCGCTGCGCGCTTTAGGAAGGCATCATCGGAATGGGTCACGTTGGCCGGCATCGCCATTCCGCAGTCGGACGAGACCAAACATTTCAAGCTCATCGGCACCACCGGTACAGGCAAATCCACCGCCATTCGCGAACTGCTGGGTTGTGCCATCGCGCGCGGCGATCGCGCCGTATTTGCAGATCCCGACGCAGGGTATGTCGAATATTTCTACGACCGCTATCGCGGCGACATCGTGCTGAACCCCTTCGAGCCGCACTCCGCCAAATGGGATCTGTTCGCTGAGATAAAAGAGAGCTTCGATGTCGAACAGTTGGCACGCGGTCTGATCCCGGACAGCGAAGATGCTTCGGCGCGCGAGTGGCGTGGTTACGCGCGCACGTTTCTCGCCGCCATCTTGCGCCGCTGCCGCTTTTCGGGCGCAGCCCACCCCGGCGAGTTGTGGCGTTTGCTGACCGTCGCGTCCGCCGAGGAACTACGGCCCATCGTCGCGGGTACGCCGGCTCAGCCATTTCTCGACCCCGACAATGCCCGGATGTTCGGGTCTATCCGATCGGTCACCGGCTCGGCGATCGCCGCTTTCGAGTACATCGAGCGCCAACGAGGGAGACCGTTTTCCATTCGCGAGTGGGTCAAGGCTCGTGGGTCTCCCGGCATGTTGTTCATCCCGTATCGCGCCGGCCAAATCGCCGCGCTGCGATCAATGATCGCCACCTGGATGCACCTTGCGATTTTCGAAGCCATGAGTCAGGTGCCGCGCGGCGACCAGAAATTGTGGTTCGTTGTCGACGAGCTCGATGCGCTAGGCGCCATTGACGGGCTCAAGGACGCGTTGGCTCGGCTGCGCAAATTTGGCTGCCGTTGCGTCCTCGGATTCCAATCCGCCGCGCAGGTATCCAGCACTTATGGTCACGGCGAGGCGCAGACGCTGGTGGAGAACTGCGGCAACAGCCTGATTTTGCGCTGCTCAGGCAGCGAAAACGGCGGCACATCGCAATTCGCCTCGCGGCTCATCGGCGACCGCGAAGTGCTGAGACGACAGGAATCGCGCGGCAAAGATCGCGAAAGCGGGTTCTCGCCCCGCGGTGCGCGCCGCTCCCGCAGCATCACCTACAGCCATGTCACGGAGCCGGCTGTCATGGCGTCCGAGCTCGAGCAGCTGCCCGATCTGTGCGGCTATCTCAAAACCGCATCGTCCGCGGCGTGGCTCAAAGTCGCGTTCACCAAGGGATAACCATGCAAGTGCCCGACGCCAACATCCGATCTCCCAGCTATTACATCGCGGAGACCTCGGTGCAGTGCCTGTCCTGCGCACAATGGACACGCGTGCTCGCCCTGGCTTTGCCGGCGCCTCACGAGGTCTTGATCGAAGACGAATGGCAGGCCGCCAATGCCGGCGCGTTTCTATTCTACGTGACCGAGTTGCCGGAGGAGGTGCGGCACCGGTTGCAGACAGCCAGCTTCTTTCGCTTGAGTCGCATGGGAGATGCGTCAGATCCCTGCTGGGCGAATCATTGCGAGCATTGCGACGCGCTGGTCAGCGATGACGAACTGCACTGCGAGCCCGGCGGCTTCATGCCGGGGCATGCGGATGAGGCGCGGACCATTTCGCTCATGGAAGTCCGCCAAGCTTTCCGAGCGGTAGCGGCAGGTTATGCAGTCGATCCGGAATTCCTTGTGCACATGCGCAAGGACTAAGTCGGGCATTTGCACCCTTGGCGATTTACTTCCTCAACCTCAGGAACTTCGGGCGCTCCGGCGGCAGCAGCGCCGTGAGCGCTGCCGCGTACCGGGCCGGAGAACGCATCCGAGATGAGCGCACCGGTAAGACCTACGATCACTCCGAGCGCCAGGATGTCATGCACAAGGAGATAATTCTTCCGGGTGAATTCGCAGCCGACGCCTTGGGTTGGGCGCAAGATCGGGCTAATCTATGGAATACTGCCGAGAGCGCCGAGACCCGCAAAAACTCGCGCGTCGCCCGTGAGTATCTCGTGGCTTTGCCCGCTGAATTGCCGCACGAGCATCGATTGAGCTTGGTGAAGGGATTCTCGCATGAGCTGGTCGAGCGCTATCGTTTCGCGCTCGATGTCACAATTCACGCGCCAAGAGACTTTCCCGGCAGCGATCCGCGCAACTTTCACGCGCACCTGCTGGCAACCACGCGCGAGGTGACCACCGAGGGCTTGGGGGCAAAAACCACGGTTGAATGGAGTGATGCGAACCGCCGCGCGGCGGGCCTAGGTCCCGCCATCGATGAGCTGCTGCATGTCCGTCAACGTTGGGCAGAAGCCACGAACGCGGCCCTTGAAGAGGCGCGCCTTAGCGCGCGCATCGATCATCGCACACTCGCGGCGCAAGGCATCGACCGCGAACCGACACCGCACATTCCACGCGCCGCATTTGAAATGGAGCGGCATGGTTATAAAAGCCCGGTCGCCGAGCGTATTCGCGAGGAATACCAGGCTAGAGTCGAATCGCGGTTACAGCGGTCGGCGCTGCAGATCCCTGCCGCGGCTGAGCCCAGAAGCATCGAAGAGCTCCAGAAGCAGTCGGCAGAGAATTGGCGGCGTTGGCGCGAGACGCAACCCAAGCTCAGCGCTGCGGAGCTTCAAAAGCAGTCGGCCGAAAAATGGCGACGTTGGCGCGAATCACAAGCCCGACCCCAACCCCAACCCAGCCAAAGCCGTGCCAAAAGTCGCACGCGCGACGATGACTATTCGCTGTGATCCGCAGACTTGTCTACGCATCCTGCTATGTTTATTCGCCCGCCGGAAAGGGCGCCATTTGCGAACGCTCCCGCCTGCTGCGTGCGCTGCTGAAAGAGGGCGATGCCCATTTCATGGTCAAATATGCCCTGCGCGTCCACCAGCAAGCCGAGCAGTGCTCGCAACTCGCCGGATTTTTCCGCGACGCCGATGTGTTGGTGCCGGTCCCGGGAAGCTCGCCCAGAGTCTGCGGCACGTGGGCGGCGGCGGACCTTGCGGGTGCCCTCGTACAAGAAGGATTGGGGACCATGGCGTGGCCCGGTCTGCACCGGGTCTGCGCGGTACCAAAATCCGCGACAGCCGCACGCGGTGCCCGCCCGACTGTCTCGTGCCACTTCGAATCGTTCCTGATGGAGCGATCCTCGGTCGACCCCGCGAGCGTCGTGCTCATCGACGATGTAATTACCAAGGGGCGAACTCTTCTTGCCGCGGCCGCCCGCGTACGCGAGGCGTTTCCTCACGCGCAAATCCGAGCGTTTGCATTGCTGCGAACCATGGGATATATCGCGGGCGTTGAGCACCTGCTGGACCCCTGCAGAGGGGAAATCACATGGCAACGCGGAGACGCACGCCGAACTCCGTGAACGCAATTTCCGGGCGGCGCAGTCAAGCTCCCCTATAATGCCTCGCGCTTGCGCATTGATGTCAAAACTCCGCCTGGCAGTCGGCCGCTTCAAAATCTGGCGCCGGCGGATATTGCCAAGCATCTGCAGCGTGCATTCGCTGCCGCGGACGGGTTCATCGGCGCGCACTGCATCCACGAGCTGTGGATGCGAGGCGCAATGTCCATTAACATTGAGCGCGCGCTCGAACAACTATGGGCATGCGCGGCGGCATCCGTTCCGGAATGGCTGCCGATGCGCTATATAGACTGGCTGCCGGAGGCCTACGAGATCGCACTTGGGTTTAGAGCCGCGGCCAAGGGGCGATCGAACATCTACTTGGTGCTTTTGGATTTCATCGACCGTGGTGAAACCTACGGCGTGTATGTCGGCATGAGCAAGTACAGTCCGGCGCAGCGCTTCGATCAGCACAAGGCGGGGATTCGCGCGGCGGGAAGCGTATTGAAACGAGGTATCGAAGTGTTGACAGGACCGACCATGCATCTGCAGTACATCAAGCGCAGCGAGGCTGCGCGCATCGAAGCGCAATTGGCGGAAGCCCTGGCCGGAGCCGGGTTAATGGTGAAGGGTGGCCACTAACATGATTCTCATCGGCATGTTCGATTCGCCGTTCGTGCGCCGGGTCGCGGTCAGCATGAATCTGTTGCAGATGCCGTTCGAGCATCGCAACTGGTCGATCGGCAAGGACTTTGAGCTGATTCGCCAGTTCAATCCCCTGGGACGCGTGCCGGCGTTGGTGCTGACCGACGGCGACACATTGATCGAGTCCGCCACCATTCTCGATTTCCTCGACGAGACCGCAGGTCCTGAGAGGGCACTGCTGCCCAGATCGGGCGAGCCTCGGCGAGAAGCACTGCGCATCATCGCGATTGCGGTCGGCGGCGCGGAAAAGGGCGTGCTGCAGGTGTACGAGAACGCGTTTCGCCCACCGGAGAAACGCTATCGGCCCTGGGTGGAGCGCTGTCACACCCAAACGCATGCGGCGCTCGCCGAGCTGGACCGGTTGTGCCAGGTGCGCGGGGGTGAGTGGTTGATCGGCAACCGGATTACGCAGGCGGATATCACCGTCACCTGCGCCTACACTTTCTTGAGCGACGCGTTGGACATCAATCGCGATGCGGTGGCGTACCCCGCCTTGAGCGCGCTTGCGGCGCGCTGTGAAGTTCTTCCTGAATTCCGGTCGGTCAAAGCCGATTGGTTCGCGCCAGGCGACCCCTAGGAGGGCAGGCTCCCAAGGGTTTACAATCCCCCGATGGTCGTCGTTCACCATCTCAACAACTCCCGGTCGCAGAGGGTGTTGTGGTTGCTGGAGGAACTCGGCCTCCCTTACGAGGTGAAACGCTACGAGCGGGATGCCAAGACGATGCTGGCCCCGCCCTCGTTGATCGCGATTCACCCGCTGGGAAAATCTCCGGTCATCGTCGATGGCGATGTGACGATGGCCGAATCCGGTGCAATCGTCGAATACCTGGTGGATAAGTACGGCGGCGGACGCTTGATTCCTCCTGCCGGCACTGCGCAGCGGCGACGCTATACGTACTGGCTGCACTACGCGGAGGGATCGGCGATGTCGCCGCTGCTTCTCAAGTTGGTGTTCGATCGGATTGCCGGCAGTCCCGCGCCATGGCCCGTCAGTGCGATTGCCCGGCGAATCGCAGCCAGGGTCACGAATACCTTTATTGCGCCCAACTTGAAGCGCCACTTGGACTACATAGAAGCCGAACTTGGCTCGCATCCGTGGTTTGCCGGTGAGCAATTCACCGCCGCCGACGTGCAAATGAGCTTTCCTTTGGAGATCGCGGTATCGCGGGCCGGACTCGATGCCGGGCGCCCCAAATCGATGGCTTTTCTCGATCGCATCCGCGCGCGCGACGCTTACAAACGCGCGCTGGAGCGAGGCGGCAAGTACGACTATTAGATAATTAAGGTAAGGGGGAGTTTCTATGTCGAAGTCGCTTAAAACAGGCGCCGCATCGTGCGTCCTGCTGTTTGTCCTGGCAGCCTGCAATCAGTCGACCCCACCGCCATCGCTCAAGCCTAAGCCCAAGAGTCTTTCGCCCGCGAGCGCGGCCTGGCTCAGGCAATCGAACGCTTTCATCGAAGAATACATGCTGGCGCGGCCCTCGTTTGCGGTGCAAGCCGGGCGCCACGAATTCGATGGCCAGCTACCGGACTTGAGCGCGCACGGAATCAAGCGCGAGATCGCCCGGCTGCACGATCAGCGCGATCAAATCTCGGCTGTCGATCCGACGACGCTGGAGTCGCGCGAACGCTTCGACCGCGCATACTTGCTTGCCGTGCTGGACAAGGACCTTTTCTGGATAGAAAAGACCCAGTTCCCCTTCAGCAACCCGGGCTGGTACCTGGATCAGATCGATCCGGACGTGTACTTGAGCCGGAATTATGCGCCGCTCAACGTGCGCATGAAGGCTTACATCAAGTACGCGCGCGGCATTCCCAGAATCGCTACGGCAATCAAAGAGAATCTCAAATCTCCGCTGCCCAAAACATACGTCGAATTGGGAATCGCCCAATTCGGCGGGCTCGCCGATTTCTACACCAAGAATGTATCGGCCGTGTTCGCAGCGGTGAGCGATCCGGACCTGCAAAAGCAGATGAGCGACGCGGACACGAACGCGGCCGCGGCAATGAATGCCCTCAAGGACTATCTTGTCGCCGAGCGCAAGAAGGCCAACGATAAGTATGCGTTTGGACCGGACTTGTTCGCGCAGATGGTCAAGCAAACCGAACAAGTCGATCTGAGCGTCGACAAGATCGAAGCGGCGGGACGCGCGGATCTCGACCGCAACACTGCCGCGCTCAAGGCGGAGTGCAACACCTACGCGCCGAAGGCGACGCTCGCGCAGTGCGTCGCCAAAATGGCCGCGAACAAACCGAAAGCCGGGCCCGTCGAGGAGGCGCGCAACCAGCTCAAGGCGCTTAAAGAGTTCATCGTCCAAAACAACGTGGTCTCCATTCCGGGCAGCGACGAAGCGTTGGTGGCTGAAGCGCCACCCTACAATCGATCCAACGCCGCATTCATCAATACCGCGGGTCCTTACGACAAGGGCGTGGCATCCACTTACAACATTGCGCCGCCGGACCCCAAGTGGAGCAAGGCGGAGCAGGCGTCGTATATTCCCGGCGAAGCGGCGTTGTTATTCACGTCGGTGCACGAAGTCTGGCCCGGCCATTTCCTGCAATTCCTGCACTCGAATTCCAACCCCGACAAGCTCGAAGCGCTGTGGGTGGGATATGCCTTTGCCGAGGGCTGGGCGCACTACTGCGAAGAGATGATGATCGAAATGGGCTTGGGTCGTGGTGATTCGGAGAAGCACATCGGCCAGCTCAGCGAGGCGCTGCTGCGCGATGTGCGCTTGCTCTCCACCATCGGCCTGCATACGCACGGCATGACCGTCGCGGCGTCCGAGAAAATGTTCCGCGAGCAAGCCTTTCAGGATCCCGGCAATGCGCGGCAGCAGGCGGCACGCGGCACTTATGATCCGGCGTACCTGAATTACACGCTCGGCAAACTCATGATTCGTAAGCTTCGGGCGGATTGGCTGGCCAAGGGCGCGGCGGCAGGTTCGGCTCCGCCGTCCGCGGAAGCCATGGGACGCTGGCATGAATTCCACGACAAGTTCCTGTCCTACGGAGGACCGCCCATCCCCTTGTTGCGCAAGGAATTGGTCGGGGAGGGCGGCGACCTACTCTGAGGGGGTAGCCGCCGCCCCGGCATCGGCAGCAGCGCCGTCCGCAGTGTTGCCGATGCCGGCCAGGATGCCGCTGTCCGCCCAAGTTCCGAGAAGTCCTGCGGCGGCGGCGGGAATTTCTGCGTCCGGCAGCAGCGCGCTCAAGTCCTCGCAAATCTCACCGAAACTGCGGCCGCGCAGCGCAGAGTCGAGCGCGGCCGTTTCCGCGCTGCCCATGGAACGAAAATAATTCTGCAAGTTTTGACGCCACAGCAGCCACGGCACCGGCACCTCGCTCAGTTCCGGTCTTGGAGGGATCTCGTCACGGCTCATGGCCTTCCAAACGGCCGCCGTATTCCAACTGAATTCAAGCCTGCGAAGCGACGGGTGAAACTCAAATGTAAGCGAGCCCCACGCCGCCGGATCGACGGCGGCGAGCGCCGCGCGGTTGAGCGGCTCGGCATCCTTGGCGTCGAATACCTCCGCCAGCGTCCATTCGAGCAGCGCGAGTTCCGCGAGAATGGGCTCATCGCCGTAGGGCGGGCAGCTCGCCAAAAAATCCGCCAATTCGCCTCCGTACCAACGAATCGAGCGAAACACGGAAGGGTGCGCCGCCACGTAAGCTTCGCCCAAGTCGAGCCACGCCTCGTCACCGAGCAGGCCGTGAAGGATGGGGTAGGTGTCGTGCAAGGCATCGATCAGGCGCACTTGATAGGCATTGCGGTAAATCGCCAGTCGATCCGCGGCGGGCAGCGGCGGTGCATCCACAATGGCGGCGGTGACAGCGCTTTCCTCGCCCAGCAGATGCCGCTGCATATCCTGCTGCAATTCACGCAGCATCACGCCGCCTGCCTCGAGTGCCTGGCCGCGATGTCGCGCGCCATGTCCAGTTCCGTCACGAGTTCTCGGAGTTCAGGAATATTATCGTCGCGTTCGATCATGGTCGGCACATCGCCAAACAGCGCAACGGCTTGCGCGTACAGATCCCACACGGGTGCAACGATGGGATGATCATGCGTGTCGATGAGGTGTCCGCCCATATTGCTGTGTCCAGCCAAGTGAAACTGGCGCACGCGCGATGCCGGCATGGCCTGAAGATACTTGGCCGGGTCAAACCCGTGATTGACGCCGCTGACATAGATATTGTTGATGTCGAGCAGGATGTTGCAGTCGGCGCGCGAGGCGACCTCGCGCAAGAATTCCCACTCGGTCATCTCGTCGGCGTGAAAGCTTAGATAGCTCGACACGTTTTCCAGCAAAATCTGCCTTCCCAAGGCGTCCTGCACCTGCCCGACTCGCGCGGCCACGCACGCCAATGCCTCCTCGGTGTAGGGCAGCGGCAGTAAATCATGCAAATTCCGCCCGTCGACTCCGGTCCAGCACAAGTGATCGGAAATCCAGTGCGGTTCGATGCGCGCAGCCAGCGCCCGCACCATTTTCAAATATTCGAAATCAATGGGGTCGGTGCTGCCGATCGAAAGCGACACGCCGTGCATCACCAAGGGGAATCGTTCGCGGACGCGTTCCAGCCAGTCGAGAGGCTTGCCGCCTGGAACCAAGTAATTTTCGGTGATGACTTCGAGCCAATCGATCGCGTGAGGCTCGCTTAAAATGGCCTCGTAGTGCGGAGTTCGCAGGCCAAGACCAAAGCCGGAGAGTTTCATCAAGATGAGGCCGGGCGGCTAAGCCCGGCCTCCTTCAAGTTAACGCTTCAGCTCTTCGCCGCTTTGGCTTTGGCTTTGGCATCGTCGCAAGCTGACTTGGTCATGGAGACGAAGCCCTGACCCTTGCAGCTGTTCATGCCTTTGCAGCTATTCTTTGCCGACTTGCACTCGGAGGTTCCCTTGCAGGAATTCACACCCGTACACTTGACCGTCGCGGCATCCGCGGCAAATGACGTGGTGGCGATTCCAGAGGTGAACAACATCGCGGCGGCAGCGGCCACGGCGGCGCCCGACAGTTTATTGATCTGCATTTTTGAAGTCCTCAATAGTTATTGAACGCAGCGGAATTGCTGCTCATATAAAAGACCCGGCCAACGGCATCATTATTACTCAATTATCTAAGCCCATGCCTGTTTCAAACAGGCGACAGCGGCGGCCGGTCGCTTGTGCCAGAGCGTGCCAAATGACGGTTTCTTAATGTTGTAGCGGTGCATCCGATCGCCCGGTCGGACCGAATAGCATCCTATGCGGGCCTAAGGTTCCGCTGCCTGTCCTACAGCGCTACTTACTACCGCCGCAGTTGCCTCCGCAGCCGCGCTGCTTCAATTGGTCTCTCTCGAATTCCTGCTGCTCCAGGATGACCGCGAGCCGGGCTTCATTCGCACATTTTTTTTCAGTAAAACGCGAGCCGATTACGGGTGCCTCTCGACAGTACACAGTAACTCCCTGACGAACCTCCGGTTGCCAACCAAATTCCCTGGCCTTTTTGACGAACGCCGCATCATCGGTCGGCTTGGCAGTCGCTGATTTTCCGCCTGCCGCGGCCGCGTTTGCTTTTGCAATCGCAGCGGCCGTCGCAGCCGCTTCAGCGTCGGCCGGTGTCGGGGTATTGGCATCGGTCTTGGTCTCGGTCTGTGTCGCCGGGGCGGTCTTCGCAGCGTCGGATGCCTGCTGTCCAAAGGCCGGCGAAACCATGGCCGCGAACGCGGCGATCACCAGAATGGCAGATTTTGAATAGGTCACTTTTGCACTCCCTGTACGTGAATCGGGGCAATTGTATGTTCTTCTGCGGTCGTTAATCCACAAACTGCATCGCGTCGCGCACCGCCGGGAATTGCTTCGCTGCGCGGTCAAGCCAGGCCAGCCCCCGGTTGATTTCAGCCCCGTGAGCGGCTCTGGCGGTATTCAGGACATCGTGGCGCAATGCGGCGTCATAGGCATGCTCGGGGGCCTTGGAATAGCGGCGCATGTCCGGTCCCTCAATGATCGCCCGTACCTCATTCGAGGTTTCCGCATCAGAGGCTCCCTCGATGCCGAAGTGGCGAAGCACCGAGGACAGAAGCGCCGCCGGCCCTTCGAGAAACCGGTCGAAATCCACCCTCAATGAGCGCCCGCCGGCCGCATCTGCGGCGTGCGCCAGCGCCGACATCTCGCAGGCCCAGGACAAAGCCAGCACTTCGCCCTCGCTCAAGGACGTGAGTTGCCAAGCCTCGGCGCCAATGCGTCGATGCAGGCGCAGCAAACGGCTGGGGGCGAGCATTTTCGCTTCCTGGCGCGAATTGGGACCCCCTAAGATGGTGGCAATATAGCTCTCGGGCGAAACGAACATCATCACGGCTTTGGGCCTCGAAGCGCGCGACATCAGACTGGTGGCGAGTTCGGATACGAAGCTGGTCGCCTTGATGACCGGCAGCTGCCGCGTTTCGAACGTACGTGACAGCAGTTTCAGACAGCCGGTCAATCGAGCGTCAAAATCCTCTTTGCGAAAGAGGTGCGGCCGGACTTCGAGGTCGCCGCTAAGTTGTGCAAACGTGCGCAGTATCACCGGTTCGCGCAGCGAGAATGCGCGCGAATGAGCGCCGATGAGGCGCGAGAGCAAAGTGGAACCGACATGGCCGATATGGAAAATATATCCGCAGCGCTCAGGTAAGCCGGCCGCTTCGATCGCCGCCGCCACCTGCGGCCAGGACAGCGCATGGCTTGGGTTTTGGGGGGTGTGAACGCGCGCGTCGAGAAAGCTCGCGCGTTCATAGTCGGTTCGCCTAAGGCGCAGGAACAAAACGCTGTCGCTGGGCAAGTCCAGCATGTAGGGGAATAACTCCGGCGAGCCGCCCAAATCTTCCACCATGGCATCCATTGCAGCAGTTTCTCACCCACACGTTCCTTTCGCGAGCCTGCGTTTATACTTGGCGTCCTACCGCAAAGAAACGACAGGAAGAACGATGTTCCTTCAAATTGATAACTATCTGACGCCGGCCGAAGTGCAGGAAATTGCCGAGACTGCCCGTCAGGCAAAATTCATCGAAGGCAGACGCTCGAACCCCCACAATCACACGAAGGACAACGTCATCGGAGATCCCAGCGATCCGATGGCGCAAAAGGCCTCGCAAATTGCGCTTACGGCGCTGCAACGCAATGAGCAGTCGCGCAATTTCGCATTTCCGCAGCGCATGGCTGTGCCGTCGCTGGCGCGTTACGACGTCGGCATGAAATACGGAGCGCATATCGATGCGGCGTTTCTGCCGTTGGCCACGCAGCCGCTGCGATCGGACGTTTCCTGCACCATGTTCATTTCCAACCCGGCCGATTATGAGGGAGGCGAGCTGGTGATCTACCTCGGTTCCGAAATAGTGCACATCAAAGGAAATGCGGGTTCCGCTGTGTTTTATGCGTCAACCCACGTGCATCAGGTGGAGCCGGTCCGATCGGGTTCGCGTCTCGTGATGATTACCTTCATCGAGAGCCAGATTCCCGACCCGCTGCAGCGCGACCTGCTGTTTTCGCTCGGCGAAGTGCGTGCCTTCGAGGCTGCGAAGATGGAGTGGCGCACCCGGACGCAGCTTGACTATGTTTTCGCAAACCTGCACCGCATGTGGTCGAGGTAGCCATGATTGGTCATAACGATGATCGGCGTATACGGCAGCTGATCGAGAACGCAGCGCAAGCATCGGCGAGCGGCCGCGTGCAGGAGGCCGATCAGCTGGTACGGCAAGCGGAAGCCGAAGCGCCGCGTCATCCGTTGGTACTCAATGAGACCGCGCGTCGTTTGCTCATGAGGGGTGATGCCGCCGGCGCGCACGGGCTGCTCAAGCAGGCGGTGACTTTAGATCCCTCGCAGGCCTCCATTTGGCTCAATCTCGCCGTCGCGTTGCGCGGACTGAAGCTGGCCGATGAGGAAATGGCCGCAATTGACAAAGTACTTGCCATTGAACCCCGCAACCTTCGTGCGATGCTGCAGAAGGCCTCCCTCCAGGAACTGCAGGGCAGG
>Ga0210387_10001691_pt1 | contig 16707 bp, 12 predicted proteins | sample IncBWC7OmetaG_FD_160108 | JGI IMG/M metagenome (GOLD analysis project Ga0210387, IMG submission 160108) | Forest soil microbial communities from Barre Woods Harvard Forest LTER site, Petersham, Massachusetts, United States - Inc-BW-C-7-O ...
CCAGGAAAAGGCTCGCGGAGGAATGGCGGTACGCTGACAGCTGCGGCAGAACCCGCTAAGTAGCGGAGGAAGTCGCGGCGGAGATGGACGTCGTGGCGCATATTTTTATTCGGGATAGGCGGAATTTGGATGCGCGATGCGAATCCAGTGGTCGCTAAAAGTGGAATGTAGATTGGGCGGCTCGACTTTGGGCATGTGGCAGGTTACGCAATTCTTTGCGGCTACGGGGCAGGCGGCTCCGGGATGATTTGCGGATTTTTTTTCAGCGGGGCTTGAGGCGTGGCACGCGAGGCAATTTGCGTCGTAGGAGGCGACGTCGTGGGAGAGAGGTTTGTGCGGATCGTGGCAGGCGATGCAAGTGATGCGGGCGTCGCCTTCGGCCCAGCAGCGGCTGTTTTCGAGGCGATAGGGGGCGAAGCGGACGTTGAAGACGCCGGCGCCGACCATTTGACCGGAGACAACGTCTTGCCAGGTGCGGTGACAGGCGCCGCAGAAATCGACGTAATCCACGCGGGCCAGTTGGGCGGGATTGAAGATGGACCCATCGCCGCGCTTATCGGTTTTGGCTCGGGCAGCGGCGACGTGCTGGGCGCCAGGGCCATGGCAGGCTTCGCAGGTGACGCCCGGGTACGCGGCGGTGGGATCGAATTGGTTTTTTGTGGTGGAGGCGGTGGTGTGGCAGCCGAAGCACAGACGCGCTTCGTTGGGAGGGATGGCGCGGCCTGCGGCAGCGTCGAGAGTTGCGGGGACGGTACGTGGTTGGCCGGGGGTGATGTCGAGCACTTGAGGCGCGTTGTAGAAACTTACGTGGCTTTCGTAGAACTTGGCGTCTTGCTGGTAGATGAAAGTTTGGCCCATGTGGCCGGAGCCGAGAGCCCAGAGGAGATCGACGGAAAGAGAGGAGGTTGCATTGCTGACGGTGAGGATGCTCTTTTCTTGGGTGGTGAAGAGTTGATAGGTGAAGGGGCCGGTTTGAAACGGCAGGTTGGTGTGGTCACGCAGGCTCTTTGACTCGGACGCGCGCGTGGCGGCGTGGAGCATGGCGGTGGATTGCGCGGTTTCGGCTTTGAGTTCGTGGCACTCGGTGCAAGCGTCGGGACCGGTGTAGTCGGAGCGGGCGGGCGGGCCCTTTGTGGGCCACCAGCCGGGCCCGCGAACGCGGAGCTCCGTGGGTAGGGAGATGCTGCTCGATGGAGAAGATAGAGTTGGCTGCGACTGCGCGCGAGCGGTAAAACGAGAGGCGATGAATAACAGTGCGGAAACTGCAAGAGCGAGCGTGGCTCCTATATGAAAAATGAGGAGAGCGGTTTTCACTGCGGGGGCTTTTGGTGCTCGAGGCCTTCAGCGACGCGGCGTTTGAGCTGTTCGAGGGACTTGGCGGTTTCGCGCTGAAGGGCGGCTTCGCGATTGGCGTCTTCTTTGCGGCCTGCGCCGTTATAAGCGAGCGCTAATTGATAGTGTCCCGTGGGGCTGTCCGGCGCAAGCTTTTCGTAGGTCTCGAGCGGTGGGATGGCGTCGGTGAATTGTTTCGTGGAAACGAGCGCTGAGCCAAGACCGAGATAAGCCTCGGCAAAACTGTTATCGATTTTTGTGGCCCGAGTGTAGTGGCCGATGGAAGTGGAAAAATCACCTTCTTCTTTTGCGAGCTCACCCAGAACATATTCCGAGGCGGCATTGTTCGGGTCAATTTCCAGTTCCTGCTCGAAATTCTGTTTTGCTTGCGCGACGGATTCGGCGGATGGCTGCGAGCCGGAGAGCAAGACGCGGCCAAGTCGCGCGTGGATTCCAGGCAGCGTCGGGTTGATGTCGAGGATCTTGCGGTATTCCGCGGCGGCTTCCGGCCATTTGGCTTGCGTTTCAAGCGCTTCGGCGTTGAGTAGATGGACCTGGTAGGAGAAGGGGGCTTCGCGCATCAATTCCTGCGAGGTGCGCAGCGACAAGTCGGAATAGGCGTGGGCGGCAGCGTATAGGACTTCGGGGTCGCGGGGGAATTCGCGGACGAGAACCTCCAGGAAAGGAAGCGCATCTGAAGGCGCGTTATGTGTCATGGCGCAGGTCAAACCGGCCAGGCCGGCGCGCTTCTGGACATCCTTGTTTGCGATCTGATGAATTGACTTCTTCAAGAGAGGCAGCGCTTCGGTGCAATGGCCGCTTTCTGCGAGATTCACAGCGCGTTCGGCCACATTCTGGGGAGTCGAAGCGGGAGCCTGCTTTGGCGTCTGCGCGAAAGAATTACTAGCGCAGAACAGCAGGAAAGTGAAGGCGGAAGCAGCACAATGTCGCGGCATGACGACACTAATTATAAACAAAAATAGGCTTCTGGAGCGGGAAACCCGTGGTTGAAAAATCATTTTTTTGTGACTTCGAGCTTGCGAGGGAGTCAGTTCTTGAGGCGTTTTTCGAGATCCGCCAGGACCTGATTTACCATCGCCGCATCGGCGGAGTCGGCGAACTTTAGATACTCTCGCAGCTGAGCAGCTTCGTTCACGAAGTCCTTTTTTGCTTCGTAGATTTGGGCAAGCAGGAAGTGCACTCGCGGGTCGGCGTTATTTCTGTCAATCTCCAATGCTCGCAGCGCGCTTTTTTCGGCCTCTGGCAATTTGTGAAGATTCAAATAGGCCACCGCGTTGTACCCGTACGCGATGAAATCGCTTGCTGGCTCGAGTTCCAAAGCGCGACCGCTTAGCTGTAGCGCTTCTTCCCACGCTTCAGAACGCGCTGCAATGTCTGCCAGACAAAGATAGGGCGGGAGATAGCCCGGATCGACAGAGAGAGCTTTAGAGCAAGCGGCGCGGGCTTCGTCAGACCGCCGATGGACGGCTAGAAGCTGGCCCAGAGTCACCCAAGCCGCAGGAAAGTGTGACTCCTGTTTGAGAGCCTTCCGCAAGTGATCCTCGGCTGCATCGTATTTCTGATCTTTGAGGGAGGCGCAGGCGGCAGAGTATTCCTTCTTGGCTTTCGCAGGAGCCTGGAGGTTGGCGCTGGGGACAGTCGGAACTTGAACTCGGTTGAGAGGAGGCAGAAAACAGGCAAAGTCATCGGGATTCTGCTGGGAAGCGACGGCGCCCTTGGCACCGTAGAGTAATTGGTTTTGATCGAAGGAATCCGTCGGAAGTTTTGGGGGAGGCGGCGGAGGCGGCGCGGTATTTGGATGGCTGCCAGAGGGAGGCTTCTGCGCGAGAAGCGATGAGGGGATCAATACAAGAAAAACAGAAACGAGGGCCGGAAGAAAAACTGCCAAGTGGGACGATCGCCAAGCACAGCAAACTTTGTTTAATTGCGTCCCGCAAGACGGCAAGCGTAATCGAACCCGAAAACTCATTCGGAAGCCTCTACCATGCAGGATGGTAGCTCCGTTTGGCGGACAGAACAATTAATTCTTTTAGGTCCAGAGCTTGGGGCTGCAAATGAGATGGCAGGCGCCGGGGCGCCTGCCATCTCGACTACAGGGGGTGGTTGAGGGTTAGAAGTAAAACTTCAAGGCTAACTGTATTTGTCGAGGCCCTTGGGAGCCGCTGTAATGACCAAAGTTCGGGTTACTTGTGGAAGTCCCCGATCCCGGATCGAACGAACCGCTAGCGGGCCCGCCGAAGAATGTCCAGACTGGACGGTTGAAGAGGTTCAAAGTCTCCATACGGAACTCCAGTCGCTTGCCCTCGGTAATGGGAAAGCCCTTGTGCAAGCTGAAGTCCACGTTGGCGTAGCCCGGACCGCGGAGGTTGCCGACGCTGCAGGTTCCAAACGTGCCAGCAGCCGGAACCGAGATGTTGCTCGGATCGAAGTATTGGATGTACGCCGGCGTATTTGTCGCTGCGTTGGCCGGAACGTACTGATTCAGGATCTTGATCGGGCCATTGCAATTCGGGAGGCCGGAAAGAGTCTGAGGCTCGACACCGTTGGTGTTGGACGTGTTGCCGCCAACGCCCCAACCGCCGAAGTTGTTGAGCGTCAAAGCATTTCCCGTGTGGAGAGTGATGATTCCGCCGATTTCCCAGTTCCCGACGACAGCGTTGAGTACCGGGTTCATGTCCTTACCGAACTGCTTGCCGCGACCAACCGGCAATTGATAGGTGACATAGCTGGTGAGGACGTGCGTTTGATCGAAGTAGCAGGGCCCCCAATCAGCCCGTGGGTCATAGATGTTCTGCCAGCCGGGCTGGCCGCCTGAGCTTTGGGCTTGCGTGCTACCCCAGCCGGTACCGAAATACCCTGGTGAGTCGCTCAAGCACTTGGAGTAGGTGTAAGCGACTTGGGCTTCGAGACCATTGCCCATGCGCTTTTGCAATACGGCCTGGAGCGCGTTGTATCGCTGGCTGGCGTTGGACATGTTGGTTCCAGCGAGCGCGCCGCTCTGATCGGCTTGGAAGAGAGAACCAGCGGCTCCGCACTGAGAGAGCACTGCGCCGCAGGCTTGCGAACCGCCGCCAAGGTACGGTCCAGACTTCTGGCTAACGATAGGCTGTCCCGGAAGAGCGACCGTGCCTGCGGAGTTTAACCCTTCGCGCTGAGCCACATCTTCGAAGTTCAAAAGGTGTGAGCCATGCTGCCCCACATACCCGATCTGGAAGGTGAGGGTGTTGCTGAACTGATGCTGGATCGTCAAGTTCCACTGTTGCGTCAGCGCTGGGCGGAAATTCTGATCGAAGATGCGGATCCGGATGCCCTGGTAGCACGCGATGGTGATGTTGGTGCAAGTCGAAACAGGTCCGAAGCCGTTTTCGATGGGGCCAGCAGCAGCATTTTGCTGAAGAACGCCGAACGGCACGTTTTGTGTGAGCTCTTCGTTCGACCCGCCGCCTTCTGTGAAGGAGGAGATGCCGTAACCTGCTCGTATGACGGTCTTGCCATGCAAGGCCGACGGTGACCAGGCAACACCGATGCGGGGCAGCCAATCGCCGATGCCTAGATAGTTGTTGTAAAGGGCGCGGGAATTGCCGTTTTGGCCGGGCAATTCGAGAGCGCCAGTCAAGAGATTGAAATTGACGACGCGATTGTGCACTTCGTAGAGCGGAGTGTGGTCTTCAAAGCGAAGGCCCAGGTTCACGGTCAAGGTAGGCGTTACGCGCCAATCGTCCTGACCGAAGAAGCCAAAGACGTTGCCGCGAAGTTGATCGAGGGTTGCAGCGCCTCCGGAGTCGCGGAAACCGCTGGCGATATTCCCCAGCCAGAAGTCGGCCAGCCCGGAGCCGGTCTTGGTGTCGACTCCCAAGAATCCGAGAGCACCGTTATTGCCGGGGTAAATGTAATTCTGGCGTTCGCGGATGAATTGAAATCCAGTACGGAAAGTATGGCGACCATAGCTGATCACCAGGTTATCTTCGACTTGCCCCTGGGTACTGTGGAAGATTTGAATCAAGTTGCGGAGCCCGAGACTTGGAGCTGCGCCTGGTCCGGCGCCCGTGATATCCAACTCGATCAGGCCGGGAGCTTGGAAATTCCCACCGGTAATGCCGAGCTGTTGACTGATGTTGCCAAGGCCGGAAGTGGGAGTTTGACTCTGGCTGAAATGAACGGCGTTAAAGCCAAAACGCGCCTCGTTCAACAGGTTGGGGGTGATGTTGTGCGTCCAACTGACCACGGCGTTGCGTACAGGTTCGTCAATGCCTTCGGCTGCTCCGGCGTTTGCGACTGCCAGACCCGTGAGTGCCGCTTGTTTGAGATCCATCTGGGACCAGCGTCCAAAGATGTGGTCCTTGGGAGAGAGAACGTAGTCGATTTTCAGGTCACCTTGATCATTCGTCAGATTATTGCCGCTGCTAAAGGTATAGTTGTTGCCAACGAGACTGTTGACCTGGGGAAGAGGGTAGAGCTTTGTATCCGCGAACAGATTCTTCGCAAAGGTACTCTCAACCAGGGCGGGCTTGCCGTTGAGAGGCGCAGCTCCTGCACCGCTCGCGACGTATGTAGCGAGATTGTTATTTGGAATAGGAGTTGTTCCATCGCGAGGATCGACCAATTGCGTTGTTCCCGTCCCGCCAGTGCAAGCTCCAGAGGCGTTGAATGTTCCCCCGTATTGCGTGCAGAGCTGGCTGAAGTCACCGGCGCGCGCGTTCGAGGTCAACAACTGTGCAGAGGTGGCCCCTGCGTTGGGAAGGCGTTGGCCCTGATAGTCCGCAAAGAAAAATAGCTTGTTCTTGAGGATCGGGCCGCCAACGGTTCCTCCAAATTGGTTGTAGCGAACGGTAGGCTTTATAGTAGTTCCATCCGCATAATGGCCGGGAGCGCCTTCTTCCAAAGGCAAACCCTTCGACCAAGACGCCGAAGTATTATTGGCGTTGAGATAGTCGTTGCGGAAGAACTCGAACGCGTCACCATGAAAACTGTTGGTTCCGGACTTGATCGAGGCGCTGATAACCCCGCCCTCATAGTTGCCGAACTCCGCGGAAGCATTCTGGGTAATAAGGTTGAATTCCTGGATGGCGTCAATCGGAGGCGTATAGCCCACTTCGTTGTTCTTGTCTTCGCTGTTGATCTGGCCATCGAGCAGGTATTGATTGGCCTGCTCGCGATTGCCATTGATATACGGCCTACCGGCGCCGAGCATGGTCTGCGGCTGCCGCATAGAATCCGGGTCGACGTTGGTGGCGCCAGGCGCAAGCAACGTCAACTGAAGATAATTCCGCGACGCCAACGGCATGGACGTCACGGTGTTGGCGTCGATGAGTGTGCTGACCTCCGTGCTCTGGGTCTGCAAGAGGGGCGTCTCGCCGGAGACTTCGACGGTTTCGGTGACTGCGCCCATCTTCATCTGCACATCGATGCGTGCGGTTTGATTGAGGACGAGAGTGAAGGGCGTGACCGCGGCGGTCTGGAAGCCCTTGTTCTCGACTTTAAGATCGTAGCTGCCGACTGGGATACGAATGATGTTATAGATGCCGTCCTGATTGGTGACGGAAGTCCAGTTGGTCCCGCGATCCGCGTCGTGGGCCGTCACGGTGGCGCCGACGACGGGCGCGCCGCTGGGATCGGTGATGGTTCCTGTGATTGTTGCAGTGACATCCTGGGCCCACGCCGCATTTGCGCCGCACAGAAGCGCGAGCAGCGTCACACACAAAAGAATTAGCCCCACTGACTGCAGTTTTTTCATGTTGATTCCTCCAAGGCGACGGCCCCGACCGGCAATCCGCCTCTCCTCCGATGTCAAAATATTCTGCATAGCAACCAGCACCCCTGTACCGCTATATGGCCGAATGGTGGATAGCTATATAGCACGATTTTAAGCTTGTCAAGCGAAAAGTAATGATTTATAAGGATTGTGGATGCGGGCATGTATAGCACTGGATGGCGGTGATGTATAGCAGTGTGGGTGTGCGCTCTATATCACCAGGCGCCTGCCAACCGCTTCCCGGCGAGCGTCCGGCGGGGCTGCCCGGAATGGTTTTAATTGCGCGGCGCTGGTGTTCGGCGCCGGCCAGCGGGAGTGGCACTGGGGCGCGGAAAGCCAACGAAGGACTGGGGTTGCGGTTTTTTTCCATGCTGCGGCGGCTGCGAGAGCGCGGCGATTCGTTATAGCTGTTTGTAAATCGCGGGAGCGAGAATGCCTGCTAAAAGTCAAAGTCGAAGCAATGGATTGCCTGCCTACCAGAGAATCCAGGGCAGTCTCCGGAAGAGGATCGAGGCCGGGGACCTGCGTACGGGGGACGCTGTGCCTTCGGAGCGCGACTTAGCGAAGATTCACTCCGTTAGTCTTATGACCGCGCGCCACGCGTTGGCCTCCCTCGAGCGGGAAGGCGTGGTGGAACGGCGACGGGGGATCGGCACATTCGTCTCGGCGCCGAAAATTCATTTCAACAAATTGATGAGTTATACGGAACAGATGGCCAGCCGAAGCATGACGGCGGTCTCGAAAGTGCTCTTCGCGAAGATTATGGATGACGAGCAGGAGGCGAACGCACGGCTTTCTCTTTCGCCGAAGAGCAGCGTCATTAAGCTGGAACGGTTGAGGCACGCAGCGGGAGAGCCGTTTGCGCTGGAGACTTGCTACCTTTCGGCGGCGCAATTTCCTGGATTGCTTTCGGCTCCGCTGCAACGGGAATCGTTGTTCGGAATCCTGGAACGCGATTACAAAGTGGAAATAGGATATGCGGACGAAGAGGTGGACGCCACTGCGGCCGATCCGCGTACTGCGGATCTCTTGGATGTGCCAAGGCGCGAGCCGTTGCTGCGAATCCGGCAGGTTATTTTTTCCACGAACGGAAAGGCCGTCCTCTACGTTTTGGGATTCTACCGGTCGGACCGGCACAACCTAGTGATACGGCGATTCCGTTGAAACGAAATTTCGAGTGATGCAGGGGCGCCGGGCGGTGTGTTAGGCTGCTCTCCAGTCAGTTAGGTAAAATAAGTAAAAATTGATTTTTACCTCACGGCCACCCAGCCGGCAATTTGAGGATTTGGTGGCTGCCCAAGGGGCGAAATGATTCTCGCCGGAGATATTGGCGGCACCAAGTGCAATCTGGCCGTGTTTGAAGAACGCGGATCTTCGCTGAATCTTGTTTTTAAGCGGCGACATCCAACCCTCGAGTTCGCCAGCCTCGAAGAATTAATCGAAAAGTTTTTCGAGCAATGCGCCATCGAGACCGGCGCTACTCCTGAGGGTCACATTGAGGCGGCGGGATTCGGAGTTGCCGGAGCGGTGGTGGATGGCCGCCTGGTGGCGAACAATATTCCCTGGGAGCTGACAGCCTCTGCGCTGGCACGCAAACTCGGCCTTCAACTAGAACAACTCACTTTGATCAACGATTTGGTGGCCACTGCGTACGGATTGGTGCACCTGACGCCGGAAGATTTTCTGGTTTTGAACCCGGGCACTCCACAGATCAACGGAAACCAGGCTTTGATTGCGGCGGGAACGGGTCTCGGCGAGGCCATGATCATCTGGGACGGCAACCAACACCGAGCGTCCCCTTCGGAAGGCGGTGCGGCCGATTTTGCGCCGCGAACCGAGCGCGAGATTCGACTCTTGCAATTTCTGAGGAGGAGACTCGCGCGTGTTTCGTGCGAGGAAATATTTTCCGGGCGCGGATTCCGGAAGCTGCATGAGTTTCTGAATCCTGACATAGTTCATCCAACATTCAGCGAGCCAGAGGCTGCTTCCGCCAGCGAAATTACGCAGAACGCCCTCGCAGGCACTTGTCCGGTGTGCGTCGAAGTGCTGGATTGGTGGATGGATGCGTTTGGCGCAGAGGCGGGGAATTTGGCGCTGCGGGTTTTGGCGTATGGCGGAGTTTACTTCGCGGGCGGAATTGTTCTTAAGATACTCACGAAATTGCGGGAGAGCAGCTTCTGCGCGTCGTTTGCAGACAAGGGGCGGCTAAGTTCCGTGCTGTCGAACATTCCGATCTCCGTGGTATTGAATGAAGACGCGCCGCTTTTGGGAGCAGCGCATCAGGCTCTCGGCACCGTGCCTGCGACGCGGCGTGAGCGGCACGAGATTTTGATCGAGTTTCAGCCGGAGCGCGAAGGACAGCCGCGGTAGAAGCGCCCTTTTCGAGTCTTCCAGACTTGTCGTTCGAAATCTGCGTTAGTGGGAGCTCTTGGACGCCACGGGGGATTGCGCCATTTGGGCTCGCGTGTGCTGAACGATCGCGAGGAATTTCCTGGCGTTTTCCACGATGATATTCGGCTTATTTGCTTTCAGGGCGTCGGCTTGCACCAACTCTCCGCCGATGCCCAATGCAACAGAGCCCGCTTCAAGGAATTCCGCGGCTGTGTTTAGGTTGACGCCGCCGGTCGGAATGAAGGGGATTTGCGGAAACGGGCCTTTCAATGCCTTGATGTATTTCGCGCCTCCCACTTGGCCGCACGGAAAAACTTTGACGAAGTCCGCGCCAGCGTCCCACGCGGCCATAACTTCCGTGGGCGTCAGAGCGCCGGCCATGATCAGAATCTTCTCTTGCGCCGCAAATGCGACGGTCTGAAGGTTCAGCCCGGGGCTGACCAGGAACTGTGCTCCCGCATCGCGGCACCGTCGCGCGGCTTCTGCGTTGAGGACGGTCCCCGCTCCGATGAGGACCTCCGAGCCGCAATTTTTTACCAGTTCGCGGATTAGCTCGACGGCGCCGGGGACCGTCATGGTGATTTCCACGACGGGAATTCCTCCCTCACGAACGGCCTCGGCGGCAATGCAGGCTTCGCCTGCAGACGAGGCGCGAACGACCGGGACGATTCCAATTTCCAGGATGCGTTCGCGGACTTTTTGTTTATCCATCAACGGTCGCCTTTCCCCGGACACTTTCGCATCAGCGCGCGATGCGGGCTCCGACTCCTTTCATCACTTGAGTGACTTCCTGCAAGGTCGCCATGGAAGTGTCTCCCGGCGTGGTCATGGCGAGCGCACCGTGCGCGGCGCCGCACTCGACGGCCCACTGCGGATCGTGTCCCGCCAAAAAGCCGTAAATCAGGCCGGAGGCAAAAGAATCGCCGCCTCCGACGCGATCGAAGATTTCGAGATTCTCGCGGTTTTTTGCCTGGTAGAACTTGCCATCGCAATAGCAGATTGCGCCCCAATCATTTTGCGTGGCGGTTTTCGCTTTGCGCAGCGTGGTTGCCACGACCTGGAAAGGATATTCCTTCACAACCTTGGCGATCATTTGCTTGAAGCTTTCCACTTCGAACGTCGAGTGATGCTCGTCCATTCCAGGTACTTCGAATCCTAGAGCAGCTGAGAAATCTTCTTCGTTGCCGAGCATCACGTCAACGTGCGGCGCAATCCGGCGGTTTACTTCCTGCGCGGTCTTCTTCCCGCCGTGAGATTTCCAGAGAGAAGCGCGGTAATTCAGATCGTAGGAAATGGTCGTTCCGTGGCGCTTTGCGGCCTGCATTGCTTCCAGGGCAACCTCCGGCGTTGTGGCCGAGAGTGCGCAGAAAATGCCGCCGGTATGAAACCAGCGCGCGCCGTGCTTTCCAAAGATCTCATCCCAATCGATTTCGCCAGGTTTCAATTGCGAGACGGCGGTGTGCCCCCGATCATAACTTCCGAGCGCCGCGCGTACGCCGAAACCGCGCTCGGTAAAATTCAGGCCGTTGCGCGCGGCGTGGCCTACGCCATCGTGTTCGACCCAGCGGATCAGCGACTGGTCCACGCCGCCTTGATAAATAAAATCCTGAAGGAGCCGGCCGACCGGATCATCCGCAAACGCAGTGACAACCGCGGCGTCCAAACCGAAACATCGCTTCAATCCGCGCGCAACATTATATTCGCCGCCGCCCTCGCAAACTTCGAAGGAGCGTGCGGTGGAAATGCGCCTGTCACCTGGGTCGAAGCGGAGCATGACTTCGCCAAGACTGACGATGTCCCAGCGGCAATCCTTTTTCGGCTTGATCGTCAACCCCATCTGCTCACCTCAACGGCTCATTTTCTCTCGAATCAAGTGCCCAAACATTTTCACGGTTCCCGCGGCAACTTTCCAGAATCACGTTTGTAATTCCTGGCGGATTATTGCCGGCTCCATCTTGGGGACCAGAGCTTGAATGATGGCCAGCGCCAGCAAGTAGGCAGAACCTGCGATGAGAAACGGAACCCTGTAACTTCCCGTCCACTGCAGCACGTGGCCGACGACGGATGCGATGCAAAGACCGCCAATCGCGCCAGCCATTCCGCCGATTCCCACCACCGAGCCGACGGCTCGCGCCGGAAACATGTCGGAGGTCAGAGTAAACAGATTGGCGGAAAAGCCTTGGTGACAGGCGGCCGCCAGTCCAATCAAAAGCACAGCCGACCAAGTGCTCTCTACTCGGTAGGCGAACACGACCGGTATCACGCCCACGGCGCAGATGAGCATCGCGATTTTGCGGGCAAAGTTGACGCTGCGCCCGCGCTTGATCAGAGAAGAAGATATCCACCCGCCGGCAACGCTGCCAACGTCTGAGATCAAATAGATCGCCACGATCGGGGGCCCAAGGCCCGTGAGGTTCAGGCCATGCTTGCTCTGCAAAAAGCCCGGTATCCAGAAAAGATAAAACCACCAAACCGGATCGGTCAGGAATTTCGCAGCGACAAATGCCCAGGTTTGCCTCAGGGGAAGCAGTGCAGTCCATTTTGTTTTGGCTGGCGAGTCCTGGGGATCGCTCCGGATGTAATCCAGCTCCGCCTTGGAAACGCCCGGGTGCTCACCCGGTTTGCGATAAATCAAAAGCCAGAGTATGAGCCAGACGAATCCAAGCGCTCCGATTCCGACGAAGGCGCCGCGCCAGCCCCATCGCGCATTCAACCACGGCACTACCAGAGGAGCGAGCATGGCGCCGAAGCTTGTGCCTGCGTTGAAGATGCCAGTGGCCAGGGCGCGCTCTTTTTTCGGAAACCACTCCGCCACTGCCTTGATGCTTGCGGGAAAAACGGCGGCTTCGCCGAATCCCAGTGCGGCTCGCGAGATGGCAAAACTCGTAAGGGAATTCCCGAGCGCGGTCCCCATCGATGCGAGGCTCCAAAAAACCATTGCTAAGGCATAACCCAAACGAGTGCCGAGTTTGTCGATGAGGCGGCCGGTCAATAACATCCCAGCTGCATAAGCTGCCTGGAACGCGATCACAAGATTGCTGAAGTCTATTTCGCTCCAACCCAGATCGTGCTGAAGCGTCTTGTTGAGCACACCAAGAACGTTGCGGTCCATATAATTTTTGGTTGTGCCAAAAAGTAAGAGCGCGCAGATTACCCAGCGAAAATAGCCAGCGCGGGATGAAACCGAGGCCGGCGTTCGGTCAATAACCGCCGAGGCCTGCGTATCCGTCGACGATACCAAGCTGTTGGATGGAGAGGTGGGAGGCGATGGGTCCATGGTGTGAAGGGAAAGCTACTAGTTTTTGCGTCCGTGTGCCAGTCCAGAAGATCCCGGTAATCCGGACGCCGCATTCATGGCGAGGAAATCGACGACCGGCAGCATAAATCGAAGACCGAGATTATCCGAGTCAATTCGAAAATGACAAACGATTTCTTCAGTAACTCTCAACGTCTGAATTTCATGTTTTGGCTTATTATTTGGCTTACTATTAGCCCGTCCGCACGACTCGGACAGCTGCGCACAGGGGGTGCGCCGGCGCGAGCGGCGGATGTCAGACATGCTTTCTAAGTTTGGCGCAATTTGTATTGGCTTTGATGGAGGCAGTATGTGTGCACTAAATTCTTCGCGTCGTGACTTTCTAAAAATAACGAGCGCCGGCGTTGCCACCACGGCTCTCAGCGCCAGCGCATCCAGCTACGCCGCTATCCTTGGCGCAAACGATCGCGTCCGGGTGGCGATTTGCGGAGTGCGAGGCCGCGGCAACGACCACATCCACGGCTTTTCGCGCGTCCCAGGAACAGAATTGGCCATTCTGTGCGACATCGATGACAACGTCTCGCAGCAGCGCGTCGGAGAGATCGAGAAGATGGGATTGCCAAAGCCAAAATCCTGCGTGGATGTTCGCAAATTGCTCGAAGATAAAGAGATCGACGCCATCTCCATCGCCACACCCAATCATTGGCACTCGCTGATGGCTATCTGGGCCTGCCAGGCCGGCAAAGACGTGTACGTGGAAAAACCGTGTTCGCATAACTGTTTTGAAGGCCGCCAACTAGTCCGCGCCGTAAAAAAGTACAACCGCATTTGCCAGCACGGGAGCCAGTCGCGCTCAAACCCTGGAATGATTGAAGCTATAAATCATTTGAGTGGCGGTACGATCGGCGACGTCTATATGGCGCGCGCGCTTTGCTACAAATGGCGTCCATCGATCGGGCACGCCACGCCAGAGGCGGTTCCCGCCGGAGTCAACTATGACCTGTGGACCGGGCCGGCGCCGCTCAAGCCGTTTACCAAGAACCGCTTTCACTACAATTGGCATTGGATCTGGGACACCGGCAACGGCGAAGTCGGCAACCAGGCCATCCACGAAATCGATATCGCGCGGTGGGGTTTGGGAGTGGGCTTCCCGGTATCGGTGTCTGCAATGGGCGGACATTTTATGTTCGACGACGACCAGGAGACTCCCAATACTCTGAGTGCCAATTTCTGTTTCGAAGATGCAAACGGCAAGCGCAAGTTGATGGAACTCGAAGTCCGCCACTGGATCACCAACCACGAAGCAGAAATCGGAACCGGCGCTTACGGCGCCAGCGCCGTACCCCCGGCGGGACTCTCAGGCGACGCCAAGAAAAAGCCTGCCGAAAATCAAAAGTCCCTGGGACCAAAGGACGCAAAGACCAATACCGTCGGCAATTTGTTTTACGGGTCAAACGGCTATCTGGCCATCGACGGCTACGACGCCTACAAAACTTGGATATCGGATCAAGTCGAGCCCGGGCCACACGGCAAAGCCTCCGGTGACCACTACGCGAATTTCATTGATTGCGTCCGCAGCCGTCGTGCCTCGGATATTCATTCGCCGATTGAAGAAGCTCACATTTCGACGACGCTCGTGCATCTTGCCAACGCTTCCTACCGTCTGGGGCGCACGTTGCGATTCGATCCCGTAAAGGAACAGGTCATTGGCGATGACGAAGCCAATCGTATGCTCCGCGGCACGTATCGCGCACCGTATGTTGTGCCGGAAGAAATTTGAACCAAGGAAGGTGACTCATGCGCGCCAGCCTTTCTGTTTCTCTGCTCATTCTTGCGGCAGCAGTGTTCATGGTGTGTTGCCTTGTGGCCAAACCGAATCCCGCTGAGCGCATCTCTGTCGTCGTCAACGAACAAGCCCGCCGCGTCGACATCACGATCGACGGGCAGCCCTTCACGTCTTACATCTGGCCCACCACGCTAAAAAAGCCAGTCCTCTATCCGCTTCGCACCGCCAAGGGCACTATCGTCACGCGCGGCTATCCTCTCGAGCTGCGCCCGGGTGAACGCGTCGATCACCCGCATCACGCCGGTCTATGGTTCAACTATGAAAATGTCAACGGCCTCGATTTCTGGAACAATTCCGACGCCATCAAACCGGATAATGCCCCGAAGATGGGCACCATCGTCCAGCGCGGCGTAGTCTCTGCGAATAGCGGTTCGCAGCAGGGCGAGCTCGACGTTGAAACGGATTGGGTCACTTTCGAGAAAAAAGTTTTGCTCAACGAACACACACACTTTGTCTTCCGCGGAGGACCGGATTTTCGCAGCGTCGACCGCGTCACAACGCTCCGCGCTCTCGATGAAAAAGTCTCTTTCCCCGACGAAAAAGACGGCATGCTCGGGCTTCGCGTTATTCGCGCGCTTGAAATTCCTTCCGACAAGCCCGAGGTATACACCGACGCGAGCGGTCGCGCCACAACAGTAGCCAAGCTGGACAACACCGGCGTCAACGGCACGTACCTCACCAGCGAAGGAAAACAAGGCGACGCGGCGTGGGGGACGCGCGGCCGCTGGTGCAATCTCAGCGGTCTCGTCGGCGACGAACCCGTCACCATCACCATTCTCGATCATCCGGAGAATCCCGGCTTTCCCACCTACTGGCACGCCCGCGGCTACGGTCTCTTCGCTGCCAACCCGCTTGGTCAAAAAGTTTTCAGCAACGGCAAAGAAGAGCTCAATTTCTCTCTAGCCCCGCACGCCAGCGCCACGTTCCGCTACCGCATCTTGATTTCTTCAGCGATCCTCAGTCCCGAAGCCACTGAAGCCGCCTACAGGCAGTTCATCGCCACCTATCACTGATACACTCGCTCACATGCCCATCCACATCGGCCTAATCGGCGGCGGCAATATTACGGAAACTCACGCGCGCGCAGCACGCGCCATCCCGGGCGTGGAAATCTCGGCCGTCCACGGCACCAACGCCGAAAAAACAGCCCGGCTCTCGCGCGAACATGGCGGCACTCCTTATGAAAACTTCGCTGCCTTTCTGAAACATCGCCCGATGGACCTAGTAATCATCGGCAGCCCTTCCGGCCTGCACGCCGAGCAAGGCACCGCGGCCGCGCGTCAAGGCCTGCATGTCCTAACGGAAAAACCAATTGAGATCACCACGGCGCGCGCCGACGCGCTGATCGCTGCCGCAAAAGAATCGGGCGTGCAGCTCGGCGTAATTTTTCAAGATCGCACCAAGCCGCACATCCGCCGGCTCAAAGGCTGGCTCGATCAAGGCCTGCTCGGCAAAATCTTATTCGTCGATGCCCGCGTAAAGTGGTATCGCCCACCCGAGTACTACGCCAATTCGCGCTGGCGCGGGAGTCTTGCGCTTGACGGAGGCGGCGCCCTGATCAACCAAGGCGTTCATACCATCGATCTCTTACTCTGGCTCCTTGGCGATATCGTTCGCGTGCAAGCCCGCACTGCTACTCTGCTGCACAAAATCGAAGCCGAAGACACCGCCGTCGCCACGCTCGAATTCGCCAGTGGCGCTCTCGGTATTTTTCACGCGACTACCGCGGCTTATCCCGGCTATCCACGCCGCGTCGAAATCTCGGGCACTGCAGGCACGGTGATCCTTGAACACGACCGCATCATCGCCGCCAATCTCCAAAGCACTCCAGCCGCGGCCATTGTATCCGCGGACCTCGCTTCTCTCACCGAATCCGCCAAGGACGAAAACCAAAGCGCCTCTTCCGCCGCCGTCACCGATTTCCGCGGCCATCAAGCCATCCTCGAAGATTTCCTTGCCGCTATTCGACAAAACCGCGCGCCGGCATGCGACGGCCTCGAAGGGCGCCGCAGCATCGCGTTGGTCGAAGCTATCTACCGCGCTGCAAAAGCTCCCGATCGCATCTCGACCGTTGCGACCACCTAAGAGACTCTGTCCAAGGATGTGACC
>Ga0210387_10001692_pt1 | contig 16705 bp, 13 predicted proteins | sample IncBWC7OmetaG_FD_160108 | JGI IMG/M metagenome (GOLD analysis project Ga0210387, IMG submission 160108) | Forest soil microbial communities from Barre Woods Harvard Forest LTER site, Petersham, Massachusetts, United States - Inc-BW-C-7-O ...
TGCAGGAGATCGTGGGACTAGCCCAGGAGTACGGCGCGCGCACGATCGTCGACGAGGCGCATGCCACCGGAGCGCTGGGGCCCGATGGACGGGGAGCGGTCGCGCAGGCCGGCTTGGAGGAGGAGGTCGACGTCGTGATCGGAACCCTGGGCAAGGCGCTCGGCTCCTACGGCGCGTATGCCTGCGCGAACATCGAGATGGTGCGCTACCTGATCAACACGGCGCGTCCGCTGATCTTCTCGACCGCTCCCCCACCGCCCGCGATCGCGGGGGCGCTGGCGGCGCTGGAGCTGCTGCAGGAGCGCCCGCATCGCGCGCAGCGACTGCGCTCGAACGCGCGTGTGCTCCGCCGCGCCCTGAGCGCCGAGGGTATTCCCGTCGATGATGCGGAGATGCACATCGTTCCGGTGATCGTCGGCGATGAGCGCGACGCGATGAGCCTCTGCGAGGCCACCATTGAGCGGGGCGTGTTCGCCCAGGCGATCAGGCCGCCGACGGTCCCTACGGGCACATCGAGGCTGCGTCTGGCGGTCATGGCCAGCCACACACCCGAGGAGCTGCGCGAGGCGGCCCATGTCATCGGCGCGGCGGCACGCGAGCTGGGAATCGACCTGGCGGTGACGGCCGCGCGGGTGGCGCGGGCTTCGGGCCGCGCGATCGAGACCGACGAGCTTGAGCGGCAGGTCTCGGCGCCGGCCTTCGCATCGGCAATATCGCCGCCGCACGAGAACACCTCGCCGATCAGCACTCCGTTCGACGGCGAGCGCGACATCGTCCATCGCGCGGCTTAGCGGCCTCGCGGGGGTTTGGACGCGGTCATGCGCGGGCTGTTCGTAACCGGCACCGGCACGGGCGTCGGCAAGACCGTCCTGAGTGCGGCACTACTAGCCGCGATGTCCGCAGCCGGGGTACGGGTGCGTGCGCACAAGCCGGTCGTGACCGGCTTGGACGAGCCAACAGAGACCGGGTGGCCGCCGGACCACGAGCTGCTCGCAAGCGTCGCCGGTATGACCCCCGAGGAGGTGGCGCCGCTGCGCTATGGCGCCGCCGTCTCCCCTCATCTTGCGGCTGCGCTCACGGGCGAGACGATCGATCCTGCGGACCTGATCGCGCGCGCGCGCGGGGCGGCGGTCGGCGATGGCGCATTGATAGTCGAGGGCGTCGGTGGCCTGCTGGTGCCATTGACCAACGAATTCACCGTGCGCGATTTTGCCACCGCTCTCGGGCTGCCAGTCGTGATTGCGGCGAGCCCGGGGCTTGGCACTATCAACCACACGCTGCTGAGCATCGAGTCGGCGCGCGCGGCGGGGCTTGACGTGCGCGCGGTGGTGCTTACGCCATGGCCCGGGACGCCAGGCGAGTTGGAACGCTCCAACCGCGAGACGATCTTGCGGCTCGGGGAGATCGAGGTCGTCGGTCTAGCCGGCGTGCCGAGTCCCTCCGCGGTCGACCTCGCACGAGCAGGCAGTGGTCTCTCGTGGCAACACTGGTGCCCCGAGAGTTTCACCCCAAGCGACGCTTAGCATCGAAGCGTGGCTGGTTCGAGGACGTTGCGGACGCATCTCCTGTCCGAGGGTTCCGGGGTCGTACCCCCGGAGAAAGGAGCTGCCATGAGTTCTGCATTGTCGATACTAGCCATCGCACTGCTCATCTCCACGCTGGTCATCGACCGGCTGACGAGATAACAGGGCGCCCTGGCGGCCGCAGCGAAGACGGCCTCGGCGGCCGTCAGGGGCTTCTTAACCGGAGGGGGCCCGGTTGCCCGGGCCCCTCGGAGGCGCAATGAATTAAGCATTGACGCACTAGCCACGCGTCAGTGTAGCCAACCACCGAACGGAGCTCCACCGCAACTTCAGCTCTGGTCAGCCGCGGCCACCACCACCCCTGTCACGCGCACCAAATCCTCCTCCCCGATCACATACGGCGGCATCGCGTAGATCAGGTCGCGAAACGGGCGCAGCCACACCCCCCGCTCGACCGCGATCGCCGTCGCGGTTGGGATGTTCACCGCATGATCGAGCTGGACCACGCCAATCGCGCCCAGCACGCGCACGTCCACGACGCCCGGCAGCTCCCGCGCGGGCTCGAGCCCCGCGCGCAGCCCCCGCTCGATCGCCCCCACCCGCTCGCGCCAGCCCCCATCGGCGAGCAGCTCGAGCGACGCCAGCGCAACCGCGCACGCGAGCGGATTGGCCATGAAGGTCGGCCCGTGCATCAGCCCACTGCCCTCCCCGCCGGAGACCGTCTCGGCGACCGCGGACGTACAAAGCGTCGCGGCGAGCGTCATGTAGCCGCCGGTGAGCGCCTTGCCGACACACATCACATCGGGCAGCGCCGACGCCGCACCAGCGTGCCGGCAGGCGAACATCTCACCGGTGCGCCCGAACCCGGTTGCGATCTCGTCGAGGATCAGCAGCAGCCCGTGCTCGTCGCAGAGCCGCCGTAGCAACGCGAGACACTCGGGCGCGTAGAACCACATCCCCCCCGCGCCCTGCACGACGGGCTCGACGATCACCGCCGCCAGCTCGTGCGCATGCTCTGCCATCAGCTCACGCACGTGCGCGGCCCAGTGCTCGTCCAGACCGGCGTCGAACCCGCCGGGCGGACGCTCGGCGAAGACGTGCTCGGCGAGCACCCCCGTGAACAGGCTGTGCATCCCGCCGATCGGATCGCACACTGCCATCGCGCCGAGCGTGTCACCGTGGTAGCCGCCACGCACGGCCAGCAGCCGCGTACGGCCGCTGCGGCCCAGCGCGCGCTGGTACTGGAACGCGAGCTTGATCGCGACCTCCACCGATACCGAGCCGGAGTCGGCGAGGAACACGCGCTCCAGGCCCTCCGGCGCGAGCTCGATGAGCCGCTCGACGAGGCGTATCGCCGGCTCGTGCGTGAGCCCTCCGAACATCACGTGCGCCATCCGCTCGAGCTGCTCGCGCACGGCCTCGTCCAGCGCGGGATGGCGGTATCCGTGAATTGCGCACCACCACGAGGCCATCCCGTCGATCAGCTCGCGGCCATCGGCCAGCTGCAGGCGCACACCCTGTGCGGAGACGACCGGCAGCGGCTCGGGCGGTGCCGCGGGCAGGCCGCCATAGGGGTGCCACACGCGCTCGCGGTCGAGCGCCAGCAGCTCCCGCCAGTCGCTCATCGCCTACTCGGGTCTAGAAGCGCGCTTCTAGGGCGTCGCTGGGCAAGCGAGGCAAGGACGCAGGGAGCGTGGTGTACTCGGTACACGAGCGACCGAGGACGCAGCATCGCGCAGCCCAGCGACGCCCTAGTCCTCGTACAGAGTGAAGTCGCGCTTGCGTGCGCCGCAGACCGGGCAGAACCACGTGTCGGGTATGTCCTCGAAGGCCGTTCCCGCGGGGATGCCTCCGTCGGGGTCGCCGTCCTCGGGGTCGTAGATATAGCCGCAGGACTCGCAGATCCAGCGTTGCAGGGTCTTGGTCGCGTTCATGCCCGACAGATTACCGGCCCATCCGCACGGGCGGTAGGGTGATCGGACGATGGATGCCGACGACGCTGCGCCCGAACGAGCCTCCACGGAGTCCGTCCCCGACGATCGCGTCCCCGACGACCGGCCCGCCCCGGGAGAGGGCTACAACCCCGGCCCGGCCACCCATCCACGCCGGGCCGCGACTGTGATCCTGCTGCGCGGCGGGACCGATGCACTGGAGGTCCTGCTGGTACGGCGCACGCCCGAGGCGAAGTTCATGGGCGGCGTGTGGGTGTTCCCCGGCGGAGCCGTCGACGCCGACGACGGCGATGGCGAAGAGGCCATTCGCGCCGCCGCGATGCGCGAGCTGCGCGAGGAGGCCGCGATCACGCTGGCGGAGCCGGGCGAGCTGGTCGCGTTCTCGCGTTGGATCACCCCGGCCGAGGTAAAGATCCGCTTCGACACGCACTTCTTTCTCGCCTCTCTGCCGGCCGGACAGGAGCCGCGGATCGACGGCGAGGAGTGCGTGGACCTCGGTTGGTTCACGCCCCAAGCGGCGCTCGACGCGCATGCCGCCGGAGGCATCGTGCTGGTGTTCCCGACGATCGCGCACCTGGAGCAGCTCGCCCCCTTCGCTTCGGTCGCTGCGCTGATCGCACACGCGCGCGGCCGCAAGGTCGAGCCGGTGCTGCCGAGGGTGATCGTCGAGGGCGACTCCGCACGCGTGTTGATGCCGGGCGATCCCGGCTACTGAGCGAGCGCTCTGGCCTGCGTCAGCACTGAGGCCAAGCCCTCGGACCCCGAATCAACGCGTGACGCAAAGCGCTCTGGCCTGCGTCAGCGCGTGAGGCCAAGCCCTCCGACCCGCATCAACGCGTGACGCAGAGCCCTCAGGCCTGCTGTGCGGCGATGATGTGGGTTACCGCGTTGATCAGCGCCAGGTGCGTGAACGCCTGCGGGTAGTTGCCGAGATGGCGTCCGCTGGAGGCCTCGAGCTCCTCGCCGTAGAGCTCGAGCTCCGAGGAGTAGGACAGCAGCCGCTCGCAGAGGTGTTCGGCGTCGCGGTGCTCGCCGATCTCCGACAGCGCCGAGACGAGCCAGAACGAGCAGATCAAGAACGTGCCCTCCTTGCCGCTCAATCCGTCGTCGGTCTCTTCGGTGCGGTAGCGCATCACGAGCCCGTTCTCGGTCAGCTCGTCGCGGATCGCGCAGACCGTCGCGTGCACGCGTTCGTCCTCGGGCGGCAGGAAGCGCAGCAGCGGCACGAGCAGCGTCGAGGCGTCGAGCGCGTCCGTGTCGTAGTGCTGGCGGAACACGCCGCGCTCATCGACGCCGTGCTCGAGCAGATCGTCGCGCACTTCGTCGGCGATGCCCTGGAACTCCTTGGCCAGCTCGTCGTGACCGCGCCGTTCGCCCAGCCGCGCGCCGCGATCGAGCGCGACCCAGCACATCAGCTTCGATGAGACGTAGTGTTGGGGCTTGCCGCGCGCCTCCCAGATGCCCTGGTCCGGTTCCCGCCACACGTTTGCCGCGCATTTGACCTGGTCGGTCAGTACCGGCCACAGCCGATCGGGGATGTGGTCGCGCTTCTTGGAGTGCAGATACACCGAGTCGAGCACCGCCCCGTAGACGTCGTTCTGGCGCTGGTTGTAAGCGCCGTTGCCAATGCGCACCGGGACGGAGCCTTCGTAGCCCTTCAGATGCCCGAGCGTCGACTCCTCGAGGTCTTTGTCGCCCCTGACGCCGTACATGATCTGCAGTGAGCCATCCTCGTTGCGCGGCACTTCGGCGACGTACTCGATGAAGTCGTCGGCCTCCCAGTCCAGCCCCAGCGCGTGCAGCGCCCACAGCGTGAACGAGGCGTCGCGCATCCAGCAGAAGCGGTAGTCCCAGTTGCGCTCGCCGCCCGGCGTCTCCGGCAGCGAGGTCGTCGGCGCGGCCACCAGCGCGCCCGTCGGCATGAACGTCAGCCCCTTGAGCACCAGCGCAGAGCGCTGGAGGTGCTTGCGCCATGGGTGATCCGGATAGGTGCCTTCAGCCAGCCAGCTGCGCCAGAAGTGCCCCGTACGCTTGATGATCTGCCGGGCTTCCTCCGCGGTGTGCGGACCGCCCCGCGACTCCGTCCAGGAGATAGCGCAGAAGCGTTTCTCGCCCTCGGCCATCGTGTGGCGCCCATGCGTACGGTTGCCCTCGATGCCCATGCGGATGTCGCTGAACAGCCTGAACATCGTGCGGCCGTCGGAGGCGTCCATCGCGAGCGCGTCGTGTGCGTTGGGCGGCTGCTCGGCATCGGTCTCCAGCTCGACCTTCTTCCACTCCGCCGGCACGGCGCCGTAGTCGAGCATCGGCTCGCAAACCACCTCGACCTGGACCTGACCCTGGACGCATTCGATCATGCGCACGAGCAGGTGGTCCGCGTCGAAGTCCGTCGGCGGGCGGGTGTGGCTGGAGCCGTGCTCGTTGTCGTGCCATTCGCCCATCGCCAGCGCGTCGACGACGCGGATCCAACCTTGCGGCGTCATCCAGGTCGTCTCGATCATGTTCGTTCCCGGGACGTAACGGCGCCCGGCCGGGACGTACAGCCCGTAAGGACCCACGCGCCAGCTTCCCGCGCCGCGATCGAGCAGCGCGCCGAAGACCGACGGCGAGTCGAAATGCGGCAGGCACATCCACTCGATCGAGCCGTCGGAGGCCAGCAGCGCGCCGGTGTGGCAGTCCGACAGGAAGCCGTAGTCGGCGATCGGCGGGAACGGCGAGCTGGAGGAGCTCACCAGTCGAAGCTGTCGAACGTCGGGCGCTGCACCCCTTCGGGCAGGACCTGCTCGTCGTCGAGCTTGTCCAGGTGCGCGGCCAGGGTGACGCTCGCCAGCGGACGCATCGACTCCGACACGTCCGGCCAGACGGCGTCGAGCAGCTCGCTTTCGGTGCGCAGCCCCTTGCCGAGCGCGTACATCAGGGCGTGCTCGCGATCCAGGCGGTGGTTGACGTACTCTTCGAGCTTGGTGTGGGCGTCCCACACGACCGGCCCGTGACCGGGGCAGAGCACGTTGAAGTCTTCGCGCATCCGCAGGCGCGTGAGCGCGAGCATGTAGTGGGACATCGACCCGCGATGTGGGGCGATGAACACGCTGCCTTCGCCGAGCACCGCGTCGCCGCTGAAGCAGGCGCCGTCGGCGATCAGGGCGAAGTGATCGATCGCGTGCCCCGAGGTGGCGACCGGGTAGAACGGTCCGAACCGTGCGCCCTCCTCGAGTTTCACGTCGACGTCGCCGCGCCCGGCCGCCAACGGCGCGGGAAAGCGCGCCAGCACGGCCTGAACGGCTTCGGAGTGATCCTCGTGATCGTGCGTGAGCACCACCCCGCCGAGACCGCCCCGTCCCTCGATCGCGGTGCATACACGCTCCACGTGGGACTCGATCAGCGGGCCGGGGTCCACGACCCACGCCGGCCGGCGCCCCACCACCCAGGTGTTGGTGCCCGACAGCGTGTAAGGCCCTGGGTTGGGCGCGCGCAGACGCAGGATGTCGTAGTGCGTCAGCAGGTCGGTGTCAGACCCGGACTCCGGGACGATCTCCTTCTTCTCGTCCGGATCGGACGAAAACGGCTCGCTCACGGCCGCGACGTTAGCCGACAGGACGATTCAACGCCTGCTCGTCGCACTCGCATCGCAGCTACGCGGCCACATAGCGCTTGCTCACGCGGCGCTCCTCGGGCACTGTGACGACGTCCCAACACAACCCCAGACGGGCCATCGTGCGGATCACGAGCGCCGAGATGTCGGGCTGACGCCAGCTGAGACCGTGGCTGGCGGAGGTCGGAAACGCATGATGGTTGTTGTGCCATGCCTCACCGAACGTGGGGAGCGCCAGCCACAGCAGGTTGCGCGAATGATCCTCGGTCGCGTAGTCGCGACGACCGAAGAAATGACACAGCGAGTTGATCGAGTAGGTCATGTGGTGCAGCACCAGCATGCGCACGGCACCGCCCCACAGCAGACCGGTGAGACCGGCGCGGAGCGAGCCCCCGATCGCATAGCCGAGCCCGAAGGCGGCGGCCAGCCCGGCGAGCGTCCACAGGAAGAAGGTGCGATCGACGAACGACACCACCGGGTCGGCGATCAGGTCGGGGGCGTAGCGCTCGCGCGAGCCGCGCTGGGTGTGGATGAACAGCCAGCCCACGTGCGCGTGAGCGAGCCCGCGCAGGGCGCCACGCCAGCCGACGCCGTGATCGACGTGCGGGCTGTGCGGATCGCCCTCGCGGTCGGAGAAGGCGTGGTGCTTGCGGTGATCGGCCACCCAGGAGATGACCGGTCCCTCGATCGCGGCGGAGCCCATCGCCGCAAAGACGCCGCGCAGCGCCGGAGAGGTCTTGAAGCTGCGATGGGTGAACAGGCGATGGAACCCGACCGTCACGCCGAGGCCGGTCAGCAGGTACATGATCGCGAACACCGCCAGGTCGGACGGGTGCAGCAGGCCGTCCCACAGCTGCCAGCCGACGAAGAACAGCGCGACGATCGGCAAGATCGTGATCAGTCCTGTGAGGACACGATCGAGCGTCTCGTTGGACGCGGGTTGAACGTCGTCTGGCCCGGGCCGGTTGGGTTCCGGACCGCCGCCGGGGATATGTTCGTCGTCCATGATGCCAGCCTGCAAGTTACCAGCGAGACCCGCGGACCGCGTGAGCACGATGTGGCATACCCTGCTGTGGTGATGGACCGGCCGCACTCCCGACAATCGACGAGCCTCAGCCACAGGGCGGCGTAGACCGTGTTCTCCTCGCCCTCCCCGTTGCGTCGCGAGCTCGCGAGAGCGCTCCCCGAGCGCCCGTTTGGCGTGCGCTTCTGGGACGGCTCGGAGCTCGGCCCGACGGTCGCGGACGGACCGGTCTTCACGGTGCGCTCGCCCACGGCGATCGCCCACCTGCTGCGCGCGCCCGGCCAGTTGGGATTGGGGCGGGCGTATGCCGCGGGCGAGCTGGAAGCCGACGACCTCGATCGTGTGATCGGACTGCTCGACTCCTTCCACGCACCTCCGATCGACCGTGCCACCCGGGTGCGGTTGATGCTGGCCGCCGTGCGCGCGTGCGGGTTTACGCGCTCACCGAGGATTCCGGCCAGCGAGCTGCGTCCCCGCGGACGCCGCCACAGCCGCGAGCGCGACGAGCGCGCGGTGCGTCATCACTACGACGTCTCGAACGAGTTCTTCGCGCTGTTCCTCGACGACTCGATGACCTACAGCTGCGCTCTGTTCTCGCGCGGCGCGAGCACGCTCGAGGAGGCGCAGATCGCCAAGCGCGAGCTGGTCTGCAAGAAGCTGGATCTACACGAGGGCGAGCGCATCCTCGATGTCGGCTGCGGATGGGGCAGCTTCGTGATCCACGCCGCGCGTGAGCACGGTGTGCAGGCCGTCGGCCTGACCCTGTCCCCCGCCCAGGCCGAGCTGGCGCGCCGGCGCGTGGCCGAGGCGGGACTCGAGGATCGTGTGGAGATTCGCCTGGGTGACTACCGCGACCTGCGCGGAGGAGCGGCCGGCGAGCGCTTCGACGCGATCGCCTCGATCGGGATGGTCGAGCACGTCGGCTCCAGTCAGATCGACGAGTACGCGGGCGTGCTCGCGCGCCTGCTGGAGCCCGGCGGGCGCCTGCTCAACCACGGCATCGCCCGCCTGCGCCACGGCGACGCCGAGGCCGGTCCGTTCTCCGAGCGCTACGTGTTCCCGGATGCCGCTCCCCTGCACCTCTCGCGCATCCAGCTCGCGCTCGAGCGCGCGGGCTTTGAGACCGATCACGTGGAGGGCCTGCGTCAGGACTACGTCGACACGCTCTCCGCCTGGATCGACCGTCTGGACGCCAACCGCGAGGCCGCCGAGCGGCTGGCGGGCGGCGAGCGGCTGCGCGTGTGGCGTCTCTACCTGCGCGCAGCCCGCAACGGCTTCAGAACTGGGTTTACCTCGATCTATCAGGTGCTCGGCCACCGCTCTTAGCGGTACGCCGCGGCGCCGAGTTTCTATCGGCGGGCCTGCGCCGACGATTGCCGCTTCGCTTCGAACGTTGCGAGGAGCTGCCGCGGCCGCCTTCTCCGCCGCGCTGACCGGTGGTGGAGGAGGAGCTGGGCAGGCCGCCCAGCTCCAGCTCGCGATGCAGGCCGAGGTCGCCGATCATCACCGACAGTTCGCGCGCCTGCTCGTGGGTGACGAGCGTCACGCCGACGCCGCTGGCGCCGGCGCGGGCGGTACGTCCGATGCGGTGGACGTAGTCCTCGCGCGTGCCGGGGATGTCGTAGTTGATCACGTGCGTGATCCCGGCGACGTCGATGCCGCGTGCGGCGACGTCGGTCGCGACGAGCGTGTCGACGGCGCCGGACTCGAAGCTCGCCAGCGCCCGTTCGCGCTGGCCCTGGGACTTGTCTCCGTGCATAGCCACCGCCTTGACGCTGTTGCTCGCGAGTCGTTTGACGAGGCGATCGGCGCCGCGCTTGGTGCGTACGAACACGAGCGTGCGCCCGCGCTCGGATCCGTCTAGCTCGGAGACCAGCCGCGCGACCTTGCCCTCGTGGGAGACCGTGACGAAGCGGTGCTCGACGTCGCCCTTGCGCTCCTCGGAGTGCGCGTGCTCGTGACGGCGGGGATCGGTTGTGTAGGCCTTGGCGATGCGCCCGACCTCGCCCTGCAGGGTGGCGCTGAACAGCAGCGTCTGGCGCTCGCGCGCGCACATCTTCACGATCCGGTCGACGACCGGCTTGAAGCCCATGTCGAGCATGCGATCGGCCTCGTCGAGCACGAGCAGCTTGACCCGGCTCAGCGAGACGTCACGCCGATCGATCAGGTCGAGCAGCCGCCCGGGGGTGGCGACGAGGATGTGGGCGCGAGCGGCGATCCGCGCCTGCTTGACGATCCCCGCCCCGCCGTACACCGCGGCGATCGAGAGCGCGCGGGAGTGCGCGATGTCGCGCAGGTCCTCGACGATCTGCGAGGCCAGCTCGCGGGTGGGCGCGAGCACGAGCGCGGACTGGCGCGCGTCGGTGCCCTTCAGGCGCTCGACCAGCGGGATGCCGAAGGCGAGCGTCTTGCCCGACCCGGTGGGGGACTGCGCCAGCACGTCGTGCCCGGCGAGCACGTCGGGGATGACCATCTTCTGTACTGCGAACGGCTTCTCGATCCCGCGCTCGGCGAGCTCGCTTGCGACAACCTCGGACACGCCGAGATCGGCGAACGTTTCATGATGCATGTTGGTGTTGCTCCTTCTGGCGACCTTCGGGCCGCCGCTGCAGATGGAGATTCGACTGACCCCATCCGCGCACTGAGAGCGCCAACAAAGACAAGAACCTCGCGGACGACTTCGCCGCCCGTGGGCTGACCGTAGCAGGATGTGGAGTGCATGCCCGCATGCGGGCATGCAGGAACGGCCGCATGCGGCCGTTCCCTGGACCCGCACATGTGCGGGTCCACGTGCGGTGCACGCACCGCACGGCGATCGGCGCATGCGCCGATCGAACTACATCAGCCCAAGCTCGCCATCACATGCTTGACGACCGTGTAGTCCTCCAGCGAATAGACACTGAGATCCTTGCCGTAGCCGGACTCCTTGAACCCTCCGTGGGGCATCTCGGAGACGAGCGGGATGTGGTCGTTGATCCACACGCAACCGAAGCGCAGCGCGCGCGAGACGCGCAGCGCGCGGCCGACGTCGCGGGTCCACACCGAGGAGGCCAGGCCGTAGCGGGTGCTGTTGGCCCAGGTGATCGCCTGCTCCTCGTCGGAGAAGCGCTGCACGGTGATCACCGGACCGAAGATCTCGCGCTGGATCATCTCGTCCTCCTGCTCCAGCCCGGCGACGACCGTGGGCTCCAGGTAGAACCCCGGCCGCTCGGGCGCCTTGCCGCCCGTGACGATCTCCGCGTGCTGGGGCCGGCGCCCCAGAAAGCCCTCCACGCGCTCGCGCTGGCGGGCGGAGTTGACCGGGCCAAGGGTCGTCTCGGGCGCGAGCGTGTCGCCGATCACGAGGCCCTGCGCCTGCTCGGCGAGGCCCGCGACGACGTCGTCGTAGACCTCTGCGCCGGCCAGCACGCGCGTGGCCGCGGTGCAGTCCTGGCCGGCGTTGTAGTAGCCGGTGCCCGCGATCGTCGCCAGCGCCTCCTCCAGCGCCACGTCGTCGAAGACGACCACGGGTGCCTTGCCGCCGAGCTCGAGGTGCACGCGCTTGAGCGTGTCGGCGGCGGTGCGCGCGATGTGCTTGCCCGTGTCCACCGAGCCGGTCAGCGAGACCATGTCCACCTCGGGGTGGCCGATCAGAGCCTCTCCGGTCGGCTGACCGTGGCCGGTGACGACGTTCAGCACGCCCGCCGGCAGGATGTCCGCGGCGAGCTCGGCCAGCCTGACGGTCGTGATCGGCGTCGTCTCGGCCGGTTTGAGCACGATCGTGTTCCCGGCCGCGAGCGCCGGGCCGATCTTCCAGATGGCCATCATCAGCGGGTAGTTCCAGGGTGTGATCTGCCCGATCACACCGACCGCCTCGCGGCGCGTGAAGGAGGTGTAGCCCTCCATGTACTCGCCCGCCGCGCGACCCTCCAGGCAGCGCGCGGCGCCCGCGAAGAAGCGCAGGTTGTCGGCCATCACCGGCAGCTCGTCGCCGGTGACCGCCTCGATCGGCTTGCCCGCGTTCAACGCCTCCAGGCGCGCGATCTCGGGCGCGTGCTCGTCGATCGTGTCCGCGAGCGCGAGCAGGGCCTGCGCGCGCTGGGCGGGCGTCGTGGTCGACCATTTGCCGAACGCCCGGCGCGCGGCGCGCACCGCGCGATCGACGTCCTGAGCGGTCGACTTCGACGCCCGCGCCAGCTCCTCCCCGGTGGCCGGGTTGAGGATCGGCTCGCTCTCGCCGTCCGAGGCGAGCGGCTCCCCATCGATGAAGTTGCTCAGCGTGCCCTGCGTGTTGGGTGCCCCCTGTGTGCTCATGTCCGCGCCTCCTCCAGCTCCAGGGCCTGGGCTACGGCCGGGTGGGTGATCTCTCCGTCGTGAACGTTCAGCCCGAGGGCAAGCCCCGGATCGAGCGCCATCGCCTGCTGCGGCCCGTTGTCGGCCAGCGCGAGCGCGTAGGGCAGCGTCGCGTTCGTCAGCGCATAGGTCGAGGTGATCGGGACGGCGCCCGGCATGTTCGTGACGCAGTAGTGGGTGATGCCGTCGACCTCGTACGTCGGGTCCGAGTGGGTCGTCGGGCGCGAGGTCTCAAAGCACCCGCCCTGGTCGATCGAGACATCCACGAGCACGGCATGCGGGCGCATCAGCTTCAGCTGCTCGCGGCTGATCACGTGCGGCGCGCGCCCACCGTGCACGAGCACCGCGCCGATCACGAGGTCGGCGCTCGGCAGCATCTCCTCGATCGCCAGCGTCGAGGAGTACACGGTCGAGGCGCGCCCGCCAAAGGCGACTTCGAGCTCGCGCAGCCGGTCGATCGAGCGATCGAACACGAACACGTCGGCCTGCATGCCGATCGCGATGATGGCGGCGTTCATGCCCACGACGCCGCCACCGATCACGAGCACCGTGGCGGCCGCCACGCCCGGCACGCCGCCGAGCAGGATCCCCCGTCCCCCGAGCGGCTTCTCCAGCATGAACGCGCCGGCCTGCGTGGCGATCTTGCCCGCGACCTCGCTCATCGGCGCCAGCAGCGGCAGCCGCCCGGCGGCGTCCTCGACGGTCTCATATGCGATGCAGGTCGCCCCCGAGGCCATCAGTCCGTGCGCGAGCGCGGGCTCGGCCGCGAGATGCAGGTAGGTGAACAGGGTCTGGCCGTCACGCAGCAGCGCGACCTCCTGCGGCTGGGGCTCCTTGACCTTCAGCACGAGCTCGGCCTCCCCGAACACCGCGTGGGCGTCGGAGACGATGCGCGCGCCCTGCGCGCGGAACTGCTCGTCGCTCATCGCGCTGCCCTCGCCGGCGCCCGCCTGCACGAGCACCTCGTGCCCGTGCGCGCTCAGCTCGCGCACGCCCGCGGGGGTGATCGCGACGCGATACTCGTCCAGCTTGATCTCGCTGGGGATCCCGACGATCATCTTGCGAGCTCCCTTCCGCGCAGCGCCAGCCAGAACTCGATGCGGTCGCGGGCGCTCGAGAAGTCGCGCCCCGTGAGCTGCTCCACGCGGCGGATCCGGTAGCGCAGGGTGTGGCGGTGGCAGTAGAGCGCGCCGGCGGCCTTCTCCCAGTGACCGTTGTTCTCGATGAACACGTCGAGTGAGCGCAGCAGCTCGTCGCCGTACTCGCCCTCGCCCTGCTCGACCGGTCCCAGCACGCCACGACAGTAGGACATCAGCGCGTCGTCGTCCTGCAACGACAGAAGCAGCTGGAAGGCGCCGAGATCCTTGTAGGAGGCGACCGTCTGCTGCGCGTCGCCGCCCCGCAGCCTGGAGGCCTCCAGCGCGCAGCGCGCCTCGTGGAAGCTCAGGCGCAGCGAGTGCGTCGCGGCCGGACGGCTGGCGGCGGCGCGGACGTTGCCCAGCCTGGTCTGCAGCTCGGTGCGTGCGCGGCCCGCGAGCTCGATCGGATCGGGCTCGACCCCATCGACGTCGATGACCGCGCACAGCAGGCCGGCGCGGATCGCGACCAGGCTGTGCACTCCGGCGCGCTGCAGCAAGCGCTCCAGCAGCGGGGCGCCGACGGCGGGGTCCTTCAGCGAGAACGCCAGCACCGCGGCCTGCTCTCCGATCCCGAACGGATGCAGCTTGGCCTGCAGCTCTTCGGGATAGAGGTTGCCGGTGAGCGCTTCCGCGAGCACGTCACCGGCCATGCTGCGCTGCAGCAGCTCGTAGCGTTCGTCGACCAGCTGCGCGAACACTCGCTCGGTGATCGCGATGAAGGGCAGCTCGTAAGGGACCTCGAACACCGGGAAGTCGAGCTTGCGCGCCGCGTTTATCAGTGCGACCGGGACCTTCTTGTGCGCGAACCCGGTCCCGAAGCCCAGGCCTGCGATCTCGTGCTCGGCCAGGCGCTCGATGAGCTCGTGCTGCACCTTCGGACCCTTGAGCTGGATACCGGTGGTGAGCAGCATCTCCCCACCCTTCAGCCACGGCGTTGGATCGACCAGCTCGGTGATGTGCACCCAGCGCACGTGCGTGCCGGCGGAGCCGCGCCCGCTGGAGAGCTCGAGACCCAGCTCGGCGATCAGGCTTTCGACCGTGAGTTCCATCTCACCGCTGCGCCCTCGCGGTCCGTCCGGCGGCGCCATCGCTCAGAGGGCGAGGGGCCCGTCTCATGGTCGCGCTTTCGCGGACGGGCTCCACCGCGCCTGCGCGGAGGAGCTCCACCGCGCGATCCATTCCGAGGCCTCGCTCAGCACGGGGCGCAGGATCGACTCGATTTCCTGGAACTGCTCCTCGCCGGCGATCAGCGGCGGCGAGAGCTGGACGATCGGATCGCCGCGGTCGTCCGTCCGGCAGATCAGCCCGCGGCGATACAGCTCGCCGGAGAGGAACCCGCGCAGCAGCTGCTCGGCCTCCTCGTGGTTGAAGGTCGTCTTGGTGTCCTTGTCCTTGACGAGCTCGATCGCGTGGAAGTACCCCGCACCGCGCACGTCGCCGACGATCGGCAGGTCGCGCAGTCCCTCCAGGACCTCGCGAAAGCGCGCTTCGTTTGCGAGCACGCGCGCGCACAGCTGCTCGCGCTCGAGCACGTCGATGTTCGCGAGCGCGGTCGCGCACGCGACGGGGTGCCCGCCGAAGGTGAACCCGTGATTGAAGGTCTCAGTGCCGTGCAGAAAGGGCTCGGCGACGTGGTCGGCCGTGATCACGGCTCCCAGCGGCGCGTAGGCGGAGGTGATGCCCTTCGCGGTGGTGATCATGTCGGGGGCGTAGCCGTAGCGTTCGCAGCCGAACATGTGGCCGAGCCGCCCCCACGAGCAGATCACCTCGTCGGAGATCAGGAGCACGCCGTGGCGGTCGCAGATCTCACGCACCCGCTGGAAGTAGCCATCCTGGGGCACGAAGCAGCCGCCGCCGTTCTGCACCGGCTCGAGGCTCACCGCGGCGACCGTGGCGGGACCCTCGAACAGGATCGCCTCCTCGATCGCGTCGGCGGCCCACAGCGGATCGCGGTCCTCTTTCCAGCGGTAGGAGTTGGTGTTCGGCGCATGATGTCCGCCGGGCGTCAGCGGCTCGAAGGGCTCGCGCAGCGCGGGCAGGCCCGTGGCCGTGAGCGCCCCCATCGAGGTCCCGTGATAGGCGAGGTAGCGCGAGACGATCTTGTGGCGCTTGGGCTCGCCGCGCGCGGCGTGGTAGGCCTTGGCGAGCTTCCACGCCGACTCGACCGCCTCCGAGCCCCCCGAGGTGAAGAACACGCGGTTGAGCTCCTCCGGCGCGAGCGCCGCGATGCGCGCGGCCAGCTCGATCGAGCGCGGGTGGGCGTAGCTCCAGTTGGTGTAGAAGCCGAGCTCGGCGGCCTGGCGCGCGGCCGCCTCACCCAGCTCGGCGCGACCGTGTCCGACGTTCACGCAGTACAGCGCCGAGAGCCCGTCGAGATAGCGCTTGCCGTGCTCGTCGTACACGTAGCAGCCGTCCCCGCGCACGATCACGGGGATCTCGCCGCCTTCCTCGTAGACGCCCATGCGTGTGAAGTGCATCCACAGATGGCGCTTGGCGAGCTGCTGCAGTTGGGTGGACGCGGGGGTCAATAGCTCACTGGACATAGGGGATAACGCTACTCCGACAGGATGGCCGACTCAAGGCATCACACGTTCAACTATGGTCGAGTTCATTGTACGAGATGTACAACGATGGCCGTACGTTTTGGGGATCACGCCCATTGGCGAACGACGGTCGAGGACGTAGCGTTTGTCACAACCGATTCCGAGAGGAGCCACAATGGCCAGTGCAAGCGTCGCCGCGCCCTCGTCTCCCGAGCCCTCGGGGGTCATGGACAAGGGCCTGAAAAAGGGCGCGATCGGCTACCTCTCGAACATCGTCATCGGCGTCGCCTCGACCGCGCCGGCGTACTCGTTGGCGGCGACGCTCGGATTCATCGTCGTCGTGAAGGGCGTCGGAGTGCACGCTCCGGCGGTGCTGCTGGTTGCGTTCCTGCCGATGCTGCTGGTCGCCTCGGCCTACAAATACTTCAACCGCGCCGACCCCGACGCGGGCACGACGTTCGCGTGGACGACGCGCACGTTCGGTCCCTCGACGGGCTGGCTGAACGGCTGGGCGATCTTCCTCGCGGACGTGATCGTGATGGCATCGCTGGCGGACATCGCCGCGATCTACACCTTCCAGCTCTTCGGCTTCACCGAACT
>Ga0210387_10001695_pt1 | contig 16688 bp, 10 predicted proteins | sample IncBWC7OmetaG_FD_160108 | JGI IMG/M metagenome (GOLD analysis project Ga0210387, IMG submission 160108) | Forest soil microbial communities from Barre Woods Harvard Forest LTER site, Petersham, Massachusetts, United States - Inc-BW-C-7-O ...
GGGCCGGCGGCCCGCGGCCCGCCGCTATTTCGGTCGCGAACCCCGAGAGCTGACGCCGGCCGAGATGGCCTTCCTGGTCGCGATCATCCCCGGGCCGATCAAATACCAGATTTCATTCGCGCACGGCACGCCGGGGCCTGGGCTGCGTTCGCTCATCGACGAGCTGCTGGCGAAGCTGCGGTCGGTGGATGCGATCGGGGAGGAGGAATATCGGCGAGCGCTCGGAGAACCGATCGTCGTAGCGGGCGGCAGGCCGCCCGGATGATCGGTGGCGAATGGGCACAATTTAATGGACGTAAAACCGAATGTCTTCGGTACCCTGGGGCCCGGTGGCCGAGTCCGTGAAGACTTGCGCGCTAACGCTATGCGTGCCTCGCTGTAAGGGCCATGGGAAGTGGGTGTCCGTGGTACTCGCGGCGAGCTTCCCATCAACATACCAATCGACTCGCAGCAACCCAGTAACCGCGGCGATCTGCATGGGCAGCGCCTCAAATTCGGCTGGGATTCGCGGGTCGTGCGCGATGTGCAATCCCGCCGTGGGCTGGAGCAGACGGTATTGCGGTGCCGCGGCTACCTTCAAAGTGCCAGTGGGCTGCGGCACTGTACCCGGCACGAACCATTCGGTCGTCGATTCGCAACTTTCATCGGCGAGCCGTCCATCTTGACGGCAGATCTTCGCAAGAACGAGATCGCGGCTGAGCGCGAGCGGCTCTGTGTCTTGATTGCGATTGAGTTCTGAGAACAATGATCGCAGCACCATAGCCGGCCCGACGGCGCCGGTGACGCCATCCATCGCGGAGCCGTCGAGATTGCCCATCCAGACTGCGATGGTGTGCCGGTAGTCAAATGCAATCGCCCACGCGTCGCGATAGTCCGTGGAGGTGCCGGTCTTGATGGCGGTCTCCACCGGAAATTGCAGCCCGCGCCCGAATTCGAGCATGCGTGCATCAGGGTCGGCCAGGATGTTGGCGATCAAGGTCGCGACCGCCGGGGTGAACACGCTCGTCTGGGGTCGCGGTGCCAGGTCACTTGCCAATAGCGTCAGCGGCTGATAACGGCCTTGACGCGCCAAAACCGTGTAGGCCTGCGCCATCTCATACAACGACACCTCGCCATTGCCGAGGGCGAGGCCTTCGCCATAAAACTCCGGATGTTGCGTGAGACTGGTTACGCCGACCGCGTGCAATCTTTCCATGAAGGCGTTCTCGCCCACGTATTTCAGTGTCTTGACCGCCGGGATGTTAAGCGAGTTGCCCAGCGCATTGCGCAGCCGCAGAAGACCATAGTGGCGGTGGCTATAGTTCTGAAAGGTATGTTGACCGCCACCGATGGATTCCGAGAGTTCGGCGTCGTCGATGAGCGTAGCCGCGGTCCAACCGCGCTCGAGCGCTAGCGCATAAAGTAGGGGCTTCATGGTCGATCCCGGCTGCCGCGGCGTCAGGACCGCGTCGTAGCCGTGGGCCGCAGCGTCGCCCGCGCCTCCGGCCACCGTGGTTTGCCCCACTACCCAACCCAGGATTTCGTTGCGCTGGTGGTCGATAACGAGGACTCCGCCGTCATGGACATGGCGCTTGGCGAGATCGGCCAATGCGCGGTCCAGAATGTTTTGCGCGGTGATTTGTACATGCGGATCGAGGGTCGTGCGCACCTGCGGCGTGACCGGTCCGGTTCCAGCCACGCTCAACGCATGGCTCACAAAATAGCTGGCATCGAGTGCGGTCTCCGAGTCGTTGAGAACCCACGGTTCGCCGCGGATTTGGCCGCGTTGTGCGGCGGTCAAATCGCCGTGCTGCTGCAAGCGGTCCGCGAGTTGCTCGAGCGCGCGCCGCGCCCTCGGAGCATGATGTCGCAGGTCCATGCCTGCGGGGGAGCGCACCAGCACGGCAAGCGCAACTTGCTCGCCCGGCGACAGGGTGTCGAGTCCGCGCCCGAAATAGAAACGTGCTGCCTGAATCACGCCGCGGCGCCGTTCGGCATAGGGGACCTGATTCACATAGAACTCAAGAATTGCCGCCTTCGATTGGCGCGCGTCCAAGCGTGCGGCCTCGAAGCCCTCCACCCACCGCGACCATGGATTGCGCGGCCGCGGATGAAGCATTCGCACGACTTGTTCAGTGATGGTGCTCGCACCTCGGATTGCGGCGCCCTGACGAACGTCGAGCCAAAGCGCGGCGAAGCGCGCCGTCCAGTCGACGCCATGATGTTCGTAGAAATGCTGATCCTCCGCCATGATGAATGCCGTTTGCAGCAGCATCGGGACATCCGCGAGCGGCACCACGTCGGTGGTATTCCAAGTGTTCTCGAGCGTATAGCTTAACGGCGTGCCATCGCGCGCAAGCACCTTGGATTTGATCGCCGTACCGCTAAGCAATCGCAGATCGTCAGGAAAGTCACGCAGGGAAAGCCGTGTTGCAACCGCGAGAGCCGAAACCGCCACGAGCACACAGCCGAGAGCCAAGCGCCATCCCCAAGGCCGCCGCGAGAGCGACGCCGCTCTCGGTTGATCTGCCGACACTTGGCGATCGGCAGGCATCTTACTCATCGCCGACCGTTACCTGGGCGGGCAGACCTTTGCCGTAGACATCTGGGTCATACATTTCCTCGGCTTTGGTGGGCGAGGCGCTGAATTGGCCATCGGCCATGGCCTGAGCGCCATAGCTCAAATGATAGTGTCCGGCCGGCAGATAATCGGCATAGAAGCGGGCAGCCTCGTGTGTAAGTTCGCGATGATAGAAAGACCACAGCGCGATTCCATACTCACTCCAGTCCGAATACTTGAACCAGAAAGATCCGCCTGCCGCCTGGAACTCAGTCGCGTCCGCATCCACTGTGGAAGCGGTGGCGAGCTCCCGATTGACAGGTTCCAGGCCGCCGGGCACCGGATCATCGACGACGACAAAGTGACGTGCCGCCGGCAACGAAAGATAAACATCGACGCGCACGAGTTCACCGCGCTTGACCCTCAGAGGCGAGCCGAGAAGTTGCCAGTGGCCGTCGCGCTGTGCGCTGTATTCGCGGTGCACCTCGATGCCGGCATTGGTCTCCTTGGCAGCCTGATCGGTAAGCGAATACGAGAGGCGCGTGGCGTAATAAAGACGGCCGGTACCCTCACGAGCGATGTGCAGCGTGGCCTTGCGCCCCGCATCCGATGCGCCGTTCGGCCGGCTGACGAAAGCGGGCGGATCGCGAAACTCATTGAAATTAGCGCTCCCGATGGCCACTCCATCGAGCGTCGCGCTGGCCTTAAGCGCTGGTGTCTCTTTCTCATAGAGCGCGGCATACTCGGTGAGCGCCGATGTGCAGAAAACATTTTCCTGCGTATTTTCCCAATGATCGCGGCTGCCCCGCGTTTGCGTGATCGTGCGCACCAACTTGAATGGCACGTCACCGACGAAGGCGGCGCCCTGCGGTGTATTCCCGTAGTGCAGAAGCGAATTCAATATCGCGCAGTTGCTGCGCATCGGCGTACTCAAGGTCTGGTAATAACCGTCGTCCCAGTTTTCCGTGAACTGAAACTCACCGCCGCTCTGATTGGCGTGCGCGAGAATTCGTTGGGCGAGCGAGTGGGCCAAGTCGTCGGCGCCCTTGACCTTGACAGCGGCGTCAAGGTAGGCAGCCAGCCCAAACAGGTCCATCTGCGGTGCATACTTCTCATAGCGCTGCAAATCGGCGAGCGAGACGCGGTTTCTCTCGGCGAGCGCCTGCAGCGCAACCGCACGCACGCTCGACACCATGCCTTCGCTGTAAAAGCTCGGGGCGGTGTTCGAGCGCAGCAAGGCCTGTAGGTAATCGTCGAGGCGCTTCTCCACGTCATCCGGCACGCGGTAGCCGGCAGCGCGCAGATGATTGAAGGCGAGCGCGGTCGCCGCCGAAAGATAGGGGCTCACGCGCGCATTATCCGGAGTCCAAAATCCCATGCCACCATTGGGCGCCTGAAAACTCGACGCATCATCGAGCAGGGTCTGCGGCAAAGACTTCGCCTCCGGCCACTCGAGATCTGCAGCGAGATAGCCGCGCAGCTTAAGATAATTTGCCGCCATGAGCGCCTTCGTTAGCCGCTGCTCCCAGCATAGATACGGATAGTCGCGGACGTAACGCATGGCGCCGTCGAGATTGCCGATAACGCTGGGAGCCAATGTCACCGAGACATCGCCGACCGCCGGCATCATGTCGGCGGGGAACTGCAGCGTCTCATCGACTCCCGGCGCAAGGGTCGTGCCGTAGCTCGCGGCGACGTCGAGCGACACGCGCTTATGGACGGGCAGGGATTGGGCAAGCGCATCCTTGTCGAGCGTGTCCGAAGCGACGGCTGTGAGCTTGAGCGTGCCGTCGCTTACCGTCGTGACGGGCAGCCAAATCGTTTCGCGCTTGAAGGGGGCCAGGGTGATGGATTGGTGCGTCTGCGCCGATCTTCCATCGATCGGTCCAAGCGCTTTCAATTCGACATCGATGGTGCGGGTCTTGTCGGAGCGATTGAGCACGCTGAAGCCGGCTGTGAAACGGTCGCCCGAGGTCAGCTGATTCGGCAGCACCGGACGCAGCTCGGTGAGTTTCGAGCTTTTGAACTTGTAGTCTCCGAGGCCTAAGCGATCGCCCGGGGTCGTGGCGATGGCAAACACACGCCAACCGGTAAGGTTGTCGGGCAATTGAAAAGACACGGCTGCGGCGCCGTGTTTATCGGCCATCACCGACGGGTTCCAATAGGCAACGTATTGGCTGACGCTGCGCATATCGAAACCCGCGCCGCCATCGCCGCCCGAGTTTGCGCCTTTCTTCTCGAATTTCTGCAAGCCAATGAGCCGCGTGAGCAGGCTGTAGTTCACGAGATCGAGATTGTCGAGGCTATAAAGGCCGCGGTAGGGATCGAAGTATTTCTTACCGTCTTGGATCAGGTCGAACACCGCCTCATCCAGAACCGCGACCGCATACTCGATCGGCTGCTTCGAGGACGGCTCGCCGTGAGGAGTCGCGCTCAGGCTGAGCTTGACGGTCTCGCGCGGCTTGTACGACGGATGGTCGCTCTTGATGCGGATCTCGAGTGTCTTGTAGGGATCGGCCACCGACACTTTGAGATACCCAATGCGGTAGGTAGGGCGACCGAGATCAATGCCTTCCTTATCGAGCGTCGTGGCGCCGGGCACCGGCGCCACGCGGGGCGACATGACCACGACCGACAGATAAAACCCCGGCACGAAGTCGGGCTCGATCGTGAATTCAACGACGGGGGTATTGCCCGAAAGGGCCTGGACCCAATGCTTGATGACGCCGAAGCGCTCCACAGTGATGAGCGCCTGGGCGCCTGGAAACGGATTCTTGACCAGGTAGCGCGCGCGATCGCCCACCTTGTACGAGTCTTTCTCCGGCACGATACTCAAGCTCATATCGGCGGGTTCTTGCCAAAGCACGCGGCCCTTGCCGGTCACCCACAAGCACAGCTCGGTGGTGTGCGAGCGGCCATGGGTATCGTTGATCGTGGCCGTGATGCTATAGAGGCCGGGACGGCTTGGTGTGAACGTGCACGCTTGTGGGTCTATCCCCGATGTGCCGGTGCAAGCGCCATCGTCCTGCCATCGTGGCTCGTAGCTCGTCAGAAACGCAGCGCCCGCGCCCTTGACGCGAGCCGCATTCACGACTTCGACCTTGATGGAAATGCTCACTGGCACGCCCGAAGCAATTTTTCCGCTCTTGTCGACCACGACGTATTGAACGGTGGACTGCTTGCCCTCCTCGAGCGTCCAATGCTCGCTGCGCAATCCGACGAAGCGGTCGCGGCCGCGGAATTCCGCGTTGCTTCGATTGGCCACGTACTTGCCCCGTTCATCGCGCACCGCACTCTCGACCTCGAGCTTGGCGCTCAACATGTCGGCGTTGGGCAGCGTGAATTGTGTGGCGAATTCGCCCTTCTCATCGGTGGCGGTATCGGCTTGATGAACGGTCAGCACATCGGGCCCGCGTTGCGAGGAGCACGTGCCGCTCGGCTCGAGGCTCGCGAACTGGAAACCGGCGGCGGCCGGATTGGTGATGTCGAGCGCTTGCGGGAAGAGCCGCGCGGTCACGCGTGAGGCCGCGTTTGCGTAAGGTCCGCCGGCGTGCAGGGCCGCTTGCGTCGTCACCTCAACGGAATCACCCGGCTGATACAACTGCCCGTTCAGGGTATTCGTCACTTGGAAGGGTGCCGGAGTGAAATCGGCGATCAACACCCGCATCGGCATCCAGGAGCCGGGTTGCTTCATGCCGCTCGAGGGATCAATGCCTGCGGGTCCTTTGAGGCTGAACGTGTACCAGCCCACGGCGCCCGATAACGGCACACGGAACGAACCCGCGTAAGCACCGAATTCGGACAGACTGACGTCGGACTCGGTTTTCACGATCTTGCCCGTGGGGTCGACGATGTCCAATTGATAACCCGAGCGCTGTGTCACCGGTTCCAAGGTCAGGTTGTTTTGATTGCGTAGATACAGCTTGTATTGCACGGTGTCGCCGAGCTTGTAGACGCCCTGAGCCGTCGTGCCCCAGGCGTGGATGTGGTCCCGCTCGCCGCCATAGGCTGACCAAAAAGTGCCGCGCGAGGCGCGATAGGTATCGACTGTGAACGGCGCGTCGAGCGGCAACAGCGCCATATCGTTGGCTGCATCGACGCGCACCATAAAGGTATCGGTGGGCGTCAAGGGAGGCGCCGCCGCGTGCTCCAGAAGATTGCGGCCGAGGAGCAATGCGATCCCATCGCGGCCAGTCACGGCTTGCGCCAATACGGCTTTCCCGGCCGTGAGTCCTTGATAATTGTCGCGGTAAATGCGGATCTGCGCATTTGCGACGGGCGACCCCGTGTCGAGCGAGGTGACCCAGACCAAGGTGTTGTAAGCACCCATTTTGACGTGCACCTGGAAAGGCGTCACCTCGGCGAAGAAATCGCGATCCGCGCGGCCGCTCGCGATGCCCGGATCCACGTCCGCCTCGTCGAAGTAGCGATAGCCCTGCACGGGCAGCGGAGTCGGATGCGGTTGCAGCGTTCCGGTCACGACGCCGGATTGTCCATCGAGTAAGCCGCGAATCTTTGCGGGAGCCGCGTACGCGATGTCCCATGCGGGATCGACCGGTTGGTTGAAATTCAGGTCCGCGGCATTGCCGGCACTCGTGAGCTTGCGGTAATGGATGTCGATGTCGGTGAGGTTGGTGACATACAGCGGCATGGCGGTCGGCGCGTTCTTCTCGAGCACCGCGACGGGGTGCGTCACTTTGAGCCTTGGCGGTCGATGGTCGGTCCGAAACACCATGGCAACTGGGCCGCCGAGCGATCGACCGAATTCGTCGCGCACATCTTTCAGACTCACGATCGAATAGGGCTGAAAGGCGCGCAGATGTTCAGGCAGATCGACCGTATATTCCGTGCCGCGTTTATGCGGGGAGTTCAAATGAGTCATCGGATAGATGTTGGCCCACGGGTCGTAGTCCGTGCGGCCACTGAGCAAATCCGGATTGAGCACAAGATGAGCTTTGATTTCCGGGGCGATCACGGGCGCGGAGAATGCGAGCGAGACCCGGCCCAAGGGATTACACGCGGGTTGCGCATCGGCGGCTTCGGTCGCGGCGATCAGTGTCGACATCGTCCCGACCAAGCACCGAATTCCGAGGAATCGAAACTCGGGGAAGGTGTCGAATGTCACCACGGTGCGGCGTTCGACGCCGAGCAACGGGCCCGCGTAGCTGCGAAGTCCTGGCACGACTTTGAGCCGAGCCTCGGCGTCAGTCGGCAATTCTCGGGGCGGTGATACGAGCCAGACGCGTCGCGCCTCGATCCGCTGACCGGCGGCGTTGCTCCTGGTCATGACTCTATCATCGCTCTTGACCGCAGGCGTGCCGCCGGGGATAAGCACCGCTCCCGGTTCGCCTGGCAGCGGGAGCACGTAAAACACTTCGCGGTCGTACGGATCGGGCGTTGCCAGTACGCCTGCCTGATCATTGAAGCGCAGATTCGACTCAACGGTGTCGTGAGTCACCGCTTGATTGAAAATCAATCGGATCACAGGCGTCCCCGGAGACCGCCACCTTGTGAACGAGTATCCCTTGATTGCAGGGCGTTCGGTCGTGAATGCCCAGCGGTACTGGTCTTTGAGTTTGGCCCCATCCTGCGCCACGAATCCGGCTGCTACGGTAACGCTGTAGCGAGTGGCGGGCGCTAGGGCTTCTGCCGCATTCAGCTCGCAAGCGAGAGAGCGTGGGTCGAGCCAGTGCCATTGGCAGTTGACCGACGGAGAAACGGTGACCGGAGAGCGCGCGGCATCCACGGCCATGAGCCCAAGGGCGACGACTGGGCGATCGAACGTCACCACAATTTGCCGAACGGGGCTGGGAACCTGGTCTCCTTCAGGAATCACTCGGGCGACCTTGAGATCGGAGTCGGTCGGCACCACTGCGCTGTCAAAAACACCCCACGCGGCCTGTGCCATGAGCATGCCTGCCGCGGCTAGGGCCACCAAACCAAGAGAACCCATCTTGTTGCCCATGTGAATCCTTTCTCCCAACCGACTGCCGATCTCTGGACGCAGAATAGAGCGACATTCTGGAAATCTTGGGGCGCAACTATGGCAAAGCGCTCGCAGTTTGACTGTGAAGAGGGGGGTTATCGCCGCTTTTCACGGCAGGTTGCCAGCACCAAGCCTCGCAGCCAGCGATGCGCCGGATCGGCGTCCAGTCGCGGATGCCACATTTGTGAGACCGTGATTGCCTCGGTGCGAACCGGAAGCGGGAAGCTCCTAACTACCGAGAGATCGGACTTGACCTGATGCCCCTGCGTCGCGTTAAAGAACGAACTAGTCACCAGCGCCACCAGATCGGATACGCTCGCAACCGCTAAAGCTGCTCGGAAGCTCGGCACTACTACGACGACCGTGCGCGAGAGGCCAAGTGCTGCCAATGCTTCGTCTACCGGGCCACTCTCGTGGCCGCGGCGCGAAGCGACGACGTGGCCAAACGAGGCGTATCGCTCGGCGGTGATCTTTCCTCTCCCAAGCAAAGGGTGACCGTCCCGAACCGCACAGACGAAGTGATCGCGGAATAGGGTTTGTAAGCGTACCTCTGGCCCGGACTTTCCGAGCACGCCGATCTCCAGATCTACCAACCCCTCGCGCAGCGCTCGCACGTCTTTGTCGGGCTTGGGCGCGAAACGAAGGCGCACGTTCGGTGCCACCGCTGTTACCGCCGCGACGAGCTGTGCCGCGAAAATCTCAACGAAACCCTCGTTGGCGCGGATTGTGAAGCCCCTTTCCAACTCGGTGAGATCCAAAGAGGCGACGGCTGGACGCAGTACGGTTTGAGCATCCTGTGCCAGGTCACGCACGCGCTCGCGCAATTTGGCAGCGTGTGGCGTTGGCACCAATCCTCGACCTGCGCGGACGAGCAGCGGGTCTCCCGTTGCCGCCCGAAGTCGTGCAAGCGTCCTGCTCATCGCCGACGCACTGAGGCCCAAGCGCCGGGCTGCGCCCACCACGCTACCCTCGGCGAGCAGGGCGTCCAACGCGATTAAAAGGTTCAGGTCAATATCGGCCATGCGTCGAAAGTAGCCTACTCGACCATGGCGTGCGGTGCACGTATAAAGTGCGGCCGATGCGTCTTCCGCAATTATTCACGGCCGCTATTCTTGGCTACCTGGGTCAGATCGATAGCTTGCCAAGGAGAATTGCAAATGCCAGCTCTACCGCCTAACAAACAGCTCCTCCTCATCGGTGCATCGCGCGGCCTCGGTTTCGCCTTGGCTGAGGAGTACCTCAAGCGCGGCTGGCAGGTTGCGGCCACCGAGCGGAGCAGAACCACATCAAAACTTCACGGTCTACTGGGAAGCGCCGGAGATCGACTCGAAATAGAGACCGTGGACATCAACTCTCCGGATCAGGTTGCCGCGCTGCGGGCGCGCCTGGCATCGAGAAAGTTCGACATGCTGTTCGTCAATGCAGGCGTCGGTACGCGTGAAATGCTCGCCGACATTTCGACCGACGAATTCATACGTATGATGGTAACCAACGCCCTGAGTCCCATGCGTGTCGTCGAGAGCTTGCAGGACCTCGTGCTGCCAACGGGCACGATCGGAATCATGTCCTCGGGACAGGGCAGCATCACAAACAATGAGAACGGACATTACGAGATCTATCGTGGAAGCAAGACGGCGCTCAACATGTTCATGCGCAGTTTCGCCGCCCGGCACGCCGATGATTCGCGAACGCTACTGCTCTTGGCGCCGGGCTGGGTGCGAACGGAACTGGGAGGAGCTCAGGCGCGTCTGAGCGTCGAGGAAAGCATACCCAACCTCGCGAATGTCATGGACGCGCAGGCCGGAAAAGCGGGCCTTCAATATCTGGATTATCTGGGTCGAAGGGTTCCGTGGTGAGCGTGAACATGCGCATCGTCGCTGTCGAGGAGCATTTCACCTTTCCCGATCTCCTTGCCCGGATCGATCCGGCCACATTGGATCGGAACGGGTGGCCTGTTCCCGGATCGGCTACCTTCAATGCCATCAATCCGCCCGCGCTGGCGGATACGGGTCGGGAGAGGATTGCCGCTATGGATGCTGCCGGTATCGGTATGCAGGTGCTTTCAGTTCCAGGACCGGGAGCAGAGATTGTCTCAGGTCCGGAGGGCATCGCGATCGCTCGAGAGTTTAACGACAGGATGGCGCGACTGATTTCCGCGGAGCCTGAACGCTTCTCAGCCTTTGCCCATCTTCCAATGAGGAGCGCCTCGGCTGCAGCCGACGAGTTGGAGCGCGCGGTGGTGGAGTGTGGGCTCAACGGCGCATTGATCAGTGGCACCGTTGACGGCAAGTTTCTGGACGCGCCCGAGTTCGAGCCGGTACTCGCCCGCGCCGAGCGACTCGGCGTTCCCCTGTACATTCACCCGGGTGTGCCGCCTCAGAGCGTTCGCGCCGCCTATTACGACGGACTCCCCGGAGAAGCCTCATTCATGCTCGCCATTGCCGGGTGGGGCTGGCACGCTGAAGTGGCCGTCCACATCCTGCGTCTTGCGCTGTCCGGTACGCTGGACCGCCACCCGCGCCTGAAACTTCTGATCGGTCATATGGGCGAATGTCTGCCGACAATGATGGAGCGGGTCGAGCGGGTCTTTAACAGCTACAGCCGCACCCATCTCGATCGCAATGCGGCGCGGGCCATCGTGGAGCAGGTATGGGTATCGACCAGCGGGTTCTCGAGCACCGCGGCATTTCTGGCAGCGTTCATGACCTTTGGCGCAGATCGCATTCTGTTTTCGGTTGACTATCCTTTCGGCAACAACTCGGCAGCCGTCGCTTTCCTCAATAACTTGCCCGTATCCCCTGAGGATCGCGAGAAAATTGCGCATCAAAACGCCGACGCATTACTGCGGCTGATGCCTGGTGTTGCGCTTACTTCTGCTGCAACGCCGCTTCGGCGATGACCCTGGCATCTGCGCGGGCCGTCTTGTAGTCGGCTTCCGCCTGGTCCTTGCACGCCTTTTGAGCATCGCCGCTCTGTGATTCGCAAGTCGCCAGGGCCACTTTGCGGTCGCCATCGGCTTTTGCGACGGCCACATTGTAAGTTTGATGTGCGGCGTCGTTGTTGAATTTAATTTCCTGGTTATTGACCTTCTCGTAAGATTTATCCAGTGCGCTTTGCGCGCGTTCTTCGCTCTTCGTTACTTCGTTGTTGGCCTTGTGCTCGGCTTTGGCAACGTCCTGCGACACGTCTTCCGGCGACTTCGACTTGTTGCAGCCGGCCAGCACCAAAGCAGCGGCCACGAAAGTCGGCATCAGGTATTCACGCATGCAATTCCCTCTTGTTATGGATACGCGGTCGGCCTGCGCGTGGGTGCCTCCTGAAGCGCTGCCGACAGGCATCATACTAGGATCGCTCGCGGCTACGCGGTAGTCAACTGGCTTCGATGCCTGCCAGACGCGGCAACAATCGTTGCATGTTGCGGCGTCCGTGGAACATGCGCGACTTGACGGTGTTGGTTGGGCAATCGATCAACTCCGCTATCTCCTCGCAGGAGTGCCCGAAATGGTAGAAAAGCTCGAGCACGGTTCGTTGCTCCTCGGCCAGTTGTACGAGCGCGGCTCCGAGCCATTCACGGTCGTCGCCGTTAGACCAGGGTTCATGCGTCGCCTCGACGAAATCTCGCATCGGTTCTTCATGTGCCTCGCGACGGCTACTTCTTCTGAGCGCTTTACTGCCGACGTGGTAGGCGATGCCCATGATCCAAGTGGAGACTCTCGAACCACCCTTGAAAGTCCGGGCGCATTGCCAGACCGCCCAGAGCGTGTCGTTGGTGATCTCCGCTATCAGCTCGGAGCGCGGCGTGATCCGCCGGATAAAGCGCGCAATGCGAGGGTAATAGCGCGCATGAATCTCGTTGAATGCGGCTTCATCTCCGGCCGCAATGGCGGCAATGAGCGCGCGATCCAGATCGTTTCCGGGAACCGCCTCCAATAAACCTGGGCAGCCCGATTCTATCCGGACGCTAGCCGGTCTAAATGCTGCGAGCGCGGCCTGATCGGTCTTGCTCACTCCGGGATGTAAATCATTGTGCATGGGGATCTCCAGTAGTCGTTGACTTGCCGATAGGCTCAGCCGATCACGAGACGAACAGGGACGTTGCCGCGAGTGGCATTCGAGTACGGGCATGCCGCGTGCGATTTCTCGACCAGCGAATCGGCCTCGGCCCTAGGAAGCCCCGGCAGGTGGATCTTCAGTTCGACCTCAGTCTCGAATCCTCGCCGCGTGGCCCCCACACCAACAATGGCTTCGACCTCCGTGCCTGTCGGCAACGGGATGCCGTCGCGCGTTGCCACGAGCCTCATCATCGCCAGGAAGGAGACGGCATAGCAGGCCGCGAACAGGTGCTCGGGCTCAACGCCGCGGCCGTTTGCGCCGCCCAGCTCGCGCCGCGGTGTCACATTCAGGTCCAGCAGGCCATCGGAGGACACGGCCCGGGCATCCCGGCCCGCGGTGGCCTTCACGTGCGCGCGATAGAGAACGTTGTCAATCAGCGACATTCGCACAGCGTAAGTGACCCTGCTCCGAGGGTCGTTCGCTCGGTGTTACCATTCGGTGACGAATCCGTTTCCGGGGGTTTGGACCCGAGGCTGCCGATGAAGTCTTTTGCTCGATTCCGACTGGACCCCGTCAACCAGTGCCTGTGGAGGCGGTCTGAGGCAGAGCACGAGGAGCGTGTTCTACTGGCGCCGAAGGCCTTTTCGGTCCTGACCTATCTGGTCGATCACGCCGGACGCCTGGTAACGCACGATGAGCTGCTGAATGCCGTGTGGTCGAGCCGTGTTGTCGAGCCGCAAACGGTGAAGAAACATATGGTCGAAGTGCGCACCGCACTTGGAGACCGCCCAAAGAACTCTCTTTTCATCGAGACCTTGCCCAGGCGCGGCTATCGGTTCATCGCTCCGGTATCTGAATCCGTCGTTGCGGATCCGATCGTATCGAGCAGAGCAGCACCAAACGCGCTGGTCGGGCGCGGCGCGGCTCTGGAAGAGCTGCATGAAGCATGGCAACACACTGCGGGCGGCGAACGGCAGATCGTGTTCATCACCGGGGAACCCGGCATCGGTAAGAGCGCACTGGCAGAAGTATTCAGAGAGCAGGCTGCGCTCACGGGGAACTCCGTTCGCATCGCGTATGGCCAGTGCATAGAAACTTATGGAAACAAAGAAGCATATGGCCCGATCCTCGAGGCGCTGGGACGATTGTGCCGCGGTCCCCGGGCCGAACCCATCATCAAGATCCTCTTCGCAGAAGCGCCGACTTGGGTGACACAACTTCCGGCGCTGCTCACGCGGGAGAATCGCGAGATCCTGCATCGCGAAATCGTGGGCGCGACCCGTGAGCGCATGCTGCGCGAGCTCGGTGAAGCATTGGAGTCGATCACCGCAGAGACTCCGCTGCTGCTCGTGCTGGAAGACTTGCAATGGGCGGATGACTCCAGCGTTGACCTCATCGCCTCGCTGGCACGGCGCCGTTCTCCCGCGAAATTCATGCTGATCGCCACGTGCCGTTCGATTGAGCTTTGCGCTCCTAGCATCAGGGCGCTGATTCCGGATCTGTTGGTTCACCGACTCTGCCACAAGGTGGCGTTGACTCGTTTGCGCGAAACGGAGGTAGAGGAGTATCTGACTGGCCGCTCGCCGTCCGGTCCCCCGCCGGCGGGACTATCCGCACTCGTCCACCGCCACTGCGAGGGCAATCCTCTTTTCATGGTGGTCGCCCTGGAGCATATGAGGAAGCGCGGACTTCTTATCAATCTCGGCGGCCGGTGGGAGCTGCAGACTCCTCTGGCGGAGATTGAATTCGAAGTGCCGGATGACCTGCGTCATATGATCGAAGCCCAACTGGAGCGGGTGTCCGGACAGGAGCAGAATGCGTTGGAGCTGGCGAGTGTCGCAGGCCCGTCATTCTCCGCAACTCTATTTAACGGCGCCGCGGCGATTGAGGGGCGCGATCTGGAGGATCTCTACGAAGAGCTGTCTCGCCGACATCACATTGTGAAGTGGGTGGGCAGGCAGGTTTTTCCGGATGGGAGCGGGGCGGAGCGCTACGAATTTGTCCATGCGCTATACCGTCAAGTTCTCTATGACCGCCAGCTTCAGGGCCGCAGAGCCAAGCTTCATCGCCTGATTGGCGAGCGACTGGCGACGCTTCACGCCCGGGATATCGAGGAAGTCGTGCCGGAGCTGGCGTACCACTTCGAGCAGGCCGCCGAGTGGCCGCGAGCGATCGAGTACCTGCAATGTGCGGCGGATATTGCCGGGCGCCGCTACGCTCATCAGCAAGCCGACGCGATGCTCACAAGGGCATTGGAGCTGGTGATCAATCTGCCCGATGCGCTGCGTATGCGGACGGAACAGCAGTTGCTCGCATTGCTCGCCGCGCGTCGGCGGGCGGAGTGGGACGTGCGCGTCATCGAGACGCTTGAGTGCCTGGTGGCGCACGCGGCAGACTGTGGTCTGATCGATATACAGGCGCGGGCGCTGGTCGATCTGTCCTCCTTTTTGTCGTTGATCAGCGCGGAGCGCTGTCTGGAAGTCGTACAGCGCGCGCTGCGACTCAGTGCACAGCAGGAGCCGGCCATGCGCACGCGGACCCGCACCGCCTGCGCGTTCCGCCGCCTGTCGGTGTGCGGATGGAGCGCCTACGATGCACTGGAATTCCGGGAAGGACTCGTGGAGCTTGGCAAGCACCATGGATTACCCGCCGGCGTTGCCGACCTGGTTGACGAGAGCTTCATTCGCTTGACCTGCGGAGAGTATCGCGAGGCACGGAAGGTCGCGCTCGAGGCGCGTGCGAGGCTGCTCGAGCTTGGGGCAAACCCCAATTCGAGAATCGAGTATGAAATCGGCAGCGCCCTCGCGGCATTTGCCCTCATCTTCCTCGGAGAGTGGGACGAGGCACTCAAAGAGTACGGCGCCGCGATCGTCAGTGCGGAGAGGAACGCCAACTATCATTATCTTCAGTGGCTGCTGGCCCAAAAATCCTGGTTGCATCTTCAGGCCATGGATTTCAAGGGCGCACTTGCGATTTGCGAGTCGGCCCTGTCGCTGACGCGAAATTCGGCTCTTCTCGCCGGTCCAGACTGGCCCACAGGATTTCCACGCCAGGTTCGCAACGTGTTGATTTGCTCGGCTTTGGCGTCCGTCGCCGTGGGCGATTACGCGCGGGCACTCGAAGATTTTTCGACGTTGAACCGTGAGATGGACCGCCAAACGGTGTTTTTCGATTGGTACTGGCGCATGCCCGCCGCGTCGGGCATGACCGAGTTGTGGCTCGCAACGGGCGATCGCGATCGCGCGCAACAGGAGGCTGGACGCTTTCTCGAGATCTCGCGCGCCACTGCGGATCGCCACTGGCAGGGCCTGGCTTGGGAGGTCAATTCTCGTGTGGCCCTGGAAGAGCGTGATCTTCCCCGCGCCCGAGATTGCATCGCTAACGCCTTATCCACCTTGCAGGGGTTCGACTCGCCTTTGGCCGCCTGGAGAGTCAACGCGACCGCAGCTCGCATTGACGAGGAATCGGGGAATCTTGCGGCGGCCCGTTGGCACCGCGATTTCAGTCGCGTCACAATCCTGCGGCTGGCCAATTCATTACCAGAACAAGAGCCGCTGCGGGAGAGTTTTCTTTCCGCGCCGGCTGTTGCCGGGATTCTCAACGGGCAGCGATGATCGAGCGCATCGGCGCACGTCAGGTTCGCGCACCTCAGTTCAGCTTCTCGAGCAGTGCCGCGAGCTCCGACTGCTGAGCCGAGTTCAACCGCGCGAGCCGCGCACCGAACGCCTTGGACAGAAGCGTAAGCCCCCGCGCCATGGTCTTGCGCCCTTCGGGGGTCAGCGTGAGCCGGTGGCGGCGCAGATCCGCGCCATCGATTTCACGGCGCAAGAAGCCCGCCGCCTCGAGCCGCTTGACGTACATCGTCACGCTGGGTTTCGGCATGCAGAGCACGGCGGCCAGTTCCGCGGGGTGCGGACGCGCGTCGACCTCGGCGAGCACGAACAGCTCCTTCGTCTCCAACCCGAGTTTGGTGATCTCTGGGGTGACGCTCGTGATCACCGACGACACGAGACGGTAATTGAGGGACCAAATCTTGCCGACGTCGGTTTTGTGCATGGGCACTTGCGCCATTTATTAGTTTAATAGTAAACTATCATTAATCTGAACTAG
>Ga0210387_10001697_pt1 | contig 16684 bp, 13 predicted proteins | sample IncBWC7OmetaG_FD_160108 | JGI IMG/M metagenome (GOLD analysis project Ga0210387, IMG submission 160108) | Forest soil microbial communities from Barre Woods Harvard Forest LTER site, Petersham, Massachusetts, United States - Inc-BW-C-7-O ...
CTCGTAGGCTGACGACCGGGTTCCCGCGATCTTCATTGCGCGCATACGAGCCTGTCCAGGAACCCACTCAGAACTGTTCCTGAGTTTCGGTGTAGCTAAGACAAATCCTCCGTCGGGTTACTCAGTGTCCTTAAACGACACGGAGAAGCCTTACTCCGAGCGAAGCAGAGACGAGTATCAACCCAAGGAGTCCGACCAGAGGCCAGTCGCTCCCGGTCTTCGGCAGTTTCGTTGCGAGAGCAGGCGTTGTTTCCGCTGGAGACTCGGCCCTCGGAGAAGACGTTGGCTCTCCCGAGGCGATCAGCAATGGAACATCTGCGGGTGGCGCTTCTGGTATAGTCCCCGAAACATACTTCCGTTGAGATACCACGACTTCCGGAACCTCGACGATCTTGGTGGCGGTGACAACCATTCCCTTTCTCAGGCCGAAGGCGTCGACCTCCTGGCCGTCGATCGTAAATTTTTGGCCCTTGGGGATCTTGAAAGACTGATTCGTTCCGTTTTCCAGTGTGAGGATCACCGAGTTAGGTGGCGAGACGTGCCACACCTTCCCGTTAACGGTCTGGACGGTCGTGATGGTTTGGGGAGTGGATGCGGTGATTATGCTTCGCTGGAGTTTCATGCCTGGTTTCAGGTCGTGAATACCTAGTTGCTTGCCATCTACTGTGGCTGTGGCGCTTTCCGACACATTGGGGAAATGGCGAATGGTGCCATCCTCCATCTTGACGACGAGGTCGTTGCCGTCCACAAGCACAACTTCTCCACGTTCCAACTCAACTTGCATAGTGGTCCGGCCTACCGTCGTGGACTTTTCGGTTTGTACTTGAGCATTCGTAGAAATCGTAAACGCCCAGCAGAGCGCTCCCAACAAGACTACCAATGGTGTTTTTGTCCAATTGCCTCGCTTCATTTCTTTCTCCTTGATTGAATCAACTGAGTGATTTCTTGAAGCTGGGTCACTTTTTGCAATTAACTTCATTAATTCTCTGGGCCTTTCTGTTTCAACGGGCTCTGGTGCCCATATGCCTTGAGATTCATCGGATACTCTGTGGAGGCGTGAACGATGTAACGCAATGGGGCACTGCCCACGAAGTAGAAGGGATAACAGGTCACCAGGGTGATCGAGGGCCTCGAACGCGGCCCGAGAACTGAGACGTCCTCAGGAGGAACTATACGGATCTCATCAACAACGTAGCGGGTACTTCCATTCTCGGCGTAAAGGTCAACGGAGTCGCCCACCCGGACATCCTTGAGCCCTCGGAAAAATCCGTCCCGGTGTCCCGCGATTCCAATGTTTCCTCCTTCACCGGGGAGAGGCGTGCCATCAATGTGCCCGACGCCACGATTCAACGTTAGATCATCGGTGCCCTCCAGTACGGAAACTTCGATCTTGAGTGAGAGAATCCTTAGAACTCCCAAGGGGGGTGGGACATTTGCAATCAGACTGGCCTGGTAGGCTTCAATGCGCTGGGGCGACCAAAGGCGGAAATCGGGAATCCCCGAATTCCGTCGAAACGAGTCGCCGGGCTGGCTGGAAGTGACAGCCTGATTCCGCCAGAAAGCACGAATCGTCGCACGTGAATAAACCGCGCTATAGATGCGCACGGCTACGTACGCAAAAATCAGCAGGCATCCGGAGAGGACCAGGAGCCGTTCGAAACCGCTAAGAGTCTTTGTGATAGTGCTGCGAGCCACGAGTCGAACACTCCGTAGCGCCCTTCCGCCACCATTTCGGGAACTGAACTTCGTTCTGGATAGATTTATTTAGCTGAATGCCAGAGCGGGTACAACTAGGGGAATCCCTAGCATGGCACCATACGAGTCGTTTCAATCTTGCAGCGGCAACTCTCGCTTTCCCCAGTCCCTTTCCAACATCAGTTTTATAGCCCGGTAACCGAACATGTTCGTACCGGCACCCACTTTTCCAGTAAGCGCGTTTGTCAGGATTTGTCGCCACGTAGTAGCTAAAATGGTTTTGCGCAACCTGGACCGGGAAACCAAACAACCACTGATAGCTCTCGGTCTTTGGAATCATCGTGCGAGAATCTGGCTTACAGATCGGAATGCTTTCATTGCCCCTTGCTTGAACCGCCTGCTGACCTGTTGGAGGGCGACTTGCTGTTCAGTATCGATAGCAGTTCCAGCGCAGACAATGGCGGCGACACTTCACCCCCGAGCACAATCGCTTTCGCATCCACAGCTTTTCCATAGAGCTTTTTGTTCGCTCGTTTATCGGGCCGTAGCGTCGAGCCTTCAAGCGACACCCCAGCAAAGAGTCCCCGAGCCCGTGAGTACGAAAGTATCTGCGCACGTAGGAATAGATCCGTGGCGGCAGTTGATTCACGTCCAACGGGCCCGCCGGCAACAGATGCAGTAGCGCCGAGCTTCACTTTGCTCTTGAGAATGCTGGTCGCAGCACGGTCATTCATCAGGAGAAGAACAAAGTCCGTGGCCTGCCCGCCGACCTGAAAACCAAAGCCGCCTCCCCCCAGCGCCATCATTGACGGGGCCCCCCACGGCCCTTGAAAGTCGGTCCCTCCGCGGCAAGTCATTACTCCACGCCCGTAGCTCCCACCAACTCCAACAGCGAACTTCAGGGTTGAAGGCACAACGATCACGCATTCTGCCTTCTGTAACACCGACGCAGGTATACCACTCTTCAACTGCAGGACTTCCCTCATCACCATCCCAGAATTTGCGACTCGGTCGCTCTCTTTGCTGTGGACCTCGATTGTGGCCGCAGTAACCGCGACTCCCGACCCGCCATCATCGGTCACTCCGGAGAACGCTGCCGTCACATGGTAGGTGGAGGCGGAACTTCCAGCCGTGTAAAGGCCGTTTGCTGATAGCGAACCGCAGGCCGGACTCGGAGTGCAGGCCCAGGTCGCTATGGGAGTTAGATCAAGGGTCGTGCCATCACTCCAATAGCTCGTGGCCGTCATCTGCAGCGTGGCTGACGTTGTGATCGTATAACCTTCAGCCGTTTTGATCGCGTAACCGGCTCCCGTGACGCAGATGGCGCTCCCGCATGGGCCCAAGCCAGTCAGCCCTGCCGGCGTGATCATGAACGAAGTTATTGCGGTCCTCCCTCCTGCATCTGTCACCTTCACTGTGGCCTGCGCTCCACTTATCCCCGTGGGCGTCCCATTGATCAAGCCACCGCCCAAGCCGGTGGACATAGACATCCCAGTTGGGAAGCTTCCAGTAAACGCATAGCTGTATGGTTGCGCACCCCCTGTCGGTGTAATTTGGCAATTCACCGTGATGTACTGCTTAACCTGGGAAATGCAAGGCGGGGCGTATGCGTTGAGAGGATTCGACTCCATCCCTGAACCACCAGGAGCTTGGCCAAAGCAAGCCGCAGGGAGCCAAAGAAGCCAAAATAGCTTCAGCCGATGAGATTGATGCCACATCATAGTGCACCTCCCACTCTGTTAGGGCGGCTCTAGTTCACGACTCGGGAGAGCATCGCCAGATTAGAAAAAATTTAGTTTCCAAGCCGTTGCATGAGATATCAGGATTACAGCAACCTCAACTCCTGACACGTTGCCGACCCGAATCTGTCGTTGCGGCACCATTGGACACCCTCCTGGAGTCGAGACCACCTTTCCGAAAACGATGCTAGGCTCCACTCGGCCATCTCACACTGGTACCGATTATCGCGTTATCCGGCGACAGCTCGTTTTCTGGGCGCCCATTCGCGATCGTTACGGAAGATGAACAAATGCCGAAAAGGGACAAAATTGGCGACGCAAACATAATCTGCGAGTCGCAGACTTCCGTTCAGACGCTTAATCTTGCATTCACCTTGGTTCTCCTCTCGACTTATGAAAGGCAAACCATTTCCGTTAAAGTATGGAATTTCATTTTCTAAAAGAAAGGCGTCAATGGTGAACTGCCTTATGTTTTTTTCCGAGACTCCGAACAAATGCAAGGCTTTCGAATTTGCGGAAACAAGTCGGTGACCACAGTTCGTCACAACAATTGCATCGAGGGAGTTTGCCAGCAACTCCCGCAAATCATTCACCCTTGTGCGACGTGCTTCCTGTAGTCTTCGGGTTACCTCAAGGACATTCTTTCTCCGTTCCGTGAGCGTGTTCAGTGCCCGCCGAAGAAGATGTACCGTCACTTCTTTCGAAGCGATAGAAAGTTGCGAACTGAATTTGGTGATCTTGCTGTTCGTCACAACAATTGCATCGAGGGAGTTTGCTAGCAACTCTCGCAAATCATTCACCCTCGCGCGACGTGCTTCCTGTAGTCTTCGGGTTTTCTCGAGGACATTCTTTCTCCGTTCCGTGAGCGTGTTCAGTGCCTGCCGAAGATGTACCGTCACTTCTTTCGAAGCCCCAAAAAGTTGCGAATTGAATTTGGTAATTTCCATAGCGCGGCACTAAGGCGTTAACAAAAGACTCAAAATTATCAGGGCTACTGCCATTGAATTGGTTAGTTCAAGCGCCGAGTCCACCGCTCCGAGAACTTCCTTTCGCGGAATCGTCTTGGCACTTCTGTTACGAAGTGGGGTGAGTTGGCTTCGCATTTCATCCTCTTCCTTGGGAGGGAAACTGGCCACATTCTCGAGGAGCGTGGTAAGTTTGGAGACGAATACCCATTTGTCCTCTTTCCTTTGGCTGCCTCTAACCGAAGAGGAAAGGGGCTGCCATCCTCCACCCAAGAGTCAACAGGGGCCTGAGTTGGGACGGTAAAAGTCACGTCTGATTTCGGAATTTATAGAGTTCCGGTCTCCGCTGCTACTAGGGATTTCCCTAGCCGCGTAGGGACGTGGCTTTTGATATGCGATGGACTGAGCGGGTGAATCGCTACCGAAGGAGGCTGTTGGGCCCTCTGGGTATGTTCACTGAGATGATAATGATTGGGCATTCCGATAAAAGGAGTTCGAAACACAACACGAGTTCGCTTTCTCTTTGAGCTGCGCGCGCGCTTCGGAACTGTTCTTCTGACAGCTCCAATAAGGTCACAATGAACATATGTTTCGCGGGCACGGATGCGGACGCCGCAGAGTGGGACTGTAATTGCCGCACCGAGTATCGTGTCCTTCATTGAAAGGAGTCGTGCGAGGTGATCGTGATCGTCATACTCGCAGGTCTATCCTGATGCGGCAGAGACGGGTCCTTGATGCAGCATCAGATAGCCGACCAAACACTGAGGACTCAGCCTGTTTCCACTCAATCGTGGAGAAGCAACTATGCCTTTTTCGGAGGTTGATGTTGCATCCCGGGAGTTGAAATCCCAGTTTCTCGATGGGGTTGGCTCGGCCGGCACTAGAGACAATCCTAGCGGGTGCTATACAGGGTCGGGTTGCTCAGAGGCAATGACGGAATCAACCTCAAATGGCATTCTTTCATGGAAACAATTAGTTCAGGGCGACGTGAACGGAGCCTGCTATCTTGCCTGTTTTCTTATTTGTGAGACTGGTACGAAAATTGCTCAAGGATATTCGATACAATCTTAAGTCTTCTCTTTCCTATCGGGGGTAGGTTGACGCTGCCGGGATTTGGGGGGAGCCGCCGGAACTGTCGTCTTTTGCATTCTGCAAATGACGAGCGGGCCTACGTTACTTCAGAATGCCGCGTTCAAATTGCCCTGTTCACATGGCAGCGCCGTGGAAGCAAAACAGTCGATTCCGGCCTCGAAGATATAAAAGGAGATTAGATGCCTGCCCGTTCAATCGGGGTTCTGGTAGTAGAGGATTACGAACCGTTTCAGCGTTTTGTCGCGTCGATACTTCAGAAACAGTCAGCGTTGCAGATCATCTGCAACGTCTCGGACGGAGTAGAAGCAGTTCAGAAAGCGGAAGAACTGCAACCGGACTTAATTCTGCTCGACATCGGGCTTCCCTCGCTAAATGGAATCGAAGTCGCTCGACAAATCCGCAAGGTCTCTCCTAAATCCAAAATACTTTTCGTAAGCCAAGAATCTTCTGCCGACGTGGTGCAGGGAGCTCTTGACGCGGGGGCCCAGGGATATGTCCTCAAGAGTGATGCTAGAAGAGAGCTACTGGAGGGTGTGAACGCCGTTCTTCGGGGTGAGCGGTTTGTCGGCACCAGATTTTCTGACTCATGATTTCGTCGAAGGTTCGTACGAGGTAGCCTCCCAAGAGCTCCGAGCCAAAAATCCTTTCGCACCACTTCAGCGGAATAAGAAGATCGGCCGCCGACACGAGGCTGACTTTTGTTCTGATATCGACTTTTCTTCGATGATGTTAAGCCGTTCATTATTGGTGCTGCTCTCCAGGCCGGAAACGCGGCGATTGTTGTCGCGACTGAGTCGCACCGGAACAGCCTCCTTGCGAAACTGGACCGCGATTGGTCGAAAGTCTCACGAATCAGATACCCGAGGCGTCCGAGGTGGATATTCTATGCGGCTATTCATTGGGCGTGCTCAGAGCGGAATGGAGACTCACATCTTCCAAGAAATCTGCGCAAAGCATTCAGCCATTTATTCCCGATGAACGGGACCTCACACAGCTTCTAAATCAAACAGGAGTTGGTATGAGTCGCTCACCCTGCCGCATGTTGGGAGTGCCCTGACGTGAGTGAGACGTGAACATGGATGGTGGTTCCACCCATCGGCTTCGATCGAATCTCAATGATTCCGTTTATCAGCCGAATTCGCTCCTGCATACTCGTGAGACCGAGACCGCGCCCTTCCTTTGCCGTTTCCAAGTCGAATCCTCTTCCCAAATCGCTGACGAGGAGATGAATCTCACCTGCGTCTTCCCGCAGTTGTACTTCAATCCGCCTCACCCCGCTGTACTTGGCTGCATTGTGCAGAGCTTCCTGTAGAACTCGAAAAAGGCAAAGCCCGATTTCTCGTGGAAGAGAGATCTTCGCTTCGGGACTCTTAAACTCGACCTGAATTCCTTGCCGCTCACCGAATTCTCTGCACCAGCTTCTCATGCCCCCAATGGCGCCGAGACGTTCCAGTTTGGAAGAGTCCAATTCGTGTGACAAAGCTTGCACGTCGTCCGAGATTTCTATCGTCTGCTTTCGTAGTTCTTGCAAACGGCTCCGATTGTCAGAAGGATTTTCCTGCAATTGCTCGAGTTCAATTGCCAACATTGCCAGTCTTTGGTTAATGTCGTCGTGAAGCTCTCTCCCGATCCGGGTGCGTTCTTGCTCCTGCGATTCGATGAGATTTCGACTCATACGTGAGAGCGCCTCTTCCATCTGCTTGCGGCGGGTAATGTCCTCTGAAAAGACAAGAATTCCTCCGGGCACCCCTTCCAGATTCAGCCAAGGGCGAATCTCCCATCGGAGCCAAATGGTGCTGCCCATGCGATCCCAAGGGTCTTGCTCGGCTCGCAACGTTTCTCCAGCAAGAGCGCGGCGGTGAATCTCTTTCCACCGTTCGGGAAGGTCAGGAAAGATTTCATAGTGCGACCGCCTTAGCACCTGCGAACTGTCGAGCGAATAATCCGCGCACCAGCGATCGCTCACTTGGAGATACCGCATATCACGGTCGAGCATCGCCACTGCCGCTGGGACGCTTTTGACGAAGGTTTTCAGCAGCTCCTCCCGTGATTGCAGTAATGCCGCTTGCGCTTCTAAGGTGCGGTTCACTTCCAAACGCGTCTCTTCTGCCCGCTTGCGCTGCGTGACATCTATATTGACGCCGATCATGCGTGCAGCCTCACCGGACTCGTTCATAAGAACCTGCCAGCGTCCAGTTATCCAATGAACGCTCCCGTCCGCCCAGACTACCCGCCATTCTCCCTCCGTTGCCTGTCCCGTCTTCAATGCGCGGTCAACCAAATTGATGACACTTGCGCGATCATCGGCGTGAACCAGATTTTCAAAAGCCGTCTGTGTTCCGGTAAAGGTACCGGACCGCAAGCCATACATTGCCTCCAGTTCGGGTGTCCAAGTGTTCACGCCTGTCTGGATATTCCACTCAAAACTTCCAATGTGAGCAATCTGCTGCGCCAACCGCAGCCGTTCCTCGCTGGCCCGTAGTGCCTCCTCTGCCGTCTTCTTATCAGGAATCTCCTCCACAAGCGCGATCACCAGTGGAGACGGACGACTCTTCAATAAAGAGATATTCAAGCGGCCCCACAGCAACGAGCCGTCCCGCCGAAAATAACGCTTCTCCAGTTGGTAGTGATTTATCGACCCTGCTCGTAATTGCTGGAAAAGATCCCAGTCCTTTTCGGCATCTTCAGGAGGAGAAAATTGAACACAGTGTTTGCTACGCAACTCCGCTTCATTGAAACCCAACATTGAGCAAAATGCTGGATTAACGAAGAGCGGTTGTCCCTCAAGGTTCTCCACCGCAATCCCTACGGGACTCGCGTTGAAAACGTCACGGAAGAGCTGAGCGTCGGGAATCACGGTTTGTGAGCACTCCTTTTAAATGGCCTCAAGCACCGCTTCGCACTCACTCTGCTAGCTGTGCAACTCAGTTTCTGGAAGCGTAAAAGTTGTAAAACCGCAACCTAAACAAACCACGAGCTTCGGGAAAACGAACACGGGGGGCTCGTCCAGACCCTCCGGGGCGGGAAAATGGATGTTGATCTCCGCGCCAAACTCTGTCACGTTTTCGGCCTGACACGATCTGCAAGCCATGAGTAATTTCCCTCCTCGCCTGAAGCGCTAAAGGCGCTGCGCTCCTGCGTTCCAGCTTTGAATGATTTCAGTCGATCTCTACACCTCGTCGTGGTCACGAACGTCCTACTCGGCCTGGCGATCCGCGTCGCGAATCAGCCCTTGCAGGACTTCGCCGACCTTTTCAAATTCGTTTGACTTGTCCAGAAAGAATTTTGCTCCGACCTGAAGGCACTTCTTGCGGTATAGTGCATAAGGATGGTTAGTCAGCACAATGACTGTCGAGATTAACGCGTGGTTCATCTGCACCTGCGGACCGTTTGGAATGAGCGGTAATAGGATCTCCTCCGGATAACTGTCGAGAACAGGGATTATCATCACCTATCTCAATCTAAGATAGGTGGTGGGAAGCGGATTTATCGAACACCTATGCGGATCGGAACATTCCAACTCGCCTGCCGAACGTAGTTTCCTGCCGCAGCAATAGTCTGTTTTCAACCAAATCTTTCCCTTCCTCCTCCAGGTCCGGAGTCCACGATTGATCCGGATTGAAGAGCTCCATTTTAATAAATTCGTTGAGGGTAGCCGGCCCGAAATCCTTTTGGTAAACGATGCCGTCGTTACTGACTATGAAGGTCTTCAGTCCAGTGACGCCATATTCCGCCGGCGCTGCTACGAGCGCGAAACCACCGATCATCGCCCCTTCCACGACGTAGTTCATTTCGCCGAGCGGTGCGGCGGGTCCTTGTCCTTTCAGAATTTTGTAGAAATAACCGTGGTAAGGCTGTGCAGTAGGCGAGTAACCCTGTTCGATTGCGCGGGCAATCTTTTCGCCAACTGGGCCGCCCCAAGTGCCGTCCGCGTTTTGCCAGGCGAGGCCGTCCTGTTTGCCGGGGGTGCTGGTGATGCGTTGGGCGAACTGATTCACAGTGTACCCTTCGCGTGGCTGATAGGCGTATTCGTACTGCGCTTCGACGTAGCCGTGGCAGATGTCAATGGCGTCGAGTTCGTTGCTTCCGATGCGACGGTAGAATAGTTCCTGGCTGCCGGCCTTGGCCTCGAAATGCCATTTCTCATTGAGTTTCACGAGCGGCACGGGGAAGGGCCAATCCTCGTCGCCCACGATGAGGAATGCCCGGTTCCCCGTTTTGGGATCCACGGAAACACTCTTCTTTTCATGAGCCTCGGCAGCAAAGTCGAGAGCACGCTGCCGGTCTTGCGGGTATTCCCCGGTAAGGTAAATGTCCTCTCCATTGGGACCGAAAATCTCGTAGAGAGTATCCACATCAAACTTTGCTGCCGCATCGACGAGCGCTTCGGCAGCCTGCTCGGGAGTGTTGAAGAGCTTGGCGCCCGGGACCGGCGGAGCTGTTGCTTTTGTCGGGGCAGATTGCGGGGCCGCGCGCAGAACTGTCGCCGCGAGAAACGCCCACGCCAAAGCGACCGCGACCCTGAGAAGCTTCGAGATAATTCGATTCGTCAGTGTTAGTTTCATTGTCTGTCCCCGTAATTCTTTTCCGCAATTGGCGTTACTTATCGGCGTCCCCCACCACCGCCCCGGCCGCCACCGCCTCCGAAACCGCCTCCTCCCCGAGATCCAAGGCTTGAGGAGCCACGGCTGCTACTGGCCCGTGCGCTCGATCCGTTGTATCCCTTCGAACCTCTGGAACCGCCCCCGAAGGCATCGCGGTTGCCGCCCCCAGCGCGGGAGAGGTCGCGACCCCCTATGCTGTTCGCTCCACCTGCACCGGCTCGGTCGCCAGCGCCACCTCCTGCACGGTTTCCTATGCCGCCACCGCCTCCCGCCCGGTTGCTGGACGGATTGCCGCCTTGCCTGCCAATCTGTTGGCGAGCACTGGCCTGGCGATTCGCCAAAGAGTCGCCACGTGTCGTGCCGCCGAACCTGTCTGCGGTAGCTCGGTCCCGATACGGGGCACCTCCGCGATGCTGGGGATTGTGCTTCCAATTGGAGTTCCCACGGTTTCCGCCGAGATTGCCTCCGTCGCCACGTCCGCCCGATGGCAGCTGCGACGGACGGTTGCCACGGTTAACGTTCGTGTTGCGATTGAAATTATTGTTGTTGTTGATGGTGATGTTGTTGTTGCCGCCCCAGCCGGCGCCACAGCACCAACCACCGCTCCAGAAGGCCCCCATCATGACGCCCACACCGAAAGAAATGGCCAAGCCCGCCGCGTAGTATCCCGCCGGCGGATAGTAAATGGGCGGATAAGGATAGACCGGTGGGCCGTAGACCACCACCGGATCATAGGAAGGCACATATACCACCTGCGGATTGGCTTGCTCGATCACGATCACCTGCTTAGTCTCCGCGACTTTCGTTTCCAGCTTCACATATACCACCCGCGGATGGGCCTGCTCGATTATGATCGCCTGGTTACTCTCCACTACTTTCGTGTACACCTTTATCTGCTCCGTGGATTTCAGGTTTCCCTTTTCCTGAGCCTTTTTACGCATGCGTTGCACGGCATCCATGACCTCGCTTTGCTGGGCCAGGAACGCGTTGCCCAAGTCCGTAGTCCACTGGAGGTCGTCGGCCAATCGCTTGACCACTTCGGGGAGCCCGGCCAGCGCCTGGATGCTGGGATCCCAGGGCTGCTTTGCGACTGCATCGGCGAGCGCCTGGTCTTTCAACCTTGGATTTTTTGTCAGCCATTGCTGGAGCTTGATGATTTCAAGAGGATAGGTGGAGGCCACGAGAACCTGCGCAAGCAACGGGTCCGGATAGAGGGCAATGGGCGCCACGAGCGAGTCCAGTTGGTCAGGTGGAATCTTTGCAGCCTGATCCTGCGGCGAGGGGGCCTGCGCAAAGTGAGGGGAGAGCGTATAGGCCGAGATGTCACCTGGGAGGAGGCCAACAATGCAGCCAATAACCAGCACGTATCGGGAAATAAGCGTCAAAATCTTCTTTATCGGAATCATGACTACCTCTACTCTCGATCGCGAACGAAACCGGGAACCCGTCGCGTGCCTTGACAAGACCTACGACCTTTACGAACTGAGCGGCGACAATCGGGCTCAACAATGCGAGCCAATGAGGGTTACAACTTCATGTCATATTCGTTCAACGCGGTGGAGATGGATCAGCGTTCTCCGCTACCCCTTAATCTTCTTCTTGATAGGTCTGGTTGGATGTTTAGTCCACTAGGGAAATCCCTAGGAATGCGCAGAGCCGCGGTGGAGGCCAAGCTCGCCAGAAGATGTGCGAGTCACGGCGATCCTTCCACCTACGCTTACTCTTATTGGGCGGCGGGGCGATATCGCAGCTTTCTATGACACGCTACAAGGATTGAATGACACCAGGTAAATGCCATTTTCGACTCCGCATGATAGGTGATGGCATAACGAAGTCGGCCTCCTTCGATCCGAGCTCTGTTAGGTCTGGACACCGCACAGTTTACTCGGCTCGTCGTGAGGCCGACTTCGTTATGCCATCACCTATCCGGGCCGGGTGAGAAGGATCTTTTGACGTTGAGGAATCAGCGTCTCGCGCCATGTGTATCATCCATGAGAGGATTTATAGTATGCTGACGTACGGAGTGTTCTTACGGCTCGGTCAATGTTTACTAGCGTTCACGAATTTGACGGCCGATCAGCCTTAAAACCCACCCGACTAACTTTGCTGTCTCCCCTCGTGCGCACGCTATTGTTGTTCTTTGTCTTGGTGGGAAGTAGCGCGGCGGCTGAAGAAGCACAGAACGCAGCGGCTCCTCCGGTTTCACTCGGGCAACAGCTTGCGATATCGGATTTTGACGGCGACTTGCATCCGGATCTGGCAATCGTTCAAGCCGGAGCTACAGTGTCCGGCAGTAGCGATTACTGGATCCAATTACAGTTGTCCGCGGTTGGACGGCAATCGCTTCGAATAGTTGCGCCGGCCGGTGGCTTGCTGATCGAGGCGCGCGATGTAAACGGAGATCATGCTGTCGATCTGGTCCTCTCTACATCGCTCAGACAGCCTGTAGCGATATTTCTTAACGACGGCCACGGTAGCTTTTCCCGAGTTGCACCATCAGCTTTCCCCCGTGCTTTCCGCAATCCCCTGACAAATTGGGCTTCAGCCTCGGATCAGTCGACGAACGCCGTCGGCGTCCCTCCGCAATCGCGCCCAGGAATTTTGCGAGCAGCGAAGACTCTTGCGAATATCCGGCCTCGCGCCGACTCGATTTCGCATGCGGATGCAGGATTCGCTGTTGATTCCTCCCTGGTTTCCCACGCAGCCCGCGCACCACCAGCCTAACCCTCAACGAATCACAGCGACTAGCCCATCGATTCGTATCGTTGCAGTTCAGCTCTACAGCTGCAGCTCTATCGATTCGAGACCCAATCCGTAACTCCATCTCTTCAACCGGAGTACAGCTTTATCTGTAACGCCGCTCCTTTTGAATATTGCATTTCAGAGTTGAGGTCGATCCTATGAGATTCACGAAGTACAGCTTGATCGCTTTGATCTTTTGCACGATTCCGGCTATCGGCGGTTGTGGAGTTGACAAAGCAAATCCAGCATCCAAGGCACCGCCGCCGACCCAAGTGGAGCACGAGCAGGATGGAAGCATAGTCCGGGTGGATCATCCCGAGCAGTTTCCGCTTGCGACAGCAGCTGAATACAAGGCTGTTCCAGCTCTGAACGTGACGGGTGTGGTCCAGCCGGATGTAGCGCGAGCTGTGCCGGTGATTTCGCTGGCGGCAGGCCGGGTGGTTGAAATTAAGGCGAGGCTTGGCGACTTCGTCAAGAAGGGCCAGTTGCTGCTCCGCTTGCGCAGTAATGACATATCAGGTGCGTACCAGATCTATCTGAAGGCTGCGAACGATGAACGATTGGATCGCCAGCAGCTTGAACGCGCGCAGGACCTCTACAGCCACGGCGCCACCCCGAAAAGTCTTCTGGAACAAGCTGAGGATACCGAACAGGATGCCAAGGTCGATTTGGAGACCGCGACCGAGCAATTGCGATTGCTTGGTGTGGACAAGAATCATCCGTCCGGAATTGTAGACGTCTTCGCGCCAGTCTCCGGCGTAATCACCGATCAACAAGTGACCAACGCCGCGGGAGTGCAGGGCCTGTCTGGCCCCAATCCGTTCACGATTTCAGATCTGTCCTACGTCTGGATCATGTGTGACGTTTACGAGAATGACCTCGAAACGGTGCGTCTCGGGGAGTACGCGGACATTCACCTAAATGCGTATCCGAACAGGGTGCTTAAAGGCCGCATCGACAATATTTTCCCAATTCTGGACCCCAGCATCCGCACGGCAAAAGTCAGGCTCGAAGTGCCCAACCCGGGACAAATGATGCGCATAGGCATGTTTGTCACCGCCACGTTTTACGGAAAGACGCCGATGTTGCGAGCGGACGTTCCCGCAAGCGCGATTCTTCATTTGCACGATCGCGACGGGGTTTTCGTAGCGGCAGACGACAAGACATTTCGGCGAGTGGAGATCACGAGCGGAATCATGCTTCCCGGAAACATGCAGGAAATTATTTCGGGAATCCAGCCGGGCACGAAAGTGATTCGGGACGCGCTCGTGTTCCAGAACACGGTGGAGCAGTAGGTGATTCGGAAATTCGTCGACTTTGCTCTCGAGAACCGTTTCCTGATCCTGGCGGGAGCGCTCTTGCTATTTGGATGGGGCGTAATCTCGTTTCATCAGCTTCCGGTCGAAGCGTATCCGGACGTCGCGGACAACTATGTGGAAATCATCACGCAGTGGCCGGGAATTTCTGCCGAACAAATCGAGCAGCAAGTAACGATTCCGCTCGAGATCGTTATGAACGGCGTTCCTCACGTGGTTCATCTGCGCTCGTTTTCGCTTTTCGGATTGTCGGACCTGAAGCTGATTTTCGATGACGAGGAGGAGAACGCCTGGAACCGCGAGCGAGTCCTCGAACGGCTCTCGCAGGTCGCCTTGCCGCCTGGTGTAAGCCCGCAAATGGGGACGGACTGGAGTCCGGTGGGCCAAATCTACTTCTTCACGCTGCGTAGTACAAATCCCCAGTACGATGTGATGGAGTTGAAATCGATCGAAGATTGGGTGATCGAGAAAAACTTCAAGGCTGTTCCCAATATCGTTGACGTTGCCAGCTTTGGCGGTCCCACCCGCGAATATCAGGTTCGCGTTGATCCCAACAAGTTGATTGCTTATGGACTGAGCCTCGCCCAAGTGGAGCAGCAGCTCACGAACAACAATGCGAATGCGGGCGGAAGCTTTATCGAAGCAGGCCTCCAGCAACTCAATCTCCGCGAAGTAGGCCTGGTAAGGAACGTCCAGGACATCGAGAACACCGTGATTGTTTCGAAGACCGGCACGCCGCTGCGCGTGAAAGATATCGCGGTCGTTGCGCAAGGCCCGAAGATCCGGCTCGGCCAATTCGCGCGAGCACTTCATCGCGAAGACGGGAAGATCGTTGACAACGATGACGTGGTTTCCGGAATCGTGCTGCTGCGCAAGGGCGCGAATGCCGACGAAGCGCTGGCCGGAATCCACGCCAAGGTAAAGGAGCTAAACGAACGAATTCTGCCGCCCGGCGTGAAGGTAGTTCCGTTCATTGACCGCAGTACCCTGGTGCACTTCACAACGCATACCGTCCTCCACAACCTGACGGAGGGCATGATTCTGGTGGTCATCATTCTGTTTTTGTTCTTAGGGAATGTACGGGGAGCAATCATTGTGGCCCTCACCATTCCGTTCGCATTGTTGTTCGCCGCAACGTGCCTCAACCTGAAAGGGATTCCCGCGAACCTGTTGTCACTCGGCGCGCTGGATTTCGGCATGGTGGTGGATGGAGCGGTTGTGATGGTGGAAAACATCGTCCGCCACATACACCAGCGCGAAAACGGAGACGTTTCGAAACCGACACTCGAAGTAGTTCGCGAGGCCGCGCATGAGGTGCAGGGGCCAGTGTTTTACGCGATCGCCATAATCATCACGGCATACCTGCCCGTCTTCACGCTGGAACGCGTGGAGGGACGGTTGTTTAGGCCTATGGCGTGGACGGTTGCGTTTGCGTTGCTGGGTGCACTGATATTTTCGATGCTGATCGCCCCTGTGCTCGCGAGCATGTTTTTTGCGAGAGGGGCGCACGAATGGCGAAATCCGGTGATGGAAGCCCTTACATCGGGATATCGCGGCGCCGTGAAATGGGCTATCAAGCGTCGCTACGTTACCGCGGGCATCGCTCTATTTGGATTGTGTATCGCCTTATATGTGTCGTTTGGCGGAGTGATTGGCTCCGAGTTCTTGCCGCACTTGGATGAAGGCGCCCTATGGGTGCGAGGCACTCTTGCCCCCAGCACAGGGCCAACGGAAGGAATCCGGCTTGCGAATCAAGTCCGCGTACTGCTTTGTTCTTTTCCCGAAGTGCCGCAGTGCACGAGCCAGGTGGGGCGTCCGGATGACGGAACGGACACCACCGGCTTCTTCAACACCGAGTACTTCGTTGACTTGAAACCCAAGGAACAGTGGCGGCCCGTATTCGATGAGGATAAGGACCGGCTGATCGCTGCCATGGATCGTGAACTCGAGAAAATTCCAGGCGTGGACTGGGGATTTTCGCAGCCCATCGAAGACAACATGGAGGAAGCCGTCAGCGGCGTGAAGGGCGAACTGGCCACAAAGATTTATGGCGACGATTTGAAGGTTCTCGAGGGGAAGGCCGACCAGATTGTGAACACGATGCGGCAGGTGAAGGGAGTGGAAGACCTCGGAGTTTTCCACGTTCTCGGCCAGCCGAACATCAACTTCGAAGTAGACCGCGAGCAAGCGGCTCGCCATCAGATTAACGTCGCCGACATTCAGGACGCCATCCAAACCGCGGCCGGAGGCGGCGCTCTCACACAGGTATTGCAGGGGGAGGCGCGATACGACCTGGTCCTGCGGTATCTCCCGCAATACCGCACCACGAAGGAAGCTCTCGAGAACATTCGTTTGCTTTCTCCATCCGGAGAGCGAGTCTCGCTCGCGCAACTTTGCAAGATCAAACAACAGGATGGCGGATCAGAAATTTACCGAGAGGAAAACCAACGCTATGTAGCGATCAAGTACAGCGTCCGTGGCCGCGATCTCGGAAGCACGGTAGAAGAAGCAATGAACAAGGTGAACGCCAA
>Ga0210387_10001698_pt1 | contig 16682 bp, 16 predicted proteins | sample IncBWC7OmetaG_FD_160108 | JGI IMG/M metagenome (GOLD analysis project Ga0210387, IMG submission 160108) | Forest soil microbial communities from Barre Woods Harvard Forest LTER site, Petersham, Massachusetts, United States - Inc-BW-C-7-O ...
CGCGACCGCGCTCGGCCCCGATCGGCAACGCCGCCGCGCGCAGCGTATCCAGATCACGGTAGATCGTGCGCACGGTGACGGCGAAGCGCTCTGCCAACACCTCCGCCGTCACCCCGGTGCGCCGGCCACGCAGGTACTCCGTCAATGCAAACAGCCGCTCCGTGCGAGACATGGTAAACCTGACATACCGCTGACAGTGGGCGGCGAAAAGCGCGTACTAGGAGCGAGCAGGCGGAGGCGAGGAAGCGCGCCGCGTCCCAGGCAGGAATAAGAAATGCCCGAGGAAGGCGCATAAACCGCCGAGCGCGGTGTTCACGACGCGCATGCGCACCACCACCAGCTCGGGCAGCCCGACGAGCGCCAACAGAAACGCGACGTAGGCCGTGATGACGATCGCGTACACGGCATAGTTGACGTTGAGCAATGCGTAGCAGAGCAGCGCCGAGAGCAGCACCAACGCGACGAGCAAAGGCGGACTCGGCCGCAGCGTCGCTGCGACCAAGGTCGCGACGGCAGCGCCGATCAAGGTGCCCCCGATGCGAGCAAAACCGCGAGTCAGCGTTTGTTGCAGATCGGGTTTGAGCACCAAGAGCGCCGTCATCGGCACCCAGTACCACTGTCGCATGCCGAGCGTGCGCGTGACGCCCGCGGCCAGCCCGAGCGTGAGGGCCAAGCGCGCAGCATAACGAAACGCGGGCGAGCGTGGCGCGACGTGCGGGCGCAAGCGCCGCAGCGCGCGCCGTAGGCCCGGCCTACGAAAGGAAACGCGCGGGAGCTGAGCCGCGATATTCGGTTCACCCGTGTCTGGCTGCGCGATCAGCGCGACCAGCGTTTGCAGCAACCCACCGCACAGCACGAGGCAAGCGCGAAGCCCTGCTGCGCTGAGCCCACCCGAGAACGCCGCGGCGATCAGCAGCGCAATCGCGCACTGCAAGCAAACCCACCACGCGCCAGCATCGAGCGCCCAAAGCACGCCACACAAGAAGCCCCAAATTGCCACGGCCAGCGCGACGGCCAGTCCGGAGCCGCCCACCAACGTCCCGAGCGCTGCGGCCAAGGCCATGCCGAAACTGGCGCACAACAACGGCGCGATGCGAGAGCGGGAGATGCGCTGCCAGGATCCGAAACCCACGGACATGGCCCCGCCGGCGACCACCAAGGCTTCACGCTGACCAAACCAAAGACCGGCAATCAACGGCAGCGCGATGGCCGGAATGCAGCTCAGCGCGGTGCGAAGATCGAGCTTCGAGGAATCGAAGCTCGCCACTTCACGTAAACTACTGCGGAACATTCGACTCGCTTTGCAACCCTGGCAAAACTTTGGCCGAGTAGCCGCTCAGGCTCGACCGAAGCAAAAACAATCTCACATAATCTCGCAACATTACGGTTCGAAGTCGACGGTGATAGAATGCTCGCCGGTTCGGCTCAAGTTGGGCAAACGCCCGGATCCCGCCAACCAATTGGCAACGCTTGGACGAGCGCCCGAACACGGCGCGGAAAGAGAAATCGATGCTACGCAGGCCCTTATTCGCCCTCGCCGGACTCGTGTTGACCGTCAGCGGTTGTGCCAAGGACAACGACACGCCCGCAGCGGCGCCAGCACCGTATGGCGCCCCAACGGCTGCCGCACCTGGCGCGTACCCCCAGCAACCGGCCGCCTACCCGCAACCCGGGGTCGCGCCCGCCGCGCCTGCAACTGCGTATCCGCAACCTGCGGTTGCGCCGGCTGTGCCAGCCGCACCCGCGGCTCCCGCAACGCCGGGGACTCCCGCGGCACCGGCAGCGAGTGGCACCATGGCCACGCCCAACGCCTTCGCACTGCCTTGCCAAAACGATCAGTCGTGTGGCTTTGCGCGTTGCAACGTGCAGTATCAAAAGTGCGCGTTCCCCTGCCAGGGGCCGGTCGACTGCGCGGCAAACGCAACTTGCAACGCCGTGACTGGCTTGTGCCTGCCTGGCTCGGCGCCGCAGTGACGCGGTAACGCGCGAGTGCTTTGAACGCGCGCTGCCTGCTGAGAGAAAGCAGCGGGTACTCCGTCCTCTAGCTAGCTTTGGGCCTCGCGTTTCGAGGCTCACGGAGGACCCCCGAATGACCAAGCTTACCAGCTGCAGCGCGCTTCTTTTGACTGGCATCATTGGTTTGGCGACCGCTTGCGGTTCGCGTAGCTCGGAAGATCTCATCGGCGGCATCGGTGGCGCAATCGACATCGGTGCAGGCGCGAGCAGCCCGATCGGGGGCGACGCGAGCGTCGCTGGCAGCAGCACGCTCACTTCAGGCGGGGAAAATAGCCTCGGCGGAGCTTCGAGCGGCGCGGCGTCCGGCAACGGTGGAGGCCTGCTCGGTGAAGCCGGAGAGGAGAACGGCGGAGGCGCTGGCACGCTGAGCACCGGTGGCGCTTCGGGCGGAGCGACTTCGGGCGGAGCAACTTCAGGCGGAGCGACTTCGGGCGGAGCAGCTTCAGGCGGAGCAACTTCGGGCGGAGCGACTTCAGGCGGAGCGACTTCGGGCGGAGCGACTTCGGGCGGAGCGACTTCGGGCGGAGCGACTGGTAGCGCTGGCACTGCCACTGGCGGCGCGGCGACCGGCGGTGCGGCGGGGGCGAGCACCGGCGGCGCAGCCTCGGGTGGTGTGAGTGGCAGCGCAGGCGCGGGCGGCGCAGCGACGTGTCCCGCGACGGCCCCGACGGGCGCCAACACAACCTGCGACACACAAAACATGACCTGCTCGTACGTCGGCGAGCGTTGCACGTGCGAGCAACAAGCGGTCCGACGCGGCGCGCTCGATTGGGTGTGCACCGGCAGTGGCAACGCTTGTCCAGCGACCATGCCGACCGACAACACGACCTGTCGCGGCGCATTGACCTGCCCCTACCCCAACGGCGAGCAGTGCAATTGTCAGGCTGGGCAGTGGAACTGCTTCACACCGGGTTGCCCAGCGACGAAACCGACGCCGGGCGACAACTGCGGCGCGGTCGCCGGGCAATGCGCCTATGGCAATACAGGTTCGTGTCTATGCGTCGCGGGCGCCTGGTTCTGCAATTGAACGAGCACTCGCGTCAGCGCAAGCTGGGCGGCGGCACGCTGATCGGCGGAAACGTGCGACCCGGTTTGGCGAACAGAAAGCCCTGCAAGTAGTCGCACTCCAACTCGACGAGCACGTCGCGTTCCTCACAGGACTCGACGCCTTCGCCGACGATGCATTTTCCCATGTCGTGGCAGAGGTGCACCATGGATTTCACGATTTTGCGCTTCATGTCGTGCAGATGAATGTCGCGAATGAGCTCCATGTCGAGCTTGACGAACTCTGGCTCGAGCTGTGTGAAGCTGGTCAATCCGGCGTAGCCCGCGCCCAAGTCGTCGAGCGCAATGCGGAAGCCCAAAGCGCGGAGCCGCGCGACGCGCTCGCGCAAGTCGCGAATGCCCTCCAATGAAGCGCGCTCCGTGACCTCGAGCACGACGCGCTCGGCGAAGCGCGTCAGCGGCGCTTCCGTGCTGTATAGCGCTTCGTCCTCGATGTCTTGAGGGTGAAGATTGACGAACAACACGGAGTCGGCGTCCGAAGCCAAAGCGGTGGCAACCAAGCTGCGCACCGCGTCACCGATGTGGTTCACGCGATCGAGGCGCTCACCCGCCTTCAGCACCGAGTTCGGATGCGGCAAGTCCGGCTCGTCGCTGCGCATCAGCACCTCGTGCGCAAATAGCGAAAAATCGAGCGCACTGACGATCGGTTGGTAGGCGACCCAGAGCGAGCTGAGCGCGCGCTCGAAGACCGCGCTGATGCCCGCACGATCACCAACGCGAAACGTCGCGCTCCCGAATTCTTCCACGTATTCACGCTTCACGCGTGCCATGCGCCCGGCCGTGGCAGCGCGCTCGACCGCCTGCGCCAGGCACGCATTTTCGATAGGTTTGATTAGGTATTGAAAGGCCCCGTACTCGACGGCCTCCGTGGCACTCCCCAAGTCCGGGTTGCCCGTCACCAGAATCACTGGCAAGTCCAAATCATGCTCGCGCACCGCGCGCAGCAATTTGAGCCCGCTCATGCCGGGCATGCGCACATCGCTGACCATGGCGTCGAAATCGCCACCCGCAAGGCGCTGCAGCGCCTCGCTTCCGCTGTGGCAGGCGAAGACTTGATAACCTCGACTCTCGAGCACACGCCGGAATGCGTTGCGGACCGCGTCGTCGTCGTCGACCAAGAGCACCTTCGTCTTGGCTGCCTTAGAAAGCCCCCGCGCGTCATGCACCCCAGTCGACTCCGCTGAGCTCGTCAGGTCTGCCGGGACAGCACCACCATCAAACCCATGACCCATGAAGATCCTAACGGCCAGCTGCGGAAAACCTCCAGTGCGGCGAATAGCAACACCTTTTTTCCCCGTCCCGCCTCAGCCACAAAAGCCAAGGAAAAGCGGGTGCGTCGTCGATTCCAGCCACCACTTTCGACACACCAGCCCACGTAAAAAAAGTTGCACAAAGAAGCTTTCACCACCGAGCTGACACTCACCGAGGGGCCGAGCTCCGAGCCCCCGTCGGGCATTCGCCGGCGCAGTGAGCTCGTGAATGGGCGCTCGAGTCTGACCTTGCTGGCTGAGGGCGCTCAGAACTGCGCCGATCTTCGCGCCCTCGAGCAGCTCATTCGCAGCTTGGAGCCCGCGGTGCGGCGCACGTGTCGCGGGGTCCTCGGCGGCGGCCACGCCGATCTGGAAGACGCCGTGCAGGACTGTCTGCTCGAGGTCGTCCGCGCGTTACCGAGCTATCGCTTTCAGGGTGATTTTCTGCACTACGCCAACAAGATCAGCTTGCGTGTTGCTATTCTGACTCGGCGCCGTAGCGCGGCACGTCGCGCTCGCTTCGCCACGCTCGATGCCGCGGTCTGCCTCGAAAGCGAGGTGCTCCAGCCCACGACTGCTGGCGTCGAGCTCGACCGCGCGCGGCAATTGCACCGCGTGCTGCGCCGTTTGCCCGGTGCACAAGCCGAAGCGCTGTCATTGCACTTCGTGCTGGGCTTTTCCGTGGATGAGGCCGCAGCGCTGACTAAGGTTTCACCCAATACGGTGAAGACGAGAATCCGCTTGGGCAAGCGGCGGCTTTTGCGGAGGTTGCGCGTGCTCGCCTCGTAGCCCACCAATACCTGGGCCCTGAAGCTAAGGTTTCTCGCCAGTCTGCGTCGCGTACTTCTTCCCGTGCCAAACGCCTAGGCCCTCGTCGAGGACCGTCACCTTCTTGAAACCGGCTTGGGTGAGCTTGCCGGCGAGTGTGCCGGACTCCGCGTGCGGGCACGCGCAGTAGCACACGAGCCAAGCGCTCTTCGGTAGCTTGGCGAGGTAAGGACTCGGGTCGTAGAACGGAACGCTCACCGCGCCAGCGATGTGCTCGTTCATGTAGTCGGACGGCGCGCGCGCATCGAGCAGCGCCATGCGCGCGCCCCGTTCTAGCTCGCGGTGTACGACCTCCACGGGCGTGGTCCCAGGTGTCGGCTTGAAACCCACGGGCTCCGGTCCCCGAGGATTCAGCGGTACGGGACCGAGCGGAATCGGCGGGGGGCGCGCTGGAGCCGGAGGAGGCGGAGGAGGCGACGCCCAACTCCGGAGCAGCGCAGTCACGTCCTCGATGCCCGCGTCGCCGAGCGAGGAAGCGAAGCTTGGCATCAACGTGTCCGGGCGGCCACTTTTGATTGCGTAGCGCAAGAAGCCGTTGCTCGCCGTTTGCAGCAGCTGCGGGTTACCGATGTGCAGATTCGGGCCACCGATACCTTTTGCGCCGTGACAGCGAAAGCACTCGCGCGCAAACGTGTTTTCTCCGCGCGTGATGTCGCCGGTGAGCACATGCTCGTCCAACGCGGGGCTCGGACCTTTGCGCCAGGTGCGCAAGAACTTGATCAGCTCCTCGATATCTTCACGGCTGAGCGGGCCACCGCGACCGTTCGACCAAGCGGACATGGTCGTGCCCATGCGACCGTTCTTGATCGCTTCACGCAGGTACTCGTCCGTCACCGACGCTTGAAAGTCGGGCTGCGCGAGACGCGGCGCCTGGTCGGCCTTGTAACCCTCACCGTTGACGCCGTGGCAGACCGCGCACATCCGACCGTACAGCTCCGCGCCGCGACTCAGAGGCGGCGGCGGCGCGGGCTTCTTGCAGCCCCACAGCGCAGCGAACAACGGAAAAAACAGGAAAACCAAGAACGATTGCAGGCGGCGCATGGCGACTCGAGTCACCTACGACGGTGACGACGGGGCGGATGCTACGCCGAGCAGAGGCCAAACACCACCTCACCGTTCCGCTCGCGAAACCCGTGCTGGACGGGCAGTACGCGCTTCGATCACGCGTTGCACGGGCTCGGCGACGGCATTCAGAAAGTCGTAGCCAGTGGCGCGCTCGATCGCGTCGACCGAAGTCAAGAACTCGGTCCAATCATGCTGGCCCACGCCCGGTTGATTCGGCATGAGCACGCTCAGCACCTCGGTTTGCTCGTTCACGTCCGAAGCGCGTTGCCCTTCACTTAGCACGACCACGATCTTGAAATTGGCTGCAGGCACGGCGACGCCTTCACCAATGGTTGGGGAGGGGTTACTGAACACGCCACCCGCGACGATGTACAGCACGGAGCCGGGGCGCTCCGCGAGCTCACGCTCATACCGCTCGAACTTCTCCCACGGGCCCGCGTTCAGCTCATGAAGTTGAGGCTCCATGTTCGTGAACACGAACGTCGTCGAGTTGTCTTCAGGCGTGTCCTCACGATCAGCCGAAGGACACATGTGCCCGCGGTCGTACCCGCTGTGCAAGTAGTCACGCTCGCTCACGTGGTAAAATTCACTTGGCAGCGCGGGGTCTGGCCGGAAATCATTTCTACGGTGCACGTGCCCCAAGTACGAGCGGTCGAGGCGCCAGGCGACCCAGTTCGGTCCGTGTTTCAGCGGGCTATAGGAGACGACGAACGACCCTTCATCGAGCAAGTGGTCGTCGGAGGGGTCGGCGTCTTTCGGCACACCCAGGGCGAGGTGAATGCTGCGCGACGGCTCGCCCGAGCCCACCGGGGCCGGCGTTTCAGACGCGCGGTCAGCGCCGCCCGGTCCGAGGCGCGCCGGGTCCGGCGAGTGAGCAGCGATCGAGGTGCCGGACGGCACCGGCGGTGAAAATGGCGCATTTGCGTGCGCAAAACCGCCCGCTGCGCACTGGGGCAGCACGAACCGAGCCACGCACACCGCGAGCGCCAGCCAGAAGAAGCTGCTGATCAGGGCGCTTTTGCGGGGCGCGCGCGCCCTCGGCGAAGCAAACACCACGGCACGGTAGCAGAGCCGTGAAATGGGCCACTCATTTTGCGCGAGTCTGGGACCGCGACTCAGTCGTTGTCTGTCATAGGCGAGTGCGCCCGCGGAGCGGCGAGAAACACTAGAGCAGCGACTCGTCCTTGAGCACGCCTACGCCGTCGCTCACGATGTGTTGGCCAGCGGCGAGCCCAACAGAGACCTCGGTTTGGTCCCCATTGCAGCCGCCGAGCGTCACCGGTGAAGCGCTCACCGAGTTGTGTCCGGTCGTGACGAACACGGCGGGGTGACCGGCGATCCACGCCACGGCTCGATTCGGAATCACGAGCCCGCGGGCCCCACCGGACGCGTACAGCTTTGCAGTGACCGTCTGACCCGGCCGCAAGTGCCGGCCACGGTTGTCCACCGCGACGCGTGCGATGAACGGACTGCCCGAGCCGTCCGCGCCGGCACTGAGCTGCGCGACTCGACCGTCGATTGACGCGCCCGTCGATTCACGGATCAATTCGACGCGGTCTCCGACGCTGATCACCCCTGCCTGCCGCGCGTCGACCGGCAGCTCGAGCAAAAGGCGATCGAGATTCGCGACCACGAATACCACGCGCTCGCCGTTCACCGATTGACCCGTGACGATGCGCCGTTCGATCACCGTGCCTTCGAGCGGTGAGCGCACGATGGACACGCCGAGTGGGGCGCCCCCTGGCGCCTCGCGAGCGCGCAGCAACGTCGCGGCCTGGAGGCGCGCGAGCGCCGGACTGCCAATCTCCGCCAAAGCGTCCCCCGGCTTGACCGAGTCGCCCTCGTACTTGAGCACGCGGCGCACGGTGCCGAGCGCGTTCGCGTCGATTGACGCTATGTCTCGCGGGTCGAGCGTCGCTTTGCCCGCCGCCGAGAAGATCGGCGAAAACGACGACTCTTTCACCTCGATGGTGCGAATGCCTTCGCGGGCGGCAAAGGTCGCGGAATAGCTGAGCGTTTGGCCCTGCACACGGAGCGCGTCCGGGCTCCCGAGCTCTGATTCTCCGCGCAAGCGCGCATACACCACCGCGGCGACCAGCAGGCCAGCGGCGACCAGCGCTGCGTGAGCTCGCGTAGCCGGGCGTCGCCCTGGCCGCAGGCTCGGCGGCAGGCTCAAAGCGGAAGCGCCGAGCTCGGTTCCAGCGAGCGAATCGCAATGCACGTCACCACCATCGGCACGCATGTCGGGACTCCCGCGCAGCTCGGTTGAGTCGTCCTCAGAAGCGAACGCGCTCTAGGGACTGACAGAACCTTATCGGGCGTCGTGTTTCAGCGGCATTGCCGCAACCCGATCGAGAAAAACTCAATTAGAGGTCGGGAGCGCAAACGGGCCCGGTAATACCCAACACATCAGTAGATCGATTGCCGACTCTTGGGAGCCGCTTCGGTCGCGTTGGGTGCAGCCGCGCGCCCGTCATTCGCGCGCGCGGGCAACGCGGACGCGGCCGGCGCCGGTCGAACGATTGCGCTGCCGCTGCTGGCGGGCGCGTCCGGGGCGTGGATCGGCAAAACCCCCGAGGGCGCCTTGGCGACGCCACCGATTGCGCCGACCGTAGCCGACGCGCTCGTTGCCGGATGCTCCACGATTTGAGCCGCCGCGAGCGGTGGAACAGATACGGGAGCTGTCACCAGGGGCGCCGCCGAGCCGTGTGCCGAGCTCGGCTCAGTCACCTGAGGGCGATCATCCGCCGTACGCACGGCGTCGCGAGCGTTGGGCGCGCGTACGACCCAAGCCACGAGCAACGCCAGCGCGAGCGCAAATGCCGCCGCGCCCACCACCCAACTGACAGGCACCGAAGCGCGCGCAGGCGCCACGCGCTCGGGATTCGGGATCGAAGCGCGCGAGTCACGATACGGCGCGACGGACGGGCGTTCCGGGTCGACCAGGATCGTGATCGCCGACGAGCTGCTCGGGCTGTGCTCAATCCCGCGCTCCCTCGGCACGGCCGAGTCGCGCTGCTCCGAGATCGGCGCGTGGACCGTCGTCCAGTCACTGGAGTCCATCGGCTTGCGACTCGCGAGCGGCTCACGTTGCGTGGCAGCACTGCGCAGATCGAAATTGTCCTCCACGAATTCGTGGGGCACAGCGGCCAGCTCGGAGTGGATTTCGAATTGGGGCGGTACGGCGCCCGACGCGGGAACCGAGTCACGCGTCGGGGAATAGGATTGCGAAGCCCGCGCGGGGCCCCCCGAAACGGGAGAATAAGATTGCGGCGCGCGCCCGAAATGCTGCGCATGCGGCGCCGCTGACTCCGCGCTTTGTGAGCGCCGTGCGCTCGACGCGGGCGGCCCCGAGCCAACGGGTACGCTGCGCGCGCTCGACTGCGGCGTGGGTTCGGAATAGGGCGACGCCTGCGCATCACGGACGGCTGCAAATTCCACGTTCTGAGCCAGGGCCAGCAAGTCTCGCGGCGCGTTCGGCAGCGCGCTCACCGGCGTGCGATCGACTACGGCTTCCGGTCCCAAGTAAGCGGCGCGCTCGGATTGCGAGAGCGCGCGCGGGCTGGGTAGCGACAGCTCTGTTGGCGCGCGCGGGTCGATTGAGCCGATCGACATCAGAGTGCCACTTTGAACCGAGCGTGCGCTCGGCGTGGTCGGCGTCGTCGTGTACGGTTCGATGCTCGGTGGCACCGAGCGCACGCGTGGCACCTCGACGGACACCGGTGTGGGAGCCGGCGAGCTGCTGGTATCGGGCGCGCGCCGGGCCGCCGCGCGCGCCACCTGCGGACCGTCGAGTGTGTCCGCCTCTCGCAGCACGGCTAATTCGATATCTTCGGGAACGATGCGTTCCGGAGCGCCCTGGCCGGGGAGCAGTGAAGGGCCACGCAGTCCGCGCGGCGGCGAAGTCCCAACCGAGACTTCCTTGTACTTCGCGATGGGCACGTCGCGCGCAGTTGGACGCTGCGAAACGAACGGTGCACCCGGTCGCGAATCATCTTCACCTCGGGTGCTCATGCGTCCAACTCCATGTCGCTAATGGAGCTCGATCCGAATGCGATGAGGCAACGAATTCGCGAAGATAACGCCAAGCGTCCTCGCCAATGGCTAACGATCCACAAGAGGTGAGTCCCGCGTGCTCGACGTTGTGTCGAGCGACCCCAGAGCATCGCTCATGCCGAGGGCGGAGCGCAACTCCGTGCGCTTGTCTGGCGCGCTACTGTTGCCCGCGACCGGCGCCTGCGGGCACCGCGCGTAGCGGAAAGCTCGTGCCGTGGTCGGCAATCGCCGGCCAATTTTGACCGGGCGACATGCCCGAGCTGCTCGCACGTGACGCACCGGTGACATTGGCGCCGCGCGAGCCACCGCCGCGGAAGACGCCGAAGCCCCCATAACCGCCGTAGTAAGCAGGCGTCGCTGCACCGTAGTTATTGATGGTGACGGAGACCGGCGGAGCACCGTACGCGCCAGGTGGCGGCTGATCGGATTGTGTCGCGTCCACTTCTCCGAGCGTAACCGTGTGATTCAAGCGCTGGTGGTTTTCAGGGACCGGCTCTGAGTCTGCCGTCGCTGGAATCGAAGCGCCTGCCGAGCGCGGCATTGGCACGTTCGCGACGCTGTGCGGGTCGGGCGCGCTCCAACCCGACGCTGTCTCGGGTTGATCGACCCAATCCAAACCGGTCGCACCACAACCCACAATGGTGCACCCGAGAGCAACGGGCAGCGCCACACGCACACAACTCGAGGCGAACCAGGCGAACATCGCATCAAATTCTGGCATTGCTTGCCCCGCGGCGCCATCACCTTCCGAAATCACGACATTCTTCCAGCGCTGGATGCGTTGGTGGCGGCTCTGATATCCTTCTCCAAGTGTCCGAAAGTCTTCCAAAGCTTGGAGATGCGCCACGGTCGACGGTTCGTGCGCGTGTCCTCTTGGTGGACGACGATCCAGAGGTCTTGCACGCGCTCGGTCGCAGATTGAGGGCCACGGGCTTCGAGGTGTCCGCGCACTCGAGCGCGGCATCTGCACTGACGGCCTTGAAAGACGGAGGCTTCGACGTGGCGGTGAGTGACATCGCCATGCCGGAGATGGATGGGCTCGGCTTCATCCGTACCGTGCGCCACCATGATCTCGATCTGCCGATCGTGCTCATCACGGGCGCGCCCGCGTTCGAAACGGCGATTCGCGCCGTCGAGTACGGCGCATTCCGCTATCTGGTCAAGCCGGTCAACGACGCCGAGCTCTACTCCACGCTCGAGCATGCCGTGAATCTGTATCGCTCTGCGCAGGCCAAGCGGGAGCTTGCAGCCGACTCCGAGCATGGCTCCGTGCTCGCCGGCAGACGCCGAATCCTAAAAGCGAACTTCGAGCGAGCGCTGGCCAGCGTTTGGATCGCTTATCAACCGATCGTGACCGCGAATGATACACGCGTGTTCGCGCAGGAGGCCCTGCTGCGCACCAATGATCGGACGCTGCCCGATCCGACAGCGATGCTCGACGCCGCGGAGCGAACCGGGCGGCTCAGCGACCTCGGACAATTGGTGCGCTCGTCTGCCACTGAAGAGATCAAGCGCGCGCCTGGGGATTGGAGCTTTTTCATCAATGTGCACCCGCACGAGCTCGGCGCGATCGACCTCTTGATGGACGGGCCGATGCGCGAGATTTCTGCGCGAATCGTGCTGGAAATTACGGAACGCGCGTCTCTCGATCAAATCCCGAATGCGCACGCGGCCATCGCCCAGCTCCGGAAATGCGGCTACCGCATCGCGATCGACGACTTGGGAGCAGGCTACTCTGGGCTCAGTAGCTTCGCCGAGCTGGAGCCGGAGTTCGTGAAGTTCGACATGTCGTTGGTGCGCGAGATCGACAAGCGAGCGACCAAGCAGCGGCTCGTCGCGGCGATCAGCGCCATGTGCAAGGGGCTCGGCACTCGCGTCGTTGCCGAAGGCGTCGAGACCGAGCAAGAGCGAAGGACTTTGATCGAGCTCGGCTGCGAGCTTTTACAGGGGCACCTATTCGCTCGGCCGGGGCCCGCTTTCCCCGAGCCTAACCGGTGCAATTTCGGGCCCGCCTGACGCGAGGCCGAGCACGCGGCGTGCGGTCGTGAGGTCGAGTTGATTCTCCCAGCGCGACACGACCAGAGTGGCCACCGCGTTACCGACGAAGTTCGTCAGCGCGCGCGCCTCGGACATGAAGCGGTCGACGCCCAGCAGCAATGCCAGCCCCGCAACCGGAATGTCACCGGTGGACGACAGCGTGGCCGCGAGCGTGATGAAACCGCTGCCCGTCACCCCTGCGGCGCCCTTCGAGGTCAAGAGCAACACCAGAAGCAGCGACACTTCCCCGCCAAAGGTCAGATGAATGTCGAGCGCTTGCGCAACGAACAAGCTCGCGAGCGTGAGGTAGATCGACGTGCCGTCGAGGTTGAACGAATAACCCGCGGGCACCACCAGCCGCACGACGGCGGGCGCGCAGCCAAGCGCCTCGAGTTTTTCCATCAAATGCGGCAGGGCCGACTCCGAAGAAGACGTCCCGAGCACGATCGCCAGCTCCTCGCGCAGGTAAGAGAGCAAACGCGTGATCGACAACCCGAGCAGGCGCAGGCTGAGCCCGAGGACCACGAGCACGAAGAGCACGGACGTGCCGTAAAATGCCGCCATCAACTGGGCGAGGTTACCCAGTGTACCCAAACCGTAGCGACCGATCGTGAACGCCATCGCGCCGACGGCCCGAGCGGCGAGAGCTTCATCACTAACCCCACGATACCGAAGAGGACCTCCGCTAGGCTTTGCAGGACATCGAGCAGTGGCTTTGCGCGTTCACCCACGCGTGACAGCGCGACCCCGGTCAGGATCGCCAGGAGGAGCACTTGCAGCAGATCGCCCTTGGCGAATGCACCGAAGAAAGTCTCCGGAATGATCGACAGCACGTGCTCGACGAAGCCGTGGGGGTGCGCCGCGGACAGCGCGCTGTCGAGCGCCGAGTGATCGAGCTTTTGCGCGATGGCATGCACGCCCGCACCCGGTCGCACCAAGTGCGCCATCCCCATACCGATGAGCAATGCAAACGTCGTCGTGAATTCGAACCAGAGCAGGGCCTTGGCGCCAGTGCGCCCCACCGCCTTCAGATCTTTCATCCCAGCGATGCCGAGCACCAGCGTCGTGAACACGACCGGCGCGATCAGCATCTTGACCAGCCGCACGAAGCCGTCCCCGAGCGGCTGCATGGCCATACCCCAACGGGGGCGGAGCCAACCCAAAAGAACCGCCAGCGCGATGGCCACGAGCACCTGTACGTACAGGCTCGGCCCGCGTGCGTTCGTGCTGCCTGGAGCGCGGAGTGGGATCGACACCAGGACCGCAGAGTAGCATTATCGCGCTGCCATGAACGCAGGCCGAGTGTCCCGCGAGCGCGAGCGCCAAAAGGCATCGCGGGCTACGGCTTCTGTTCTGTTACTCCGCGCGCTGGTCGCCGGGAGCTCGGCGCTCGGGCTGACCGTCGAGCAGCTCGCTGCAGCCACTGGAGCGCCGGCCGCGACCTTCACGCCGCCAGCGCTCAGCGATCCGGACGCTCGGGTCCCAGCGTCACTGCTGCTCAGCTTGTGGCACTACTTGCCCCAGCAATGCCCCGACGAGAGCTTCGGTTTTTGGCTGGCTGAGCGACTGGGCGCTCCGCCGCTCAGCCTGGCTTCTTGGCTCATCAGCAACAGCCCGACCTTGGGTCAAGGGCTCGAACGCGCGCTGCGCTATCAGCGGCTCTTGCACGACGAAGCGGAGAGCGAGCTGTGCGTTGGCCCCCATGAAGTGTCGTACCGACATCAGATCGGAGCTCCTCCTTTTCGCGCTCCCACGGCGGCCATCGAATTCGGCTTCGTCACCTTCTTGCAGCTCGCGCGACGCATGACCGGAGTCGCCGTAGTGCCCACGCGCGTGCGGCTTCGTCACGCCGCGCCTCGCGACACCAGTCGTCATCGCGAGTGGTTCGGACCAGAGCTCCATTTTTCCACGAGTGAGGACGAGCTCGTGCTGGCCCGCGCAGACCTCGAGCTCGAGGTCGCCGGCGCTGACCCCGTGCTTGCAAAAGTCGTGGAAGCGCATGCAGCGGCAGCTCTTCTGCGCCTGCCGCAACAGCAAGAATTGTGCACACGAGTCCGAGCGCGCATTCACGAGCTGCTGCCGAACGGCACGCCTTCGGTCGAGGCGGTGTGCGAGAGCTTGAATTTGTCTCGCCGCACGTTGCAGCGGCGCCTGAGCGCGAGTGGCACGAGCTTCGCCGAGGAGCTGGACGCAGCACGCCACGCGCTCGCCCTGCGCTACTTGTCGGATGCACGGGCGAGCCTGCAAGAAACCGCATTTCTGCTGGGCTTCTCGGACGTGACCGCGTTCCATCGCGCCTTTCAGCGCTGGACCGGCCAGACGCCCACGAGCTTCCGCAACAGACCTCAGTAGTGCGGCACGTGCCGCGGGTTGGCGCGCGGAGTCAACACAACTGGCGCGCCCGGCCAAGGCTCCGCCGCGTTTCCGCGCGAGAATTGCGGCATGGAAGGCGTGCTGATCGTGATCAAGGCCTGGGCGATGGTGGCGGGCATGCTCTGGCTACATCGTCGGTTCTTCGAGCAAGTCGCGCGCCCAGAGCCCGAGTTCGAGGCATGGTGCGAGCGCGGGCCGCTGATCGCCGCGCTCACCGCCAGCGAGGCGGAGCTCGAGCGAGTGGAAGCTGCGCTTCGAGCTCGCTTGGGCAAACGCCAGCGACTGATCGCAACGCTCGGGGGTTGGCCCTGGCCAAACTACGAGCTTCAGGTATCGGTCTCGCGCACGCCCACCGTGCTCCGCTTGAGCATCGCGAAGGCCGAACTCAGACGCACCCACGCCGCCTCTGCCCCGAGCCTGGTCGCCGTCTTGCGCGCGCTACTGAACACACACCCGGACGCGATCGACGACCTGTGGCTGCTGCCCAGCTCGGTGTACGGCAAGGCCGGACCAAACGCAGCGCCGGGGGGCTGGATCGTGCTCGCAGGGGACGAGCCGCGGCCGCGAGTGCAAGCGCGCACAGCCACTCCGCGCTGGCTCGACGAAGCGGTTCAGCCAGTGGCTTCGAGCAACGTCGAGACGCCCGGAGCAAACTCGAGCCGGCTGGGGCCCAAAACTTCTCAGTTTCGCGGGCCAGTGCTAAAAACGCCGTAGCTCGTGGCACGAAACCCGATAAAGGCCACAAAATCCGAGTCTTCGGCGAGCTCCCCGCGGCGGCCAGCCGGCGCACGCGCGTCGGCTACGGAGCGCTGGTTCGTGTACATCGCGCGCTGCAATGACGGCTCGCTGTACACGGGCATCGCGCTGGACGTGGCGCTGCGCATCGCCCTGCACAATTCCGGGCGCGGCGCGCGCTATACGCGCGGACGCGGACCGCTGGCGCTGTGCGCGCACCGGCGCTGCTCGTCCAAAGGTGACGCGCTACGCCTCGAGTGGGCCGTGAAGCGCCTCCCGCGGCCAGACAAGGAGACCCTGCTCGGCGGGCGCCGCCTAGCGGCATTCGCACGCCGCGTGGCGACCGAGTCGGCCAAGAGCCTAGCCCAGTAGACTCTCAGCTCGAGCGCGCGTCACTCCGGCACGTTGCGCAGGAAATTCGCGACTTCGGACAAGCGCGCGTCTAGAAACCCGCGCACGTCCCCAGTGATGCCTTCCTCATTCATGGCGCGGGTCATGCAGCCGAGCCAGGCGTCCCGCATTTTCTCGCCGATGGGCACGCGCGCGTGGCGCATCCGCAGACGAGGGTGGCCGCGCGTGGCCGAGAAATTCTTGGGCCCGCCCAGCCACTCGATCAAAAACAGCGCGAAATTCTCGCGCGCTCGTGGGCTGACGCGACCTTGCTCGTCCCGCTCGTGAAGCGCGGCGAGCTCCGGCTCGAGCGCGTCCATATGATCGTAGAAGCGCGTGACCAAGCGCCGCACGGGCTCTTCACCCCCCAAGCGGGTAAACGGCGAGTCCAGCTCGGTTGGGGTATAGGCCATGCTGCGCGCGACGCATACGCCAAGAACCGCGCCGCGCAAAGCGGCATCATGCCGCGGGGCGCTTGCGCTCGGCGCGAGCAGCGTTGACCAAATCGAGCGCCAAGCGTCGCGCGTTTTCGGTGCGTGCGCCGGACAACATGCGCATCAATTCATCGACCCGCGAGCCCGGGCTCAGGCACTCCACCTCCGTGCGGGTGCGACCACCGCTGGTGACCTTGTGCACGCGAAAGTGACCAGCCGCCCGCGCCGCAACGCAGGCTTGATGAGTAATACAAATGATCTGACGGGATTCCGCGGCGCGTCGCAAACGCGCGGCCACTGCCTCTGCCGCCGCGCCTCCGACGCCCGCGTCGATCTCGTCGAAAACCAGCGTTTCTGCGCCGGTTTCGAGGCCCGCACAACGCAGAGCGACGAGTAGCCGCGAGCGCTCTCCGCCCGAGGCGACCTCCGCGAG
>Ga0210387_10001699_pt1 | contig 16681 bp, 13 predicted proteins | sample IncBWC7OmetaG_FD_160108 | JGI IMG/M metagenome (GOLD analysis project Ga0210387, IMG submission 160108) | Forest soil microbial communities from Barre Woods Harvard Forest LTER site, Petersham, Massachusetts, United States - Inc-BW-C-7-O ...
GGTGAACCCATGACAGGTGCCGGCGATACGTAGTCCGGCGATCCTCTCGGTTAGACGAGTCGCCGCCGTCGCGGCGACTCCCGGCCTGCCACCCAGCAGAAAGACGCCCCACCCACGCGATGCCGCGAGTCCCAGCAGACACACGGTGAAGTCGCTGCCATTGAGATTCTCGGGAAAGCGCTCGCCGTGCAACCTCGCCGCGAGGCTCAGGCCAGACCCGTCGTTCATCACCAGGTCGCAACGATTGAGCACTCCGCGCAGCCGTGGGTCGCCGGCGGCAAGGTTGAGTGTGTGCGCGTTGACATAGGCGAGCATCCTCGGCCGGTCCCCCTTCCAGCCATCGATCTCCAAAAGCGCCTGCTCGCGAGTCAGCTTGTCGATCCTCACGCCCAGCACAGAGATCGTTTCACGCACGAAGCTCGATCCGGCCGAGACGTCTCCGTGACTGCGCGTCTCAATCATGCAGCCACCGCGCAAAGAGCCCGTAGAGATGCTCAGCCGAGCGCTCGGTGTTGAAATCGCAGAGAATCGTCTCCCTTGCGTTGGATCCCAGCTCGTGGCAGAGCCCAGGATCCAAGAGCAGTCGCTCGAGCGCAGCGGCGAGCTCGTCTGCGCGACCGGGTGCGACGAGCAGACCCGTCCTGCCGTCGTCGATGAGCTCGGGGATACCGGTGATCCTGGTGCTGACGACGGGAACCTCCATGGCCATCGCCTCCATCAGCACGCCCGGGACGCCCTCTGCGAAGCTGGGAAGGCAGAAGATCGACGCGTCCGCGTACAGCGCGTGAATCTCCTCCTGGCCGACCACGCCTGGAAACCTCACCCGTGACGCGAGTCCCAGCCGCTTGGCGTGATGTTCGAGCGCGGGGCGTGCCGGACCCTCTCCGGCGATGGTGACATCGACCGCATGCCCTCGTTCCGCCAGCAGCGCCGTGGCTTCCAGCAGGACAGTCTGCCCCTTCTCCGGCACCTGGCGGCCGATGAACAGGATCGTGGGGTCTCTTGCGGGCCGGCGAGAGCCGTTGCCAGAGCGGGTGAACTGCTCGATCGGGATGCCGACGTGAACTACGTGGAGTCGCTCCCAGATCTCCGGGGGGCTCAGTGTCATCAGCTGGCTGCGCGTGTAGTCGCTGATACACACCACGAACCGCGCTCTGCTCAGCTTCTCAGCCAGCCGATAGTGCGCGACGTCGAAGAACTCGGTGGGGCCATGCATCGTAAAACTCCACGACCACGGTCGATCGGGCTCCACCGCAGAGCCGATACTTGCCGTCAACAACGCGACGTCGGCGGCGACGTTCGCGAGATGGACGTGAATGTGACGGATGTCGCGATCACGACACTCGCTCCACAAGACGACCGACTCCACGAAATAGAAGAGCTGCCACAGTCGGCCCCGCAAACCTACGGGCGCGAGACTTAGTGCCAATTTCAGTGCGGAGACATACGCCCGTGGGGCTCTGACGGCGAGCTCGAGGTGGGTTCGCAACAGCAGACCCCAGCGCGGTGGCAGGATCGCAAAAGTGCTCTCAAACGCGGCACGGTCCGCGCTTGCAAGCAACTGATCGGGCCCCGCGCGCCGGATTGAGAAAGTCGCTATCTCAACGCCCAACTTGCGCAGAGCATTGACCTCTCTAAGCACAAAGGTGTGCGAGACCGCCGGGTAGAGGGCGCACAGATAGGCGATCTTCATAGGCGAAGGCGCCCCGCCGCGCCCATTCGCAGTCAACCCCCCGATCATCGGATTCCCTCGCCGATAGTTACCGAGGACGCCGATGGCGAGGATGGCGAGGAGGAGATCTCGCGTTCGGTTCTCACCCAAGAGACCGGTCCGCGACCACTGAGCAGCCGAGCGTAGAGCGCCATCTTGCCGGCAATCAACGCCGGAGCAATGAATAGGGCGCGGTAGACCCGCAGCGGCGTCCGAGCGTGCAGCAGCCCTCCCAGCACGAACGCGAACTGCGCCGCCAGGGTCACCGCCGACAATGCGACCAAGCGCCTGGAGCCCAGCGCCAAACCGGTGAGCGCAGACCCCGCGCTCCCCGCCGCGATCAAGGACTGCGGCGGTACGAGATGCTCCAGACCGGCATGTATCCGCACGAGATCTCGCCGGGTCACCCCCGCGGCCAACAGGCGCGGGCTCCAATGACGGATGAGCTGCAGCTTGCCCTTTTCCCAGCGAGCCTGCTGGTCATAGCTCTTGCCGAGGGAGGTGGGCATCGCGGATCGCACCCAGGCCTCGGATACGAACTCGACACGCTCGCCGGCCTGGACCAGGCGCATGTGGTACTCGCCGTCCTCGCCAAGGCTCGTGGCCGTCCAGGGCTCGCGGCACAGCAGATCTCGGGTGAAGGCCATGCCGGTACCGACCAGTCCACACGACAGGCCGAGTCGCTGCTTGCCGGAGAACCTGACGTTGACCATCAGCACGAACGCCGCAAAGCGCAGCGCCGAAGCCGCCGAAGCGTCGGGGTTGCCGACCACATCGTCTACCTGCACCGCACTCGCTCCGCTCTGGAGACGTGCCTCAATCGCGCTTAACAGGTTGGGCGAGACGAAGCAATCGGCATCGACGATGACCACCCCGTCGAATGTCTCCGCTCCGGTCTGCAAGCGCTTGAGCGCCCACTCCAGGGCTTGGCCCTTACCACGCCTCGTCGGATCCGTTCGCTCCCATACCTCGGCCCCCGCCGACCTCGCCCGATCCGTCGTCCGATCGGTGCAGTTATCGGCGATGACCACCGTGCGCCGCGCGTCATCGGGATAGTCGCAGTCGGCAAGCGATCGCAGCGTCGCCTGGATCCCATCCTGCTCGTCGTGCGCAGGAACGAGCACCACCAGCCGCAACCGCCTGCGCTCCGTGACCACAGAAGCCTTGGGCAGACTCCGGGTCGTTCCCCGAGCGGCCAGGAGCAGCATGAGCAGGTATCCGGTCGAGATCGCCAATGCCCCCTCGAGTCCCAGGCATGTGACCTCGATCGAGCGCAACGGCGTACTGCGCCGTCGAAGCTGTGACCGGGATGTGAACGCGAGCAGTGACGGCATTGAGCACACCATCAACGTCCCGAATCCGCAAAAAGGTGCGCGTCGCTACGGCTACCGGGGGGTCTGTCCCTGCGGGGACGTCCCCGCAGGTCGCAACAGACGCGTGATAGCCAGGGCGTATCGACCGAGCACCCGTAGACCGTGCCCCAACCGGGAGCTGGGTCGCCGTCGCTCCTGCCTGCGGGCGTGCTCGCGCAGGACCTCCCGCGGCAGAATCACCTGCCGCTTGATGAATGCGTTGAAATCACCCACGGGCATGAGCAGGCCGTCGATCAAACCCATGTCGGCGTAGAGCTGAGCCTGGCTTGCATGGGGATGTGGATTCGCCAAGCGGGCGGCGATCCGACCGCGGTGATTGGATCTCGGCCTGCCTGCATGCAGACGATCCAGTGGTAGGCCGACCATCCGCTCGGCGACGCTCGCGGCCACCATCAGGACGTGCTCCAGCTCGGGGTATGCGCGAATCGACTCATCGAGCGCGCCGAAACGCAAGCCGGCGCCGAAGATATCCCACCAGGCGCCGAGATCTGCGGCATGTCGCAGATCGATGAAGCCGTCGCGAGCATAAAACAGCAGCAATGCGGTCAGCTCGTCGATCGGCGCCGGGCGCCAGCGGAGGCCCGCAGGCGGGTGAGCGGGAGCCAGCAGCCGATCGCGCGCAAAGCTTCGCTCATACCAATGAATCCGCCAATGAATCTCCACAGGCGGCAGCTCGCCCTGCTCATGGACCATGGCGAAGTGGAGCATCGGCAAGCCCTCCTCACCGACGTGATCGCTCGGGGCCGCGTACCCGAGCGTACGTACGACCTCCACGGCCCGATGCATCTGCTCCTCGGCCACCAGCAGATCGATATCGCTCGACGGGCGCCGTCCAGGATCGCCGTAGAGCGCGTCGCTGAGCATCGGACCCTTCAGGGCCGTGCAACGGATCCCAACGTCGAGGAGAGCCGCCATCACCCGTTCGGAGATCAGCTGCAGAAATGCTCCCTGCCGGCGCCCGGTGTCCACAGCCTCCTCCACCGCGAGAGCGAAGTCGCCGCTCGTGCGCTCGCCGGCCAGCTCGAGGATCCGTGGGCCAAGGGTGGGCAGCAACCGCCGCATGCGCAGCAGCTCGGCGAGCAGCGACCAGTCCACCGACGCCAGGAGCTGCTCGGCGTGTTCGCGCAGCTCCTTGCGACGAGCCGCGGTCCCGGCACTGAACAGAATCAGCCGCTGCTCGGCTCCGGGGCGTTTGCCCGCCAGCAACCTCATGCTCGGCGATGATCGGTCATTGATCCACGTCATCACTTCGACGACGTCTTGTGCAGTTCCATCTTGAGGAGTTCCAACTGGCTCCAAGGGAAAGCGGCGAGCAGTTGAGCTGGGGACTTCCCTTCGAAATAGCCGCCCAGGCCGGCATAGGGGTTGGTCCCGGTGGGCGTGGGATCCTGCGCGAAGAACTGCACGTTGGCGCCTTTGTCCCTGACGAAGATTCCATAGCGCTGCGCCGCTTCGGCAATCATCAACGTTACTCGGGGCAGGTGCAACGACGCGAGATCGAGGTTGGGATTCAAACGCAGATGAGCGCCCTCGGGCAACGACAACGGATCCGCGGATTTCCCATCGTCACGATGAGCCGGTGAGGCATAGACGCTCTCGCGAACGTCCGGGATCGCCATCGCCACCGCATGGTTGATCTGGCCCAGCTTGAGATCTTCGAGCGAGATCAGCCCACCGGCGACCGACAGCGAAGACGCCGATACTCCCCACCACGGCTTCGCGCCGGGCCAAGCCGCGGGACCGTAGACGCCCATGTTCGAGGACACGTGCTGCATAGCGCCACCCCACGAGGCATGCCAGCGACCTTCCCGGCGCACCAGTCTCTCGAACTCCCACAACCGATCCATACTCGGCTGCCAGACCACGAGCACACCGTCGGTGCCGCTTGCCGGGTGAGCGGTCGGTGGCAGTGGCACGGCGCTCCACGCCGACTGGAGCGCCGGCACCAGTGGGAGATGATCGAGCTTGACCCGAACGGTCGGCTGATTCGAGGCCACCGTGTAGATGGGAACGCTGTACTTGGTCGTATTGATCCACGGTCCTTCTCCGGTTGCCGTCTCGGCAGCTATCTCGCCTGCGAGAGCGGCGATCGACACCGGTGAGCTTGGATCCACCGGTGCGCTTGCGGGCACCATCTGATTCCAAAAGCTCCACCACGAAAAGAACCGAAATGGAGCGGACGAACTCGCAGAGCGGGCGTTGCCGTAGCCACTGCTCGTGTTATGCACATCCGCAAGCGGCAGGCCCGAGATCCGTCCTGACCTTGGCGCATTGGAGCCGCAGCCGATCATGAGGGCCGCGCACATGCACAGCGGCACGAGCAGTCTCCGCGCCCAACCTGTCGCCGGGCTTCGACGGGGCGCCATCGCGAACATCACAGTGGCCTGGTCAGATGCCGTGGAATCAACGCAGCCACGATCCTCATCGCGGAAGTACGACATCCGCGGCTCCTACGGGAACCCAGGTGACACCTCCGGGTGCCCGCGGGACTCTGCTTGCGCGCCGCGCCTGAGCCGATAGAGACTCGCTGCCCAGCGCGACACCCGCCCATGCCCACAGCAACAGAGTGGGAAACGGCGCCTGATCGGGATTGAAGAGTCCGACTACGACGAAGAACACCGCGAGCGCCAGCAGCCCGAGCCTCCAGGGACGCAGGTCGTCTGAGCGTCGACCGAGGCCGAAGATCGCTCCTCCCACACCCCAGAACAGCGTCGCGAGCCACAGCAGTGCGCCGATCAGGCCGAGTTCGACCGCGTAGGAGAGGTAGACATCGTGGAGCGGCAGCACTCTCTGAGGCGTGCTGTACCCCGTCAGCGGGTAGTCTGGGGACAGCTGGAAGTATTCCTGACTGTCGCTCGTGTAGCGGTTCCAACCGAAGCCAAAGAGCGGCTTTGCTTCGAGCATGTGCAGGCCCGCGGTCGTCTGGTTTTGGCGGTCCCAGACACTCAGCCGATCGGTCGCCCGCTGCGAAGTCTTGCTGGCAAGAGCTGGAGAGAGCAGCAGCGCCACGGCGATGGCGAGCCCGCATGCGAGAGCTCCTGGGGCGAGCCAGCGTCGTCCCGCGCGCGTGAAGAGCGCGGTGATCGCGACGGCCGTCACCGCAGCGATCCATACGCCGCGCTCGAGCGTCAGAAAGCACCCGAAGATGCACGCGACCGCGACCGCTGCGGCAAGCATGCGGCTTCGCCCGCGCCACTGCGCGAAGGCCATCGCTGCGGCGACGGCGCAACCGAACGTCGCGATGCCCTCGGCCACCGAGTTCTGAAAGGGCCCGTTGACGTGCCCTTCGGTCGATTCCACGTCGACATGGGCGATGTAGCGGGGAAAAACCAGGACGTGTGGGCCCAGCGACTCGAAGATCGCCGTGAACCCAAGGTATGCCCCGAGCCCGACGAGCGTCGCGAGCAGCAGCTTGCGTTCACGTCGGCCCGCAAACACCGCCGGAGCCAGCAGGAACATCAGATACGGCGCGATCCCCAGTTGGTCGAAGAGAGACAGAACGCCGATTTCACTGGTCTGCGTGCCGGCCGCGACGGCCGATCCCAGTGCGTACATGATCGTCAGGCACATCAGCAGGTGGACGTTTCTCATCCGCAGACGCGGTGTGTGGGCGATGCCCGGAGCGCGCAGGAGAAACTGGAGCAGCACGATCACGAGCAGCAGCCGGTCGAGCGGGAGGCCTCCCAAGCCCATCTGCTGCCAGGCACCGGAGAAGATCGTCAGGACGATCGCGGCGCACATGAGGATCGCCGGATTCAACTCCCACAACTTGCGCAGGACGAGCACGCCCGCGACGATCAGCACAGGCGTGAGAATCAGCCAATGGCCTTGCAGGCGTTCAGGGGCGGCCTCGCGCGCCAACGCCAACATCGCGACCCCGAGTAGGGCCCAGGCGTACCAAGGCGGACGCCATACCGCGCGCACGGCCATCAGGCCGGCTCAGACCTCGGCATCTCGATCTGCATCGCGGCGCTCAGTTGACGGGCGGAGCGCCGCCGCTCGCGCAGCGTCGCCGCGGCGCAACCGATGACGACGCCCACCAGCAAACCGATGAAGCCGAACTGCTCGACCTTGGATCTCCGGTTGCTGCTGGCGCTCGTGGCGCCGGCGAGGAGGGTCACCAGTCCGCTGCGCGGCGCCTGGCTGGATACCGCGGCGGTGTACGCGACACCGATCGCCTTCAACCTGATCTCCGCGGCGTTCTTTTCGGCTTCGTCCGGGGCAAGTACGTCCGTGGGGGTGCCCCGCTTCCGGCTGACACTGTGTGCGAGACGCTCGAGGTTCGCTTCGGCGCGTCGCAACTTGATGGACGCGTCGCGGTATAGGTGCAGCAGGGTTTCGGCCTCCGGATTGGCGCTGTTGCTCTGCCCCTCGTAGTTGATCAGCGCATTGGCACCGACATTGGCCAGCTGGATCGCCGAGGGTTCGCTCGGTCCTGTCGCCGTTACGCGGAGCGCCGGGCTCTGCAGAATCGGCTCGGCGGACAGTCGTCCGACCGTCCTGGCGGGTGTCAGTTTGAGTTCGCGCTGCACCGCTGCCAGCACCGGTTCCGCGGTGATTGCCCGGCTGAAGGCGCCGGCCAGAGCGGACGCGGATTGAACGTAGCTGTAGAAGCCGGGCGAGTTCGGATTCACCTGGCCGACCTGGAGGGTCGCCGAGGCGGTGTAGGTCTTTTGGCGCGAGAGTCCGTAGGCCGTGCCGATCAGCGCGAACACCAGTGCAAACGCGCAGATCATCAGCTTGTTGCGAGCAAGCGCCGCCAGAACGAAGCCGCTCGGTGGCTCGAAGACACCGCCGACGGTCTGCACCCGCCGATCGTGTTCAGCTGGGGGCGAGTCTGGGATTGGGGGGGCAGAGGCGGCCATGGATGTCTGCTGGGCACCCGCGTACGGCGCCGATGAAAGGTTCAACGGCTTCGCCTTTGAGCGGGCTGGGCTGATGAGTTAGGCATTGAACGCGGCGCCCGGCCTCGAACTTTCGTCGCGAGAGAGGCCACTCTCTGTGCGTTGATCCTTCACGATGGCCGAGCCAAACCCAGACTCGCCCAGCGATTCCCGGCCCGTGGGCAAGCGTGGCAGCTATCGCTCGGGTTTCGTCTTCGGCATCCTCGGCTTCCTCATCGTGGCGACGATCGGCGTTGTCTCGACCATCCTCACCTCTCGTCTGTACGGCGTGCGGATCATTGGCAAGTTCGCTCTCGTCTCGGCGCCGGTGGGCGCGCTGTGGGTGCTCTCGACTGTCAAGGAGCAGCAGGCGCTCATCAAGGAGATCACGGGTCTGCCACCGCGCCATCCGCGTGTCACGCAGCTTTTCGCGGCCGTCTTCACGTTCTCCTCGGGCTTGACGGTGACGATGGCGATTCTCGATGCGGTGGTCTGCTGGTTCGTCTTCCGTGGACCGCTGCATCACCCCGAGCTGGTCGCTCCGGCATTCGTCAGCATCGCGGGCTATGCGCTGATCACCAATACGGGCTGGAACTTCGACTCGGTCCTCTCGGCCTTTGTCGCCGGCCGACCCATCTTTTGGGTGCGGTTGCACGAAGCGCTCAGCTTCATCGTCATCGCCGTCGCGATCGGGCTGGCCTGGAGATCGGTCTGGGGCCTGGTGATCGCGACGATCGGCGCATCGCTGACGTCGCTTATGCACCGTGTCATCGCCGTGCGACCCTTCGCGCGAGCGCGTCTGAGCTGGGCCGAATACCGCAAAGGCATGCAAGTGCTGCCGGCTCTATTGCGCTTCGGCCTGAAGGCCACTCCGGGGCAGGTCGCCCTGGGAGCCAGCCAGCAGGGCGGCGTATGGGCGGTTGGCATCGTGGCGCCCGTGGGCGTGGTCGGCGCCTACAGTCGCGCTCTGACGATCCCCCAGCGTCTCCAGCAGGTGAGCAATCGTGTCACCGAAGTCCTCTACCCGACCCTTGTCGGGAGGCACACCACTGGTGACGGCGAGGGCTTTGACCGCGCCTTGATCGACTCGATCCGCTACGAAATGATCGGGATGCTGCTGATCGCGGCGGCAATCGGCGGCGCATCCCACTCGGTCCTCAGAGTCTTTGGACCGGGCTTCGGCCGAGCGGCGCCGGCGCTCACGCTGCTCATGCTCTATCCCGCCCTGGCCTCGGTCACGGCCACCCAGACCCAGGCGCTGTGGGCGACCAACCAGCCCGGTCGAACCAGCATCAACGCGACCGCGCGCCTGGTCGTGACGATCACGCTGCTGGTGCTGCTGACCCCGACCATCGGCATCGTCGGTCCGGCCATCGCGCTGTTGGCGGGCCTGCTGACGGTCAGCATGCTCAACGGGCTCGCGTTGCGTCGTCACCTGCGCCAGCCGCTGCGCGTGACGTGGCCACGGCGCGAGCGAATGGCTCTGGCGACCGCCTATGTAGTCGGTTTCGCGGCCGCGAGGGCGGTCGAGAACGCGTTTCCCTCGGGCGGTGGCGGCCTGCTCCTCAGCCTTACAGCCGGAACGGTCCTCTACATGGCCGTCTTCGCGGTGAGCGGAGCGGTCAACGGCCGGGATCGTCATCGGCTGACCGAGGTCGTCGCGGTCGTCCGCTCTTGGCGCAAGCGCAGAGCGATCGCCTCGCGCCAAGCGCAGATCTACGCGGAAGCAGCTGACGGAGGGGGCTAGGAGTCGAACGGGTGATTCGGCGTGGCTCCCGTCCGCGGTTCCGGTTTCAACAGCACACTCACTGCCTGGACCAGATCTGAGACGTGGTGATCCGCGCTCTCGACCGCATGCTCATCGCCCTCGCTGCCAGAGATCAGCACCGTCCTCAGGCCGAGTCGCCTACCGGCCTGCACGTCGCTCGGAGAGTCCCCCACGATCGCGGCATCGGCGAAGTCAAGCGCGGGATACTCGCGCTGCGCTTGCAGCATCAGGCCCGGCTGGGGCTTGCGGCAGTCACATGCGTCGAGCCCATGCGGACACGCGTAGATCGCATCTACAAACGCTCCCCCCGCCTGCAGAAGATGCACCAGGCGCTCGTGCACGGCGTCAAGATCCCCGATGCTCATCCGCCCGAGCGCGATGCCGCGTTGATTGGTGACCACGCCCGTCCACAGGCCGGCGCGATTGAGCGTTCTCACCGCCTCGGCAACGCCCGGTAGCAACCGCAGCGCCTCCGGACGCTCCACATACTCCCCATCCGGAGGCTTCACGTTCAGCGTGCCGTCGCGATCGAGGAACACCCAACGAATCGCTCGACGACTGTGTGGCGCGCTGACGTTGCGAACCGCTGGCATCGCAATCAGCGTAGCCGCCCGTGGCGCGCCGCCAGTGGCGCTACGCCAAATGGCCCCTCCGAAATCGATCGGCCTGCTCGGCCCCCTCGGGGGTGCGAACGCCCGAGCTTCCCCGAGCCCTGTGAGACCCCACAAGATCCCGGCACATGCGGGCGTTGTTGGGCGTGACAGCGATGGCTTCCAGCGCATGATCATCTCCAAGACGCCCCTGCGCGTGTCGTTTGTCGGCGGCGGCACCGATCTGGGCGACTTCTGCGACGAGCACGGTGGCGCGGTCGTCTCGAGTGCGATCGACAAGTGGATCCACGTGATCGTCGCCCCCCGTTTCGAGGGTGACCTGCGCATCAGCTATTCGAGGACCGAGATCGTTCCGGGAGCCGACGAGGTCGAGCACGAGCTGGTGCGAGAGGCACTGCGTCTGACCGGCCTTCCTCGCGGACTGGACCTGGTGACGCTGGCGGACGTGCCCGCCCAGGGCACCGGTCTGGGGTCCTCCAGCGCGGTCACTGTCGGGGTGCTCAACGCGCTGTATGCATATCAGGGCGTGTCCCGTTCGCCGGCCGACCTGGCGGAGGAGGCTTCGCATATCGAGATCGACGTTCTGGGTAAGCCGATCGGCCGCCAGGACCAGTACGCCACCGCCTGCGGCGGCTTCAACTTCATCGAGTTCATGCCCCGCGGGGGAGGCATCAGGGTCGAGCCGATCGTCTGCCCCGCACAGACGCTGGAGCGTTTGCACCGCTCGCTGATGCTCTTCTACACCGGGCGACAACGCGCGGCCTCCGATGTACTCAGCGGACAGCGCCAGGCCATCGTCCAGGGCAGCGCGACCGCGGCCTTGCTCGGTATGCGGGACCTCGCCTACGAGCTGCGCGATGCGCTCGGCCGGGGAGACGTCGAGGGCGTGGGCCCACTGCTTGACCGCAACTGGGAGCTCAAGCGGTCGCTGGTCAGCGGCTTGAGCGACGCTCAGGTGGACGAGTGGTATCGCAAGGCCCGAGACGCCGGAGCAAGTGGCGGCAAGCTGCTGGGCGCCGGCGCCGGCGGCTTTCTGCTCATCATGGCGCCCGCCGAGCGGCAGTCGAACGTACGCGCCGCGCTCGCCGACCTACGCGAGGTGCCGTTTCACTTTGCCGCGCGTGGAACACAGATCACTCTGCTGGAGCGGGATGGCAGCGGGCCATGATGGACGACCACATGGACGAGTATCTCGGCCGACTGCAGGTCACGGTCGAGGCGCTCCCGCGCGATCGCATGAATGCGTTGGGAGAGACGCTGTTTCGCGCCTATCGCAACAACAAGCAGGTGTTCATGTTGGGAAACGGCGGCAGCTCCTCGACGGCAAGTCACATGGCGGCCGATCTGGCCAAGAACACGATCGGGCCAAACATGCGGCGATTCCGGATCGTGAGCCTCAACGACAACGCCGCGATCATGACCGCCCTCGCCAACGATCTTGGCTATGAGAACGTCTTCTCCGAGCAGCTCACCAATTTGGTGCAGGCGGGCGACGTCCTGATCGTCGTCTCCGCGAGTGGCAACTCGCCAAACGTGCTGAAGGCCATGCGCTACGCGCGCTCACGCAGCGCCGAGGTGGTCGGATTGCTCGGCTTCGACGGCGGTACGGCGGCATCGCTGGCCGACATCCCGCTGATCGTGCCTTCAGATCACTACGGCGTGGTCGAGGACGTGCATTTGATCATCAACCACATCCTCGTCGACTATTTCAAGAGTCGGCTCGCCGATACCCGGCCGTGCGTCGTCTAGCAAGGCCGTGTTCGTGCCAACCGTTGAGGAAAACGATCCTCGCGTTCCGGACAGACATCGCCGCGTGACGCCGGAGCCCGTGACGCGATGAACGCGATGATCCTGGCGGCGGGACGCGGCACCCGCCTCGGCGAGCTGGGACGCACGGTGCCCAAGATCCTGGTCGACGTCGGGGACGAACCGCTGCTCGCACGCCAGATCCGCTATCTCAAGGACGGTGGTGTCGAGCGGATCGTCATCAACGCCCACCACCTCGCCGATCAGATCGAACGCTTCGTGGCCGAGCATCCCCTGGCCGAGGACATCGACGTGGTCGTCGAGCCCGAGCTGCTCGGAACGGCGGGCGGCGTACGCAATGCGCTGCCATACCTCGGCGAGGACGCCTTCGTGGTGCTGTACGGCGATGTGATCGTCGATGAGCCGATCGGCGCCGTGTCAGAGACACATCGAAGCGCGAAGGCGGCCGCCACGCTCACCGTCTATCGGACTGCGGAAGTGGAGGGGAAGGGTACGGTGCAGATCGCTCACGACGGCACGGTGACGGCATTCGCGGAGAAAGGCGCCTTGCGTGTGGCTGATCACGCTTACGTCAATGCCGGGCTGTACATGCTCGAACCGAGCCTTGTGCGAGAGCTGCCCGCCGGCGTCGCGCTGGATTTCGGCCATGACGTGTTTCCCGCGGCGCTGAGACGGGGGCGTACGATCGTGGCGCACACCCTGGCCGCGCCCGTCATCGACATGGGTACGCCGGCGATGCTCGACCTAGCACGCAACAGGATGCAGTGACACCACCAGGCGCGAGCTGGCGCCTGTGCCTACCCGGCCGGGGCGCGCCATGCCCGCTGCGCGTGTTCGATCGATCTGGGCGATCGCGATCAGCGGTCGCGATCGAACTCATCGATCAAGGCCCCATAGGTGGCGCGCAGACCCTGGTCGAGCGGGATCTGAGCCTCCCAGGACAACTCCCGCCTTGCCCGTGAGGGGTCCATGCAGCTTCGCTCGAGCTCACCGGCGCGCAGGGGTGCGAGCTCGGGCTCAACGCTGGATCCAGATGCCTCCAGGAGCGCATTCCATACCGTCATCACGTCGGTCTCGATGCCCGTGGCGATGTTGAAGGTTCCCGCCGTGCCGGAGGCTGCCCGCAGCGCCGACACGACGTCTGTCACGTGCACGTAGTCACGCGTCGGCTTGCCATAGCCGAATATCTTTGGAGAGCGTCCGCCGTGCAGATGGTGGGCGAATATCGAGACGACCCCTGCCTCGCCATGGGGACTCTGGCGCGGACCGTACACATTGCCCAGACGGCATACGGCATGAGGAATGCCTCCGGCCGCCGACCACGTGTTGATGTACGCCTCGCCGGCCCACTTGGAGGCGCCGTAGGGAGCCAGCGGCGCCGGGATGCGATCCTCGGAGGTCGGAATCGGCGCCTCATTGCCATATAGCGCCCCTCCCGTGGAGGTGAACACGACCGGCGCGCGATGGCGACCGGCCGCGTCGAGCACGTTCAGCGTCCCCTGCACGTTCACGATGCAGTCGCGGACCGGGTCGGCGACCGACACGGTCACGCTCGACTGCGCCGCCAGATGGAAGATCGCTTCCGGCTCCACCTCATCGACCACCGCGTCAAATGCGCGACGGTCGGATATATCGACGCGGCGTAGATCGGCTTCGTCCGCCACACGTCGAGCGTCCCCCGACGAAAGATCGTCGACTACCGTCGTGCGCGCGCCCTCCGCCAGCAGGGCATCGACCATGTGCGAGCCGATGAAGCCCGCCCCCCCGGTAACCAAGACTCGGCGCGACATGCTGCATTCAACGCCACTCGTCACGGTGAACTTCCGTGGTGGAGGTGGAGGTGGAGGAGGAGGGGAGGGGAGGAGGAGGTTCGCCCACGCCCGGGATTCAACCTTGGGCTTCGGTGTGCAATTCCATTTTGAGCAGTTCCAGCTGGCTCCAGGGAAACGAGGCCAGCAGCTGGGCGGGCGACTTGCCTTCGAAGTATCCACCTCGGCCGGCGTAGGGGTTGGTCCCGGTGGAAGTGGGGTCCTGCGCGAAAAGCTGCACGTTTGCGCCCCTGTCCCGGATGAAGATCCCATAGCGCTGTGCCGCTTGCGCGATCATCAACGTCACCGGTGGCAGATGCAGTGCCGTGAGATCGAGATTGGGGTTCAGACGCAGATGAGCGCCCTCTGGCAAGGACAGTGGATCGGTCGACCTGCCGTCGTCGCGCTGCGCCGGAGAGGCATAGACGCCCTCGCTGACATTTGGAATCGCCATCGCCAGGGCATGGTCGATCTGACCTTGCTCGAGATCTTCTAGAGAGATCAGCCCGCCTGCGATCGACAACGAAGATGCCGATGCGCCCCACCACGGCTGCGCACCCGCCCACGCACTCGCTCCGTAGACACCGGGGTTCGAAGAGGCGTTCTGCATGGCGCCCCCCCAGGATGCCCGCCAACCCTCGCTGTCTTGCGCCAGCCTCTCGAACTCCCACAGTCGATCCGTGCTCGGTTGCCAGACAACCAGCACAGCATCGGTGCCGCTCGCCGGGTGAGCGGATGGCGGCAGTGGGACCGCGCTCCATGCCGACTGCAGCGCGGGCACCCCCGGAGCATGTTCGAGGGCGACCGGGACTTGGGGCTGATCCGCCGGCACCGTGTAGATGGGAACGCTGTACTTGGTGGTATTGATCCACGGGCCATTCCCAGCCGACAACTCGCTGGCGATCTCGCCGTCCAGAGCGCCCACGAGGGCCGCCGACCTCGGATCGAGTGGGCCGTCGGCCGGCACAGGCTCGTTCCAGAAGCTCGTAGGCGCAAAGAAACGAAACGGCGCCGCCGCTTCGCTGGAGGCCACCGACCCGCCCGGGGCTACCGGCTCCCTCGGCGAGACCGGTTCGCTCGGCGGGGTCGTCTCTTCGCCACCCGGCTGCAAATCCGGGCCGCTCGGGGGTACTGGCAAAACTCCGGCTTTGGGATCGATCGATCCGGGGATGCTCGCAGGGGGAGCGTCGCCGATCGCAGGCGCCGAAGACGCGGGAAGTCCGAGAGATGCGGGCTTGGAGCCAGAGCCTTTTCGAGATACGCGCGAGCCCGCGCCGCGCGGCTTGACCCGGCTCGGCTTCGGCCTCTTGACGGCACACGGCTTGGTGGACCGCGGGTGCTTACGACCGTGAGCCACGGTCACGCACTTGTGCCGCCGCGAGGATGACCTGGCGGACGTCCGCGTGGGATGCGCGGTCACGACCGTATGCGCCGTCACGACTGTAGGCGCCAGGATCTCCTCTGCATGCGCGACCGTATCGAGACCGGCGAGCGTGCCCAGCACGGCCACGGCGGCAGCGATCGACAGGCAAGCCCGAACTGGCAGGCGACGGGAAAACGACATCAGACATCCTTGTCTTTTGAGCAGATCCCGCCACACACATCTGCGGGCGCAGAACGCGGCAGTCATCGGACCTCGCCCTTTGCGCCGAGAGCCCACACGCTCGGTTTGGACGTTTGTCGCAGCTGCGATGCACGTAGCCACGCGGCGGCTGTCTCGCGCGAGCTCTTTTCCCAGGACTCCTCGATCGGCCAGGTACGCCGCGAGGCATCCTGCCAGGGGCGGAAATTCGGATGAAACAGGTCGCCTCTCATTGTGCTTGCGGCCAGAGCTGAGTAACTTCGACGCGCACATGTGGGCGGCGACTATCGCGAAGTCGCCATGCCCGCGGAAGACGTGGCGGGACAAACCCGCCACCGGCCCGCTATTGGACAAGCGAAGCGCGACCACCGTTACGGAGGATGAACATGCTCAGACTGACCAGCTGCCTGCCCGGGGCCAACCGCGGACGCCTCCTCATGCTGACGGTAGCTGCGACCATCGGGCTATCGGCCTTGGCGACGTCGTCTGCGCACGCCAGTGGATGCACCGACTCCTGGTCGGCGAAAGGCAGCGGTAGCTGGTTCGTGCCGGGCAACTGGAGCACGGGCAAAGTCCCGACCTCCGAAGACGAAGTCTGCATCACCGAAGGCGGCGCCGCCTCCTACACCGTCGAAATGGCCCAGACGAGCACGGTGACCCTCAAGTCGCTGACGGTCGGCGGCTCCGAACACACGCAGACGCTGGTCGTTGCGAGCACGAACAGCCTGAACGCCATCCTCACGACAAGCGCCGGTATCACGAACGGCGCACATGGAGCGATCACGCTGACCAACGCCGAAACGAGCGGCAATGCCGTCACCGTCGTCGGTCCGATCAGCAACGTCGGCACGATCACGACCGAACCGGCGCACGGCGGGGCGCGCAACCTCCAGGGCAACATCACGAACACCGGGACGCTCGCGATCAACGCGAACACCAACTTCAACGGATCGAAAGCGGCGCTGACGAACGAAGGTGCGATCAACCTCGCCACGGGCGTCGCGCTGATCGTCTCCAACGAAGGCTCGGCCACGAACGCCGGCAACGGAAAAATCGCCGCGACCGGCAGCGGCGACGTGCTGATGGAACCGGGCACCTTCTTCACCGAGGGTGCGGGCACGACGAGTGGCGCTAAGCCCGTAGTCCTGCGGCAGGCCAATCTGGCCTACACAGGGTCG
>Ga0210387_10001701_pt1 | contig 16675 bp, 11 predicted proteins | sample IncBWC7OmetaG_FD_160108 | JGI IMG/M metagenome (GOLD analysis project Ga0210387, IMG submission 160108) | Forest soil microbial communities from Barre Woods Harvard Forest LTER site, Petersham, Massachusetts, United States - Inc-BW-C-7-O ...
AGCGGTTCAATGAACCTCCACGGCGAGGACGCAGAGGTTGACCCGAAACGCGCCAAGTTCATACGGGGGATGTTGGAGAAATGGGAATTGCAATGGTTGCAGGACGAGGGAAAGAATCCCTGAACTGTCCATGGATTCCTAAAATCGGAGGTGCAATGAAAATACGAATCGCTGCCGCAATCCTATTGTTGGGTTCTGCCTCTGTTGGACAGTCTTTGGCACAAGACCTCACCGCGCCTAAAGAATCGAGAACGCTCAAAGTAATTTCCGAGAGCCCCGACTCGGCAATTGTTGCATCGGCGGTGGAGATGGAATTGAAATCTGGCTCACGATACAAGATCGTCTCGGAGAATGCAGAACTCCTGCTGGACATCAATTGCCTGCCAATCAAGGGCCTAAAAGCAGAGACGTGTATGTACATTTGGACTATTTTCCAACACTCCACCAGTGGGGGGTTGAGTGTTGATTCAGACCCTGCGACTACAGTGAAAGCCATTGTGCAAAGTTTCACCGCTGCTACCACCGAAACTAAGCTGATGGTAGAAGCAATAAACCTGAGCATGTTTGTCGAGGATTACTGTCGTAAAGGAACCAGTGCAAACGCAAGAATGGCTTGTGCAGCCAGTCCTAAATGAGCGAACGGAAGACATTGACAGTGATGGCTAAACCCAAGTGGGATTAGCCCCAACGACTACGCCATGCTAAGGCGTGCTAAGAAATCGCCGAAATTCCGCACATCAGATTTGCCACGAACAATGGGTTTTTAGAAACGGACAACTTTGGCGTTGACAGGACAAGGGTTAGGTTTTACCCTATTTATAGAGATTTTCTTAGCAACGCGGTATCGAATCCCACCCTCTCCGCCATAAAAATAAAATATTCAAATCATGCCTGCTCGCAAATAACATATGTACATACAAATGTATTTACAACGATGCGCAAGGACCTGTGTCCTTTCCCAGCCGTGGCAAGACATACGATTTGAATAAGACGAACAGAAAAACCGGCAAAACCTTCACAAGCACGATGTTCGCTTCGAACCAGCCGTTCTCGTTTTGGGCGACCCCTACGCAATTACGCAGCGTGACGTCACTTTCGAAAACGAGGGACGTTGGATAACAGTCGGAGCCCTAGGACCGGGTTCGATTCTATTGATCGTTCATGCCTTTTATGAGGGACACGACGAAGAAGTCATTCGTGTCATCTCGGCTCGCGCTGCCGAATCGCACGAAAGGAGAGCCTATGAGGAAGCTCACAAAGGAGCAGAAACGAGACATCCGAGCTATCGCCGCAAAAAGAGACGAGGACATTGATTTCTCGGACGCACCGGCGGTTGTCGATTGGAGCGGAGCCCAAATTGGCAAGTTTTATCGGCCAACGAAGAAGTCCGTTACGATGCGTCTTGATTCCGACGTCATCGCATGGCTCAAAGCAGATGGCCGCGGTTACCAGACCAAAGCGAACTGGCTTCTGCGGCAGGCTATGACTCATCTCAGTGAAGGAACGAGAACGGCGAGCGGTAAGAGACATTCGAGACGGACTGGCAAGGGCAAGTAGGGGATGGCTCTCGATCAATCTCACAGAACAATCGAGTTTCGTCACGCATATGGAAAAGCAGCACCTCCTGAGACAGGCCAATCCACATCTGCGGCGATGGCAAAGTCGTTGAAGTGGCAGCCCAAGAACTCAGCGAACAATCCACAGGAGCGCAATAGACCCTTTACAGCCTGTACCCAATCTCAAGTTCGTGCCGGGTGCAAGATCCGGACTCGTTTACACACACCCAATGCAATCGGAACGCAAATTTCGATTGCGAAGAATAATCTCCGCACAGCGTGCGGTGATTATGGCCCTATTCGCCGCGTCCGCCGCGGCTCGCTTCGCGTGTCGGCCGTAGGTATCTCCACATTCTTGCCGGTCTATTACGCGCGTTTTCGGGTGCCAGATCATAATTCACAATTGGCCGGCCTATAGGGCAACGACGGACTGTGTCGAAGCCGTCGTTGCTGCGTGTAGCGCATGTTCAATGCGAAGCCGGACCGGTCATCTCCAAAGCCCAAATGGCAGCTGGACGCATATACATGGAAGCTCGGAAATTTCCGCTGTCATCCCAGGCTTCTGGCGTGCGGAACCAGTAGCCCTTCGTTTCATAAACCACGTGATAGATGCCCCAGGCGGTATGGTAAGCCTCGTCCCTTAAGCCTTCACTCAGGAGCAGCGCAGCCAATCCAAAGCTCGTGCCTACCCATACTTCCTGTGCTTGTTCGTTGTCCCGAATCATGCTGCCGTCGGCGGCCATTCCGTTCGCCGCACCCATTTCACCTTTACCGAATTTCATCACGTTGTTTGCAAAAATCTTTTTTAGTGCGGATACTTGCATCTCTCTCGGAACGAGATCGCCCAATCCGGTCAAGTTCGCGTACCATTGGCCTGCAAGTTGATCCGCTTGGATGCTATTCCGATATTCGCTCTCCATGTCATACCGGAAGTATTCGCCATTCCACAGTTTGTCGATGTAAGTCTTCTGCGCCTTCTGGAAGAGACTGCCGTATTCGTCGGCCGCGCGTTGCTCACCAAGAGCCCGTCCAGCTTCTTCCGAAGCGCGCAACGCAGCGAGCCACAGGCCACCGCAGTATGCACTGACACCCCGTACAACCCATGAATCATATGTCTGATCGGGGTAACCGCTGTTTTCCGGGATCCCCCCGCCGTGGTCAAATTGCCTCAGGTAGCTCATGGCTGCTTGCATCGCCGGCCACATCTCACGCAGGAAGGCGGTATCTTTTTTCCCAGTCAAAACGTAGTCGCGATAGACCATAAGAACGAATTTCGAATTGAGATCCTTCCAGTCGTTGGTGTCTTGCCATCCGGGTTCGTTCACGGAAACGAAAGGATCTCCTTCGGGGACTCCTAAATCATGCGGTACCGCCCCGATCTTCTTCCGTTTGTGCAAAACCGGGGTTCCCGTTTGCTGCGTTTTCCAAACCCAGAGGCCCAGTTCGGGGTATTCGCGCGGAACGGTCTGAGCAAATTCGCGCAACACTTGCTTGTCAATCGTCGGCCAAAATTTCAGAAGCGGCATGGAGGCGTAGAATCGGACATCCAGGGTTCCGTAATAGGCGTAGTCGAAGCATTCGAGGAGAGCGAACGTTGGCGGCGCTTGGGGGTCAGAATTCACAGGGCGACCCCAAAACGTCCCACCGTCCGTCAGCACGTAAAGCTCATTGAAGAGCATGGCGCGGTACCAAGCCGGCTTGCTGTCGTCATTGCTATAAGGCGCTTGCCAGGCGTCGATAGCTTCGCTCCATTCGGCGGCATGGAGCAACCCGTCGCGAGCGATGGCCCAAGAGTTGGTACCGCCAGTGCCGTAGAAATCCGTGTACCTTCGATTCCATTTACGGCCCTGTCCAAACTGCACCACAGGAAAATCCCACGCGATCACCATGGGCACGGTTCTTTTCTCGCCGGGCTGCAAAGTGAATCTGACCGCCACTGCGCCACCCAGCTTTTCGCTGGCACTCACCCACGATACAGCACTGTTTGCCAGTCTTCCGTCCTTCGAGAAGGGCACCCAGACGGCTTTGCCGTCGCCATCGGCGAGGAACTCCGTCTGGTACGTAACTTCCACGCCGGGTGACTCGATCGCTGCGATGGAAAATTCACCGTCCCATTCGTTTTGCGCACCATCGGCTCGGCTCCGGTCAAAGACAACGCCCTTCATGGTTTCGGCCGCGGCCACGGATTCTTTTCGAAAATGATTTTGGTTCCCCTGGTTCAGAGCACCCTGAAAATCGCGGGTGTAGGTTCGAAACCATCCCTCCATGTTGGTCCAGGAAAGAAGAACAGAGACGGTGACAACCTTATTTGTAGGGTTATCGGCGTGCCAGAGGTACACCGCCACCGGATAACTCGATTCCTTGTAGTTGTCAGGGAGAATTGGAGAGAACTGTTCCAGCACGACGTGCGCGGGAAATTTGTCCCACTTGTAGTCATACCAGGACTTGGGAAACAGCGCCGCATATTCGCCTGCACCGACGGGATAGTCCCACTGCCAACTGGAAAGTTCGCCGTTCTTGGGACGATCATTCACTAGCACTTGTGCGGTTCCCGCGGGCTCGCCCGCCACCTGCTGGAACATAGCAAACTGGTTCGCATAAACCGGAGCGTATTTGTCAACCCCGCTCTTGATGTGCCACCGAGCAAAATCGCCTCGGTAGGTTCGCGAAAACGTTCCGGAACCAAACCCGCCAACCGGAGCGCCTTGCCAGTAACCGTCGTCGATGTCGGAGTTGTTTTTCCGGACGCCCGGATCCCTGAGAGGCTGACCGAGGGGTCTTCTCCAGGCAGTTTTCGGGATTTCGTCGCCAGAACAGGGCGTGGGTACGAGCACGCAGAAACAAGGACTGGCTGCCAGGAGCAATGCAAAACACTTTTTCATCAACCCTCCGAAAGCGCGCTCAACGCGAAATGAAATGTCCACAGGTGCACCTTACCCATTCCGTTCTTTCTGAATTTCCAGATCGCCGGGAGAAGAATCGTTTCTCAAGAAGAGGATGGCCCGGTTCAGGAGGCTCGGTCACGATCTCATCGTCCGCCACTCGTTGCCGCTTCCTTCTGGCTCGGACCCGTCTGCCAGTATTGGTTGAAGCCAATATAGTCGGAAGGGAGGTTCGCCAGAATCGTCCGCCTTAGCTCAAGAATGTCCACGCTGCCCAAGTTCTTATAGAGAACCTTGCCCTCCGCATCGAGCAGAATGGTATAGGGAACAGCGGACTCCCACGCCGGATCAAACGCCGCCTGCAACGCGACCGTATCATCCGAGGCAAACAAAAGATTCCGGCTCGTGGCCCGCTTCTTTTCAAGCATTCTCAGCACACCGGCCTTTTCGTCGGGCATGTTGGCGGACACGGTGACCAAATCCAGATCGCGAACCTTGTACATCTGGAAGGTGTCCTCTAGATCGGAGAACTCAGCGATGCACGAGCCACACCAGGTCGCCCAGAAGCTCACGAGCAGCATGTGTTTTGCGGGATTCCTGCGGAGGGTCTTCAGGTCCGCCGCCGTCGCCATTTCCAGTTTCACTGGCTGTTCCTCGATCTTTCGAAGAGCTTCGATGCGCGACGCTTCCTTTTCCTGCCACTTGGTGGAACAGCCGAAGACACCCGTCTTTTTCACTTGCACATCGCGGTTGGCCAGCAATGCGTCGATCGCATTCCGGGCGTCCTGCGTGTTCACAAGTTCCTGGCGATAGCTGTTATCCATTCGCCCCTCGTAACGGAGCTTTCTATCCTTATCGAAAATGAAGACGTGCGGCGTGGCCTGCGGACCGTAGGCACGCGCGACCGATTGTGTTTCGCCGTCATAGAGATAGGGATAGTGAAGATGCTTGTAGGCAAAGCGAATTTTCATTTCCTCAAGGCTGTCACTGATGTCAGAAGAGTCCAGTTCGTCGATGCGGATGGCTTTGGGGTTGTTAGGTTGAATGGCGACGACAGCGACGCCGCGGTCACGATAATCCGCTTCCAGTTGCTGGATGCGCTGCTCGTACATTTGGGCGATCGGGCAGTGATTGCAGGTGAATACGACGACCAGGACCGGACTGGATGCGTAGTCGCCGATGCTGTGGATTTTTCCGTCGACACCGGGCAGAGAGAAGTCCGGGGCAGATGAGCCCAACGGCAAAATTGGATGAGAAGTCTGCGCGAAGGCCGTGAAGGTGAAAAACAATAAACAAATCATTCGCCACATTTGATTTAAACCTCTATGTACGCACTTGCGAAAAACATTTTGATACCGCGCCAAGACAAGTTTCATTGGGGCATTCCCGGACGGCTGGATAAGGGACTCTTTCCGGCGCTGTCCTCATGAGGATTGCCGGATGAATTGGCAAGCGGACGCGGAGTGACATCCGCGTCGACGAGGCCCATGGCCCATTTGATGGCCTCGACGTACATTTTCTGCATTCTAGGATCGTCCCAATTCTCTTCGACGTGGCCCAGCGTTGAGTAATAGACTCGCCCCTTGCCGTACATCTTGGCCCAGGCTACGGCAAAATCGAGATCCTTGCGGTGCACGCGCGGATTATGCAGGTCCAGCTTGCTGGCATCGAGCCTCATGAGGACGCGCACTTTGTCTCGCGAAAAATCTTTGATTTGGTAAATCTCGTCCTTTAGAACGAAGGACCTGGGCCATTGCTGCATGCCGGGGAAGCTGGGATCTTCGACGACGATGGGCGCGTCAAAAGTGAACCAGGGATGCTCGTCGAAATATCCGCCAATCATTTCGCCGTACTCGGGCCAGTTCGTAAAGGTGATCGTGGCGCTGTGGACGCCGATAAATCCTTTTCCATCGTCATGGACAAAGGAAAGTAGAGCCGCTTTTTGTTCGTCGTTCATTTCGAGGTCGCCGCCCGTGTAGAAAAGAACGGCGTCAAAATCGTTCAGATTTTTGGCGTTGAACTCGAGTTTTTTCTTTGTCAGCGCTTCCGTGTCCGTGCGGATCGTGGTCGTCCACAAGCCAGCTTCGCGGCCCAAGCGCTCGATGGTCGCCATGGCGTGGGAGACGGCTTCGTGCCGGTAGCCTTTTTCCTCGCCGATGATCAGGAGATGCTTGACTGGCGTCCCGGCAGTCTGCGCCGCGGAGCGGCTGGTGAATGCCACAAAGAGAATGAGTGATACCACCCGTAGCACCTTCAACGTATGGTCCTCCAGTCTTTCTGCCGCGGAAAAACTATTTCTGGTTCCCCAGCCAGAGTATTGCGTTTGCGAAAAGCATGTTTTGTGTCGGGTCGGAGTAAATCTTCTCGCCGTTTGCCCCATGTCCCATGTTCATGTAAATCATTCGGTATTTCGTGTTCGTCCAGACTACGGGAAGATCGCCGCCTGTGAGGATGTCCTTGACGCCGATGGGGTAATTGGAGGGATCGAGTGTGACGAGAACATGGACGCTCTTGTTGAGGCGAGGACTGGGTTTCCAGAGATACCATTCGTTGGCTGGCGCATCGTAGGTTGCGGGAAGCTGCCGCGTCACAGGATGCGCGCGGTCGTCCACGTACAACTTCGCGGGGAGCGGCGGCCAGTTATTGGAGTAAAAGACGGCTCCGCCCATGAAATCGACAAACCACGGCCATTTTGTCGTTTCATCGTTGTAACCGGCGACGTGGAAGCCTAGCCAGCCGCCGCCGTGCTCCATGTACTTCTCGAACGCCGCTCTCTGCTCAAGGGTTTGCGGGAAATTGTTCAGCCACAGGATCAACCGGTACGGCTTTAAATCAGTTTCATTGAGCTTGGTCCAATCGGTTGTGGAGTCAAAAGTGAAGTTGTTTTTCGCCGCCAGCGCTCGATAGAAAGCGAGGGCATCGTTGGCCGTATGGACATGATCGGGCTCAACATCCGTCGAATAGAAAGCGAGCACCTTGAAAGCGGGTTCTTGCGCGACGGACGCCTTGTTCGAGAAGAAGAGCAGCAGCGCGACGGCCAGAAGCGATCGAAAACGTCTGAGCCGAGATATTCCGTGGCGAATGCGTCCAGAAACTGCGGCTTGTTTCATTTTCTGCGTCCCCCCTGCTGACCGGCGGCCCAGAAGATGGAGTTCTCGAGAATTCTCGTGAATGACGGATTGTCAAACAACTCCGGATGATGGCCCATGAAAATATAGATGTTCCTGGCTTTGTAGTGTTCGTTGGTCCAGATCACCGGATGGTCGCCCATCTTCAGGTCGGTGGAAGGCGTGTAGGTCTTCTCGTCCACGCTAGCCAATACATGCACGTTGGGGCGGGGCGAGGTATCGTAGGTGTACCATTCTTCCTTTTCGATTACGAAGGGGGAGGCGATGTCTTTCATCGCGGGATGATTCTTGTCCTCGACCGTGACCGTTCCAGTCACAAACGTAGCGATGTAATTCTTAAAGCGGATTCCTCCCATGAACTGTTGAAACCAGGGCCAGATCTGGTAGCCGTCGAATTCTCCCAATAGGGTGGCGTGATGAAATCCGATCCAGCCGCCATTGCCTTGTTCTATGTATTTGATGAAGGCGGCTTTGGCCGTGTCTGTCCACATATAAGGCGGGTAATTCAACTGAATGAATAAATTGTATTTTGCGAGAAATGCGTCGTCAATTTTTTCCGTGTTCTCGATGTAGTCGACGGTGAAATTGTTCTCGCCCGCCAATTTCGCCAGCCAAGGCTTGGCGGCGTCCACGAAGGGCTTATGAATGCCCCCATGCTCCGCCAGGACGATCGCCCGGAAGCTTGGGGATGGAGTTTGCGCTGCGAGAATGCCATTCACAGAACATGCCGCAAGCGCGAGCAGCAGGGCGCGCCCCAAAAAATGAGTAAGCGAGTTTCGCCCGGTCGTGCACATATTAATGGACGTGCACCGCGCCTTCCTGCGGTTTTATCTCTTGTGCCGGCATCGCCGCGTCAAATTTCAAGTTGAAGAATCCCACCATCATTTCATCCCAACTCTGCTGTCCCCAAATGACACTTTTGGTCGGGTCTGGATTCTCAGGATTGTTGGGCGAATTATCGAAATGCGCGGTGCATTCGATTTTCGTGCCTTGCGGGAGAACAATGGGTTCGGCGAGGTTGTACCACAGCTGCCAATGCCAGTTGAAAGCCGGCACGCTCAAGATGGTCTCTTTCCTGCCGTCCGGGAATACCAATCTGTATTCGAATGCTTTCCCTCGCGAGTGCATATGGGGATGCAGAGCCACCAGCGTGACATCCTTGCGCACTTCAAAGGTAGCGTCGACCTTGTAATCCGGAGCGCCGGGCGGAATCTTGAAGGTTCCGTTCGAAGCCGAGAGAGTCAGGACCCGGTCTTTCGGAGGAGTTTTGGCGAAAACCAAACCGAGCCTGGTCTGGTCGGTGGTGGGTGTTCCGTTCGGGGTGTAGTGAACTTCAAAAACGATATCGGAGCCGGCTTTGATGAGCTTGCCCTCGCCTGGATGGAGAATTTCGGCGGGCTGGCCCGGAGCATAGCCGACAAGAAAATCGCTGGGCAGCGCACTGGTGTCCGTCTTTTCGTCAACCTTTGCAGGCGGAGCCACAAAAAAGACACCTTTTTTTTGGTCCTTGAAATAGTTCGATCCGGGCTCGCGGAGGTAAGCGATGATGTGGTGAACGACCGCGCGGTCCGTTGGCCGAACCTCGAGCATCTCTACCCATTTGTCTTCCGTAAAACCGGTGGGCACGATTACGTACTGGTAGTCGATCACTCCCGCAGCCGGCACAGGGAAAGGCTTAGGCAGCTGAAATACGACGTCTGGCGCGGGGATGCCCCAGCCCTCGACAAAATCTTTTATGGGAGGCGGCATGTCTTCCGCGGCTCCTTTCTGCGCGCCTGCGTTCACCCAGGTCACCAGGGTTCGAATTTCGGCCGCGGACAACGACCGTTCGTTTGCAAAATGGCCGTACTGAGGATCGGCATACCACGGCGGCATGATCTTTTGTGTCACCACCATTTTGATCGTGGGCGCCCACGGCTTCGTTTGCTCGTAGGTGAGCATGGAAAAGGGTGCCGCCTCGCCGGGCCGATGACAGGTCTGGCAATGCTTCTGCAGAATCGGTGCAACGTCTTTGGTAAACGTCGGCGGAGGATTATTGGGCTCCTGCGCCAACGCGTATCCCGCGCAAAAGAGCGTAAGTGCCAGCAGAATCGATACCCGTCTCATGGATTTGGCAACCTCACGATTTTGGCTTTTCGTATAGGAATGGGACAGCACAGGAAAATTTGGAGCCTGTCGGATTATTTCCATTTGTCCTCGCCTTCAACGAGCGTAATGTAGCGGTCAACGGGAAGGCCCTTGAAGCGCTGCGTCTCGCCACCCGGGAGCGGCCACTTTACTTCCAGCCAATCAATTTTCTCGTGCTTGCCTAATCCCAAAACGATGCGGGGATCGTGAGAGGAAAGAAAGCTGCCTCCGCCGACCTTCACGCGCCGGCGCTTCAAGTCTCCGGCCTGGTAGGTGAGCGCGGCACCGATCGCATCCGGATTGCACTGTTTGCCGGTCAGGTTTATCCCGAGCCAATGATTCCGCCGGCCCGCCCTGTTTCGAAGGAGAAGCGGCGCGCCATTATTGATGGAGATCAAGACGTCTACGGCGCCGTCGTTATCGAAATCTCCGAGCGCCAGCCCGCGCGAGGACATCGGCAAAGCAAAAAGAGGACCGCTTTGCGCGCTGACGTCCTCAAACGTTTTCCCGGTGTTATGAAACAACCTGAGCGGCTCTTCATAGGTACTCTCACCGTGCAGGGAAGTGATGAGGTCGTCCGGATTGCCATTTGCGAGAAACAGATCCAAGTCTCCATCGTTGTCGTAGTCAAAAAACTTGAGGCCCCAGCCGCTCAAGGCTCGCGTGACTTTCGCAATCCCCATAGGAATAGCCAGGTCATCGAAGGTGCCGTCATGATTGTTCCGGTAGATGGCAAAATCCTCGCGGTCGAGATTCGCCACGAAGAGATCTTGCCAACCGTCGCCGTCGAAGTCCGCCGCGTCCACGCCCATCCCCGAACGTGGGAGGCCATTGGAGCTGTAAGCCACTCCGGCTTCGGTTCCCGTCTCGGCAAATTTTCCTTTTCCGTTGTTTACAAACAGAAAATTGGCGACGGTATCGTTGGCAACAAAGAGGTCCATCCAGCCATCGTTGTTGATGTCGGAAGCAACAACGCCCCAGGCTTTTCCGGGATGAGAGGAAATGCCGGAGGCTTTAGAGACATCAGTGAAGGTGCCGTCTCCGTTGTTGCGGAAGAGCCAACTGGGCATGGGCTTATAGATTTTTGGAATGCAATAATGGCGCCGACCGTCTTCGTGGACACCGCACGGTTTGTTCAGCTCCTTGCTGAATTCGGCGAACTGGCAGACGAACAGATCCAGAAGGCCATCGTTATCGTAATCGAACCAGACGGCGCTGGAAGCCCAGCCCGGAGCGGCCACGCCGGCTTTTTCCGTTACATCGGAGAAGGTGCCGTCTCCATTGTTATGAAACAAGATGCTGCGGCCGTACTGGGTGACGTAGAGATCGGGAAATCCGTCGCGGTCGTAGTCGCCGACAGCCACGCCTTGACCAAATCCACCGCCGGCCACCCCCGCTTTTTCCGTGACGTCCGTAAACGTGCCATCGCGGTTGTTCCTATACAGCGCATTGCGGAGCGGAGGATCGGGCGCGTAGAAGTCGCATTTGCCGCTGTTGACGAGATAGATGTCCATCCAGCCGTCGTTGTCGTAGTCCAGGAAAGCACAGCCAGCCCCTGTCGATTCAGGCAGGTATTTTTCAGGGGATTTGCCGTTCACATGTCTCCAGGTGATGCCGCTAGCTGAAGCGGGTACTTTCTCGAACGGAAATTCGGCCGCGGAAAGCGCGCGACCCGGTCGCGGAAGGGCGCCGGCCAATAGAGACGCGCCAAGCCCCTTGAGCAAATCGCGCCGCCTGAATGCGACCGCACTTCCCATCTTTGGAATCTTTGGCAAAAAGATCCGCTCCCGGTTACTATTCTTTTTTCCCTTCGTTTGGCGGAGATTTCTGCGTCAACTCGCGCTGAATGGCAAACTCCTTCTCGGCTTCTTCCTTTTTTCCGCTGCGGCTCAGGGCCACGGCCAGATTGTAATGCGCGGCGGGATTCCCCTGCTGGAGGCGAACGGCGACCTGCAACGGTGGAATGGCCTCTTCGTAGCGCTTCCTACTGACGAGGCAAAATCCCCAACCCAAATAGGCTTCCGCAAAATTCGAATCGAGATTAGCGGCCGTAGAAAACCGTGAAATGGCTTCGTCCCAGTTCTCCTCTTGCCGAGCCAGCTCTCCGAGGATGTACTGGGCGCCGGCATTCTTTGGGTCAATCTGGACTTCCTTCAAGAATTCCTGCTTGGCGCGTGCCGCGGCATCGGCTCCGGCATCAGGCCGTGAGAGTAACAACCTGCCGAGCAGATAATGAACACCGGGCGCGTCAGGCTCTTTTTGGAGGATCCCTTCGTACTCGAGTTCGGCCGGCTCCCACTTCCCCTGCATTTCGAGGGCTTCGGCGTTCAGTTTATGAGCAGGAGTAGATTCGGGGGCCGTGCGGCCGAGATCCTGGGCCGTGCGCGTCGATAAATCAGAATAGGCGTGGACCAGGACAAAGAGTACGTCGGGGTCCCGCGCGAACTGTTTGTTGAGTAGGCGGATAAAGTCGCCAGCGGAGTCACGATCGTCCAAAGTCAAAGAGCAGCGCAGTCCGACGATGCCGGCCCTTTTCCGGGTTTCCAGCGGGATTTGACCGGCCATGGCACGTTTGAGCGTGGAAATAGCGCCCTGGCAATGCCCTTGTTCCGCCAAGTCGATGGCTTTGTCCGGGGATAATGCAGACCCTGCGGCCGGCGCCGCGACGGCTTTCGATTGCGCCAAGACGACTGGTTGAGCGCACGAAAGGCCGATGGAGAGGACAGAGATCGCGGTCGCACCTAAGAGTCTAGACATTTGGCAAAAGGCGTTTCTGCTCTGCAACGTACCCCTCGGAATGTCACGGCGAAAAGAAAATGAGGCAGGCGGGGGTGATCGCCTGCCTCATTATACGCAGGTTACGTTTAGTAGTAGAGCTTCAGCGCCAGCTGGATATTTCTCGGGGGCTGGGCGCTGGTCACCTGTCCTATGTTGGAGCCAAGGCTCATGTTGGGTGCGTTGAGCTGTACGTGGTTAAACGCATTGATGAACTCGGTTCGGAACTGCAGCCTGAACCGTTCCGTGAGCAGGAAATCCTTATGCAGACTCAAATCCACGTCGGTGAAATGCGGCCCTCGCAGCCCACCAAGTTGTGGGGCGCAGTCTCCAAATGTCCCCACCGCAGGATTCGTGAAACTGCCGTTGTTGGTGAACCACTGGTAGCCACCAACTCCTGGGAACGCGCTCTGACTGATGGGAGTTTCTCCGGTAACCGCCGGGAGCCCGCTGCAGTCGGCACGCGAACCGCGAGAAAACGTCCCGGACTCATCAGCTGCTCCGTAAACTGGCATGGGAAAGCCCGTGCGGAACGTGACGATTGGGCTAACCGCCCAACCCGAGATAGCGGTATTGACCACCTTGTTTACGCCACTGGCGAATTGCTTACCGCGGCCGAATGGCAGCTCATAAACGGCGTAGGCGGATAGAACATGAGTGGCGTCGTAATAGCACGGCGCCCACTCCGACTTCGGATCATAGATGTTCTGCCAGTATGCGGATGCGCTGAGGGCATTATTCCACGCTCCGTAGTAACCGGTGCTATCGGACATGCACTTCGAGTAGGTGTAGGACACCTGATATTGCAAGCCCTTGCTCATCTGCTTCTGAAGCACGGCTTGGAGCGAGTTGTACATCATGGTGCCGTTCGACTGCGTCCCGCCGGTTTGCGTGGCAATGGTGTTGTAGAACGTCGGGTTCTGGGCAAAGAACGGGCTGGGATCGGTACATGGCGGAGTCGAGCAAGAGGAATTGGGAAGCAGTTCTCTCTGTGTATAAGAGAACGGCACCATCAAATGCACAGCCCGTTGACCGACATAACCGATCTGGAAGGTCGTATTCCCCCAGAATTGGTGCTGGACGGCCAGGTTCCACTGGTCGTCAATCGCCGGCTGAACGTTAGGATCCCAGAGGTCAAGAATAGCGCCAGCGAAGCAGGAATAGTTCGTGCAGCTGCTCGTCGGAGGAGTCGCCGGGATGCCGTCGGTCGTATTGGAACCAGGTAATGCCGAGTTGTTGAAGACGGTATTGATCTGGGCCGGTGTAAAAGGCGGGTTCTGAGGCAGCCGCAGGTTTGTACCTGTGCCCTCGAGATAAGAGGAGATGGTGAAAGCGCCGCGTATCACCGTGTGGTTGCCCAGCCTGGCCGGGGTCCATGCGAACCCAACGCGCGGCTCAAAGTCCTTCCCTCCATAGACGCCGTTGTAGAGAGCCCGGCTGGCGCCGTCCTGACCGGCGAGTTCCACCGCGCCTGTGGCGAAATTGTAATTAGACTGCTGGTTGTTCGCTTCCACCCAAGGAGTAAACGCCTGGTAGCGCAGACCGAGATTCAAGGTTAGGCGCTCCGTGACCCTCCAGGTGTCTTCAGCGTAGATCCCAATAATATTATCGGACTGTGTCCAGGTTTTGCCGGTGCTAACACCGCGGCCAATGGTGTACGGGAGGCCGAGGAAGAAGTCCGCTGCACCGTATCCAGCGCCAGTTGCTGCACTGCCGAGGGTGTTGCTGGTGAAACGGCCATCAAAGTCCATGAGGCCAAGTTCCCCGTTGTTTCCCGGGTAGAAGGTCTTGATTATTTCATGGTTGAATTCGCCGCCGAACTTGAAGTTGTGGCGGCCGTGCGTCCAACTGAGTGCATCTTCGGCCTGCCAAACCTGGTCATTGAAGCTTTCGCCGGTCTCCGCGTTCCCCAAGTTGAGGTTGCCATTGTCGGTAAAGTTGAGGGCCAGCAACCCATCGAGGCCCGCAGGGTTGCCATTCCCGATGCCAATCGAATTGCCGAATTGTCCGACACCGGGAGCCCAGTCGGTACCGTTATTCAGGGTGATGTGGCTCCAACCAAAGCGTGCATCATTGACGAGATTGTTGCTGATGGCTCGAGTCCAGTCGCCAACGGTGTTATAGATCGGTGTGGTCGAAAAGCCGTTTCCAATCAGCTCATATGCATTCGCTGAGGGATTGTCCTGGAAGGCGCGGGTAAAGCGGCCCGAAATGCTGTCCTTGCTGGACACCTTGTAATCCACCTTGATATCGCCCTGATCTACGTTTTGCTGCGAATTCGTAATATACGAGGCGTTATTCTGCAGGCTGGAATTGATGGGCGACAAATAGAGTGGAGAGGCGAACAGTGCCTGCGCCACAGGGCTGATCATGGCTGTAGGAATCTGGTTGTTCGGGAACGGCTGCCGCACGGTGGCCGCGGAGGACGAAGCCGTGCAGGGCTGGCTGAAAGATACGCACGGGTTATACAACTGGATGTTTCCACCGGACGTTGAAGTGCAAATTCCGCTGGCGCTGAACCCCGCGGGGCAGAGCGCGCTGAAGTCGCCTCCACGCTCGGCCGCTGTAAAAACGGTTGCCGTAGCGGACGAAGTCGGAGTGTCGAAGCGCTGTCCTTGGTAGTCAACAAAGAAGAACAGTTTGTTCTTGAGGATCGGGCCGCCCAGGGTGCCGCCAAACATATTCCAGCGCAGTTTGGCCTTTGGAAGGTCATTGAAATTATTCGACCAGCTATTCGCGTTCAGCACGTCGTTGCGAAAGAATTCCCAGGCGTCTCCGTGGAAGTTGTTGGTACCGGACTTGATCGTCGCGCTGACGACGCCGCCCATGAAGCTGCCGAATTCCGCCGGGGCATTATTTGTAATGAGATTGAATTCCTCGATGGCATCGGGGGCCGGAGTGTAACCCAACAGGTTATCTGAAACCTGATTGTTATCCATGCCATCGAGCAAGAAATAGTTGGCTTGCTCGCGGTTGCCGTTGATCAACGGACGGCCGCCATAGCCGCCAGTGTTGTTGCCATTGTTGAAGCTGCTCGGGTCGGTCGATACGGACCCAGGCGCGAGCAGGGTCAATTGGACGTAATTGCGCGAGGCCAGCGGCAGGTTATCGTTGGTGTTCGCATCGATAATGGTATCGACCTGAGTCGACTCGGTCTTCAGTACCGGTGCCGCGCCGGTTACTTCAACCGTCTGGGTAACCTGTCCGACTTTCATGGCCACATCGATGCGAGCCACTTGATTCAACGTGAGGACAAATGCGGGGTATGCGTCCGAAGCGAACCCTGGCTTTTCCACTTTGAGTTCATAGCTGCCAACCGGCAGCTGCGAGAGACGATATAGTCCGTCCCCGTTCGTCACGGCCGTATACGTAACTCCGCGTTCCACGGACTTGACGGTGACATTGGCGCCGACAATCGCCGCCCCGCTCGAATCGGTAACCGTTCCGGTTATCGAAGCGGTGACATCCTGAGCCAGGACCCCTGGCGCTCCATTAGAAATGAGAATGAGCGCCGCGCTGAAAAACACCCAACAAACCAATCGCAATTTCTTCATAACAATTGCTCCCCCAAAGGAAGTTGCTGCACCCGGCCGGGCAACATCCTTTTCTAATTTTGAAGCAGACCGCCATCCCCACAGCTGCAGAAGGACCCGATGCCGTGTAGCTATATAGCGGAAGTTTACGCTTGTCAAGAAGAAACTAATATTTTATAACAATCCTATCTCGGTGCCTTATAGCACCAAAGGCTTTCCGCTCTATATCACTTTCCCGCCGGAAGGGGCGCCCTCCTTTCCTGAGGGGACCGGGGAAGCGTTCTAGCTGGGCATGGTTGCCGCTGGCGGCGCGGGGCTTCTGGAAATGATCAAGGTCCCCAGTAACAGCTGACTTTTTGCCCCGTCGTTCGTCTCTTGTTAGGGGGCTTGCTACACCCGCCGCGCAGCTTAGGATCAAGTCGAGGGAATTGAGATGCTAGCGAAAAGAACAAATGGAATACCGGCTTACCGGCGCATTCAAGGAGCCATCCGGAAAGTGATAGAGGCCGGCGAACTCCGGCCCGGCGATCTGGTGGCTTCGGAACGAGAACTGGCAAAAATTCATAATGTCAGCCTGATGACCGCCCGGCATGCCCTCGCCTCTCTTGAGACCGAAGGGGTTGTGGAACGACGCCGCGGAGTAGGGACGTTATTGCCACCCCCAAGATTCACTT
>Ga0210387_10001702_pt1 | contig 16675 bp, 14 predicted proteins | sample IncBWC7OmetaG_FD_160108 | JGI IMG/M metagenome (GOLD analysis project Ga0210387, IMG submission 160108) | Forest soil microbial communities from Barre Woods Harvard Forest LTER site, Petersham, Massachusetts, United States - Inc-BW-C-7-O ...
CGAGAGTTTCCCGTACTCGCTCGAATAATGCAGCGGAACATCGGCATACGCCCCTCGCTCGATCGAGTACACTTCGCAACTCTCATACGGATAGGAATAAATGTGAATGCTGGTCGCTCGTTCTGCAAATTCCGGCAGGTTCAGCACCTGATGCACCGGCTCGTCGGGCGAGACGACGGCGGGATGAGTCGCGTCCATATCGTACGAATCCGTGGGGATGAGATTGCAAGCTCCGTGCGCAGCGTCGCGATTCTCGACGCGGAAATTCTGCACGCGCAGCCGCCCAATCGGCGTCGCCATCCAGCAATTCTGATCGCGGTGATTGTGAATCCGGCTCACTTGGCCCACATCCCAGCAAATCGCCAGTACTTCGAAAAGTTCGCACTTGTAGATCAGGTTCCGGGTGTAGTGGCTCTTGGCGTAGAAAAGGTACGGCGTGAGCGTTTCGGGACGAATGGCGTTGTCCTGCGTAAACTTCAAGACGCGCGGAATCGTGAAATCCTGTTTCGGGATGGCCGCAAGCTCTTTCGCCCAATCATCAATTGTGAGCTGTTTCATTGGTGCTCTCCTTCCTTGCGCGCGCGAAGAACGATTCCAAACTCAATATTATATCTCCCGGTCAACGCTCGCGGCGAAAAATCGCGCAGCAACGAGCGTGTTATCATGAATGCAAGATGGCTTCAAACGTTCCCATTCACACAGCAGATAAACGTACCGATCTACTCGGGAAATCTCCGGACGAGCTTCGCGCGTTTGTGCAAGCGCTTGGCGAAACTGCTTATCGCGGAGCGCAAATCTACCATGCGCTGTACGCTGAAAAGCGTTTCGATTTCGCGACGATGTCGAATCTTCCCGCAAGACTTCGCGACGTTCTCTCGCGCGAAGCTGCGATCGAAATGCCGCGAATCGTCCGCCGGCATCGCTCCGAAGACGGCACAGTACGCTACGTTCTTGCGCTCGGCCCGGGTGCCGCAGCGCCGGGAGAAGTGCAGGCTGCGAAACCCGCGACGATTGAAGCCGTTTTTATGCCGGAAGAAAACCGCCAGACAATTTGTATCTCTACGCAGGCAGGCTGCGCGGTCGATTGCCACTTCTGCCTCACCGCAACGCTCGGCCTGATTCGCAATCTTACCGCCGGTGAAATCATCGGCCAGGTGTTGGTTGCGATAGACGACCACCGCAATGTGCTTAAGCCTCAGACGAATGTTGTCCTCATGGGACAAGGCGAGCCGCTGCTGAATTTCGAGCCGGTGATGGCGGCGCTACGAATTTTGCTCGATCCGAACGGAATGGCGATCTCGCCAAAGCTTGTGACGCTTTCGACCAGCGGGATTGTTCCTGGCATCGACCGGCTCGCGAAAGAAAAAATCCGGCCCAAGCTTGCCATCTCGCTGAATGCATCTTCTGACGCGCAGCGCGATGAGATCATGCCCATCAATCGCAAATATCCGATTGCTGAATTGCAGGATGCTTGCCGCCGCTATCCGTTGCGGCCGTGGGAGCACTTGACGTTCGAATATGTCCTGCTAGGCGGATTCAATGATTCTATTGAAGACGCGCGGCGCATCGTGAAGCTGCTCGCGGATTTGCGCGTGAAGGTAAATTTGATTCCGTGGAACCCAGGAGAGCTGCCTTACGCAAAGCCCGATTCAGCGCGCATTGAAGCATTTCGCAAAACGCTGGTGGATCGAGGAACACACGCCTTTGTTCGTTACTCGCGCGGCCAGGACGTGATGGCGGCTTGCGGGCAGCTTGCGCTAATGGAAATGGGCGGGCGACCGCCGAATCTCGCGCAGATCTCAATGAAGTAAATGACGGCGGCGAAAGTGCGAAATTGCGAAGTAGAAGTGCCCACGACGAGAGAAGCATTCGTCGTGGCTACCCGAGACGACCGCAGACGAGGGGGTCCGCAATCCTCTAGCGAATTCCGATGGCAGCCATCAGGCGGCCTGTGTTGCGTTCCTTGCGATAGCTGAAAAAAAGATCGCTGCGGCATGCGGTGCAGTAATCCGAGGAAAAGATTTTCCCGGCTGGAATCCCTGCGGATGCGAGAATTGCGCGATTCGCTTCGATTAGATCGAGGTGTGCGCGTGGTGGAGGCGGTGCGTGCCCGGGAGGCTTCATCGTAAGCCATGGTAGCCAGTTGGGATCGTTGTCGCTGTCAGCCAACGAATCAAACGGGCCTTCAAACCATTCGCGCGCGTTGGGAAATTGCGCCTGGAATTCGGCGGCGACTTCGGTGCTCACTTCGTAGCAGGATTGACCGATTCCGGGGCCGAGCGCGGCTATTACATCGTTGGGACGCGTCCCGAATTCCATCTGCATGCGGCCCAGGGCTTTTTCGGCGATGCGTTTGACGGTGCCGCGCCAGCCGGAATGAATCGCAGCGACTGCTCGCCTCTTGGTGTCGGCAAGGAGAAGGGGAATACAGTCGGCGGTTTGCACGACGAGCAAAACTCCGCGTTCACGTGTGATCAGAGCGTCCGCCTGCGGCGCGGCCTCGTGCGAAAGAACTGCCATGCGTGCGTCATTGACGGAATCTACAATGTGAACGAGGTCAGAATGAATTTGCCGAAGCGCGACGATGCGCATTTTTCCCGCACCGATGCTGCGAAAGAATTTGTCGCGGTTTTCGAGTACCCGCTCCCGAACGTCCCAGCCAGTGAAGCCGAGATTTAAAACCTTTTCGCCTACGTTCTGCCGGTTCTCCACGGATTTTAGTTCGCTTGCGCCGCCAGGGCGCGTACTGAATCCGTGGACAAGCCAATTGAACCGCGAGAGCGCAGGCGATTCGAGGACCTGCAAGCCGCCGGCTCGGCGAAGTTTCCAGCTCGCGCCTCTTTTCGATCTCGGCTTCGCTGAAGGACGTTTGCGCGCCGCCGATCTCTTCTTCGCGACTTTCGTGGCCACTCTATTTCCTCGCAGGTCTCTGCTAGATTTGGAGGTGCGGCGATTGCTCAAATCAATTATAGGTATAATCGCGCTGTCCTGCAGTGCTAGTCGTAGTTTAAGAGATCATTTATACGCTGCAGAAAGGCAGAGGGCGCTTGATCGTCGGACTGGGATTGGATATTGCGGAAATCGATCGGATCGAGGCGGCGATCGTACGGCATGGCGCGGCATTTATTGAGCGCCTCTACACGCCGCGCGAAGCCGCTTACTGCGAGAGCCATCGGAATCGATTTGAGCGCTATGCGGGGCGGTTTGCTGCGAAAGAATCGGCGATGAAGGCGCTGGGAACGGGCTGGCGGCACGGGGTGCGCTGGCGAGATATTGAAGTGGTGCGCGAGTCGAGTGGTAAACCCACGCTTCATCTGGAAGGAGTGGCGGGAGAATTGGCTGCGCGGATGGGCGTGAAGAATATTGTGCTGACGATCACGCATAGCGGAAATCTGGCGTTGGCGCAGGTGATTTTTGAGAATGGCGGGTGAGGTAGACGATCCCAGGTGCGTGGGGGCTTAAACCCACAATCAAGTCAACTTCCACGTCAACACCTGCCGACCTGCCCTTCGTAATCCTCAGAGTAAAAAGGTCGGCGCTACAAGGTCTCGATGCGAACTTCGTGCCATTGATTTTGGGCGTGATGGCCTGCGACTCTTACCTTGAGATAATTTCCCGTCAGCGCTTCGGTCCAGTCTTCACCTGTGCGCGCGAGCGTTAGGGCGCGATACGTACGTCCACACTGGCTTGACCGGAACGCGTCGGTTTTCGTTTGACTGAGCGCGCGTAAGTGGCGGGCGCGTTCGCGGATTTCGATGGGCGCGACGTGCCGTTCGAGCGGAAATTTGTCAGCTTCGGTTCCGGGGCGCGCTGAGAACGAGAAAACGTGAAGATAGGTTAGCGGAAGGCGTTCGATGAAGTCGACAGTCGTCCGAAAGTCTTTGTCCGTTTCGCCGGGGAAGCCTACGATTACGTCGGCGCCTATAGCCGCGTCCGGCGAGTGTAGGCGGATCATGCGGATACGCTCCGCGTAATGTTCGGCGCGATACCAGCGATGCATGGTGCGCAGCTGGCGATCCGAACCCGATTGCAATGGAACGTGGAAGTGCGGCGCGATGCGTTCGGTGGAAGCCACGAGCGCGACGAATTCTTCGGTGACGTCCGGCGGCTCGATGGAGCTGAAGCGCAGCTGCTCGAGATCGGTTTCGCTGAGGATGCGGCGCGCTGTGTCGACAAGCTCCGCACGAGGCATCAAATCGCGGCCATAGCTTCCAAGATTAATTCCGCTCAATACGACTTCTTTTGCACCGGCGTCGACAAGCTTGCGAATTTCCCCGACGACGACGTCCGGCGGCATGCTGCGACTCTTTCCTCGCACGAACGGGATCACGCAGTAGGAGCAGCGATTGTTGCAGCCATCCTGAATTTTGAGAATCGGCCGGGTGTGTCCGCTTTCGGCGAACGAAGCGGGCGCAGTTTGCACGGACGTCTGAGCGAAAATGTCACCCGTGAGAATTTTGGCAGGCCCGCGCGCGAGTGACATCGCGTCTCGATCGATCTGCGCGAGTGGTAGAAAACCCTCCTTCGCGGGACTCTGCCCCGCGCCGAAGCCCGCGCCATGGAGTGACGCGCGCACCAAGTCAGCAATTTCCGTCTGGTGGGAGTTCCCGACCACGAAATCGACGCCTTCAAGCTGCGCGATTTCTTCGGGCGCGCGCTGGGCATAGCAACCAGTGATGACAATTCGAGCACTCGGATTCGCGCGGTGAATTTTGCGCACAGCTTCACGTGCTTGCGAGTCAGCGGCCGCGGTGACAGTGCAGGTATTCAGGACGACGACGTCCGCGCGCGCATGGTCGGCGACGAGCGCGAGGCCGTGCTCGATCATGTCGCGGCGCATGGCAGCGGCATCTGCGTCGGTCGCGCGACATCCGAAATTCTCGATGGTAAAAGTGGCCAAGGGTTGGAGGCATTCCGAAACGCCGGAAGCGCGGAGGAATTATAGCAGCGTGGCCGTTCAGAGCCGTAGATCGAACTATTGGAAACCAGGGTAATTAATTCTTCGGTTTGTCAGTAGGAATTACTTTTAAGGTGAGCGAGAGGTGACCATTTTCCTCCGCCGTAATTTCGGTGCCTTGATTCTCAAACGGCTTCAGAAAGTCTGGATCCTGCCAAGAATCGCTCTCCACATCCCTCCATGAAAAGAGTTTGTATTTTCCCGGCGCAATACCGCGTATGACGAACTTGCCATACTGATCTGTCGACGTTTCCTTGTACAAACGAAATTGCCCGCGGCGCGCCTCCTCAGGAACAAGTGCGACTGTGGCGCCCGCTGAAGGAAGATCGCTTTCATCCGTGACCATTCCCTCAAGGCGCGCACCCGACGAGCTGAAGATGATTTCCATAGGTCCGCGGGCGCCTCCCATACCGATGGTTAATCCTTTTTCGAGAACATCTTCCCCACTCAGCCGCGCAGCCTTCACATAGAAATCAGGCAGGGACCTTGGAGTGGAGCCAGTCACCTCGACTTGAAATGTCCCTACCGGAATGTGTTCGATTATGATTGTTCCATCCGGTTTGACGGTAGTATTTGGACCTCCAAACAGAGACTCCTCAGTTTCGCTCAGCCAAACGCGCAACTCGGAGAGGTCGACGGGTTCCCGGCCTTCAACAAAAACGTTTCCTGTCAGATCAGTTCCGCGAAGTAAAGTTAGCGCGACGTCGCCTACATTTGCGGTTTCCAGTTCGACAAGTACCCCAATCGATCGCTGTCGATTGGGTCCCATTGAAGCTGCAATAACAACATAAGTTCCCGGAGGGACGTCAGTAAACAGAAAGGCTCCTTTGTTGCAGTCCGCCTGACCCTCCAGATTAGAATATGATCGTTCCATAGTTGAATCTCGATGTTCGAGGAATACCCAGCATTCTTTGGCAGCCTGCCCCAAGGTCGCGTCGAAAACGTGTCCGGCAACGCGGAAAGTTCGAATCGGGATCAGCGTGAAATCGATGGCCGGAACCTCTTGGCCCGACGCTACATCAATCATCGCAGCCCGCGCCACATCAGCAGTGCCCGGGTAATACACGGGAGCGTAGCCGGTTTCGCCTGTGGGTCCTTCGTCGCGTACGAACAACGACAACTGATTGCCATTTCGACCATCGCGACTGCGGGCCCGAACCAGATAACGGCCTCTAGCTAAACCGTAGAGCCGGAACTCCCCAAGATCGTTTGTCTCCGCCCGCTCCACCGCACCAAGCTGCCGCTTTCCTTCGCTTATGAAGTGGTGCATCGCTTCGACGATAGCGTTAGGAAACGGATCTCCGTTTTCATCGGTAACTCTCCCGGAGATCACTGCCCAGGGCACGAGCCGGAAAAGCAGATCAGACATCTTGGACCCAGTCGCTAGGGATAATACAGCCCCGCGATTCGCGGCAGAATTTTCGCCGTATGACTGAGACAAATACCCTGTGTGCTCGACTCGGAGATCGTAGCGGCCGGGTTCGATTCTTTCGATTGCGAAATGGCCCGTCGCATCGGTGTGGGTTACATATCCGGATCTCAAGTCGTCGAGTTTCCGCAAGTACACGCCTGCCTTCTTGAGGGGCTCATTTGTTTCTGACTTCACGACCAGACCGCTTATGCTGCAGGTATCTTTAGTTGAGGAACCGGCGGCTTTCGCGGATGAGGCTTCCTGACCTGAAGCTACGTTCGCGATGACTAGAAACAGCGCGCAGAAATTTGCGAATGGCCTCAGCATCTGTCCGCCGTCGCACACCTTAACTAATCTTTACTATATCCGGAAGTTTATCCCCCCCCAAGGATTCAGCGCAAGGCAGACGATCGGAATGCGTTATTCCAACGTACGGAAAACGCGCAGATCAAGAATCTAGCGAACCGTTTGTAGTTTGGAAGCTTCAGGCTTTGGAGCGGCGGAGTCGAGTCAAGTGCCTGCGCCACGGCGCTGGTAGCAAAGGAGAATCAGGTCGGCGCGGCGGCGGACACCAAATTTCGCGAGTAGATTTGAGACGTGGAATTTTACGGTGCGTTCGGAAATGTGAAGGCGGTCTGCGACTTCTTTATTCGCAAGATTTTCGAGCAAGCCATTGAGCACTTCTTGCTCGCGACGGCTCAACTCGGCGGGTGAATCTCCGCGCAGGCGGCGCCCTTGCGTGGTGCTAAGGATTGAGTCGACGAAGCGAGACAGTACCGGGCGCGGAACCCAAAAGCCCCCGGCAGCGACGAGAGGTAGTGCGCGGGGCAACTGCTCGCGAGCTTCCTCGTAATTCAAAATGCCTTTAACTCCCTGGCGAAGCAAGCTGTAGGCATCGGCTTCTTTGAGTTTGTCGCCGACAACGAGCAAGCGCGCGCCTGCATGATTGTCAAGAATATTGCCGAGCAACGCTCCGGTAGCCTGCCGCGCCGCATGGGCATCGATTACGTAAACAGTCGCGCGTGGCACTTCAAGATTTCGCAGGTCGGGGGCGAGCATCGAGTCGAGTTGGCGCGACACAATTTGGAAACCTGACTCGGACAGCAGCCGGTTGAACTCATCGAGCACCATCGGGTGCGGCGAGAGCAGACAGACCCTCAGATGCGGTTTTGCGGAGCTTTTGGCCATCGTAGTTTGGATATTCAGGCTAACGAAATTGGAGGGGAGGGGCAAGGAGCTCGAAGCGAGCTATTTCTCATCAGATACGGGGGTGACTGGTTGGGCGAATCCCGGGAGAACCCGCATCTGCACTGGAATCGGGATTGCCAGGCTGGAACGGCAAGAAAATAGAACTGTTACGTGCTTACGCGGAGCTTTAGTCTTCGTTACTGTCCGGACCGGCTTCACCGTTCACTTCGCGCTGAAGCCGCTTGGCGGGAAGTCCAGCCTGGCGAACTTTGTACAACAAAGCCCGATAACTGATTTTAAGGACCTCGGCAGATTTTCGGCGATTCCAGTGATTTGCCTGTAGAACTTTCAAGATCACATCGTGTTCCATGCGGCGAGTGACCTGTTGAGCGAGGCGCTTGAGCGGGATCTTACCGTCTTCGGAAATCTCGTACGCAAAGCTGAAGGGCTTTTTTTCCTCTGCGCGCTCGGCGTGAAAGGCTTCTTCCGAGCCAAGAATTACGTAACGCGCCACAGAGTTTTCGAGTTCGCGAACATTTCCGGGCCAATCGCGCTGCTGAAGCATCTGCAGGGTCTCACGAGAAACCGGATGCGCGTCGCGCTGATAGCGCCGGTTGAACTGCTGGCGGAGGTATTCGACGAGGTAGGGAATATCGTCTCGGCGGTCGCGAAGAGGTGGCAGCGTGATGTTGATGACATTGATGCGATAGAAGAGGTCGGCGCGGAAGCCGCCGTTCTGAATTTCATCCTGAAGCTTGCGGTTCGTGGCGCAGATCACGCGCGCGTCGACTTTCTTTTCTTCGTGGTCACCGATACTTGTGAAGTGACCGTCCTGCAGCACATGAAGAAGCTTTGCTTGCAGGCTCCCGTCCAGCTCCGCGATCTCATCCATGAAAATAGTGCCGCCTTGCGCCATCTCCATGCGGCCGGGTTTCGTGGCGTAGGCTCCGGTAAACGCGCCTTTTTGAAAGCCGAAGAGTTCGCTTTCGAGAAGTGTGCCCGGAATCGCGGGACAATTCACTTTTACGAATGGCCCGCCGCTCCAGGGCGAGCGATCATGGATAAACCGCGCCAGGACTTCTTTGCCCGTACCGCTTTCGCCGAGAACAAGAACGGGAACGTTCAATCCGGCCGCGCGGGAGACCTTCTGTCGAACGGCTTGCATGGTTTCGGAAGGGCCGAAATAGACGTGCTCAGGAGGTAGTTCGACGGGGTGAACAGATGAGGTCAGTCTTGCTTCGGCTGCAGATGCCATTTGTTCAGAGTCACCCCACGCCGGAATCGGCGCCGGTGAAGGAGAATGCACATAAGACGCCAAACGCTCGTCGCTTGGGCGATGGTCGGCAGATGCAAGCTTTTCAGTGATTTAGCGGTAGAAATTTGATGCGCGGCGGGCGGTCGACTGCGTGGGGAGTCACGTGAATGAAACAATTCGACGGAAAATTCAATTTCGACTAGAAACTCATTATCCCTTTCGGGAAACGTAGTTCCCACGCGCCCCGAAGAGATTTGCAGTTGGAAGAGGACTGTATGGCCTAGTACTGTGGAGAACTGCTAGCGCTGAGGAAAAATCAGAGCCTCGAGCATGTCTGCGCGAGCTTTCTGATCGGAAGCGAAAAGCTGCAAAAGGTCGGTCACTGAGATCATTCCCCGATAGCCCTTTGCATGGTCAAGGACGACAAGGTGATAGATTCCGTGCTGGTCCATCAGACGGAGGCAATCCTCGAGCGATGTGTCGGGAGTTGCGGTGACGAGCTGGCGCGTCATGATCTCAGAGACGTGCATCCACGCCGGGCACTTGTTTTCGGCGGCTACTTTGTCAGAGACGTCGCTCTGCGAGACGACGCCGAGAAGGACACCTTGCTTATCGCACACACCGACGGCACGCACCTGGTGGTCACGAAGGTAGCGTGCGGCGTCGTAGACTGTGGTGTCGTCTGGAATCGAATAAACTTCGCGACGAGTGGAGATGAGGTCCGCAACTTTCATCGGCGCCTCCTTGAAGAAATTTGGCCCATGCTAGGCCGATTCCAACGCGAAAGGCAATACAATACGGCTTGTAGTCAAGAGCGGGGTTGGAGGAACAGGCAGCGAGTTACTCTTGTGACTGTGAGTCATCGATTCGCCAAAGGTATCTCGTAGCCAGAGTTCGCAGCAGCTGCAAGGCGCCGGGAATTAAACGTGAGCACCTTCACCGCGGATGATGTCGTAACGTTCGATCACGGCAGCGACGCCGATCGATTCGTGGTCATCATCACGCTGCTTATCGACGCGAACAACGCGTCCGTGAGCGCGGACAAAAACCTCTGATCCGCGGGTGATTTCGGCCGGCAACGTAAGGGTGAAATCGACCTCTGTGCCGGGAGCAAGTTCCTTCTGCATGATGAAATAAACGCCGCGCGTGGAAATATCCCGAGTCTGGCCGTCATGCGTGCCAGGTTCTCGAGTAATCGGAAGGCGGACATTTACCGGCAGCGACAAGTCGTACCGGCGGGCCAAACGACGCTCCGTCATTCCCACTGCTCCTCCAGGACTGGATTGAAGTACACAACCCCATCACAAATGGTAGCAATCGCTATTCCAAAGACTTTCAACCAGCTAGCCCCGCGCAGTCACGCTTTACGAACTTAATTTCGCATCGCGGATCGCGCAGCCAAACTTTGGCTGGCAGTCAAATTCCTTGAAAACAGCGATTAAGGATTCTGCTACTTCACGGGCAAGAACGGGTCTTTCGAGATAATACGCAATGTGACCCATTTCGGAGGGCAATACTAGACCAAAGCCGCGAGCGATGGGTAGTGCTATTTCTTAGAGTGTGCTGTGGATGTGCAAATTTTTTCAGGGTACAGGACGCGGGGCCGGGCCAAGACTCGCACTGGTACTGCCGGGCCTTTCAGGTCGTTAACAATGAATAGTTCGGTGCCGGGTTCGATCGAAATCGTGCCGACTGTGAATCAAGCCGTCTAGTGCCTGCCGATAAGTAGCGACTGAATCGAGACGCGAACCCGAATTATTTTACTACTGCCGACTCTTTTGCGGCTGCTTCTGCGGCAGCAGCTGCTTTGAGTGCTGCTTCTTTTGCGGCTTTTGCGGCCGCTGAACGCGAGCCGCGTCCGGAATCGAGATTGAACTGACGCATTTTGTACAGTAAAGCTTTGTAGCTAATGCCGAGCATTTTTGCCGCGTCTTTACGGCACCAATTTGTCTTATCGAGCGCGTCGGCAATCGCTTCCATCTCCGCTTCGTCCTTCAATCCGCGCACAAGCGCCTTTAGGCCTTGTTCCTTCGGCGGAGGAGTATCTTCGCGAGGAGCCGTGCGATGCTGCTGGCCCGTCATTTCGACGAGTTCGCGGAAGCTGCCCTCGTCGTCTTCAAGAATCACGTAACGCTTGACGAAGTTCTCGAGTTCGCGGAGGTTTCCAGGCCACGGATAGCGCAGCGCGGCTTCGAGCAAATGTTTGGAGGGCTCCTGTGCGGGTTTTTGATATTTCTCCGCGTACTTCACAAGGAAGTGGCGGAAGAGCAGAGGAATCTCCGTCGTTCGCTCGCGGAGCGGCGGAATGTGAATCGAGAGCACGTTCAGCCGGTAGTAAAGATCTTCGCGGAAACGTCCGGTGCGCATCGCGTCTTTCACGTCCATGTTGGTGGCAGCGAGCACGCGAACGTCTACGTTTACGGTGGACCGCGCACCGAGGCGAGAGTATTGACCATCCTGTAAAACGTGCAAAAGCTTGGCTTGAAGATGCGGGCTCATCTCAGCAATTTCGTCCAGGAATATGGTGCCTTTATTGGCGAGTTCGAATTTGCCGGGTTTGGAACGAACCGCGCCGGTGAACGCGCCCTGGTCGTAGCCGAATAGTTCGGATTCGAGCAGTTCGCCCGGAAGCGCAGCACAATTCACTTTGATGAACGGGAGCTGGCGGCGCGTGGAGCGGAGATGAATCATGCGGGCGACGACTTCTTTACCAACGCCGCTCTCGCCGCTGATAAAAACGGGTACGTCGACGGGGGCGATCTGCAGAATCTGCTGGCGAATTTTGATCATCTGCGGGCTTGACGCGAGGAAAGACAAATCTTCGGTCAGCTGCTCGCAGTATTCGCGAAGGGCCTGATTCTCGGAACGGAGTTGCTGTTTTTGGCGGACTTTAAGAAACGCAGCGTCGAGCTCGGGCTTTTCAAAGGGTTTGGTAAGGTAATCGAGCGCGCCGAGGCGAATGGCTTCGACGACCGTGGTTACTTCGTTCGAGCAGGAAAGCATGATCACGTTAAGCGAGCGGTCGAGCTTCATTAATTGACGAAGAGTTTCGAGGCCGTCGATTTCCGGCATCAGAACGTCAAGAATAATGAAGTCCGGGCGGTCCCCCGCTCCGATTTTCTGAAGCGCGTCTTTGCCGCTCGGCACGGCTTCGACGGCGAATCCGTCGACTTCGAGCAGAGTCTGAAGATATTTTCGAATGCTCGGTTCGTCGTCAACTACCAGAATTTTCTCTTTGTCTGCCATCATTTGTCCTGAGGAGCATTGTCGCTCCGAAGCGTCTGTTGCGTCTACTCGGTATTTACAGGTAGCAGAAACGAGAAAGTGCTGCCGCGTCCCATTTCGCTATCGACCCAAACTTTTCCGCGATGTGCCTGAATCAATCTCTTAGTAATCGCGAGACCCAGTCCCATGCCGGACGACGACGGATCAACGCGAACAAATTCTTCGAAAATTTCCTGATGATATTCAGCCGCGATTCCCGCGCCCGTGTCGGAGACAGAAATCAGCATGCTGTTTGCTCGACTGCCCCGACCGCGGCGGCGCTCCGTGGAAGGAGGAGCTTCCGAACTCCTGCGCTCCCAGAAATGCGGCTCCGCGCGCAGGGTGACGGTACCGTCCGCCGGCGTGTGTTTCAGGGCGTTATCGAGCAGGTTCGCCATACACTGCTGGACCTTCTGGTAATCGAATTTGAAATGCGGCATTTCGGGAGGCATTTTGATTTCGAGATGAACGGCGGCGCGTTTGAACGCGTCCTGCCATCGACAGGTAAGGTCGGTGACGCAATCGCGCAGATCGTTATCACGCAACTGCAACACAAGTTTTCCGCTCTCGAGGGCCGAATAATTCAGGAACATCGAAACGAGCCGTACCAGCCGGTCGCAGCTTTCCTTCGAATCCTGCAAAATTTCGCGCTGGCGATCGCTCAATTTTCCGAGGGATCCCGAAAGCAGCAGATCGTAATATCCCTTCATCACTGCGAGCGGCGTTTTCAGCTCGTGTGCTGCTGAAGCGAGAAACACCGTTTTTTGGCGATTCGCTTCTTGGAGACGCAGATACGCGGCGAGGAGATTTCGATACGTGATCTCGCGCTCCTGCATTAATTCCTGAACGGTCTGCCGCATGGCTGCTTCATCGGCGGGCGCTTCAGGCGGTGCGGGCTCGATGTAAATGACGATCCAGTCGGGCTCCGGCAGCCAACGAATCCGCGCGCGGCTCTTGCCTTCCACCCGATCGAAGGGCAGATTCACTTCTTGCTCGCCGCCTTGCAATTGGCTCAGGATGCCCTTGCCATCGACATTCAGGAATTCGCTGAAGACGTTCAGATCCGACGCAGTGTCGAGCCCTCTGCTGGCGAACATGTCCTGCGCATGGAGGTTCGTAAACAGGATCCGACCGCCGCGGTTCGCCACGAGGAGAGGCCGGTCAAACGCGTCTAATAGGCTCGTAACGAGGCTGAAGACAGCCTGACCGCTAGCCGGCAAGTCGGTAGTTGTACCTTCAGGCAGAGCTAATCTCCTGGATGGCCGAGCCCCGGGGGCGAAGACACCACTCTCTCGCTTGAGCCACGGAGAAAGAGCAGGGCAGCGCTCGAGGAACTGTATGCTCGCAAAGGGAAAAAAAAGAGTCAATGGTAAATGCGTTCTACTTTGCACAATAAGGGAAGCGGACGGGCGTTACGGTACAAATATGACTTACAGTCATTCAGATATGGAATATTCGGAGCGTCGTAAGACACTGAGTAAGCTAGGCATGCGGGAAATCAAAATCGGAGTGGGGAGTTGCATTCGAATTGCGAACTGATGGAGTACTACAACTGGGGTACCGAATGGCCGTCAGAGAAACCGTCGCCCATCATCGAGTGGGCAGTGCAGAGATGTATGAAGAACGCAGGCGATTCCAAAGGATCCATCTGCAGGTGCCCCTCTTCATCCGGGGCAAGGATACCTACGGGGAGCAGTTCCTCGAGCTCGCGAAGACGCTCGATATCAGCGCAAATGGCGCGTTTCTAACAAGTCCCAGGCCTTTAGGTATCAATGAAACCGTTACGTTGACGATTCCGGCGCCGTCGATTACTTCCTCCGCGCTGGTCCCTGCCGGGATGCCCCCAATTCAGGCCAAGGTCAAGCGAAACCAGGAAGCAGGGGATGTGCATCTGGTGGGCGTCGAATTCCTCAAACCTATAGGCTAACGGTTTTCACACTATTGCCCGAAGAGTGCAGCGCCGTAGGCGAAAACAGGAACGCTTTTCTCACTCAGCTTCTAGTTTTGTTGTCGCGGCCGCTATCCGAGTCCTCGAACCGATGCAATCCACAGCATGAAAGCAGGTTACGGTCTTATCGCTTCGTAATTTCCTGTCTTTAATTGGACTGTCCCTTGCTATAGTATCCATGCCCCGCAGGGTTCCCTGTTACATCAGGGAAAAAAGAACTTAATCGGAACCCTTATTGATGCCTCAGCCCGGCGAAGCTTCCCAGCCGCAGCCGTCGCCCGAAGACTCATTTCTTGATCTCCTCACGGAGACCTTGGAAGGTCTGGATGAATCGGTGCGCGGGCAGTTCCTGCGGCAATTCTTCCGCACGATTGCGCAAATTGATTTGGCGGAAGCGCAGAGCAACGAGTACTGGCATCGAATTCTTCAACGGCGTCGCGAGCTGAGCGACAGCCTCGGCAGGACAGTCTCGCTCAAAACTGCGATGGTCGACGTGCTCGCGTCGACGAATTTTCTGCGCGTTCCAATCCTCATGGAGTATGACGAATTCAAGAAATTGCAAATCAACGCTGCGACGGACGCCCTTACGGGTCTCTACAATCGACGCCTGTTCGATGAATACTGCGAAAAGGAATTGAACCGCGCGCAACGCTACAATCAGCAACTTGCGATTGTGATTCTGGATGCGCACAAACTGAAACAAGTGAATGATCGCCACGGACACCTGCAGGGCGATCAGGTGTTGCAGCTCGCAGCGTCGACTCTCCGCAAGACTCTTCGCGCTTCGGATTTCGCTTTTCGAATCGGCGGCGATGAATTTGCCGTGCTGCTGCCGCAAACGGATCCCGAACAGGCAACAACACTGTGCCGCCGCATTCGGACGCAGTACGAGAGTGAAATTCGTATGTTGAAGCTTGATCTCGACGTTACTCTCGACTTCGGAGTTGCCGTGCACCCGCAGGACGGAGATCAGAAAGCTGCGCTGCTTAGTTTGGCCGACAAGCGATTGTACGAAATGAAATACGCCGGGACTGAACCGGGGCGAGCCGGCGTTCCGCCTCGAGCCGGCGTTCCGCCTCGTGCTGCATCGCCTGAATCGCCGTTCACGCGTGATACGCCGACGGGCGAAGCATCATCGCGCGAAACCCCCGGGCGCGACATTCCGGGGCGCGAGTCGCCCACGCGCGAATTCCCGAGTCGTGAGACACCGTCACGAGAGGTACCCTCACGTGGAGGCGGATTTCGCGAGAGAACGCATCGCGACGTGCCGCCTCCGAAATATCTTCCGGTCGAGCCAAAATTTTTTGTTCCCACGGGATCTGTTCCCCCGGGAGGTCCGGTCGTGCCATCTTCGGCTCCGTCGAGATCGCGCTCCGAACATCGCAAGTGGGAGCGCGTATCGCTGGCAGGAACAAAAGCGTACGCGGTGCTCTCGGATGCGAGCCAAAAGAATGCAACGGTCGTAGACTTGAGTTACGGCGGAGTCGCGTTGCTGCTCGACAAGCCGGATGACCTACCGAGCCAATTCAGCGCCATTTTGCACGTCCCAATTCTGCCGCCAGTCCGCGTAGTCCTGCACAAAGCGTACACGCAACGCGTCGAAGGGGGCCGCGCTCGAATTGGCTGCGCCTTCGTTTCATAGTTCGATTCAATCCGCATTTTGAAGCGATCAGTCCATTCATTTTGAGATTCTTAAGGAATGCTCTATAATTGAGGTTTCTCCGCTGGCCTAGCGACGTGACTGTGCACTCGTAGGGTGTGTCGTCACGCAGACCGGCCAGCTGACAGGAGCCTTTCATGAAAGAAGGAATTCACCCCGATTATCACGCCGTGACGGTGCAGTGCGCCTGCGGCAGCACGTTTCAAACGCGTTCGACGACAAAGGGCGAGCGGATTCGCGTGGAAATCTGCTCTCAGTGCCATCCGTTCTTCACGGGCAAACAGAAGCTGATTGATACGGCTGGCCGCGTGGAACGCTTCCAGAAGAAGTACGCCGATAAAGCAGCGGCTACTGCAAGCGCGAAGAAGAAATAACCGACTGAGACTCGTGTTGGTCCAAAGGCCCACGACGAGGGTAAGTACTCGTCGTGGCTACCCGGAAATAATTGATTCGTGCATGCGGTGGTACGAAAGTAGTCCGGCCTCCATCCTCGAGCTTCCCGGCTTCAGAATCTAGTACAATGCGGCGCAGGAAATATGGCCACGCGACTTTCTCCATCGCACGACGCATCGTATAGAACTCAGGTGGAAACTGCCGCTCCTCGCGTTACGCTGCGGAATTATTTTGCGCATCCGTTCGATTCTGCGATTGCCGCAGCACGCACTTGTTACGCCCCTCGACTGATAGGCCCCGAAGAGATCACAGATAAGCAGCGGGTGACGATCGGCGCTGCGACTTATTTCGGCGGCCACCACACCGTGTATCAACACGCTCATTTCGAATTTGGACTTGAGAACGTGAGCCGGCAATTCGTGTGGTCGTTTTTGCATGCGCATCCGTTTTACAACTCGGAGCAGCAGAGCCAGCGTTACGTCAGGCTCGATCGCGCGCAAGCATACGTGCCTCCGGTGGCGACGGCCGAGAATCCGAAGTTTGGAGTGGCGGAGCGCGAAATTTACGAACGAGCGGTCGCGCGCGCCTGGGATTACTAC
>Ga0210387_10001704_pt1 | contig 16669 bp, 20 predicted proteins | sample IncBWC7OmetaG_FD_160108 | JGI IMG/M metagenome (GOLD analysis project Ga0210387, IMG submission 160108) | Forest soil microbial communities from Barre Woods Harvard Forest LTER site, Petersham, Massachusetts, United States - Inc-BW-C-7-O ...
AAAGGTTCGCCTGGTCACTGTTCCCCCTCCGTTCGTCCCGGTGACATAGGTCGCGAAGGCTCCAATATCGAATTCGTTCCCTCTGAAGTACGAAACCGGCGCTAGAGGAGGCGGCGCGACAACTTGCTTCGAAGATACCATCGGTTCTCCAGCAAAGACTCCAACTGCTTGCGACGCAAGACCCAGTAGGGCTAAGGCAATTAATCTTTTCATAGGAGTAGTTTTGAACTGAATAGAGCTCTTGATTGCGTTTTTAGGACGATTTTATCGCCCTGGCGAGTAATGATGCTCATGACAGATATGTAATATCAAGCTTTACATTGCGTTGTTTGTCTGCCGAATCCGACAGCTCGCATTCTTCGCCGTGTTTTCTGTTGCGTGTTTTTAACACCGCCGCCGGCAGGCCGGTCGAAGCTCTCTGCGCCGTATAAAAATCGCTGTAGCACCCGTATCGGTGATAATCTACGTCGGCTTCGATTCGGCTTGCTGTTCGAGCACGACCGCCAGCAGACCATTGTTCCCAAACCCCCATAAAGGACGAGATCGGCATTGTGGATCGGACGTCCGGCAAGGCGTTGCTCGAAGCTTTCCACGGGGTCGTGACGCGCGGCACGCCGCAGCTCGTACTGATTTCCGGCTACTCTGGTGTCGGCAAGTCCTCGGTCGTAAACGAGTTGCATAAGGCCATCGCTCTACCGCGCGGCATTTTTATTTCCGGCAAGTTTGACCACTACCAGCGGGATATCCCTTACTCGACTCTCGCCCAGACCTTCAAGACCCTGGTTTGCCAAATTCTGAGCAAGAACGAGACGGAGGTCGAGCGCTGGCGCGACGCGATCCGGGATGCCGTAGGTCTGAACGGTCAGCTCGTCGTAAACCTCATCCCCGAGCTTGTCATCGGCAAGCAGGCGCCCGTGACAGAACTCCTCCCTCAAGGAGCGCAGAACCGGTTCCAAGCGGTGCTCCGGGCCTTCCTTGGCATCTTCGCCAGAAAGGGAGCACCCGCTCGTCCTCTTCCTCGATGACTTGCAGTGGCTGGACGCCGCCAGCCTCCAACTGCTTGAGCATCTCGTCACTCACCCTGATGTCCGGCACCTGCTTCTAATCGGCGCGTACCGGGACAATGAGTAAGCCCCTCCCATCCGCTCATGCTGAGGTTGGACTCGATCCGCAAGAGTGAGGCGATTGTGCGACACATCGTGCTCGCCTCATACAAGAGTATGCAGGGATGGACTAACACTTTCTCCACCTTCAGCGACTCACATTTCGACGAGACAGCCTTCGAGGCGCAACTGCCGGGCGAGCGGGCAATCGCCTGCTGGTATTTCGTCCATCTATATTGTGTTTCAGTCCAGATGCACAAATAAACACTACATCGTGTTTGACGACATGGTCATTTTATTGATATCGATTTGGCCAATCAAAAGGACGGAGCCTCGCTCGTAGCGCAAAGACACGACCTTGAAAGGCATTCAAAAGCAGCCGCCACTAAGATGGCTTGGATCGTGGGAGGGACGATTTGCGGGATCGCAGCTAAGAGCGTCCCCAACCTCCCATGAAACGCATAGCTACACCGGCTATTATGGACGTCGCGGCAATTACCGTGTGTGACGATTATTCTATACTTGGCATTTGTCAGTGAAAATGCTACCGAAGTTCCGAACCGAGATGCTGGCCACGAAAACCCAAGATCCCGTCGCCAACCTCATCAGTGTTTTGAGGTACTCCTATCACATGACGTGAGCCAATGAAGAGTGTTTGGACCGCGCTAAGTACGAACAACGACTGAAAGCAGAATTTCGCCTTGGAAAAATAGGGATCGTTTGACGAAAGGTGCGGTATTCCGTTAACGGAATGCTCTCCGTTTCGTGCAAGGACCTCGATATGGTTAGTGCGCGCAGGTGCCGCCATCTGTGGTGAGCATTTCTGGCCGATCTAAAAAGAGAAGGATAGACCTGTAAAATGCTCATCCTGCGTAACCGGGTCCCATGGCGGGGATTCATTGTAAGGCTTTTCGTCACCACATTATTACTTTCTTGCATTACATGGTTCGTTGCCCTCGGCAGGTCGGCCGAGACGATCGGCGCCTCAAGAAAAACCGTGCTGGTGCTCTATGGTGATCCGCTGTCCGCGCCGGCCCGATAGAATGACGGAACGAGGCTTGACGCCGGCCCTATCGAGCCCGCACGGGTGGAACTTGGAAGTTTTCTCGGAATATCTTGACCTCATGCGTTTCCCAAACAGATATTCGTCGCGTTCAGTCTTATCAACGCGATCGTGTTTCTAGCCAAACGGCGGCGGACGATGAACGTTTTCAATCAAGACCTCGAACGCGGAGGAACGCCGATGAGGCGCTTCGCCGGGACCATGTTGGTAGCCGCACTGTCGATATCCTGTATCGCCTCCGCGCTCGCCGATCCAGCGCCACCGGCCGGCGTGCCGACCGAGGATGGCATGAGGGCTTTTGCGCTTCAACGCTTTGCGCAGATGCAGGCGTGTAAGATCGACCGCACGCAATACGACGACGCCTACGGCGCCCAATTGACTGATGCCGCAGTGCAGGCGATGTCGCACCACCTCAACCAGTACGGGGCGTCGCCGTTGCGCGCCGAAATCATGCAAAAGCGCTCGGTAGACAACCAGACACTCTACCAGGTGAAGCTGGTATTCCCGCGCGGCGATGCCACCAGCCTTCTGTTCGGCTTCGACGCCGAGGGCAGGATCACCGGCGTCGCTATCATGAGCATGGCGGGGGACTGAATGCCAACGACCGACTGACAGCTGCGAGCCAGGTCACTTTGATCTTCTGATCCAGTCCTCAACTATCACCTAAGTAACTAACCAGACCAAACATTAACGAGAAAAAACGGAAAAGCCATGAAACATATATTCACCGGATTCAGTCTTGTCGGCGCTTTAGCGCTTCTAGCCTCGGCTGTGGGTTGCGCAAGCTACCAAGTGCGAACTACAGAATCGCTGCTATCCGAAGCCGGATTCCAGACGCGGACCCCGTCCACGCCGGCGCAATTGGCCATGTACAACCAGATGACTCCATACAAGCTCGAACGCAACACGTTCAATGGCAAGGCGCTTTACAGCTATGCCGATAAGCAAAAAGATGTTGCCTATATTGGCGGAGACAAAGCGTATCTACGCTACAAGCAACTTGCGGCTCAGCAGTACCAGATGGAGGCGAACTATAGCAAGATGCTCGCTAATGAAGACCAGGTATGGAGCGTGCACTACGAGTAAATAATTTGCACATCCCTATCCGGATTCGGCCTCATCGGAGCCTTCGCGGCTTCAGGCCTGACTGCGGGTTGCGCGAAAAGGACTAATTTTCTACCTACCAGCAGAGCTCGAGGATCCCAACTTGTTGGGTAACTCCTTTAGGCAATAAGGGAAATTAAAAACACCAACCAAACAACTAAGCAGCAAACATGAAAAGGTTATGAAACATATATTCACCGGACTCAAACTTATCGGCGCGATCACGCTTCTAGCCGTAGCCGCGGGTTGCGCTAATCCACAGCACACAGAGAATCTGCTCTCGGCTGCAGGCTTCAGAACCGTCATTGCTAACACCCCAGAGCGGCAGCAACATCTTAAGACGCTCCCGCCAGAGAAGATGACGCTGGTGCAACGAAATGGTAAAAACTACTACGTCTACGCGGACCCGACGCACTGGCAGATCTTTGTTGGTAACCCATCCCAATATCAAAAATATCAGCAGCTCCGCCTGGCTAATAATCTGGCCCAGGATCAACTTGAAGCCGCCCAAATGAACAGCATGACGGCTATGAACTGGGAAATGTGGGGACCTTGGTATTAACCGATCGATTCGGAACAACCGGGAAACCGGCGGACCCGGTTTCACCAAGACGCCAGCTAATATGCCTACTTTTTGAACCGGCACCCGTGACTGACCATCTACAGGCGATCATCGCAGTTCTCTCACTCGTGAACCCCTTCATGTGTGCGGCGATCTTCGTACAGATCGAGGCCGGAAAGTCGCCTGGGGCACAGGCAACTCGGTCGGAATACCCTCCGCGACAATAATTGTGCTGCGCTCAGCCGGAGCGCTACGGCCGCACTCCTCTCGTTTGATCATGTGGTATTGTGGTTTCCGTGCCCCCTTTTTTTGGGCTGTTCTGCGAAAGCAGTGCGAAAAATCGGACGCACCGATAGAAAAGGCGGCTTTGAGCCATTTCTCAACTTTCTCGCCGATCTGTGGGTTTTTTACCAGAATCCTTACTGGTGTCGTTGGAGGTTAGGCATTCTCTCGACGTGCCTTCGCACTCCGTTCCACGAGGAGAGAGAACGCCTTAGCGTGCTTAGATTTCCGTTTCGTGTGCGGACCCCCGTTTCGATCCGATGTGAGAGATGAGGATTGATTTAGCAAATCATTTTCATCGAACGGAATTCTGTTCGAAACGGCCTGGTATCGGCTGCGATCGAGCCGGAAGACGAATTCGCTCTTAATTTTTCATCGCGACTCGACAATTTCCGCGTGTCAATACCCTGATCCTCCGCCGCTGGAGAAAAGGGGTTCAACGTTAACCATATCCACACCGAGTGCGAGCATGGCGTGGAACTACTGGAGCTTCGCCACTTCGAAGTGCATGCCGTCGAGCCGAGTAAAGTGCCCTCCCCAGTAGAAGCCGTTCTCGTGTGCGACGCTCACCATCTCGCGCACGCAGCCCCGTTCGCCCATCAGCGCGGGGCTGTGACCGAGCCGGTTGAAGTCGCAGTTGATATCGAAAGCCGTTCCGAAGGCGTGATTGCTCAGCGTGGTGCGGCTCCCGCGGATAAAGCGCGGCACAAACGCCCCATCGAACGAGATCACTCGATCGATCAGGCTCTTGTCCTTCCACGCTTTCCACAGCCGCTCTAACTGCGCCGCCGTCAGCCGATGAAAGCGAACATTGCCCAGCGGGTTTGCATCCTTCTTGCCGATAATCTGCGGCAGGTTCACCCGGACGATGTTCTTGTCCTCCCAGTCCCCGAGGATTTCGATGTTCTCAGGGTTGTCCGCTTCCGGCGCCGAGCGGAAGTCGAATTTGCCGAATATCCGCTGCCTATCCTCTGTGTTCACCAACGGGGGAAACGGCGGTCGCGACGGAAAATCGGTCCCGGTGTTTCCGCCGGGATGCGGGTCTTCCAGCGCGGGAAAGCCGAGCGCCATGGCCCGGGCCATCGTTTTGTTTCCCACGATCCCGAGCGTCGGCTCAATCCCATTGGCCTTTTGAAAGGCGATCGTCGCGTCGCGCGTTCCATCGCCGAAGTCACCATCGGCACGACCGGGATTGAAACCTTGGCCGATAAGGAATTGTTGCCAGCGTTCGATGTCATGCGAATCGCCGGCGTCTTTCATGCCTGATTTGAGAAGTTGCATCGGTAGGTGTTGGTTTTGGTTTCGGAGTTGTTGGTTTGTTAGAAAACTTGGCTTTGCTAGGCGAGGCCCCAGCCGTCCAGTTCATATTCGTCGCCGTGCACCGTCCCGGCACCGTTGGCGAAGCTCATCTTCCGGTCCAGCACATCCTTGCGAAAACGCGGATTTGACCGATCGGCTACCAGTTCGGCGATAAATCGGCGTTTTTGCTTTTCGCTCTGTCTAGCCGTCGCTTGCTGCACTCGCGCGACTTCCGACTGCTTCATGCCGCCGTTCTGCACGGAAACGTCGAAACATAGCGCCACGCTTAGTTCCTCCTGCAGGCCGAGCGCCGCCGCATTGTCGTCGGCTATTTTTTTGTAAACCGTATCCACCCGGGCGAGCTGGATGTCCTGCACTCCGGGGTCCGCACCGAGCTGGTGAAAGGCTTCATCCCAATCATGCGCCACGTGGTTGCCATTGCCGATCGAGATGGAATCGGCAAACGCCATCTGGTCCGCGTGTGACCCGGCCAGCACCTGACGCAGCCGTGCGGCCAGCGGCCCGAAGGCATTCGAGAAGACCTGCGGCAACTGCTGATCGATCAGTTGCAGCATCCGCACGAGCTCACCATTCGAGAAGGTGAAGCCGACGATCCCCCACGTAATCCCTGCGCCATCGAAGTTCCCATTTGCCAGCCCAAAGCCGGTCCCCTCATAATCCGCCGTGATTTGCAGCGAGCGGAGAAACACCGGCGGGATCGCCGCATTTGTGAGCCGCTGAAAGGTCACATCATCCACCTCGCCCGTTTCCGGCAGGCCTTGTTCCTTCTGGAAAGAGGCAACCGCCGTCTGCGTGTCCTGCCCATAGACTCCATCCACTGTCGGCACCGGATGCCCGGCGCGCCCAAGGGCGTTTTGAATGTCGGTGACGATCTGTCCGCGGACGCCGCGGACGCCGGGTTTGCCACGTCTGAATAGGGGTTTGCTCATATGAATTAGTCTAAATGCTTATCTCGCTGAATCAGGTTTTCGCAATTTCTTTGTGCGGTTCTAAAGCTAAGAAAGGTTGTGTGCGTCAAGGGGTGCCTTGCCTATTGGTACGATATCGTACGTTAAGGAGCTAGTATTTATCAGCTAGTATTTATCATAGTGTCTTAGATTAGAGGAGATCAATTACCCGATCGGGTAGTATTTCCAGACTTCGCAACGGTTATAGATGCCAAGAAAATGCCTGTGCCGGCGGCGGTCGCGAAATTCTGAACATGTTCGGCGAAGAAAACTACCGGCATCGAGCACCAGCACGCGGAGATTGCCTGGGATTAACTGCTGATTAGAATTGCAGGTCATTCTGCTTTTTGGGATGCACCGCCCTTGTGGTGAGAAGGACGATAGGAGCGTTGGCCACGGTCGAATTTATACATAAGTTTTGTACTAATATGTAGTGAATACTACTACAAAAGTGCGTCTAACTCAGTTTAATACACTTGATGTTAGCCTACTGGGACTACGGCAGGGAAGACTTTCTATTGGTGGTTAAATTCCAACAAAGGTACCAAACGCGACCTGGCCATTTCGCTTATCCCCTTTAATAGATTTGATTTTAGGACTTTGGGCTACCCCCAAAATGGCGCCCCGTTTAGTCCACCAATTTGGGGGGTCGAATTCCGATGCTGTCTCGCAGCTTCTCGTCCGACCTTCAGGTTCACGACGGCGCCGATTCGGGCGAACGTGTAGGCAAGGACCCCGAGCAGAGCGCGATCGCGTAGGCCGGTATGCGTGGATGCCTCGATCGCGCCAAGAAGCTTCTGAACTTCACCTTCGACAAATGCCGGCGTTTTGCCTTCGGTCCGCGAAAATCTCTCGGTCTTGACTTCACGGGCCGGATTCACGGCGAGCACTCCTTTTTCGGTGAGCCAGCAGCATCCGGATGGCTGCCATGTGCTGTTTGACCGTGGGCGGCGCGGCCCGGCGTTGAAGGATTTCGATATATGCGGCGACCGTGATCGGTTCAATGTGGCGTGCATGGACCCCTTAGCGTGCGCTTTAGAACAGATTCTGCGATGACCCCTATTGGTCTTCAGAGACAACCTGGAATTTGTCGAACTCGTGCATGCCGGCACCCCCCTCAGCCCTTCCTTTGGAATCTTTGACAAACTTTGCGAATACTGGACGCCGTGGGCCCCGCTCGTGTTCCAGCCTAGGATATCAACTCGGAAACGGTGTTGAAAGGGTGCCTCATTTTCAGCAGAAAAGGTGACAATCTGCGTCCCGTCCGCATGAAAGTAACCTTAAAAATGACTAAGACGAACCGATCACCGAAAAATCCCTGCAGCAAACTTGTGGATGAGACGATTTTTGAAAGTGGATCTGGGGGAGCCGGCGGGACAAACACCTTAAGAGCTGTCCATAAAAGGGTATTAGAGAGATCCGTGTAATTTTATACGCTAAGGAACCGTGTTTTCGTAGCTCGGCGTTCGCGGTATCACATCGGTAGTGTTTTCCCGCGACCAGCTCAAGCGCGCCGCCAGCCTGACCGAGGAAGATTTCGTGCAGCTCGGCAAGTGCCCGGCGCCCCCATAACCGGCTCGGCTTTGGCTACCAGGTCGCCTTCGTGCGGCTCTTCGATCGCTTTCCACAGCAGCAGCCATTCGAGCTATTGGAGGAACTTGTTTGCTTCAGCGCGGCGCAGTTGGGGCTTGATGCAGGGCTGATCGAACTCTACCGCAAACGGCAGCCGACGATCTCCGAGCACCAACAGACCATCGCCGATTATCTGAGGCTTCGCCCCTTCGATGACACCGCGGTGACTCAGTTGGAGCAATTCCTCTTTGAGGAGGCCTGCCGTCTGGAACAGGCTGCCGCCCTTACGGGCCGGGCGCGGGAGTTTCTTAAAGAGCAGCGCGTGCTCGAGCCCGCCGAGTTCCGGATCGCCCGCATCGTCGGCGAGCAGCGGTCCCGGGCACGCGAGCACATCTTTAGGCGGGTCGCCGCTTCCGTCCCGAACGGCTTGGCGGGCACGCTGGAGGACCTGCTGGTGGTCAAGCCGGACGAAAACAGCTCCGGCTTGCAGGCGATCAAAGCCAATCCCAGCAAGCCATCCGTGGACGCGATGCTCACTTTACTCGACAAACTGAGGGTCATCGAAGCGACGGGCGTACTTTGGGTCGATCTGTCGTGGCTCAACGGCAATTACCAGTGGGCACTGTTCCACCAGGTTGCGAAAGACGTCGGTGACTCGCTTGCGCGAGCTTGCCGAGTCACGCCGTCACGCGGCGTTAGTTTGCTTTCTGTGGCAGAGCTACCGCGACGCTGTCGATCAGACGATCGATATGTTCGACAAGCTACTGACCCGCGCGCACACTCAGGCCCAAAACGAGCTGGACGAGCAACTTTGTAGTCGTCGAACTAAATACGCGCCTCGGGGGTCCTTCTTGGCGGCTTCACTGAATGAAATCCATCTGGAAAGGGTCGATTGCCTTTGGCCTCGTCAATATCCCTGTCCGGCTATACTCGGCCACTGAAAGCCAGAGCCTGGCTTTTCATATGCTCCATAAAAAGGATCTCTCGAGGATCCGGTTCCAGCGGGTCGCTGAGTCAACGGGAAAAGAAGTTCCCGCCGAGGAAATCGTAAAAGGCTAACCTAAATCGCTTGGCCGTTTGCAACCCCTGGGATCGGGTCAACTGCGACGCGGTAGGCGATTATCCAGAGCACGTGTGATCGCTTCTTTTACGACAGGATGGCGCATTGCCCATTGGTACTGGTAGGCCTTGTTTTCGTATTGCTCCGCATGGCGCACATCTCCCTGAAGATACTTAAGAGATCCTCCGGCAAGGGGATTCATCACCTGCGCTCGGGCGCCTGAGTCGGGGAAGCGTTTTCAATTTCCGCGCGTCTGGCTCTCGCCTTCGCCAATACGGCGGAGTCAAACGATGCAGCAATTTCGGCTTGGCGCACCGCAACTTCGTCATTCTCCGCGAGCTTCTTTTCGATGAAGTCCGAAGTAGCCACCTCGTGATTGGGTGCAATCGGGCGCTTAGCGCGGTCTGCGAAGAACCATTTGGCAAAAACTGCGTAAAGATTGTCGCCCTGCGCCTTGTCCAGCTCCTGAGACAGGCGCCGCAGGGTGGAAACGCGATTTGCAATCGGCGCAAGGTGATTATCGCGAAGTTCGAAACCACACACAGCGCCTGCCAGATCGACCATCCAGTGCGGAGTGCTTTTAAGCGCCTGAAGTCTCCTCCATGCCAAGTCGTAGGAGTCATTCATATTGCCAGACACTGGCTGCAAATCGGAGAGGCGCTGTGCGCTCTCGATATCCCACTGGGCAACTTCCCCCGGCTCCGTCCGGACAAACAATTCGCCCCTATCGGGCGAAAAACTGACGTCGACAACCTTCCCACCGACGTGAAACTCTCGGAAAACATCGGTGCTTCCTTTCCTGGTTAGATCCCACAGATAAATGATGTCACCGGAAACCAAGGCCAGAAGTTTATTGCCGGGACTCAAACCAGCCCACTTCGATTCAGTCGTTTGCTCGCGTATGAGGTGGGGCCCCGCCAAGACCTTGCCCGTGCGAGCTTCGTAGACAGTCACGGAGTTGGTGACCAACGGATCCTCTGCCGCATTCGACACCGCCACAAGGAGCGATCCGTCCGCGCTAAAGCTGATGAACCGGTATCTGAATCCCGCTTCGTGCGTGAACGACCACAGGGGCGTGCCCTCCTTTTGAGTAATTTCATTGCGATTCAGGTTTTCCCCGTCCACAAACCGAAGGCTCGGGGTTTCGATCTTTGGCGGAGAGGGAGGGTTGAGTCCGCTTCTGAAAAGCGGCGATGCCAGGGACGCGGAAGGACGGGGATCCCAAAGCCTGGCGGTGTGATTGCGTGAACCGGTTGCGAGAAAGTGCCGGGTAGGAGCCACGGCAACGTTGACCAAGTCGCCATCCGCCCTCAGAGCTTCCCCAAGGGGACCAGTGTTTGCCATATCCCAAAGTCTAAGCCCGTCCTTACGCGTACTCATAAACAAGGTGTTTGAATTCGGCTCAAAAACCGCGCAGAGAACAGGCGCATTCACCTTGAAGCTTTTTGTCTCGGAGGTTTGCAGACGATCGCGGGAGCATATGACCTGCGTGGTTTCCTGCCGGAAGGAAATGACGTCGCGCCCCGCGGAGTCCAGGAAAGCGGCTTGGAACCCTTCAAACACTTTCTTTGTCCACAGTGGGTCAGAAACGCCGGTTTGAAATACGCTAATCTCGGTCGTCGCATCGGAACCTCCTTCCAGTTCGTTGGCGATGAGAACGCGATGGTTCTCGGCACTCAAATCCAGCGCTTTGAGAGCACCGTCCCGGGTAAGCGGCGGCCTAATTAGTTCCCCGGACTCCGCTGACCATATTCGGAGGATGTTTTTTTCCCCTCCAGCGTCCGCCGATGATTGCGCTTCCGTGTCCATATGGCTGGTCGATACCACCCTATCTTCTCCAAGGAATTGGGCTAATCCATCGTGCTGACTATCTTGCAGTTCTACGGGCGACCGGGTGCCGAGCGTGTCTCGAACCTGGAGCCCGTTCGTTTTTCCACTGGCTAAGAGACGTTGCCCTGAGGGGCTGAAGCCGAGAACCGAGGCGAACCCGGAAGCATCCTGCGGCGTGAGGGTTTTTAAATCGGGTGATATTTTGTAAATACTCAGGCCTATCAATGGCGTCGAACCCAGGGTGCCAGCTGGTTCTCTGACGGGTCCATTGCCCCGGGCGATCCGGAGACCGCCAAGCTCGGAGATATCCGAGGCGCCAAAAGCCTCTCCGTCGCTTACCGCAAGATGAGCATCATCACCGACGAAACGGGCGCTCTGGCCGAGTGCCACGTCACCGATATTGGCGCCATCAGTCGTCCGCCATACAGATACAATTGACTCTGCCGTAAAGTAATTGGTGTTCCACGTAACCAATGCCTGCCCGGACGGAGAGAAATTGCCTCGGGTAAATCGGACTCCCGAGTGCAGTTGCGCCGTCAGAGGGCGTCCGGTCGGGACCTCCCAGACCTGAGCGTAGCCGTAAACGCCCATGCCGCCGGATTCGGTCAATAGCTTCGATTCGTCGGAATTGAATGAGGCTGCAACGACCGGTTGATCGTGCGGCAGCGGTTCAGTGACCGGCAATATCCAGTTCCGCTGGACCAACAGCGTCAGCAGCCGGATTGCTGCCGGCCTGTTCGATGGGTCAACTTCCAGCGCACGCGCCAGGTAAGCCAGAGCCTCTGGTGCTCGATCATCATCGATCAAGCCGCAGGCTTCCTGGAAGTAGGAACGACTCAGAGTTTTTAGGGCCTTTGTCCATTGCTGCCAGGCCAGGAGCGCCAGCACGATGGCGACCACAAGCCCAAAGCTCACCGCCCCCAGCGTAATCCGCTGCCGACGCGCAGCAGCCTTGCGGCTCGAGATGATGTATTCGGTCTGGAGAGCTGTGGGTTGGCGCTCTTTTTGAGCGCCCGCTTCGGTCAGCCATTGCTCGGCGGCACGCAAATCGTCACCGCGCAAAACAAAGCTGTCGCTCTTACCTTTGTTTTCCCACTCAATTGCACGGGTGAGCAAACGCGTGTGCGCCCGTACCCACTTGAGATCGGTATCCATCGCGCGGATCAAAGTATCAGTAGCTTCCGCAAAATCGTCACTGTCCCTGCAGAAAATCCAGTTCAGTTCTCTAAGCGATTTCGGTACCCTATCGGCCGCAATATCTCGATGGACGATCGGCACGAGGCGTTTGTTATTCGCCGCTGCGTGCGCGGCTTCCTTGCCGCAGACCTCAGATGCGATCGAATCGGGTGTGAGCACGAAGATGAACGTATGGGTGGACTCGATTGCCCCGTAGATCGTTTTCTCCCATGTGTCTCCGGGTGGAATCCCTTCCCAATCGACCCAGGCTTCCCGATCACGGCGCCTCAATTCCTCATCTAGCCGGCGCACGAACTCCTTATCCTTGCGCGAATACGAGATGAAGACTTCTTGTGGCCGCGGCGCCTGCTGGTCGCCGGTCGCTGCTGGCATAAGAGTTACTTCAAGTTGGCGCCATATACAATTGTGTCCCGCCCAAAGAGGCCTATTTCAGACCGCCTGTCCTTAGGCCAAGACTAATAGGGTTCGCCGGGTCATGCAATGCCCAGAATCCGCAACCGTACCGGCACTCGGGAAGTTCTTAGTGGACGACGCCAAGAGCAACAACGTAAACAAGACAACGAGCCGAGCGCCAACAGGCAGCAGCCGCTCAAGAGCTTGGAAAGGCAATAATGCGTCCGCTTGCTTGAAGCAATACCTCCAGATCGTTAAGGAACTGTCCTAACTAACATTCGGTAATATCAGAGCAAGACGGGAGTTCGGTAAAGATGCCAGCCGCAAACGCCCATACTCCGACGCCCCATCCGTCTCGCATAAGATTTTATCCGATGCTTCCCCTCTCGTCTTCACTAGCGGTGGTCCGCAACACGTTCGCACTGGCTTTCTCGGTAGGTCGAAGGTGTTCCAGTTCAGTTAAAGCCACATCTGAGTAGAGCAATACTGTACATATAAGTATAGTATATAGCTACAAAATGCCAGCCATGCACTAATGAGCTAAGCGGGCGGCTTGGAAGGGCCGAAGTCGCCCTAATTCTCTCATCCGGACCGCCGCAACCCCACATCGCCCCCGTCTCTCCCAGCTAGGGTAAAGAACGGCTGAACTACTCCAAACGGAAGAATTGTACGCTAAGCGACCGCCATCCCCATGGAAGTTTTATTTTAGGGTCATTGGATGATGTTATGGCTTTTGAGCTCTCGTGGTGCCACTTTCCCCAGCCCAAATTGCTCCTGTATGGCGCGGGGACAGAATTTTGGAATACCTGGCTACACTGCGACAAGAATTGGGAATTCTGTTTGGAAGGCACGAGTGACCCGATCGGGTTATTGTTATGTGGGCCGTGGCGGAGGTCTTCCTACAAACACACGCGTTTGCCCCGGCCTACGCGCCCGTCAGCGCGATCCGCGAGGATGGGGCCGGAACCCTGTGGGTGGGAACCTTTGGCGACGGCTTGCAAGCGGTGGCCGACGGCAAGGTCATTAAGGCGTTGACCGGGACGACGGCCTCAAGAGCAACTTTGTCACGGACCTGGCGCCGTCGCCCGCCGAGGACGCGCTGTGGGTCGCGACCGACCGCGGCGTTAACGTGCTGAAAGGCAGCAAGCTCGAAGCGCCCGTGCCCGCGGAGGCTCCGGACCCGGAGGAAAAATTTGTGTCGCTGTACCTGGACTCGGAAGGGGTGCTGTGGGCGGGCACGATGGGCGGCGGGATCAATCGGCTCAAAGGGGCGCTGGGGTCCGGCCTTTTGCACCAAGGCCCAGGGCCTGTTCAGTGACGAGATTTTCAGCATCCTGGAGGACCGACGGGGGCACCTGGCCCAGCTGTGGTGCAGCGGTAACCGGGGCGTCGTCTCGATCCAAGGCAGAATTGGACGACTACTTTGGCCGCCGCTCGACCGTGTCCTGCCAGGTGTTCGGCCGCGAAGACGGCCTGCGCTCGGTCCAATGCGTCGGGGCCAACCAGCCCTCCGGGTGCGTGACGCCCGAAGGCCGACTCTGTTTTCCGACCACGGACGGCGTGGCCATGATCGCCCCGGAAAAGGTGCGCTACAATACCCAAGCGCCGTCGACCCAAATCGAGCGCATGTTGGTCGACGTGACCCAAAGCGTGCCCTTGGGGCCCGGCCGGAAACCGGTGCTGGGCGCGGGCACCCATAGCCTCGAGTTCGACTACGCCGGCTTGAGCTTCTCGGCCCCGCACCGGGTCCTGTTCAAGTACCAACTCGAGGGTTTCGACAGGGGCTGGGTGGAGGCGGGCGGCCGGGCCGAAGCGTACTACACCAACTTGGCGCCCGGCACTTACCGGTTTCGGGTGATCGCTTGCAACAATGACGGGGTCTGGACACCGAAGGAGGAAGCGACGTCAGTTAGCTTTGCCATCCTGCCGCATTTCTACCAGACGTTCTGGTTTTACCTGCTGTGCGCGTCTGTGCTGGGGGTGGCCCTCTGGCTGTTAGCGCGGTGGCGCTTGCAGCAAGTGTTGGCCGAACGTAACCGGCTGGCCCGCGAGCTTCACGACACCTTAGCGCAAAGTTTCTTGGCGCTGCTGTGGCAAATCGAAAGCGCCGAGATGCTCCTGGCCAAAGGCCTCGAGGAACGTGCGCAGGCCAGCCTGCAACGCTCCAAGGGCCACACAGGGGCGCGGGTCGGTTTGAAAGAGACCCGCCGGGCCGTCCAGGCGCTCCGCGCGGGGGTGCTGGAGGACGCGGGGTCGTTTCCGGCGGCGCTCACGACCCTGGTCCAGAAAGCCGTCGATGGCAATGGCCTGGCGGTCGAAGTCCGCCGGAGCGGCGCGCCTTACCCGTTGGGAGAGGCCTGGGAGCAAACGCTGCTCCGGGTGGCGCAAGAGGCCTTGCACAACGCCCTCAAACACGCCCAAGCGCGCTCTTTCGAGGTGGGGCTGGACTACGAGGACGACAAACGGTTTCGGCTTTACCAGAATCGCTTTTGCCCTCAGCGTCTCGGAAAGGTAAGCTAGCCTTTATGGCAGCAACCTCCTACCGTTACCTGGTCAACCTCCCGGGCGTCTGTCAGGGAAAAACGATCGTTGAAGGAACCCGCATCGGGGTCCATGACGTTGTCGGCCTAATCGTCAACGGCGCCAGCGTCGATGATGTCTGCCGCAGCTTTCCAGACCTGAGTCGCGCCCAAGTCTACGAGTGTCTGGCTTATTACGAGGATCATCGCACTCAGATTGATGCCTTGGTGGCCGAACAGATGAGCGAAGAGTTCCGGTGAAGTTCCTGCTCGATCACGATGTCCCTGCGGAGATCGCTCATTTGTTGCGGTACTGGGAACATAATGTCACGGTCTTACGCACAGTGTTGCCAGTCACCGCATCCGATGAAGAAGTCTTTGGCCACGCTTGTTCGCAAGGACTGATCCTAATCAGCTGCAACCGCAATCACTTTCTGAGGCTTGCTCGTCGGACCCGAGACCATCCCGGCTTGATCATCCTGATTCGACGCAGAACGCGCCACTCGGAGTGCGCCCATCTATCGGTGTTGCTCCAGCGCGCCGGCGAGAAGGGGCTCCCCAACAATGTGAACTTTGCTTGATTTTTGGGTTGGAAAAATGAGCGCCTCGAGACCTTGACCTTTGTTGGAATTTAGCCAAGGCACAAGCAGATACTTTGATCTGGAGACTGAAGGAATTCCACGAGTACTTCCACGGCGATCGGTGCTGATCGTGCTGGCGATTGCCGTCGCCGCGCCCCTGCTGGCGGAAATCCCCGTCGGTGTTCGCCTGCCAGTGGTGGTACTGGAGATGGTGCTCGGGATCATTATCGGTCCGCAAGTGCTGGGTTTGGCGACCGCGGAGGGGCTACTGGGATGGCTTGGGGGGGGAGCTCGGGTTGGCGGCTTTGTTCTTTACGGCGGGGATGGAACTCGATCTTGAACGGGTTCGAGGCCGCCCCCTGACCTTGGCGATTCGCGGCTGGTTCTGTCCCTCGTCCTGGGACTCCTGGTGGCCGCTTTCCTTTACATCCTGCCCATCGTGCACTCGCCGATGATGGTCGCCCTGGCTCTATCCACGACCGCGCTTGGGACGCTGCTGCCCATCCTGCGCGATGCCGGCCAGCTTGAGACTGGGTTTGGCCGACTGGTGCTCGCGGCCGGCGCGGTGGGCGAATTCGGTTTTGGTCGCTATCAGCGCGATCGGAGTTCAAACGGGGCGCATGCGCTCGGAGATCGCGGCGGCTCTGTAGGAGCGGGAATGTTGTCCGTACTGCTCTTCCCGACTTTCGCCGGTGTTCTACTGTCCAGGCTTGTTCGAACTGCGCCCAGCGCACTAAGCTAACATAAACACTCTAACTCAGCCGCTCTCCCATGGAAGAAACCTCTGAAGAAAAGACCGCTGAAAAGACCTCTACGTGGCTCGCATTGCGAAATCCCGTCTTCAGACGACTCTGGGTGGCAATGGTAATCTCCGGAAGTTGCATCGGGGCCCACAACACAGCCGTCTATTGGACGCTGAGCAAGCTGGGGGCCTCGACCGTGCTTATCTCACTGATGGCCACGGTCTCGGCACTTCCTTACACCCTGTTCACCTTACCCGCGGGCGCCGTCGCCGACATGGTAGACCGCAAAAAGATTTTATTATGGGTTCAACTCTGGCATGCGACCATCGCGTTCGCACTGGCGATTCTGTGGATGGCGCATCTGCTTAATCCTTACCTCATTCTGGTCAGCGC
>Ga0210387_10001705_pt1 | contig 16664 bp, 32 predicted proteins | sample IncBWC7OmetaG_FD_160108 | JGI IMG/M metagenome (GOLD analysis project Ga0210387, IMG submission 160108) | Forest soil microbial communities from Barre Woods Harvard Forest LTER site, Petersham, Massachusetts, United States - Inc-BW-C-7-O ...
GTGCTGGAGATCTTGAACTTGCCGCTGGAGAGCATCACCACCTGATTATCGGGACAGCTGGATAAAGCGGAATTAATAGCACTGGAAGCGTCGGAACTGCCGTTGCCGTAATCGCTGGCTTTCAGAGTTTTGTAAACAGTGGATCGGGCGGGGATACCCCCGTTAACGCCGGATTGAGTCCAGTCGATTTGAGTGGTGGCAGGCGGGGCTGCCGTCTTAGCCATCGGCGCGATAGCTAAAAGCAGGGCAACGAGCAGTGAAGTTTTCAATTAGCAGTAGATCGGAGGGGCCGCTTCTTCCCCTTTAGGAAAACATCTCATGGCCAAATAAGCACTGCTTATTTTGGTGAAATTTCTGTCTCAAACGTCCTGACTGAAATCGATATAGGCCGTCCGTTCCCGAGGACCGATGTTGGCGTCTGGACCCCTGAACCTCGGCGCTTTGGTGTTGCCCAGCATCGAAGCTTTTTCGGGTCCGTTGATCGCCGCTCCGTGAACCATCATCACGAGACCGTCCGCAATGTCCGGTGACCAGCCCAACCTTTTCTTAAACTCTTTCTTCGGTTCCAGCCTGATTCTGGGCTTTCCGCTCGGGCCTTTCGGCGCTGGCTGATAGCGGCGACCGGAGAGTTCTTTAAAGAGCTGCTGAACTTGGATCTGGGGATGAAAGGCCATGAACCCGAACTCGAGGAATTTGCGGACCCGGGCATACATCTCGGTATCGATTCCGTCATAGACTTCCACGGCATAGTCATGATCGTCTGCCAGGATCTTCCGGTTCCCAGCTTCACCGCCCCACATGATGCCCCTAATGCTTCCACTCCATTGTTCGCAGAGGGCATCATGGGTGCCGGTGCCATTTCCCGTCCTGTCACATGTGGTCCAGTCTGGGTGAATGTTCAGCGCCTTTAGTTTCAGCTCAATGGAGCTGGCCAGGGCAAGCGTTTTCTCTTTACCCATCTCGAAATACTGGTCGCATTGGATGGTGTACCTGGGCTTCTGCCAGAGCGTCGGTTTGCCGTTAAGCGGCTGAAACCCTATCGCTTTACCGTACCGTCCCACAAAGATAATGATTCTATCGCCGCCCTCATACGCGAGGTCGATCCCGCCGCACCCGATGGTCCGCCCGGTGAAGAGATATTGCCCGATCACCTCTTCTAAGAGGCTGTAGGGAATCAGGGTATTCTGCAAAGCGGTCAAGGGATACATCCCCCGCCCGAAGGTCAGGTATTTGGGGCTCTGGCCGCCCAGCTCGAGGGCGAACTTCTGATAGCCTTCGTAGGTCAAAAATCCCGGGAAACGGAGTTTGCGCTCAATCACGTTTTCCGAATCGGCCCCGTCCAGGCGCAAGACATGCCAACGTTCGGAGCTCACCCACTCCTTGTCTCGATCCAGATGGACGGTCGTCCAGCCGTTCACCGGCTCAGCCAATTGCGCCAGTTTAGAGGTCACATCTCGCGGATTGGTGGCGCACATGACCTTGACCGCCTCCGCGCCCCACGCGGATGCGAGTAAATTAGCCACCCCATCCCAGACCCCGGTCGGAATTTCCTCGCTCTCATCCAAGCAGGCGCGAACTCGTGACATCGCACCGAAGACCGGGTGCGCCTGGGTGCGCGGCATGGGGTGGAAGCCCTGGAGCACTCCACGTCCGTCCTCGCCCTGCGGAATCGCCACGAGCGTAATCGCGCTATGTCGGTCCTTGGGATCAAGCCCCACAAAGCCGTCCATGCTGATGCCTGGAAGCGGGATAATCGCCGCCTTGTACAGCCTCTGCAGCGTGGAAAAGGATTGGGATTTCGCATGGCCGCCGGTGGTGCTGATGACTTTGACTTCGGTGTGTTCGGGGTCACGGAGCCAGTCCAGAAGAACGTAGCAAATCAGGGTGTAGGTTTTACCCAAAGCGGCCCCACCCAGGACGATCAGGTTCTGGGTCGATCTGACCGTGTGAAGGAGTTGCTGGACAGCTTTGGGGTTGGGGTTCCACAAGGCTTCGCCCCACAAAACGAGTCCTGCAGAGGCGTAACGCTCGGTATCTAGGAGCCGTTTGATCAGCATCCAGATCCAGGCTTTGGCTTGGTCAGGATGGGTGACGGTGGTGTCGCAGGCCGATACCGCACGCACCAGCTCTTCGTCCGTACATTCCCCGCAATCTTTGCGAAATTTGGCTAAGTCCACGCTCTCTCAATTACAACAGAGCGTCATTCAAATCGACATCGAAACCTTGGTCACTGCCTTTGGGCTTGGTGATTTTCCATTCTCCTACACTGTCTGAAATCATCCCTTCACGGAAGGCTTCCGAGACCGCTTTGCGCAAGACGATCACCACGGCTTCGATGACGTGATACCGGCGGGACTGGTGGGTCGTCACATTGATCTGCTGAGTCACCTCGATCTCGGTCATGTCCAGTTCGCTGACCAGTTTGACCCGGATCCGTTCCTTGTTTTTCTCTTTGGGGTCAGGGTCATCCTCCCGCCAGATCGAGAGCATCAGGTCTTTACACAGCTCATTCATGTTTCTCTTCGGGTGAATCAGCGCCATACCAGCTGAACATCAGGAGCGCGGTGACAAAGCCCAAGGCGAAACTGAAGATCAGTAGCGCGACAGCGATAAGCCAGAAGTAGTTCATAAGGTTTCCAGTAAAGAGATTAATGTTTCTGCCTGTTCCCTGCTCTCAAATGAGAGAACGCCACCTAGCCATGTGATATACGTTCCTCTTTCCTTGTGCCGGATCTTGTAGGTAGGCATCCAACCTATGGCTGGATTGCTTCGACTCTCCTCGATAACCCAATCGTTCATAACATGTGCCATTTCCACCAGCGGACCGTCATCCCTACCCAGACCAAGAGGCCCAGGGCCACGATGAAAACCCGCTGTTCCATGTTCAATTCTTTCATTTGGTGGCCTCCCGTGCGCGTTGGATGAGATCAGATGAACCGTGATAAGTGTAAGGATCAGATTCAGTCAGCGCATCGCAGAGTTCGGTGATCAGCCCAAGGTGTTTATCAATCGAATAGTTCTGTGATTCAATGACAGCTTTCAGCCGCTCGATCTCGGCGTCTTTCTTTTTCAATTCCAGTCTCCATTGTCCAGTTGGCCAAATAGGTTGCTCACTCATCGTGTCGCCTCCCGTGCTCGTTGGATGAGGTTTTTGGCTAAACGTCTAGCATCGCGTTCCAATCGTATTCCGTGAGCAACGCACAGCCCGTCAATGATGATATACCACCGTCCTCCGACTGGCTTTTTAATCACGACATCCTTTCCGTTAGATCGAAATTCGTAAGTAATCATCCGTGCGCGTTGGATCAATTCCATTTTCGTTGACCAACAAGATTGTTGCTCCAGCGCATCGCAGAGCTCGGTGATCAGCTTCTTCAGCCGTGCGATCTCGGCGTCTTTCTCTTCGAGTTCCTTGATGGGCCACATTTTGGTGTGTTCTCTCATTTAGTCGCCTCCCGTGCGCGGTGGAGCAGGTCATCTCTGTTTTCGCAAGAGTAGGGATAAATCACGACCCCATTCTGAAGCACATCGCAGAGTTCGGTGATCAGCTTCTTTAGCCTATCGATCTCGGCTTGATGATCCTCGAAAGCATTGCGATGATCCTCGAAAGCATTGCGGAGATTATGCAGTTCTATTTCCGGCGATTCCATTGATTCAAAGCTCATCGCGTGGCCTCCCGTGCGCGTTGGACCAATTCTAAATTCTGACGATAGGTGCCCTCCCACATCGCAGTGGCAAACCCCTTGTTGAGGTTCTCCAGCGCATCGCAGAGTTCGGTGATGATTCGGTTTTTGTTCCCTATGGCCACCGCATCCAGGCTGATCACTTTCTTCAGCCGCTCGATCTCGGCGCTTTGCCCTTCACAATGAATTTTCTGAGCCGCAATGATGGCATCTTTTCTCCCACATTCTTGGCACTGGTGCTGGCCTTTGCAGACCGAATAAAACCCTCCACAGATCGAACAGATCCCGTGTTCGTACACATCTGCCACCATGCCGCTCATCGTGTCGCCTCCCGGGCGCGTTGGAGGAGTTCATTGAACCGTGGTTCGCTTAACGCATCGCAGAGTTCGGCGATAAGCTTGTTCTTGTCCGCATTTCTCCAGGCCAGATGCGCGTTCTCTTCCTTCAGCCGCAGAATCTCCGCGTTGAGTCGATCCTCTTCATCGAACAGTTCTTCAAGTCGATCCCTAAATGTCATTTGGTCGCCTCCCGTGCGCGTTGGAGTAACTCTCTAAGCTGGATATTAGGTAGCGGGTATCCTTCGTAGCTATGATCCCTGACCCAATCCGCAAGTTCGGTGATAAGCTTGTTTTTGCTTCGGACAATCGTACAAAGATCTCTCACAGAATTCTCCTTTAGATCCAACTCAGCCTTGAGCCGCTGAATCTCGGCGTCTTTCTCAGCTACTATCACGCGAACCTCATCCTGAGTGTACTTCTCAAAAAAGCTCATCGTGTGGCCTCCCGTGCGCGTTGGAGGAGCACATCGACGCCTTGCCAAAATTCTACGCACTTATCTCCGGTGCGCGTTAATCTCGATTCCCTCAGCGCATCGCAGAGTTCGGTGATCAGCTTTTTCTTCTCCCAAAGCGACAGCGCATAGCAGAATTCGGTGATTGGCTGGTTGTTCTCTAAGACCCGGCCCAGCAGATACTCATTGCGCTCTTCCAGATTCTTAATCGCCTTCTCTTGCCGTGCGATATCGGCCTCTTTCGGGTTGCGGAGGTAATCATTGCACCCGCATCCGCACCCTAGGTGATGAAACTCATACTTACTCATTTAGTCGCCTCCCGTGCGCGTTGGATGATCGGCTCGCTCATAAGTCAGAACAGGAATCGACGAACTCTTGCCACGCTTCGTCTTCGGTTAGGACTCCTTCAACCGCAGCCCTAAATCCTTCACGAAACGCATTCTCGACTGCTTTCTTACTCATCGTGTCGCCTCCCGTGCGCGTTGGATGAGGTCGTTATTCTTCCACCGCTGCTCGTAATCACTGGTCCAATCTGCGTGCTCCAGCGCATCCGCGCACTCGGTGAGGAGATGGTCTTTCTGTCTCAGCTGCAAAACTAGTTTGCCGTTACGCTCACCGGCCTCATGAAGAGCCTCCTTCAACCGCTCGATCTCGGCATCCAGATCGGCCAGTAATTGTGATTCAGCGTCCATCAGAATGGCCTCGCGACTTCTTCATTGCATCTGCATTTGCCATCGGGGTTCTTCGAGGTGACTGGGTTTCTTTTCCCGCAGTCCTCGCATTTAATCATCAGCCGGTAAGCGTTGCACCACTTTGCTCCGCAATGACTGCATTGGCCCCAGTAATGCCATTCCTCGCCGGAATAGATCGGATCGACGTGCCGTGCGATTCCGCACCCGGGACATTCAAAGCGGCGGCTGGTGGCTTTGATGCACTTTTCCAGGCGCTCCTTGGCTTTCTTGTCCTCCCTGAACGGAGAAGCGTGGCGAAGCATGCTTTCCAAGTTCGGCCTGACGGGTTCCACTTCCCAGTTCTCCAGATTATCCATGATGATGCCTCATGATGGTTGCGATGATAATCCCGATCAGGCCGCCGCCCAGGAGCCACATGAAACTCACTGCGCAGCCGTACATGCAACTGAAGGGCATCAGGCTCCCCATGACCGCGCCGGTCATCCCGGAGATCGCTGCGCCTGCGCTGCCTTCGTCGCTCATAGTCTCGCGTTGAGAAATTTAATGAAGGAGCTGATCAAAGGTTTGCGGTTGTTCAGGTCGCACCATTTCTTGAAGTCCCAGGCTGCCTTTTGGACATCGATCTTTTTCCAAGCTGGGCTGGCGGCAAAAGTATCAAGGAGGTCATTAGTCATTTCCTCTTTGTCTTTCTGGCTGGGTTTCAGTTTCTGGCTAGGGAAATAGCCGTTGGTGCGCCAGACTCGGATTGCAGCCTTCCAGTTTTTGATTGGTCCCACCTTGGTGCGAAAACCGTTCGTCAGCCAAACGTTAAACAAATGTTCAGCGTCAGTGTCAGGTAGCCCAAAAAGCGCCGTCTCACTTTTAATCATCTCGAAGGTCGGCATTCCTCTTGGTCTCTGTAGAGCTATAACATCATCCTTGGTTTCATCTGGGAAGATGTCCGAGGAAATCAGTGGTTGCTGGCCCATGTGCTTTTGTTCTTTCTTTGTCATAAGGAGGATCTTTCTTTCCTCGCTTCGCTCGGATCTACCTTCGGATATCCTACTCGGAAGCCTCGTAGACGGATATCCTCAGAGGGAGAACTTAGTAAACCTCCCCCTCCCCTCCATCGCAATGCAGAAGGGTTCAGGAAGGTTTATTAAGTTCAGCCTCTGGGTGGACATCCCCGTCAGTCGAACCCTCGTTTGGAAAACCAGGGATCTTTTAATCCTTCAAAACCGTCGCGAGTGAGAGCAGTAAACAAAAAAAGACTGGGAGGGTCAAGAAAGATTAAAAGCCTCGCAACAGGTTTTGATCTGGAGTGACCGCACCCAGCCTGATTCATTTATCAGCTTTCGCCGCCGAAATGTCAATCACACAGGTGCCATGTACCCGCGTTCGGCGCATTCAAAACGCCACTGGATGTATTCATGGTCGCTGAGCAGGTTGAGGATTGCTGACGCAGCTGGTGGTGGTGAAGTAACGGTGCCAGTCTTCCTGCTCCTGTTCGCGGATCCGCGCCATGATTTCCTGGTAGGCGCGGAGGTCCTGGAGCTGACGGGCACGGGCGCGGCCTGCCGCATCGGCATCGCGGCCACCCCTTTCGTTCATTTCCTGCCAGTGCTTAAAGGCCAGCTGTTTTCTGTAGGCAGCTTGCTGCCGCAGGCGCTCCTGGTGTTCCCGCAGGATCTCCGCCTGACGCTGTTCTGCCTGCCGCAGGATCTCGGCATGACGTTGTTCTGCCTGCCGCTTGCTCCGTTCTCTCCACTCCTCTAAATCGCGTTGCTGTTGCTCTTCGGTTTCCCGCAGCTTTCGGGCATGGGCTTCCCGCTCTCCAGGAGGCTTGGCACGCCATCGGGCGGCCATTTCGGCATCACTGGCCAGGGCATCAGCCAATGCGGTCTCCTGCTGGCTCGTGGGGATCCAGGCGAGGCGCGCAAGGAACTCCTGGGTCGCCCTGAAGGCTCGCTCGACGAAGCCCTCGATGGAGAGAGGGGTATAGCCGAATGGGGTAAACTCCTCCATCATCAGAGCCAAGGCTTGGTCTTTGTAGACCACTTTGCCAGCGTGAATCACGGATCGGCCATCAGCGACAGGCACCATAAATTTTATCCCAGGAACGCCATCATCAGATCACACGTAAATAACAGCCAGATGACCAGAAAAACGATCACGATGATCTTGGTGGCTCGCGAGGGGTAGAGGACCCGCAGGCCAGTCCAGGACAAAGCAAGGACCACGATTCCCAGGGCTCCTGGGATCAGGAGATATCGCATAACGTTATCCCTCGATTAACGCGATAGCTTCCTGAGAGCTGTAGACGATGTAGTACTGGATCCCCTGGTCTTCGAGGATCGCTTTAAATTTCCGCTGATCTTCGGAAAGCTTGTTCGGTGCCCTCTTAAACTCGATCCACCAAGTGACCCCTTGGCGGCCAACAACGAAATCCGGCGTACCCAGCGATGCCCGTGACCGGGCCCGGGTCGAATGCCAGACACAAGCGTAATTGTGCAAAAGGCACCAGTTGGCGAATTGCCGCTGCTCTTCGCGCTCCAGCTTGTCAGTGACAAACGGAGGATGCGGATCCAGCTCCCAAGAGGGCCGCGCCTGCGGCACCTCCACTCCCAGCTTGGCCTGATCTTCAGGGGTCATGCAGCGGATCACTTCAGGGGTAAGTTGTTTCCTTGTCCAGCCCATAAAAGCATGCTTTACGCAGCCCTCCTTCTGGCCAATGCCTGCTGCTTGGTCAAGGTCCAAAGATCGGCCCCTTCGAGACCAGCCAAGTCCCTAATTTCCGCCAGCTTTTGATAGCGGCGTTTGCCCACCGCTTGCATGATTTTGCGCGCATGCGCTTCGCTCGTGACACTATCGGGATCGATCCCCGCGTTGATGAGAAGCGTGCGGCTGAAGTTGCTTGGACGGGCTTTCTTCTCCCAGGCGTAGATCGGCTTCCAGTTTTCGAGCGAGGCGTCTTTGATACACGCTGCGAAGTAGTCGGCATGGACGATGCCTTGGCGAAAGCGCGCCGCAGCCTCCAGCTTGCGTCGGATCGCCGCCTCCCTCTGTTCTTGGATGTTGGCTTTGACTTCCCGCAAGGAGTAGCTCGGCTTGCCCTTGATGGCGGACTCCATCTCCTCGGCAATGTCCTGTTCACCGGCGATCAGGAAAGCCGGGGAAACAAGGTCATGATCCATCGAGAGCCATAAAGGGTCGATAATGATCGCGTGGGGCTTGCTGGACGCGGCAATTGCCTTGAGCCTGCCTTCAGCCGTCTGGATGCCGTCAATCGTTCCTGGGGCCGTTCTGGTCGATCTGCCCACGATCTGGGTGTACAGCACTTTGGAGCGGGTGGGCCGGAGGTTCAAAGTGGCATCGCAGATCGGGATATCGACCCCGGTATGCAGCAGGTTGGCGTTACAGAGCAGCGTGGTGCGGCCCTCGCGGAAAGCCTGGAGCTTGGTCTCGCGCTCGGGATCGTCTCCATCGACGTGGACGGCATTGATTCCTTCCTCCCGGCAGGCTTCGACAAATTTCTTGCTTGAGGCTACCAGGGGCAAGAAGGCCAGGATATGCCGGTGATCAAACCGGGCTTTCACTTCCTTGGCAATCGCCCTGAAATAGGGCTGGATCGCATCCGCCGCATCCTGCGCGTCAAAGTCCTTGCCTTCAGGGGTTCTTCGCACCCTGACGTTCGCCAAGCTGACTGCCGTCGAGAGCTTCTCAACATGATCAGGATCAACCAAGTATCCCTCGTCAACGAGATCAAAAAGGTCCTTCCTATAGGCTTCGACCTCAAAAATCTCCGAGAGGGCTTTGCCGTCAGCGCGGAAGGGCGTTGCGGTGATTCCGCAGACTTTGGCGGTATTGAAGTGAGTGAAGATCCGTTGCCAAGATTGAGCGAGAGAGCCATGACATTCATCAGCGAAAATATGGGTGAAGTGGTTGCGGGGAAATCGTTCCAGGCGGGTCCGCCGGGTCAGGGACTGGACGCTCCCGATCACCACCTTGGCGGATAAGGGAGCGCGGGACTCGGCTTTCTCCAAGGCGGCGATCATCCCCTGATCCCTGAACGCGGCGTGCGGTTGAATACAGAGCTCGTTGCGATTGGCTAAAAAGAGGACCCGGCCCCCTTGATCGGTCAGGTATTTACTGGTCCCGGCGGCGATCAGGGTCTTGCCCCCGCCCGTGGCCACCGTCGCGATAGCGGTACGGTGCGATTGCCAAGCCTTGATGATCTCGCGGCTGGCGGTTAACTGGTAATCTCGGAATTGTTTCATATCGATACCCCACCCTCGCGGTGCCCTGTGACTTTGTCAAGTGGGAAATTCAGGGGCCTTCTTCTTGGCCTTCTTCCACCGCTGTTTCCCGGCGTTGCTGGCTACGGTCCTAGAACGGGCTTTGTTGATCCCTCCTTCCTTTCCCATCAAGGATGCTCCGGTCTTTTTGACCCATGCGTCTGAGAGGATTTCGTTGCAGAATGGGCACCTCGCCATCTTACGCGTCGGTATCGGTTGCCACCGGCAAATCGATCTCGACCTCCCCGTTAGGTTTCTGGACGGATTCGGCAAGCTTGGATAGGTCCACCCTGAAACCCCTTCGCCGCCAATCTGGATTGCCAACTTCCAAACCATTCTTTTTCCAAATTCGGATCACACTGTAATTGGGGACTCGGACGATCATCTGGCTTTCGCGCCAGCCTACCACTTCGCCCTCAAAGGTTTCGTCCCTCGGCGGCTCCGGCACCTTATCGTACCAGTGGACCGAGACGTATAACGGCTGGCCGATTTTTAAGTACTGTTTATCCATTATTCACCTTTTAGCGCAACGCTAGAATTAAATCATTGTGAGGCGTATTTTGGTTGATTTCCAGACATTTAGCTCCGTTATTGATAACGAAAACAATTACTTCAATTCGATGACGATCTTGGCCCGGTCGTGGTTGATCATCGCTGTGCCTCCGCGTGAACTGGCGATCAGAATCAGGTCATGCACGTCGGTTGAATCATCGATCCCTTTGCTGATAAAGTTGACCGCCTTGGTCAGCGGGTAGTTCTGGTCAAAGACAAAGAAGACCAGCTGCCGCATCATCTCGTTATCGTATTCGGCCCAGTTGCGAAGGTCTCGCTCGGTCATCGCCTTGGTGCCCGAGGCAATGGCCTCGGCAATCTCCTCCCCGCAGACCTTGCGCACCCTGGAGAGTGCGGCCTCCCCTTTTTCGGTTAAGACCAGGACCGCTTCCTGGACCGGCGCTTTCTTCTTGGCCGCCGGGGGCTCGTTTCCATTGGTGTCCTCCAAGTCCACCTCGACTCCATGATCAGCGTCACTGGACCCACGGGTGTCACGGGCTAAAGCGGCCTGCTCGGCCACCTCGACCGCTCGGCGGATATCCTCGACCGTTAGAACTTTGTCTTCTTTCTCGGCGCGGATCATCAGCTCATTCCAGACTCTGGCCCTGATTGGGGGGTCTAACCGCGCCAGCTCGGCCACCTGGGTTTCATTCGCTGGCAATTCAAGCCCTGCTTCCTGGAGCTGGTGAACCGTCTGGCTGACGGCAATGATTCGCCGGTAGGTTGCGATATTAATGTTGAGGTAATCGGTAACGAATTCGTTAAAATCTTCGGTCACCTCGAGGTACAATTCCTCTCGATAGATCTTGTGGAGTTCCTTGGCGATTGTACAGGTGGCTTCCAGCCCTCGGCGGAAGGCCGATTTCATTCTGATCAGACATTCTTCGAGGGCGACTTTGCGAGCAGTGCCTGCCGTGATAGCTCGTTTTGTGGTCATCCCTGACGCTAGCAGGGATCACCATGGCTTTTCTAGCTTGGAATGTTTAATCGCTTCCTCAAACGCTACGGCATCATCTTGCTGGGCCTGTTTGAGCTTTTCCCCTTTGGCCAGGACTTCTCGCACCTTCGGCAGCCAGTTGGCTTCGATGGCCGCCAACTCGACCGGGGAGAGGTCACCCACTTTGCGTCCGAGGTACTTGTCATTTCTTAATCCCTGGATAACGTGTTCGGCCCACGCCGGTGGCCCAGCTGGAGCCTCGGCAGAAGGTTCCGGCTGGGGCGGCTGTGAGGGCTCCATGTCCAAGTCCCCAGGCTCTTCTTGGGGGGCCGAATGAGTGACCTGGGCAGGAGCCGGGACAGGGATGGTGGGATCTGGTCCTTGGCCCTTGGGCGGGGATAAATCAGGAGCCGGTGCTGCTGCTTGCGCCGGAGTGGCTTTTGGTGCGGGTTTGGACTCGACGATCTTTACGCCTTGAGCCGCCGCTTTCTTGAGCAGCTCTTCTTCCTTCTTGCGGTTAGTGGCGATCTTGAGCTCGTCATTCATCTCGTCGCCGCCGTTACTGCCGTCCATTTCTTCAGCCGCGTAGAGACCAGAGAGGTGATCAGGGAAAGCGGAACGCAGAGCCAATGCTTTGGCCACCTTCGCCAGCATCAGGTCAGGAAATTTGTCCCAGAATTCGCTGACTTCCCAGCGTCGGGTTTCTTTGTTGTAACTGCGACCGTAGTAAGAATTCCACCGGGCGATCCCTACCTCTGGATAGGTGTGCTGCTTGTGGTAGACGATACATTTGGCGGCATAGGGATAGGCTTCCTCCAGCCATTCATCTTTCCATACGCCATCTGGGCCAGCCCAATAGGTCTGACAGCCATCGTAGTAGCCGGTCCTCTCAGCCAGGGCGCACAGTCCGACAATGCCGGTGACGGTGACCAAAGTGATATTGCCGTGGGACATCCTTTTAGTGGCATAAATCTGACGCGAGAAGGGGTCCAGCCGATGGTGCTGGACTACCCTGATGAAAGTGTCCGCCTGATCGTCAGAGAACTGTTTAAGGGTCGTCCTTTTAAGCAGATCGATATCGCTGTCACTGAGAAATGGGTCGTTGTTCATTGGATTCGGGAAGCAGCTTTAACGCTCACATTAAGTTTTTTGGTGATCTTGATCCCAGGGAGGGTGGGCTCCTGGTCAGGCGGCAACATCTCGAGCTGATTCTTGACACTGTCGCGGCAGGCCATGATGTCCAAGGTCCACTTGACCAAACGCCAGCAACCAGCTTTGACTGTTGCCGCGACGTCGACCAGCTCAAACTCGTAGAGATGATCGACTCGTCCGCCAGGAACAAGGCTCCTGGGTGCCTCGTCGGGCTTACCCAGCTCATCGACATCCGCCTGCAGCTCCCGGGCCAACTGCTCCTGCAGGAGCATGTTCTCGCGTTGCTGGGCGACGAGCTTGAGTCTGGCTCGCTCGATCTCATCGTGGGCCGCCTGCAGCTCTTTCTGCGCCTTGGCCTGAGCGGCTTCGGCCTCACGCACTTTGCGGTCAGCTTGCGCCTGGGCCAGCATGCGCGCTGCAGCTTGCCTGCGCTCTTCTTCTTTGCGCTCAGCCTCCAGCTTTGCCACATACCCATTCAAGAGCGCCAGGATCCGTTTGTGCTCGGTTTTGACCGGAGTGGCCACATTGGAGGCCGCGCCGTCAATAGCGCGCTCTATGGCCGTAAAAGGGGTCTTGGCTGACTTGCGGGACAGCTCGATCTCGTCCAAGAGTGACTTGAGTTCTGCGGCGGCATGGCGCGCATCCTCAAAACTCATGTCGTCACCGCTGACGTAGGTGATTTCTTGGGTCCGTTTGACCAGGGCCTGGGCCCGATCACGATCAGTCTTGTTGACACTGATCGTGACGCTGGATGCGGTGATGGTTTCTTCACCGAAGAGCGGTACTATTTGCGTAAGGACCTCGCTTTCTTTTGCCGGTATCTTTTCCCAGCTTCGTTCTGGCATTGCCTGCATCGCCGTTCCTTGGGGCGGCAGGCCGAGACATAAACATTGGCCTCCGTCAGTTCATGCCCATAAACACAGTGAGTAGCGTTCTTGGGCGGTCGTCCCGTCTGCGTTCTTCCATTGCGCCCCTTTTCATGACGATCTCGAATGTTGTCCAGTTGTGTGCCGAGGAATAGATGCTCTGGGTTTATGCACTGGGGATTGTCGCATCGGTGCAAGACCGAGAGCTTCGGATCAAAAGGTCCAAACGCTTTTTCGTATGCGACTCTGTGTGCCCTCATGACCTTGCCATTAAACCATTGGCTGCCGTAGCCATCTGGATTGCAATACTTGTGCCAATGGATGCAATCGCTCATCGTGAGGGCAGGACCTCATCAATCATGCGCGTAAGCTCAGACCAATACAGGTCCACTCCAACTTCTAAGCGTTCGGCGTTTCCTATGATCTGTTCTCTTAGGTAGGGGAAATAGTCTGAGAGATTAGCCCTGGCGTGCCTCGAGGCGCGCATCAACAGGGTCCTCATCTTCTTGGCTTCCCGGAAGCGGAAATAGCCGCCGGAGAGAATCTTTTTCATGTTGGCCCGGTCACCGCTGGTGGCGACGGCGCGGATGTGGTCAGCCATTGGAATAATGGCCGCCGAAAGGCCAGCGACTTCAGCTGGGTCGTGCTTATAAAAGACGTGCGCTTGAATAGTCGTTTGTAGCATGGCTGCAGACCTCCGATCAACATGGATGCATTTATATTCACAAAGTACTAACATTGAGCGCAACGCTTGACAATGTTAAAGATCCGTCACTTTAAGTATCCTTGTTCGCGTGCCCAGCGTGGGTGGTCGTGCAAAAATCGGTGGCAGGAAAAACAGACTGCGAGACAGTTCTGGAAATCCAGGAGCTTTTGCCCCTGGCGGCCAGTCATGTGATGAACCTGGGTGCTGCTGTTCTTGCAGTTGCCCACCTCGCACCACAGATGCGCTCGCAAGAATTCCAGCCGCCGCTCGGAGTATTCGGTCAGCCGGGTTCGCCTGACTTTGCTGACCCGGCGGATTGACTTAGTGCTCCGCTTGAGCGGCTTGCGGCGTCTGATCAAGTCCAGACCTCGACAATCGCAGTGTCATCGGTATCGAGGCGTCCGAGATTGCACATCCATTCTGGGATATGCTGACGCGCATCTTCCAGGGTATCGGAGGTGTAGGAGACGTGCGTGGGGCGAAGGTAGCCTGGGCCAATCAGCCATTTGCGCGCCACGTATTTGCCGGGTTGATCACTGGGGTTGAAGTAGATCACCCACTGAGTCAGCTGGTTCATACCTGGACGATGGACGGGTGCGGCATCGGTTCCTCGATTGACTCCCACAGATGCAAACAAAACGGGTGATCGTTGATGTGTTCCTCCTTCGGCGGGTGGTACTGCACCACCCAGGCATCGTCAGCGAAGAACAACTCTTTGAGGCGGCACATCGTGACCCATTCGGGGATTCTTTTTTTCTGAGCGTTGGTCACGCTCAGATGCCGGAACCCCATCCCTTCACCGATCATGACGTGATACCGTTCCCCGTCCAGTGGGACGTAGAAGCATCCGTTCCAGCCGTCTACGTCTTCGCTAGCCATCCGGCCTTCCCTGATCCGCCAGCGGTTAGCTCGAAGGATTTTTTCAAGTGCGGTCATAGACTCTGTGGCCGATGTCGCGGATTGCATCATCCCAGGCGCGTTCCTCGGGGCTCATTCGTTCCCGGCGCGCTCGTTCCCGGGCCAGTTTCTTGGCTTCCCGGTTCAGGCTTCCGGCGGCCATCAGAGTGGGCACCCGCTTGTTGCGCTTGACCATGGTGTAGTAGGGAACGTTCTGGCTCATCGACAGGTATTGCTCCCGGCTGGGTGGCGGATATTTGTTCAGGTGAGCTTGCAGGAATTCACCGAAATGCTTGCTGTCAGCACCGGCCCGAAGGCTTTCCACGGTGTCTCTCCGCAAGACGCAGGTGACTTGAATCCATTGCTCTTTATCCGCCTTGGGCGGTCTGCCCAGGCGTGCGGTTCCGTTTGGTTTGGTCGTGGTAGGCATAGAATATCCTAGTGTAAAACATTCGCAGAGCGGTGGGATCAATTATCTCTCCAGTACGGCCATCGGCCAGCAGGTATGATATCCCGCTGGCTCTGGCTCCGTCAAAGGCTCTCCAATCGAGAGCCCCGGTTTTAACGTAGTTACTCATCGAGCCAAAAGGCTGGCCTCGGCCTGCAGCTTTTCCAGGCTCTCCAAGAGGATCTCCATCGATTCGATGCCGATCTAGATCTTGCTGCCATAGGAGGTGCTGAAGGGTTCATGATATGGAGCCCAGCTGTTTTCGGCTGGCTTGGGTGGCCGCCGAAGGCCGGTGACTTCGTAGAGCTTGGCCCGAAGGCGTTCCCGCAAGGCAATCTTGCGATCTTCTTCCTCTTTGGCCAGTCGGGCTTCCTCCTTTTGTTTGGCCTGGAGTTCAGCAAATGCGGTGTAGTGGCTGATGATCATGTCGGGAGCCACCTCGCGCTTTCGGTCCTCGACCGTGGTATCCGGCAAGTCGCCTTGTTCGATTACGCCAATGACCGTGTTGTTGGTCTTGGCGTTCTTGTTGTGGTCGCGGACGGTCACGGTGACAATCTGGGCCACCTTGAACCGGACCACTTCGGGCCCGTCTTTAAGAGCGTACAGCTCTCCGATTTTAATCTGTGCGGCTTGCATTTTAGTTCTTTGAGAAGAGCTCAGCGATTTCCCAGAGCTTGGTGTTGATTTTGACCGATTCCAGGATGGCCTGGATCGGACGGGCTTTGCGGACCACCGGCGACTCCTTGCTGTCTATTGGCGTGACCTTGGTGACATCGTAACCGCCCCTTACCAACCATTCCTGGGCCCGGTTGAAGGTATGCCACAAATCGAACCCCACATCCTCCGCTCGGCGGACGGCCAGGAGGCTCTCAGGATTGACGGTGACAACCTTTGGATCATGGCGAAGGGCAATGGCGCGGTTGACGAACTCAACAGCGGCAGCGGGGCTTAAAGTGACCTCCTTGAAGCGGCGGATATGGGTGCCGATCAGGTCCACGTTAGCCCGGTAGGCTTGCGCCACCGCGACCACCTCCTCGATGGTCCTATTGCCCAGGTGTTTAATCGAGACCGCCTGGACCAAGCCTTCGGGGACGTAAAGCCCGTTCATACAGACTTTGCGTTCCAGGCCAGCACGCATCTGGTAGGTGCCGGTGCCGTCATGGCTGTTGGACAGGTAGAACTGAGGGCGCAGCTCGCCCACCAGCTGTTTAATCTGCAGGTTGGGGTCCGAGAGGGTGATCTCGTGCTTGGCGAACCAGCGGCGATGCGGTTCGTTGCTGCGACTGCGGGTTTGTTTGGCGGCCACCACTTGCCAGTTGTCTTCGGCCAAGGCTTCCAACACCGAACGGGTGCTGATGAAATTGTATTTGGCTGAGGTGGTCTCCAAGTTGCGCTCCGTAGCCAGAGCGGCTGGAGCGTATTTCTGTAACAGGTCTAAGTTAAGTACTTGCATATGGACATTCTCAAGTAGGAAAGTTGGTTTGTCAAGTGGGAATCAAACATTCAGGCGTTGCCGGGTAGCTTCCCAGGCTTCGTCTGTCGGTTCAGGGATAACTCCCAGCCGGTGCATCAGCTCGATCTGACGATCCCTAGTGCCCCGGCAGAGGTGAGTTTCCTGGCGACCGAAGAGACGCGGGTGATGGCAAATCTGGGAGCAATCGAGGATTC
>Ga0210387_10001706_pt1 | contig 16652 bp, 12 predicted proteins | sample IncBWC7OmetaG_FD_160108 | JGI IMG/M metagenome (GOLD analysis project Ga0210387, IMG submission 160108) | Forest soil microbial communities from Barre Woods Harvard Forest LTER site, Petersham, Massachusetts, United States - Inc-BW-C-7-O ...
GCCTCGATGTGCAGGTCGATGCGGTCGAGCAGCGGGCCGCTGATGCGCGCCCGGTAGCGCTGGATTTGCACGGGGGAGCAGCGGCAGGAGTGCCGGGTGTCGCCGAGATAGCCGCAGGGACAGGGGTTCATCGCGGCCACGAGCATGAAGCTGCACGGCAGGGTGATCTTGCCCGCGCTGCGCGAGATGGACACCTGGCCGTCTTCGAGTGGCTGGCGCAGGACTTCCAGCGCGGAACGCTTGAACTCCGGCAGTTCGTCCAGAAACAGCACGCCGTGGTGCGCGAGCGAAATTTCACCGGGCCCGGGAATCGTGCCGCCGCCGAGCAGGCCGATGTCCGAAATGGTATGATGGGGGGTGCGAAAGGGAGGCGTGAGCCAGGGCAGCGAGCCGCCGAGCGTGGCGCCTGCCGCCGAGTGGATGCTGAGCACTTCGAGGAACTCGTCGGGCGTGGGCGCGGGCAGGATGGTCGGGATGCGTTTGGCCACCATCGACTTTCCCGCGCCGGGCGGCCCGATCATCATCAGGTTGTGGGCGCCAGCCACGGCGACTTCGACCGCGCGCCGCAGGGCTTGCTGGCCTTTGATCTCGGAAAAATCCAGGCTGTCGTAGGCGGGTGCTGCGGTGCGCAGGGTGGCTGTGCCGGAGGGCAGGGGCGCAAGCGTGGTTTCCCCGGACAAAAAACGGACGGCGCGGTCGAGCGAGTCGACGGCATAAACCTCGAGGCCCTCGACCAGCGCGGCTTCGGCGGCGGAGATGGGCGGGAGCAGCAGGCCGCGTTTGCCAAGTTTGCGCGCGAGCCGGGCAAAGGCCAGTGCGCCGCGCACCGGCCGGGTCGCACCGGACAGGCTGAGCTCGCCGGCAATAAAAAAATCGCCGAACACGGACGTCTGCAATTGCCCGGTGGCAATGAGCAGGCCGAGGGCGATGGGCAGGTCATAGAGCGGGCCTTCCTTGCGCAGATGGCCGGGTGCGAGATTGACGGTGGTGCGTGTGCGCGTGCCGTGGAAGCCGGAGTTTGCGAGGGCGGAGGCAACGCGATCTTCGCTTTCCTTGACCGCGGCATCGGGCAACCCGACAAGGATCAGCCGCGGGTCACCGGCTTCACCGGTATTGACTTCGACATGCACAAGCTCGGCATCAATGCCTTGGAGTGCAGCGGAGGAAAGGGTGGCGAGCATGCGGCGTGCACGCCAAGTTTAACAGGGTTTTGCCAGCGACCGGGCTTTTATTTTACACCAAGGTCGCGAAGCTGAGATTTCTTAACCGCGGATGGACGCAGATCGGGATTTTGAACACAGAGGTCACGCAGCCCAGTTTTTCATAGCAGCCCATTCGCGTGTATTCGCGTTCATCTGCGGTTTAAAGTGGTTCGGAAATGGCGCAGCCATTTTCCTTTAGCAGGCTGGAGGATGAAGTCCGACAACCTGCTAAGCGATGCGCGCCTTGATCGTGGCGATATTGTGCTCGATCGCGATAATGTAGGCGTTTGGACCGCTCGGGTAGGGTTGCGCCAGGAAGCGGTATAATCCCTTGTATTCCTTCTTGAGCTTGGGGAAGACTTCCTTGCTCCAGAAATCCGGCGTGTGTGCAACCAGCTCTTCCGTGGATTTGAATTCTCGCTGGCCAGGCGGCACATTGGCGAAAGCGTCGGCTTCGTGGAATTCCCTGAAAAGGAATTCAAGTTTGTCCGGATAGTCGGGCGCGGCCATCTGCGCGAGGTAGTCGGCGGTGGCGAGGGCGCATCCGATGAGTTCTTCGACTTGGGTCTTGAAATGCAGTTGCTTGACCCTGCTGTTGGGCCCGGTGCAGCGGATGGCGCCCAGCACGCCTTCAAGCTCGTACGGCGTTACGCCGACGGTCGGCAAATAGGTCGCGGCAAAGGCGCAGCTTCGCAGGACATGCACGTGGGTATATTTTGCGCCGGTCCCGGCCCGGTCGCTGCGGAGTTTTAAATAGCCCGTGTCGTGCATCAGCACGGCAGCCAGGCCAAGCTCGGCCTGCCGGGGCGTGAGGCGCGGCTCCAGGCGAGTGCCATGCCGGCCGAGGAGCAACTGCACAAAACACAGGGCTGCCTGCAAGGTATGCTCGAAATTATGGTAATTCAGATCGGCCGCCTGGTAGTCGAGGTAGTGGCCGGTGAACATCCGCCGCACGTCGAAAATCAGCCGGTCGATGATCCCCGTGCTGGCTCGCGGAAACATTTTCCGAAAAGCCGCTTGGGCGGCTGCGGCGATCGCAGGAGCACTATTGGTGTTGATGCCGGTTACCATGGACATCCCGGGACGGGGAGTGCACCCACGGTGCCGCCCGTTCTGGCAGGGGTGTGTCGCTAAGTATTAGTTTGCGAAAAACCTGCGCAAGCCCAATTCTAGAAAACGCTTATTTTGCTTGCAGGGGTGTGTTTTCAAACTGGCATGATACTCGGACTTACCGGCGGAATGGGCTGTGGCAAAACGACTGCAGCCAAAATGATTGAGCGGCACGGCTTTCGCCGCATCGACTCCGATGCGCTCGTCCGGGCCGAGGTTTTGACCAATGCCGGGGTGACCGCCGCGGTCGGGGTGCGTTTTGGCCCGGGGGTGCTGGCGGCCGACGGGCAGATCGTGCGCAGCCGCCTGGCGGAAATCGTTTTTTCCGACGAAGCGGCGCTCGCCTGCCTCGAAGAACTCATCCACCCGCGGCTCTTCGAGTGCTGGCGGACGTTGCTGGACGCAGCCCCTGGTGCGAATTGGGTGATCGAGGTTCCCCTGCTTTTCGAAAAGCAGTTGGAAAATTGGTTTGATTTTACCGTGTGTGTGACTTCACACTCACAGGCTCAACTCGCACGGCTCGAGCAACGCGGCCTGACACGCGCGCTCGCCGGGCAACGAATTTCCAAGCAACTGCCTTTGGCGCGAAAAATAGAACTCGCCGATTTTGTCCTGCTGAACGACGGCTCGCCGGACTTCCTGCAACAGCAAATCACCCGGTTTGTTTCCGTGCTTGCGGCCTGATGCAGCCGATTCGCTGCGCGCCGTGCGGCCCACCCCTTTTTATACCACATGGATACTCCTCCCAAAAGCGACGCCGATGATGCGTCAACCGTTGCCGGCTCCGAGCCCGAAACTGGCGAAGCCAAAAAAACGCCGCGCCGCCGCACGCGCTATTACAGCAAAGGCAAGGCAAAGACGGCGGCCGCTGCGCCGGATGTGAGTGATGTCCCTGCGCCCAAGGCTGAAATTTTCGTGCCGGAACCGGTGAAGGCCGAGCCCGAGCCCGCCCCGCGCGAAGAATCATCAGCGCCCACGCCTGCGCCAGAACCATCGCCTGCGCCAGCCCAGCCGGTTCCCCGCACCCCGCCCGCAGAGAGAAGCAATGGCCCGGAAGCCGGGCAGGGCGGCGATTTTCAGGGCCGTGGTTTTTGGAAACACAACAAGCGCAAACGCGGCAAGCATGGCTGGCAGCCGGGTCCAGGTGGCAAACCAGGCAATTTCCATCCGCCGCAACCGCCTCCACCCAGTTTTGCGCCTGTGTTTGGCGATTTGCCCGATCCGGCGCGCTTTGCCGATATCGCCGCGCTCGACCGGCTGGCCGGCGAAGTTTCGTCCGGCAAGGGCAAGCCGTTTTTTCTCGACGAGATTTACACGCTGCCCATCGCGGAGTTGACCGCGTTCGCCAGCGAACTCGGCGCCACGTTTACCGACGCCCCCAATCGCAAGCAGCTTCTCGCAAAAATTTTTGCGCACGCGGCGGAGGCCAAACGCGAGATTCGCGACCGTGGCTGGCTCGACCTGACCGACCGTGGCTACGGCTTTGTGGTGCACGAGCGCGTCAATTACCGGTTATACCCCGAAGATGCCTACATGCCGGAGAGCCTTGTGCATCACTTCGGTCTGAAGCGCGGCCACCAGGTCGAGGTCGTCGTGCAAGCCCCGCAGGGCAACGAACGCTGCCCGGCCGTCGTGCGTATCGAAAAAGTCATGGGCGGCAAGCCCGAGGACATCTCGAAAGTCACGCCGTTCGAGGAGCTTGTGCCGTATTATCCGCTCAAACGCATTTTGCTCGAGGCGGAAGACCTGCACAAGGACGTGTCGATGCGCGTGGTCGACATGCTCACGCCCATCGGCTTCGGCCAGCGCGGCCTGATCGTCGCGCCTCCTCGCACGGGCAAAACGGTGCTGTTGCAGAACATCGCCAACTCCATTTCCCACAACAGCCCGGAAACGAAACTCATCCTGTTGCTCATCGATGAGCGGCCCGAGGAAGTCACCGATTTCCGCCGCCATACGCATGGTGAGGTGGTCAGCTCGACCTTCGACGAAACGCCCGAGAGCCACGTGCACGCCGCCGAGATGGTCGGTGAAAAGGCCCGCCGCCTCGTCGAGGCGGGTGAGCACGTCGTCATCCTGCTCGACTCCATCACCCGTCTCGCCCGCGCTTACAACGCCCTGGTCGCCAACTCCGGCAAAATCATGTCGGGCGGCATCGAGGCCACGGCGCTGCAAAAACCGAAACGCTTCTTCGGTGCAGCGCGCAATATCGAGGGCGGCGGCAGCCTCACCATCATCGGCACCGCGCTCATCGACACCGGCAGCCGCATGGACGAGGTCATTTTCGAGGAGTTCAAGGGCACCGGCAACATGGAGCTGCACCTCGACCGCGGCCTTGTGGACAAGCGCATTTTCCCTGCCATCAACATGGATCGCTCCGGCACGCGCAAAGAAGAGCTCATCTACCATCCCGACGAGATCCAACGTGTTTACGGCCTGCGCCGGGCCATGCAGGGCATCCCGGCCATCGAAGCCATGGAGATGCTCATCTCTCGCCTCAAGAAAACCAAGAATAACGTCGAGTTCCTGATGACGCTCAGCCGCTAACCAGGTTCAAAGTTCAGGGTTCCCGGTTCAATGTCTCCCTTCCTTATGGCCGTTTTCCTGTTACTTGGCACTTGATACCCTTCCACTGCTTTATGCCCATTTGCCGTCAAAACCACGTGAAAAGCGTGCATCCATGTGAGCAATAAGACGGAAAACACTAGGTTACAGCTCGACTGTACGACGATGAACACATTGTCTTTTTCCACGTCGTAAATCCGTCCTAACCCAATCCCCTTCGCCTTATGCCCTACGATATGAACGACCTGCTCGAACTTGTCGTCGAGCAAAATGCCTCTGATCTCCACCTTCAGGTCGGCCAGCCCCCCACGCTTCGCGTCAGCGGAAGCATGGTGCCGATCGATGGCGCTGCGCTTACGCCCGAAGACACGGAAAAGCTCATGCTGGCGATCACGCCGGACAAACATCAGCAAGGTGTAAAGCTCGAAGGCGGTGCCGACTACGGCTTTGCCTACCTTGAGAAGGCCCGCTTCCGCGTCAGCGTCCTCAAGTCAAAAGGCAACTACGGCTTGGTTCTTCGGCAGATTCCGAACAAGATGTACAGCCTGCGCGAAATTGGCCTGCCCGACAAAGTCAGGGAGCTCCTCTACCGGCCGCGTGGCCTCATCCTTGTGACCGGGCCAACTGGCTCCGGCAAATCGACGACCCTCGCCTCGATGATTAATTATATCAACGAAAACCGCGACGGCCATATCATCACCATCGAGGATCCGATCGAGTATTACCACCCGCACAAACACTGCATCGTCACCCAGCGCGAGATCGGCGTTGACGTGCCCAGCTTCTCCGAGGCCATCCGCCGCGCCCTCCGGCAGGATCCCGACATTATTCTCGTCGGCGAAATGCGCGATCTCGCCACGATCGAGGCCGCGATCAGCGCCGCCGAGACCGGCCACCTTGTCTTTGGCACGCTCCACACCAACGGCGCGGCCAAGACCGTCGATCGCATCGTCGATGCCTTTCCCGCCAACATGAAGGACATGATCCGCACCCAGCTCGCCTCTTCGCTGCAAGCGGTCATTTCCCAGGTGCTCTGCAAGAAAGTCGGCGGCGGCCGCATCGCCGGCTACGAGATCATGGTCACCACGACCTCCATCGCTGCGCTCATTCGCGACAACAAAACGTTCCGCATCAACTCCGACATCCAGACCGGTGCCAACCTCGGCATGATCACGATGGACACGCACTTGATGAGCCTCGTCAACCGCGAGCTCCTTTCGCCCGATGAAGCGGTCGAAAAGGCGCAGGATACGGTGGCCATGCGCGAAAAGCTCCTCTCCATGGGGGTCACGCTCAAGGCGCTCTGATTATTTGTAGTTTGTAATTCGTAGTTGGTCGTTGGTCCTGACAATTGGCGTTCCGTGGTTGGTGTCTGGCTCTTCTTTGGAATTTGGCGTTTTTGGCTTTGGACTTTTCCCCACTGCTGCAGTGGGGGCTAGTCGGGCTTCGGCAGCAGCAGGGGCGAATTTAGGCCGGGCAGTCTTTCGGAAAACTGCTCGCCTTCGACCACCTGTCGCAGGGCGCGTTGCACCATGCCCATCTTGGCGTCGAGATTGTCCACCAACGAAACGAATACCGCCTCCGGTGTCGCGGCGTAAACGGCCGCGCCCCACTCGGGTTCGCCCTGGTGGCTGAGGATGATGTGTTCGAGGCGCTCGAGCCGGCCGGCATCGAGCTTGGCCTTGATCGCGGCCTTGCGCACCAGTTGGTAGCCCAGCACGACATGGCCCTGCAAAATGCCGCGGCGGGAGCGCTTCGTCGCCAGCGTGCCCTCGTATTCGATGGTCTTGCCGGAGTCGTGCAGCAACACGCCGGCCAGCGCAAGGTCGGCATCCACCTCGGGGTAGAGCGGGAGCAGTGCCCGGGCGGCGCGCGCCATGTGTACGGTGTGCTCGAGCAAACCGTGACGGTAGGCGTGGTGCATGACAATCGCCGCCGGCGACCAGCGAAAATCGCCGCCAATCTCGTCAAAGACCGCGCGCACCGTCGCGCGCAGCCCGGCATGGCCGATGGAGTCGATAAATGCGTTCAGTTCTGCCCACAGCACATCCGCATTTTCGGGCGAAGTCTCGACGAGGTTTTCCAACAGGCCCGGTGCGCTCAATTCATCCTCGGCCAGCACCGTGGCTTTTACGAGCCGCGGCGAAAGCCGTCCTTGGAAATGGTCGATTTTCCCCTCGACTCGCACCACCGCGCCTTCGCCGGCGCTTTTCAACAGCTCGAAGAGCGGATTGTCGTTGAAAATGGTGCAGCCAAACGAACCGGAGCGGTCGCCCAGGTCGAGGCTGAGAAACGGATTGCCGTTGGCCGCGGTCTTGGCCGCGAGTTTTTTCACGACGAGCACGCTCGTGAACGGCCGGCCGCCGGCGGGGCCGAGTGATTTGAGCTCGTGGACGGAAAGGATCGGGTCGGCGTCAGGCATATTTTTTCACGAGCTTGGTGAACCCCTTGAAAAACAGATGTTCGGTGTCGTGCAAGAGCGCATAAAACACCGTCTCGGCCGGCAGCGCATGCACGCCGAGCCGGGTGAGCGCTTCGAGGCAGGCCGCCGCATCGTCCGGCCGGCGCGCACCGATGCAGTCGGTGAGAAGCGTGACTTGCAGCTGGTGGTCCATGGCGGCGAGTGCCGTCTGGTAAAGGCACACGGGCGTCTCCAGCCCGCACAGGATCACATGCTCGACATCGAGCGCACGCAGCGCATCGCGGATGCCATCGTCGTCGAGAGCGGAGAAGGTTTTTTTCCCGAAGACGCCGGGTTTCTTGCCGGCGAGCGCGAGCAGTTCGGGTGCGGTGCCGCCGAGTTTTTGCGGGACCTGCTCGGTGAAGGCCGTTCGCAAACCAAGGCCCGCGGCGGCCTCGACTGCGAACTGGCAGCGCCGCAGCACGCGCGGGCCATCGACGATCATGTCGATAAACACCGGCTGCAGGTCCATGCAGAGCAGCAGGGCGCCGTCGATGAAAGGGTCCGCGGGGTTCATGGCAAAAAGTAGCGCTTGCGCGCCTTCACCTGCACGAAGCGTTTTTCGGGCAGGATGTAGGCCGTGAGGTGGCCGCCCATCACGCAGGCAGTGTCGATGCCGACCGACCATTTCAACTTGTAGATTTCCGGCCGCGGCGTGTGGCCGTAAACGACAAACGGCGGCCCGCTCCAGAGGTCGGCCCACATGGGCGCATCGGGGGCATCGGCGCGCTTGCGCGGCCTGTTCTCGCCATCGATGACCTGGATGCGGGTGACCACGCTGGCCGGCTGTTTCTGCCACGGCTCGTTCGGCAAGAATCCTCCGTGCACGAACACGGTGTTCAATTCCCCGACGTAATGCGTGAGCGGCATCGCCTCCAGGTACGCCCAATCCTCGGGCCGCAGCCGGTTGAAGGTTTCCTCGTCGCTCTCCTTGAGGAAAACATGGTCTTTGGTTTTGCGGTAGTTGAGCAGCCGCAGCTCGTGGTTGCCGAGCAGCGAAATCGCCTGGTGCTGTTTCGCGAGATCGATCACCTTGCCGCTGTCCGGCCCGCGGTTGACGAGGTCGCCAATGAGGATGAGCTGGTCGTCCTTCGTCAGGGCGACGCGTTCCAGCAGTTCGGCAAACTCGAGGTGACAACCGTGAATGTCGCCGATGGCGATAAGACGTCCGTTCATTGAGGGAGGAGATGAAATTTGCTAGCGTCGGCGCGGTGAGCAAGTAAACAAGGACTGCTTATGGAATTAAATTTACAGCCGCGGGCACAGGCCTGCCTCGTCTCGGGCCGGCCGTTTGCCGACGGCGACCGTGTCGCCAGCTTCCTCCTGCGCGGCCTCGATGGCGTGATCGCGCGCTGCGACGTGCGGGCGGAGCACGCGGCCGGGTTCGCCCCGCCGGGCTTTGTCATCTGCCGCTGGGTGCAGGTTTTCAAGCCGGCGGCCCGGGAGGAAAACACCGGCCGGTTGCTCAAGCTCACCGCCGAAACCCTTTTCCTCACCCTGGCCGATCCGGCGACCGAGTTGGCCCCGGAAAACACGCGCCTCGTGCAGTTCCTCGCGCTGCTGCTCGAGCGGAAAAAGCTTTTGCGGCCCAAGGGCCGCACCGCCGGCGGCGAGCGGCAGGTTTTCGAGCACCTGCGCACGAAGCAGTTTTATGAAGTGCCCGCGGGCGAACTGACGCCGGAATTTTTTGCCGCGATCCATGAACAGCTCGGCGCGCTCGTCGGCGTGCCGGCTTCGAACGTCCAACCTCCCATTCAAGCTGCCAACCTTGAGCCTTGAACCATTTCCCGGTGGCGGGCTGGCGCGCTTTTATTTTGCCGATTCCGCCGCTTGTCGCGCCATCATGTTCCGGATCCTCTCCAGGTTCTCACGGGCCTCTGCATAATCGGGTTTGATCTGCAAGGCGGCTTCAAACTGGGGAATGGCTTCAGGCAAGCGTCCCGGGACATGCGCCAGGGCGTTGCCCAGGTTGTTGTGAGCCGAGAAAAGATCGGGGTTGATGCGCAGCGCCGCTTCATACTCGGAGATCGCGTCAAGCAATCGACCGGGGAGGGACACCAGGACATTTCCCAGGTTGCTATGCGCCTCGGCAAAATCGGGGTTGATGCGCAACGCCGCTTCATACTCGGAGATGGCGTCAGGCAATCGATCGGGGAGGGTTGCCAGGACATTTCCCAGGTTGTTATGCACCTCGGCAAAATCGGGCTTGATGCGCAGCGCCGCTTCATACTCGGAGATGGCATCAGGCAATCGATCGGGGAGGGATACCAGGACATTCCCCAGGTTGCTATGCGCCTCGGCCGAATCGGGCTTGATGCGCAGAACCTGCTCAAAGCAGCGTATGGCGTCGTTTGGCCGGCCCAGTTTGACCAAATCGATTCCGACGGCAAGTCGTTCCTTGGCGGTGTAAATCTGAACGCTCAAAAGCAGGCCGACGGCCACGGAGAAAAGCAGGGCTGCGACCCAGGCACCACGTGCCAGGTTGCGCCATTGTGGCTTTGCCGCCAGGGCATGCTCCAAACCGAGGATGCCGCACGCCGCCAGCAGCATTACCACGGGCACAAAATCCACCTCGTAGCGTAGACAGGCGCCGCCAAAGCAACCAACGATCAGCGCGGAAATGCCAAAAAGCAGCACCATCGCCGCCACAAAAAAACGCAAAGCTGAACACTCAACCGCCATCTGTTTTTTCCAGGCGAGCGGCACGGCCAGGGCCATCAACACCAGCGGGATATTGGGTAAAAGGCCAAAGGGATTTTCCACTCCCAATTGGCCGGACGGGGCCGGCGGCACTTTGATGCCTTTCACAAAAGGAAAAAAACCGCCCCAGTGCACTGGCTGCAAAAAATAGACCCGAAAATTGAACCAAAGGTAATTCAAACCAAACAAGTGGTGCATATCGCTCTCCTTGTTGGCTGACATCTGGTAGTGCTGGCCAAACTCGAATGGACTGTCGAAACGCAGGTAATTATAGAGCATCAGGCCTAATCCGATGAATAAGCTTGGCCCAACCGCAGCCGCCAGCAGGCGGGCCATGACCAGCCATCGCCGCCCGTCGTTCCCAGGCGGTGAGATCCACGCGTGGACGACCGGCACGAGCAGGATGACAGCGCCAAACAGAACGGTTGGCCGCGCACCCACCGCCAGCCCGTAAGCCATGCTCGCCGCCGCCAGCCACCAGCACCGCCGGCTTGGATCATGCAACGCGCGCCAAATCCCGGCCAGTGCCAGCATCACCATGGCATAGGCACAACTGATCGGCACTTCCCAAACATCCGGCCGCTGCAACATTGCTGGCACGCCGGTGGCCAGTCCCAACGCGAGCGCACCGGCGGCCACGACCCACCCGCCGACTTCAGCAAAATAACGCCGCTGAAGCGCGCACAGCAGCGTCACGCTGACCAGAAAGCCAACCGAGCAAAAAATCGCCACGGCCTGCTTGTGATACAAGTAGTGTCCAGTCAGTGCGGCATAAGGCCAGAAAAGGACCACCGCCGGGGTGACACCGAAATACAGGTATAATTTGTTTTTGTAGTAACTGGTATCGTGCAAGCCAGCACCCTGGTAGGAGGAGTTGGCCGCGGGATCGTAGGGATCGGCCAGCTTCGCCAGCCCGGGCGGAACCTCCCGTTTCAAGTAGAGGTGACCACTGCGAAAACCATCCACCAGCAGGTTATAATAGGCGTGGGCGGGATTGTAGGTGGCTGGGTCGCTCTCTTTGCCTACTGACATTTGCTTCACCTCCGGTCTCGCGGTCCAGGCAAAAAAGCCCAGCACGGACACGCAAACTGCAGCCAAAAGAGCGCATGAAACAAGCCGGCGAATTTCAGTTTTCCCAATGGCAAAACCTTGGGACGAATCCCGACGAGCCTGGGAAGGATTGGGCTTGGGAAGTGACGCCGCGCGGCTGGTCGCTCTGGCTGCCGCCCGGGCTCGACTTTTTTTCGACATGGAAAAGTTTCAATCTGCTCGGAAGGTGCGGGCCATAAGGTTAAATTCGTTCAAGGTTCCCGGTCCAAGGTTGGCGTTCAAACCTTGGGCTTTGAAGCTGGGATTTTGGACTATTTCCTGACCGCCACCCCGTGCGACGAGAGGAAATCCTTCACTTGCGGCACGGTGAACGTGCCGAAGTGGAACAGGCTGGCGGCGAGCACCGCGCTGGCATGGCCGGCGGCGAGCACCTCGGAGAAATGGTCCAGCTTGCCTGCTCCGCCACTGGCGATGACCGGCACTTCGACGGCGTCGCTCACCGCGCGGGTGAGTTCCAGGTCGTAGCCGGCCTGCGTGCCGTCGCGATCCATCGAGGTGAGCAGGATTTCGCCCGCGCCGAGCGACACGCCGCGGCGCGCCCACTCGATGGCGTCGAGCTCGGTGGGGTTGCGGCCGCCGTGGGTGAAGACGCGCCAGGACTTGCCGTCGCGCTTGGCGTCGATGGCGAGGACGATGCACTGGTTCCCGAATTTGCGCGAGGCATCGGCAATGAGCTGCGGATTCTGGATCGCGGCGGTGTTGAGCGAGACCTTGTCGGCGCCCGCGCTGAGCATGGCGCGGATGTCATCCACCGTGCGCAGGCCACCGCCGACGGTGAGCGGCATGAAGCACTGCTCGGCCGTGCGGGTGACGACATCGTGCATGATCGCGCGGTTGTCGCTTGACGCGGTGATGTCGAGGAACACCAGTTCATCCGCGCCCTGGGCATCGTAGGCGCGCGCGGCCTCGACGGGGTCGCCGGCATCGCGCAGCTCCTGAAACTTCACACCCTTGACCACGCGGCCGCGGGTCACGTCAAGGCAGGGGATGATTCGTTTGGAAAGCATGGCTTACAGCAATGACCGATGACGAATGATCGTGGACAAGCGATGCCGCAGCTGGAAGCGACAAAGGCGTATCATTGCTCATTGGGTAATTGGGCAAATTCCCCGCAGCGCGAGTGTCATCCTTCCACTCGCGCAATGTCGGGGTCGAACTCCACGACGAGTCGGTAAACCTGTCCGGGACGCATGACCAGCGGATGGTCGCGGATCAGCATCTGCAGGTAGTGGATCTTGCCGTAATTGGTGCGGTAGGTGGGGTCGGCGGCCACGGTTTCGGCTTCCTGCCACACGGCCTGGAAATCGTTTTTCACCACGCCGCAGCGGTGGCCGCCGGGGCCGAGGATGGGCGAGCCGGCGACGCGGTATTTCGAGTGGGGCGCGGCGAGGACGAGCACATAGCGGAACTTGTCGAGCGTCACCTGCTGCTTCACCGAGTAGGCGAATTCGCAGGAGATTTTCGGCCCGGAGAAATTCCACTGCACTTTCACGCTGCCGATGCCTTTGGTGATTTCTTCCTTGGTCGAGATGAGCTCGGGCTGCTCGTAGCGGAAGTAGAAACTGTTGCGCAGGCCCAGGCCGGTGACGCAGTTCTTGCCGTAGAACGCGGGCAGGGTGACGTGCTCGCCGAACGTAAGCTCGGGGAGCATGACGGGCAGGTAGACGTTGTTGGGCCAGTCGAAGACTCCCGGGCAGTGCGGGAAGGCCAGCGAATCGGCCGTAAGCATGCTGCCGCTGCTGATCAGCGGGAGCTGGAAGTGCAGGCCGCTTTCGGCGTCGCGGTAAAGGAAGAGGCCCTGCTCCTTGCGGTTACTCTTGTCGAAAATGACGAAGCGGCCGACGGTGCGCACGGGTTCGGTCGAGCGGGCCGAACCGGGGGGCATCTGCACGGTTTTTGCGAGGCGCGACCACTGGCATAGATAACGCGCGGCGTCGAAGTTGGCCATGCGCGTCGTGTGCGTTGCGTAGGCGGTGCGCTCGGTGTCGCGCAGGTCGAGGAAGCCGTGCTCCTGGTCGAGGTAGGTCTGGTAGAAAAATAGAAACAGCCGGCGCAGCAGGTCGAAGTATTTGAGTTTTTGTTCGTCGACGATCCAGCCGTCGCGCAGGCCCTGCAGGATGAGGCTGATGCAGTGCATCTGGCCGTAGGCGCCGGCGGCGCGGCCGAAGGCCCAGCCGAGCCCGTCGGCGCGGACGAGGTCGGGCATGAGCTTGATGTATTTCTCGGCGTAGGTGCGCAGGGTGGGGAGCTTGCGTTCGCGCACGCTGGGATTCGAGTGCAGCTGCAGCGCGGAACGGATGAAGACGAAGGTCATCACGCCGTAGAGGTTGAAATTGCCGCCGAACCCCTGCACCGCGTCGTCGAAAAATCCAGTGGAGCTGGTGGCGTTGATGCGCTCGACGAGGCGCTCGATCAGGCGCGAGGTTTCGTCTTTCTTGGAAAGGCCGAGGCTGAAGCGAGCGACGGCCTTGGCGACGTTGAAGGCCTGCCAGTGGTTGTCGTAGTCGCTGCGGTGAAGGAGGGCCTTGTCGATGCGCGTCTTGGTTTCATCGACCAGGCGCTCCCACACGGGGTTGCGCTCCTTGGACGGGCCGAAGCAGAGGAGACCGAGCGCCGCGTAGGCGAGGCCGTTTTCGGCCGGCGGCTCGGTAAACATCTGCGCCGTGATGCAGCGTGCGGCGAGATCGACGAGGTCGAAGCCCTTGAGCGTGGTCTCGCCGGTGGCGCGGTGATATTCGCCGAGCGCAAAGGCGACGTGGCCGGGTTCATCGGGACGGGGGGATTCGCCGGGAGCGGCTTGGATCGTACCGTCGGGTTGGATGGCGTCGAGGTTGTGGGCCAACATCGAGCGGGCCATGTCGAGACATTGCTCGGAAAAACTATGCATCAGGAAAAAGTTGCGGCTAGGCGTTCCGCCGGCGCACCACGCGCAGAACGGAACAGGAAGTTCTTTAGGAACTTCCGCCTCTGGGCAAGAGGGAAGTTGGGCGAAAAGCCTGCTTTTAGCGGCTTTTCGACCGAACGCCCAACTTCGAACGCTGAACATCCAACGCCCAAGTTCGACCAAGGACGAATTGCCAAGCACCTAATGCAAACCACTGACGAAGGGCAGCCGCGGCGGTTGCCGCGAAATCCCAAATCCCAGACTCCAAATCCCACGGAAAATTACAGTGACCGATGCTCTACTGGGGGCTGACTCGCGACTAACTACTAACTACCAAATACCAATGATCTGACTTCGCCTATCGACCGGCTCAAGCTACGGACCGTAGGTCGGGGTTTATCCCCGACACCTGTCCCGCCGTAGCTTTAGCCGTTTCGATAAGCTCAAGGCCTTGAGCCTGTCGATGGGCGAAGGCGGATGTCGGGCGTAAAGCCCGACCTACAAGCTGAAGCTGTTACCGCGCAATCAGCTTCAAAAACTCGTCGTTGGTCTTGGTTTTCGAGAGGCGGGCGATCATCGTCTCGGTGGCGTCCTCGATCTTTTGCGAGACGAGGGCGCGGCGGAAGAAGTGAATGCCTTCGAGCTTCTTTGCATCGATGAGGAGCTCTTCCTTGCGGGTGCCGGAGGAGGCGATGTTGATCGCGGGCCAGAGGCGCATTTCGGCGGCCTTGCGGTCGAGCACGAGCTCCATGTTGCCGGTGCCCTTGAACTCCTGGAAAATAATGTCGTCCATGCGGCTGCCGGTGTCGACGAGCACGCTGGCGATGATGGTGAGCGAGCCGGCTTCCTCGGTCTTGCGGGCGGCGGCGAAGAGCTGGCGGGGTTTCTCGAGCGCGCGGACGTCGAGGCCGCCGGAGCCGGTGCGGCCGCTGTCGCGCTGGGTGTTGTGCGCGCGGGCGAGGCGGGTGATCGAGTCGAGGAACAGCACGACGTCGCGGCCGGCTTCGACCAGGCGCTTGGCGCGCTCGATCGCGAGGTCGGCGATGCGGATGTGGTTCTCGATCTGCTCGTCGTTGGACGACGCCCAGATTTCCGCGGGCACGCTGCGCTTGAAATCGGTGACTTCCTCGGGACGCTCGTCCACGAGGAGGATCATGACGTGGCACTCGGGATTGTTGTCGAGGACGCCGAGGGCCATGTCGCGGAGCAGGGTGGTCTTGCCGGTGCGCGGCGGGGCGACGATGAGGCCGCGGGTGCCCTTGCCGATGGGGCAGAAGAGATCGACGGCGCGCGTGGTGAGCCGGCCGTCCTTCAGTTCCATTTTGAGAAATTGATTGGGCGAGACGGTCGTGAGCGCGTTGAAATCCAACCGGTGGCGGCGGTCCTCGAGGTCGAGGCCGTCCACCTTTTCGATGAATTTCATCTTGGGATTCAGGAAGCGGCCGTCGGGCGGGAAGGCGGTGCCGCCAATGGAGCTGCCGGCGCGGAGCTTGAAGCGGCGGATGAGTTCCTTCTGCACAAAGGGGTCGGTCGGACGGCGTTTGCCGTTGCGCGCGAGGTCGAGGAGCTGGCCGTGGCCGCCCTTCGCGAGGTCGATGTCGAGGACGCCTTCAACGCGAAGAATATTATTGTCCTGGGCGGTAGGCGCAGGAGTGTCGGTGCCCGCTGGAGCAGGCGTTGGGGAATTTTCCATGGTTCTAGACAAATGATGACTCGCGGGCTTGACGCTCGAAACTCAGAGGGGGATAAGAAGCATACTTTAACTGCTTCAACCCCGAAAACCAGCCACACAACGTGACAGATCAGACGATTACCTCAGTATCCCGGGAACACCGGGTTTTCAGGCCTTCGCCCGAGTTCAAAGCCCAAGCAAATCTTGGGAGCGATGCCATCTATAAGAGACTCTATTCGGAGTCTGTCAACACTCCAGAAAAGTTTTGGGGCCGGCAGGCCCGGGAGCTTTTGGCGTGGCGGAAGCCCTTTAAAAAGGTGCTGCAGTGGCGTTTGCCCCATGCCAAATGGTTCCTCGGCGGCCAGCTCAATGTGGCGGAAAACTGCCTCGACCGCCACCTCGGCACTGCGCGAGAAAACAAAGCAGCCCTCATTTTCGAGGGTGAACCGGGCGATGTCCGCACGTTGACCTACAAGCAGTTGCACCGTGAGGTTTGCCGTTTCGCCAACGTCCTCACGTCGCTCGGTCTGGCCAAGGGCGACCGCGTCGCCATCTACATGCCCATGGTGCCAGAATCCGCCGTCGCCATGCTTGCCTGCGCCCGCCTCGGCCTCATCCACACCGTCATTTTCGGCGGATTCTCCAACGAGGCCATCAAGGATCGCGTCAACGACTGCCAGGCCAAACTCATCATCACCGCCGACGGCGGATTTCGCCGCGGCAAGGTCGTCGAGCTCAAGGCCAATGTGGACCACGCCGTGGGCGCCACGCCGAGCGTGCAACACGTCATCGTGCTCAAGCGCACGGGCTCGCCCGTGACGATGGTGCACGGCCGCGACCGCTGGTGGCACGAACTCATGGCCGAGGCCCCGGCCGAGCACAAGGCGCGCGGCTTCGACAGCGAACATCCGCTCTTCATTCTCTACACCAGCGGCTCGACCGGAAAAC
>Ga0210387_10001709_pt1 | contig 16646 bp, 15 predicted proteins | sample IncBWC7OmetaG_FD_160108 | JGI IMG/M metagenome (GOLD analysis project Ga0210387, IMG submission 160108) | Forest soil microbial communities from Barre Woods Harvard Forest LTER site, Petersham, Massachusetts, United States - Inc-BW-C-7-O ...
CCTCGGTAGTCCGGATGGGCCGCGGCGCGCCTGGACCAAGTGCCTCGGTGATGATATCGCCCGGCTGCAGCAGCCCCGCGGCGGGCCCGGACGGGTCGACGCGTTCGACGATCAACCCCTGCGTGCTCGACGGCAGCTGAAGCTGCGCGATCATGTCGGGAGTCACGGGCGCGACGCCGACTCCCAATCGCGCACCACCGGTCACTCCCGTGCTACTCGCAATGGTCTGCGCTTCGTCCGGCGGCTCACCAAGCTTGACCTGCAGCGTGCGGCGCGTGCCGAAGCGCTGGACGTCCACCGAAATGGTCTGCCCCGGTTGAAAATCGATCAGCAAACGTTGCAGCGTCGACACCCGGTCGACGGGTCGTCCGTTCATCGCGATGATGACATCGCCAGGTTGCAATCCGGCTTTCGCGGCCGGGCTGCTCCGATCACCCACGCCACCCACCAAGACACCGCGGATCTCGTTGAGACCCGCAGCCCGCGCATCGGCGGGCCCCACATCCTGTACCGTGACTCCCAGAATCGCGTGATGGGCTCGCCCGTCTTTTCGCAACTCATCCATGATGATGCGCGCGATGCTGACCGGCACCGCAAAGCCATAGCCCGCGTAACTGCCGGTGGGGCTCGCGATCGCCGTGTTGATCCCGATCACGCGACCCTGGAGATCGAGGAGCGGTCCGCCCGAGTTGCCGGGATTGATGACCGCGTCCGTCTGGAGAAAGTCGACCACGGCAAAGCGCGGCGTGAAGAGACCGCGGAGCTGCCCGCCCCGGCCCTTGGCACTGATAATCCCCGATGTCACCGTGAAGTTGAGGCCAAGCGGGTTGCCAACCGCCATGACGCCGTCGCCAACCTGAACGGTACTGTCGTCGCCAAGCGTCAACGTTGGCAGGTCGGTCGCGTCGATCTTGATCAGCGCGACTTCAGTCGATGGATCGCGCCCGACGACCTTCGCGGTAAATATCCGCCGGTCTGACAGTCCCACGGTCACGCGTGTCGCATTCGCGACGACGTGATTGTTCGTCAGGATGTAGCCGTCCGACGTCACGATGAAGCCGGAGCCGAGTCCTTCGGTCGGCTGCGCCTCGCCACCGAACGAGCCGAACTGGGCGTTGCTGTCCGGTTGGAACACGGATTGGATCGCCACTACCGCCGGCGTGACCTGCTTCGCCAGAGGCGCTAGCGTCGCCGTGATGCGTGGCACGCCAACTTCGGTCGTAACCGGGTCGGCGATGGCGCCCGCCTCGGAGGTCGTCCGAACGGGGGTGGATGTCTGTTGCTTGCACGCTACGGCAAGCACGAGGATGGAAACCGCGAGCCTTAGGCGCATATCTCATAATATCACTGCAAGACTCGGACTGCTGGCGGATCTGGCGCCTGGCAGGCTGAGCAGCGCAAATTCGGAGTACCATGGCCACTGGATCTGCCAATCTCGAAGTCTTCGTCCGCGACGCGCTGTCGCGCGGGCAAACGCGAACGGAGATCACGCGCGTGCTCGCCGAGGCAGGTTGGCCGGCGGAGCAGGTGACACTCGCCCTGAGCGCTTACGCCGACATCGCGTTCCCCGTGCCGGTACCGCGCCCCCGCGCTTCGCTCTCGGCGCGCGAGGCCTTTCTCTACCTCGTGCTCTTCACCGCGCTCTATCTCAGCGCGTTCAATCTCGGAGTCATTCTGTTTCAGTTGATCGATCGCGCCTTTCCCGATGCCGCGACGTCGCGGTATGAGCTCTCGGGTTACAGTGACACTATTCGCTGGGCGGTCGCCGGGCTTGTCGTCGCGTTCCCCATCTTCCTGTGGATCTCGAGCTACGTCGGTCGCGAGGTCGCGGCGAATCCAGCCGGCCGGCTGTCGCCCGTGCGGCGCTGGTGTACGTATCTCACGTTGTTCATCGCGGTGGCGTGTTTGATTGGCGATGCGACGGCACTGGTCTACAATCTCCTGAGCGGGGAGCTCACGAGTCGCTTCGTGCTCAAAGTGCTGGTGGTCGCGCTCATCGCCGGGACGACGCTCATGTACTACCTGCGCGACCTGCGCCAGGGAGAGCGGCCGACGTGATGGCACGCGGCCGCATGAATGTTCTCGCGATCGTCGCGATCGTGGTCGTCGCGGCGACGGTGACCGCGGGGCTCTTCGTCGCCGGCGGCCCGGGCGTCGCGCGAGCGCACCGTCTCGATGAGCGGCGCACACAGGACCTCGACGTGCTGGTGGGCGCGATCCAGCGCCACTACAATCGCCACCGCGCGCTGCCGCCGTCGCTCGATACCCTGCGCGTCGAGCACGAGATGCTCGACGTGCCGGTCGATCCGGAGACGCGCGCCCCGTACCGATATGAAGTCACGGGCCCGGCCGCCTATCGACTGTGCGCGACCTTCCACACGCGGTCCGATGAGACGTTCGGGCGGTCATCGTGGGCTCACGATTCCGGCTCGGTATGCTTCGATCGCGGGCCGTTGACACCGGACCGCAACGCCAATTAAAGCATCACTCCTATGTCCCTTCTCTCACTCGAACGCATCACGAAGCGCTTCGACGGTATTGTCGCGGTCGATGACGTCTCGTTCACCATTGATCGTGGTCAAGTCGTCGGGTTCCTCGGCCCCAACGGCGCCGGGAAGTCGACCACGATGCGGATGATCACGCAGTACTTCGAGCCCGATGGCGGCAGCATTCGGTTCGACGGCACCCCGCTGGCCGAGGCGGGTATCGAGGCCAAACGGCGCATCGGGTTCTTGCCCGAGAACAATCCGCTGTATGGCGAGATGCTCGTCGCCGAATACCTCGATTTCGTGGCCCGGCTCCGCGACCTCCAAGGGCCAGACCGGCGTCGGGCGATCGACGAGGCCGTCGCCGCCACGGCGATCGAAGCCGTGTACAATCGGCCCATCAGCGAGCTCTCGAAAGGATTCCGCCAGCGCGTCGGTCTGGCGGCCGCGATTCTGCACCGGCCCGACCTCCTTGTGCTCGACGAGCCCACCGAAGGCCTCGACCCCAATCAACGGGTCGAGATCCGGCAACTGATCAGCCACCTCGGTCGGGAGCGCACGGTGATCCTGTCGACGCACGTACTCGGCGAAGTCCAGTACACGTGCTCACGACTGCTCATCATCAATCGTGGCAAGATCGTCGCCGATGATGCCGTCGACACCCTGCTCACGCGCGCCACCTCTGGTATTCGCATTAGCGTGGAGGTTGCCGGCTCCAGTGCCGAGCAAGAACTGGGTGGCCTGCCCGACGTGCACTCGGTCGAATCGCACGAAGGCGTCGAGGGGCGGCAACGATTCACCGTCGTCGCAAAGGACGATATCCGCCCGAATATTTTTACCCTCGCCAAAGACCGCGGGTGGACGCTGTACGAGCTCCATCGGGAGGCCGGCAATCTCGAAGACCTCTTCAGAGAGCTGACAGGAGCCGCGTCATGACCGGCCGCATCTGGACCGTCGCGCGACGCGAGCTGCGGGCGATGCTCGATCACCCAACGGGCTATGTCCTGCTCGTGGTTTTCGTCGGCATCAATGCCTTCTTGTTCTTCCGGCAAGCCTATTTGATCGGCGCCGCAAGCCTGCGGCCGATGCTCGATCTCTTGCCGTGGTTACTGCTGTTCATCGTGCCAGCCGTGACGATGCGAACACTGGCCGAGGACCGAAAGAGCGGCGTGCTCGAGGTCGTGCTCACGCAGCCCATTACGGAGCTCGAGCTCGTCCTGGGCAAGTACCTGGGCGCTGTCCTGTTCCTCTGGCTCTCGCTTGCACTGACGCTTGTGATCCCGATCGGACTCGCGTTCGGCTCGTCACTCCAGTGGGGAACGCTCACCGCGCAATACATCGGCGCCGCCCTCTTGATCGGGAGCCTGGCCGGCATTGGCGTGTGGGCGTCGAGCCTGACCGAATCCCAGATCACCGCCTACATCCTCGCGGTCGCCGTGATGTTCGTCGCGCTCCTCATCGGGCTCGACCCCGTGACGGGCGCGCTCCCGCCGACCCTGGGCGCTGTCGCCGCGCGGCTCGGCGTGCTCTCCCACTTCGAGAGCATCGGCCGCGGCGTCATCGACCTGCGCGACGTGATCTACTTCGCCTCGGTCGCTGGGATCTTCCTCGCGCTCGCCTACGGGTCCGTGGTGGGCCGCAAGCTCGCGCGCGGTGGCGTAGCCAGTCGGCAGCTCCGGCTCGGCGTCACGATCGCCACCGCCACGCTGATCGTCGTGAATCTGCTCGGCAGCTACATCGGCGGCCGACTCGACCTCACGCCAGGCCACGCCTACACGCTCTCACCCGCGACGAAGCAGATCGTCGGATCCCTCGACGATATCGTCACGATCAAAGTCTTCGCGTCCGACGAGTTGCCGACCAGTGTCTCGCTCCTCAAGCGCGACCTCGACGACCTCCTGCGCGACCTGCACTCGGCCGGCCATGGCAAGATTCGCATCGTCCGCCGCAATCCGAGCAAAGACGAGACGGCGAAGAAGGACGCCGAGAGCCTCGGCATCGAGGCCGTCGAGTTCAATGTCATCGGCCAATCAGAGCTGCAAGTGAAGCAAGGCTATCTCGGCCTTGCCATCCAATACGGCAATGGCACGCAGGCGATCCCGTTCGTTGGACGCACCGATGACCTGGAATATCGTCTGGCCTCGGATATTCGCACGCTCACGCGTTCGAAGAAGCCGGCGATTGGCATCGTCGCCGATGCACGAGACCAAGCGCTCCGCGTGGATCAGCTCCGAGCCGAGCTCGCAAAATCATATGATGTCCGATCGGTCTCATTGACGGACACGGCCCAACCCGCGCGCGATCTATCGACGCTCGTACTCGTCGGCCCGGCCGAGTCGCTGTCGTCCGCGGGAACACAGCGCTTGCTGGCATTTTTTCATCACGGTGGCAGTGCCTTGGTCCTGGCGAGCGCGATGACCATCTCGCAGCAGATGCCAATGGCGATGCCACGGCCCATTGGCTGGAACGACGTGCTGCGCCCGTTCGGCGTATCGGTCAACGCGAACATGGTCTACGACCTCGTCGCCAACGAAGTCGTCCCCGTGCGCGCGTCGGGCGGACTCCAGGTGCTCGAGCGCTACCCGCTGTTCATTCGCGCCAAGAGCACGGGCGCGTCGGTCGTCAGCGAGGGCGTGAACGATGTGTTGCTCGCGTGGGCGAGCAGCATCGATACCTCGGCGACCGCGGGATGGACCGTGACGCCGCTGCTCGTGTCGAGCGAAGGCGCCGGCCTCGCCACCGGTGAGACGATGATCGACCCGGCCAGCGCGACGTTCCCGCAGACAAACCTCGGGCCCCGGCTGCTCGCGGTGCAGGTCGCGCCGCGATCGCCGGGCGATACCGCGAAACGGGGGCGCGTGATTGTCGTTGGCGACGCGATGTTCGCCAGCGACCAGTTCACCCAACACGCGCCCGACAACCTGTCGTTCGCGTTGAACGCCGTCGACTGGCTGGCGCAGGACGAGTCGTTGATCTCGATTCGGTCAAAGGATCGGAGCCCGCCGCCGTTGAGCTTCTCGAGTCCCGTCCTGCGAGAGGGCGTCAAGTACTTCAACGTGATCGGCGTACCACTGCTCATCATCCTCTTCGGCATGACGCACCTCACGCGCCGCTGGAGGCGGTCGCATGCGTAAACAGCATCTGATTCGGCTCCTCGGAGCGTTTGGTGCGGCCCTATTGTTGTGGGGAGTGCTCGCCGTTGTCCGTCGTCCGCCGAGCGACCGCGTCGAACATCTCACGCTACCGAAAGTCGACACGGGCGCGGTCGACACGGTCGCGTTCGGCACGACCGTCCTGGCGCGCTCGGGCGCATCATGGCGCGTCAACGGCTACCCGGCGGCGACCGATGCGATCAACGAGATGCAGAGAGGGCTCGCCGACACGAGCGCGTCGACGGAGCTCGTGGCCGAGGCCAAGAGCTCGCAGGCGCGCCTGGGCGTGAGCGCCGACAGCGGGAAGCATGTGCGCGTCGTGAGCCATGGCAAGACCGCGCTCGATCTCATCATCGGCCAGGGGACATATGTGCGGCGACCGAACGAAGATGCCGTCTATGCCATGCACGGTGGTATCGCGTCGCTCACCTCCAAGACTCTGGACGATTGGCGCGACAAGCGCATCGTGTCAGTCACACCGGAGAGCGTCGCGACCGCAACTCTGCAGCGCGGCGCGCACACGATCACCATGCACCGGGGTGTTGGCGACACGACGAAGCTCACGACGCTGCTCGGCTCCTATCGCGACTTGCGCGCGACCGGATTCGCCGACTCCATGAGCGCTCATCCGACACTGCGGGCGCGATTGCTCGGCACGTCGGGGAACACGCTGGCCGATCTCGTGTTCGACTCGACTGCCGGCGGCGTTCGGGTGCGCGCGGACTCGGGTGGCACGGTCTTCCGGCTCGATGCCTGGATGCTCGGCCAACTCGTACCGGCGAAGTGATCGCTCTCACGGTCGCGCTGTTGCAGGCCGCGACCTACACGCTGCCGACCGTCGAGCTGCCGCGGTACGTGTCCGAGGAGTCGGATATCGTCTGGTACCCGGTCGCTGGCTCGTCCATCCGCGACCTGCAGTCGCAGATGCGAGCTAACGGCCCGCACGACGACGCCGGCGCATACGCCGGGTATACGCGCAACAGCACGTACTGGCACATTCGGTGGCAAGAAGGCGGCGGCAGCTGCAGCGTGACCAATGTCGTGGTCGCGACATACGACACGGTCACGCTCCCAGCGTGGTCGCCGCCGTCGAATGCCGATTCGGCATTGATGGCCGAGTGGTCCCGTTTCGTGACGATGCTGGGTCGCCACGAAGAGGGGCATCGCGATATCGCGATCGCCGGCGCCGGCGAGATCGCCCGCACGCTGGCGATGCTGTCACCACAGGCCTCGTGCGCTGACCTTGCCGCGTCGGCGAATGCGCAGGGTCACGCCATTCTGGCATCCGTTCAGACGCGCCAGAAGCAGTATGACGAAGAGACGAGCCACGGCCGGCGGCGTGGCACGATGCTCGAGGACCCGACGTCAACATCGAGCCCACGTTTCCCTACGCTCGCCGTCCTCGCAACGTTCGCGGTGCTGGTGCCGTTCATCATTTGGTGGCGCCGCTCTCGAACTCGTTGAGGGAGTTATGAAGAGACTCGTTCTTCTGATGCTCATGGCGGGTTGCTCCAGCTCGACCCCCACCTCCACGGCCCCGGCGACCGGGTCCCTCTCCGTCACCGTGACGGCGCCCGTCGCCACCGTCACGGGTCTGACGGTAACGGGGCCAAACGGCTACACAAAGAGCATCACGGCCACGACGCAGCTCGCGGGTCTCGCGCCCGGATCATACGCGATCACGGCACAGAGCTTCACGACCGCGGACCCAATCGTCGCGACCGCGTATCAAGCGACGGTCACGGGGTCACCCGCAACGGTATCGGCGGGTGGAACCGCGACGTCAACGGTCAGCTATGCGACGCGACCTGGCAGTGGCGCGCTGTGGGTGGTGGGCGGAATTGACGTCGGATCGAACGTCCAGAATACCGCGATTGAATACACGGTCTCGCAACTGCAGGCGTCGAGCTCCGTCGCGCCCGCCGCGACGCTGACCTTTCCCGTAACGACTGGTCGCAACATCGACGCCAATGGCGTCGCGTTCGATCCGCAGGGCAATATGTGGGTCGTCAATGACAACTCGAATACGGTCGTCGAGTATACCCCTTCGCAGCTCGGCGCCAACGGGTCACCCACGCCAGCGGTGACCATTCACTTGCCGGATTCGAGTTACACGGACGGGCTCGCGCTCGATGCGAACGGCGATCTGTGGGTCGCGCTGCAAGATCCGAGCATCGTGGTGGAGTTCACGCCGGACCAGTTGAAGACGAGCGGCACTCCGACGCCGGCCGTCACAATTACGGTCAAGGCGGGACCGCCGGGACAGCCGGCACAGCCGGCGTTTCCATTGGCGATCACGTTCGATGCGCAGGGTAGCCTGTGGGTCGTGAACACCGACGGGTACGTGATCAAGTACACCGCAAGTCAGATCGCGTCGAGCGGTACGCCGGTACCGGCGGTCAGTCTCCAGCTCTCGGTCATCAATCCGTACTTCGCGGCGTTCGACAAAGCCGGCAATCTCTGGCTCGCCGATGGGGCGTATGCCATCGCCGGCAACCCTACCACGTACATCGCCGGTCCGATCACGGAGTACGCCGCCGCGAGCCTCACGGCGTCGGGATCGGTATCGCCGACGCGGACGCTGACGTTGCCGACTGGCAAGGCGGTCGTGTTTCCAGCGGCCATCGCATTCGACGCCAGCGGAAACCTCTGGTATTTGGATGTCTTCAACGCGACGCTCGGCGAATACACGGCGGCGCAGCTCGCCGCGGGTGGCAACCCGTCACCGGCGATAACGATCATCAACACGACGCCCGTCTATGGCACGGGCCTGGCCTTCAATCCGAGTCTGGTGTTGTTGCCGTCGCGCTGACGACACATATTGTGCGCCCATGCGACGCCTCCTCATGCTGGCGACGATACCGGTCGCCGCCCTCGCGCAATCCGCGCCGATCAGTGATGTCCACTACGACGTAACCGTCGACTCGACGACCGTCGCGCACCGGGACATCGATGTCTCGATGCAGTTCCGCGTGGGGAGCGACGCGCCGATCGTGCTCTCGTTGCCCGCGTGGAGTCCGGGACATTATGTCCTGTTGTGGTTCGCGCGGCGCGTGTCGCACTTCGCGCCGAGTGCGGAAGGGAAGCCACTCGACTGGCGCATGGTCGACTACCAAACGTGGCGGCTCGTCGGCGCGCACGCTGGACAGCGGGTGACTGTGAAGTTCTCATATCTCGCCGACACGATCGACCGCGCGGTCGCATGGACGAAGCCGGACTTTGCGTTCTTCAACGGCACGAACCTCTTCCTGTATCCGAAAGGGCAGGGATTCGACTGGCCGGCCACCGTCACCGTGCACACGAGCCCCTCGTGGCGTATCGCGACCGGCATGGATCCAGCACCGGCCCCGCCAACATTCGGAGCAAAAAATTATCACGATCTGACCGACATGCCCACCTTTGTCGGCCATTTCGATATCGACAGCACGCTGGCGGCCCCGGGCCACTACGTGCGGTTCGTGAGCTATCCGGCCGGCCTCGTCGGGCCCACGCGCATGACGAAGATCCTCGGCTGGCTGAATAAGCTCGCGCCGGTCGAGGGCGCGGTGTTCCATGATATCCCGTGGAAGACATATACCGTCCTCGAGATCGCCGACGCGCATCCCAACGGAGGCGGCCTCGAACATCAGGACTCTCAAGTCGACGAGATCGCGCCCGATTGGCTGGACCTGCCATTTCTCGCTGGCCTCTACTCCCACGAGATGTTTCATTCGTGGAACGTCAAGCGGCTGCGGCCCGCGGACATGGTGCCCTACCGGTACGACGATGCGCAGCCGACGCAGTGGCTGTGGGTCTCCGAGGGCATCACCGACTACTACTCGTATCTCGCCGACATGCGGAGTGGGATCTCCGATTCGGCGGCGTTTCTGGACCGGATCGCGGGAAACATTTCGGGCGTGAGCCAACAGCCGCCCACCGCGCTCGCCGATGCCTCGCTCCAACCGTGGATCGATCCGACCGACGGCTCGGGCGGTATCTATTACCCGAAGGGCGCCCTTGCCGGGTTCATGCTCGATGTGATGATCCGCGATGCCAGCGACAACCGGCATGCGCTCGACGATGTCATGCGGACGCTCTACGAGACGACGTATAAGAAGGGGAAGGGGTTCACGCCCGACAATTGGTGGACCACCGTCAGCCAAGCCGCCGGCGGGCGGTCGTTCGATGCGGTGAACCGCCGGTTCATCGAAGGCCGTGATCCGTATCCGTGGGACTCCGTGCTCGCGCTCGCGGGGCTCGCGCTCAAGACGGATTCCGCGCGCGTCGTCATCTTCGGGGTGCAAACCGCGCCGGACTCGCTAGGGATACGCGTGACCTACGTCGTTCCGGGCGGCGCCAGCGACCGCGCCGGGATCAAGCAAGGCGACGTGATCGTGTCATTGGGCGACGTCGTCTTCTCGAAGTACCCGTCGTTCGGTGCCGCGCAAGCCGCCCTGCGCGAGCGGTTCTCGCAAAACACGCAAGCGCCGTACACCGCGCGGCGCGCCGGGGAGACCGTTACTGGCACATTCCCTGTCGAATTCCAGACTCGCACCAGCATGACGATCGTGCCGCTCGGCGGCGCATCGGAGAAAGCCGTGAAGCTTCGGCATGCGCTGTTCGCCGGTGCTGCGCCGTAGCCTGATCGCCGGGCTGTTGATGCTCTGTGCGGGCTGCGTGCCGATTCCCCATCGGCACGTAGCGTTTCCGGCGGCAGTCTTCATGGTCCGCGACCATGCGCACGCGCCGATCCCTGGCGCTCGCATCACGCTCCGGAGCGCGTCGGTCATCGGCGGTGTGCCCTTCGACAGCACAACGGTTCTGACCAACGATGCCGGTGTCGCACGGACGACGCGGCGGTACCTGTGGCACATGGTCTATATCGTGGTGCCCGATGGCGAGGCGCCCTGGGTTTGGGTCACGAGCGTCGATGCGCCGGGGTACCAGTCCGCTGTGGACACGCTCCGCAGTGAGCCGGCAGACACCGTCCGGGTCACCCTGGAGGCGCGTCGGTCGTCCGCTGAGTAATGCGATTCCTTGTCGCGGCCGCCCTCGCAGCCTGCACCGCATGCGCACCAAACGACCGCCCGATCGTGTTCGCGGCCGCCGCGCCGTGGCACGATCCAGTCGCGCTCGGGACACGCCAGGGGATCCAGCTCGCCGTTGACGAGATCAACGCCGCTGGCGGCGCCGGTGGTCAGCACGTCGCCATCCGCTGGGCGGATGACTCGGGCACGGGGACTCACGCGGCCGTTGTCGCGGAGTCCCTCGTCGCGGACCGCTCGGTCCTGGCCGTAATCGGCCATATTAACTCCGGCGCGCAAGTCGCCGCCGCACACGTCTACGATGGGCGCTTGGTCGCGCTGTCATCGCAGGCGACGTCTCCGGATCTCTCCGGGCTGTCGCATTGGATCTATCGCGTGGTGTCCAGCGACGCCGCGAACGGCGCCGGCCTGGCGCACTTCGCGGGCACCCTTGGCGCGTCGCGCGCCGCGGTGCTGTACGAGAACGACTCCTATGGTCGTGGGCTCGCGGGCGCATTCGAGCACGCGTTCAAGGGCACGATCGTGGCCAGCGAGCCGATCGCCGCCGCGGCGCCGACGTACGAGCCGTACGTCTCGTACATAAGGTCACTCGGGCCCGACGTCGTGTTCGTCGCCGGGCTCGAGACCTCCGGCCTCGCGGTGTTGCGCGAAGCGAAGCGACAACACCTCGCCGTGCCGTTCCTCGGCGGCGATGGATGGACGGGACTCGCGGACGATGCCGCGGTCGGAGAAGGCGCCTACATCGGGACGCCGTTCGTGGCGAGCGACACGCGGAGCGAGGTCGTGCGATTTGTCCACGCGTTCGTGACGCGCTACCACGAGCGGCCGGACGAGGATGCAGCGCTCGCCTACGACGCCACGCGCCTGCTCGCGGCCGCCGTCGCCGCGCGCGGCGCTGACCGCCGCGGTATCCGCGCGTATCTCTCCACGCTCACGCAGTCGAAATCGTTCGGCGGGATCACCGGACCGATCGCATTCGACTCGCTTGGCGACCCCGCCGGCCGTCAGTTCATCATGACGCGGATGCACGCTGGGGCGTTTGTGCCCTTCTAGAGGTCGAGCTCCCAAGTCTGCGCGACGAGCTTCGGCCCGAAGCGCTCGTTCGGTTCCTCCTCGACCAGCTCGAACCCTTCGCTCTCGTAGATCCGCCGCGCGGATTTCAGGACGTCGTTCGTCCAGAGACGAATCTTTTTGTACCCGACCTGGCGCGCGAACCGAATGCACTCGCGCACGAGGCGTCGCCCCAAGCCCGCGCCGCGCGCGGACGCCTCGACCTGCAGGAGTCGAAGTTGGGCGATGGTCGGGGAGTGAGACACGAGGAAGACGAAGCCCACGATCTCGCCATCCGGTCGCTCGGCGATCCAGCAGCGCTCGCGCTTCGGGTCATACTCTCGCAAGAATTTGGCGACGATATCCGCGGCCAACGCCTCCGAGAGATCGTTCCATCCGTACTCCTGCGAGTACATCGCGCCATGCCGATGCACGACCCAACCCATGTCACCGGGGCGCGGGGGGCGCAGAATATAGGTCGGCGCCACGGATTCAAGCGGCGCACCCAATATTTCGGCGATCGTCCGCATCGCCTCGACGAGCCGGCGCTGGTGTGGCACCGGCAATGCGTCGAGCATCGCGCCGGTCTCGCGCTCTTGTCGTTCCTCGAGTCCGGCGACCTCGGTCTTCCCCTTGCGGGTGAGCTCGAGCAAGCTCTGTCGGGCGTCCGACGCCGAGGGAATCTTGGCGACGATGCCCGCTTGCTCGAAGCGGCGGATAACCCGGCTCAAGTAGCCGAGATCGAGGCCGAGGGCTTTGCCGACCTCGGTCGCCGTGGGGCGGGTGCGATGCGCGATCTCGTACAGCACGCGCATCTCGCCGAGGGAATACGCGCTCCCGAGAAACGCCTCGTTGAGGAGGCCGATCTGGCGCGTATACATTCGGTTGAACCGCCGAACGGTCGCGACGCGCTCCGTCATGAGACCAATGTCAATTAAATGCTTGCTTTTGTCAACCATCTGGGCGGCGCCACTCTGTGCCCAGATCGATACGGCGCGGGTGGACGCGGTTTTTGCGCGATTCTCCAGGCGGAACCCCGGCTGCGCGCTCAACCTGATCGCGAATGGGCAGTCGGTCTACGAGAAAGGCTACGGCTATGCCTCGCTCGAGCTCGATGTGCCGATCACACCTCGAACCGTGTTCGACCTGGGCTCCGTCTCGAAGCAATTCACGGCGATGAGCATCCTGCTGCTGGCGCAGGACCACAGGCTCACGCTCGATGATGACATTCGAAAGTATGTCCCTGAGCTACCGGATCTCGGGCACATCTCGCTGCGGCAGCTCATGCACCACACGAGCGGGTGGCGCGACTACACCGACCTCATGGCGCTCGCCGGTTGGGATGAGCGCGACCACACGACGGACCAGGACGCGATCGACATCCTGAAGCGCCAACGCGCGCTCAACTTTCCGCCCGGCTCGACGTTTCGCTACAGCAACACGGGCTACTTCTTGATGTCGCTGGTCGTCAAGCGCGTCACGGGGAAATCGCTGCGCCAATTCGCCGCCGAGCGAATCTTCGGACCCCTCGGCATGTCTGATACGCAATTTCTCGACGACACGCGGCAGATCGTGCCGCGGCGCGCGACCGCGTATACCCGCGGCTTTGCCGGTTGGTGGCAGGTCGAGATGTCGAACTGGGATCAGGTCGGCGATGGGGCCGTGCAGACGACGGTGGACGATCTCGCGAAGTGGGACGCGAATTTCTATGCGCCGACCGTGGGGAGTCCGCAGATCGTCGAGGTGATGGCGACGCCGGGCTTGGGTCACTACGGATTCGGGCTGTGGCGCGACGAGTATCGCCACGAGCCCGTCGTCTGGCATACGGGGGCGTGGGCTGGGTATCGCGCGGTGCTCATGCGATTTCCCGCGCGTCACCAGTCGATCATCGCGCTGTGCAATGCCTCCGATGCGCACACGTATAGCCTGGCCACGCGCCTCGCCAATCTCCTGATTCCCGATACGAGCGCGGTCGTCGCGTATCCGCCCGTGCGCGTCCAGGGCGCGACGGGCCTCTACTCGAGCGACGGCGAGGGCGACATCCTCGATGTGAGCCAGGATGGCGACAGCGTGGTCATCGAGAACGGCGAGTCACGCCACGCGCTCGTGCCATTCGCGAACGGCCGGCTGCGCGATACGACCGATGGCTCGACCTACGCGTTCGAGAAAGATCGGGTCATCGTGGAATCCTCTGGCGACGCGCCAGACACCATGCGGCGCGTTATTCCCGAGGATGACTCGCATCGAACGGGATACGAGGGCACGTACCGGAGCGATGAGATTGGACAGACGTGGACGGTCCGCGGCCTCGAGATCCCGGGGACGGCCCGCGGGTTCGAGAGGCTGCCAAGGGTCCACGGGCTCGAGATCCATCGTCCCCGCGGCGACGATCTCGTGCTTCGGCCGCTCTATCGGGACGGGTTCATGACGCTCGATGGCACGCCCGTGCATTTCCTCCGCGATGCGTCGGGGCAGATCACGGCGCTCAGCATCACGACCAGCGGGGTCCACGATCTCCGATTCTCACGAGATCGTCATGTGGTCGTCAGGACGCCCTAACACGGGCGTTCTATCGTGTCGCGCATGGCGCGGCTCGTTCGTCAGCCCGATGTGTCGCCATTCATCGACGTGCTGCTCGTGCTGGTCATCTGGTGGGGCCTCTTAGGGCTCGGGGTCTGGAGGCCGCGCGTGATCTACACGCAGGTCGACGACGGGTTGGTCGAGCCGGATCGCCTGCGCGACACGCTCACGATCATGGCTGGTCGCGCCGAGACCATTCTCTACGGGGGCCGCCCTGTGCGACTATCGGAGATGCGGGGCCGCGCGGTCATCGTGCGCGCGGATTCGGACGCACTATATCAGGATGTCGTGCACGCCGTCGATGTCGCGCGCGGGGCCGGCGCGCGAGCCGTGGGGCTCAGCCGCCGATGAGCAACGTCACCCGCGAACCGAACGTCACGCCGACGGTCGGAAGATCGCGCCGGCCGCGCTCGCGGCAACCCTCAAGGGCGCTCCAGTCGAGGTCAGCGCGCAACCGGGCGCCTCGTACCGGGATGTCTTTCACGCCCTCGACGTCGCCCGTGGCGCGGGCGCAAGGGTTCTCGGCCTGGCGAATAAGCGCTAGAATGCTAGCACTCATTCCCAGGAGGCGTGGATGCGCGGTCGTGCGTGGTCGCTGGCGCTCGTGTTGTTACCGGCGACGGTGTGGTCCCAGGCTCAACCCAAACGCCTCGCGGCGGTCGACAGCCTGAAGAGTCCGGAAGCGCTCAGCTATGACGCGGCCGTGGACGCGTATTTCATTAGCAACATGAACAACCGCGACGGGCACGGATTTGTCACGCGTGTACGCGGCAAGGATGGCGTCGTCGACAGCCTGCATTTCATCACGGGCTTGAACGCCCCGATGGGCTCCCGCATCAAGGGCGACACGCTCTGGCTCGTCGATCTCACGGCCCTCAAGGGTTTCGATGTGCACTCGGGTGCGCTGCTCGCGACGATCGACCTCTCGTCCGTACACCCGGTATTTCTCAACGATATGGCGATCGGCCCGGACGATGACTTCTATGTGACCGACACGGGCTACGACATCAAGAACGACAAGCACACCGGTCCCGACCGTATCTATCACATCGCGCGGAACCGAAAGGTGACCGTGGTCCTCGAGACACCGGCACTCGACCAGCCCGATGGCATCGACTGGGATCCGCGACAGCAGCGGCTCGTGCTCGCGCCGATCGGCGGTGACTCGATCCAGGAGCTTCGACCGGGCGCGAAGGCGCCAACGGACATCGCGCCGGGCGCCGGCCGCTACGATGGCATCGAGGTCGAGAAGGACGGCACGATCTTGATCACGAGCTGGAACGATTCGAGCGTGATGTCGCTACGTGGTCACGAGCTCGTGCGGCGTATCGGCAAGCTCGCCGCACCAGTCGCGGATGTTAGTATGGACACTCGCCGGCACCAGGTCGGCATCGTCTCTCTCGTCGCTAACCGGTTCGAGCTCTGGACTCTCCCATGACGAAATATCTCCCTCTTCTTCTCGCGCTGGCGCTCGCATGCACCAAGCAGCCCGAACAAAAGGCCGCCACCAACGGACCTCCTGAGGGGCAATGCCCGGGCGATAACGGCGGCATCACGCTGCCCGCGGGCTTCTGCGCGACCGTGTTCGCCGACACCGTCGGCCACGCGCGCGACATTGTCGTTGCGACCAATGGTGACGTGTACGTCAACACGTGGAGCGGCGAATACTATCCGTTGAAGGGGCCGCCCGCCGGCGGATTCCTCATCGCCATGCGCGACACGAAGCATACAGGCAAGGCCGACTCGATCGTTCGCTTTGGCCCTACGCCGGCGACCAAGGGAACCGGTGGCACCGGCATCGCGCTCTACAAGGGCTATCTCTACGCCGAAGCAGGGCCGACCATCGTGCGGTACAAGTTGCCGGCCGGCCAACTCGTGCCGGACACGACGAGTGCCGAGGTGATTGTCTCCGACATGCCTATCGACGGCGATCATCCGATGCACCCGTTCGTGATCGACACGAGCGGCGCGTTGTACACCGACGTCGGGTCAGCGTCGAACTCCTGCCAGCTCAAGAATCGCACGCTGAATTCGCCGGGCCACAACCCTTGCACGGAGCTCCAGCGTCGCGCGGGAGTTTGGAAGTTCGACGCCAACAAGACGAACCAGCGCTTCTCGCCCGGCGCGCGGTACGTGACCGGTCTCCGCAACGGCGTTGGGATCGCGATCGCATCCGATGGATCGGTGTGGTCGACACAGCACGGACGCGATCAGCTCGGCGAGAACTTCCCCAAGCTCTACACGCTCGTGCAGAGCTCGGACTTGCCCGCCGAAGAGCTGATGCACCTCACGGCAAATGCCGACTTCGGCTGGCCGGAGTGCTACTACGATCAGAACCAAAAGAAGCTCGTGCT
>Ga0210387_10001710_pt1 | contig 16638 bp, 19 predicted proteins | sample IncBWC7OmetaG_FD_160108 | JGI IMG/M metagenome (GOLD analysis project Ga0210387, IMG submission 160108) | Forest soil microbial communities from Barre Woods Harvard Forest LTER site, Petersham, Massachusetts, United States - Inc-BW-C-7-O ...
CGCGACAATGCCGCCCTGCTTGACCAGCCGCGTCACGGTCTCCTCGTCCAGGGTCCAAAGCGGATATGAGGTGGTTTCGAGGTCATGCGAGGCCTTGAGATCGCCGGCGCTCTGGCTCTGCGGCACCAGCATCAGGGGACCGTTGATCGGCATCACCTCGTCGAGGAAGATCGCGATGTTCATCGCGCGCGGCTCGGGCATGCCGTCGTCGCGCTTCCAGGTGCCGTAATCCTGGTGCCACTGCCAGACGTCGCCGGTGAAGGCCGCCTTGGCGTTGATCTTGAACTGATGCATGTAGACCTTCTCGCCGAAGAGCTGCTCGATCGGCTCGATCATGCGCGGATGCGCGCCGAGCAGGCCGAAGGCTTCGTTATAGAGATGCGCGGCAAAGGCCGTGCGCGGCGCGCCGCTCTTCTCGCGCCAGACCTCGGGGCGGTTGGCATCATAGATGCTCACCGCTTCCTGCGCCAGGAAGTCGGTCTCCTCGCGGCTGAACAGCTCGGGCAGGAACAGCCAGCCCTCGCGGTTGAAATGCTCGATCTGCTGTGGCGTGAGTTTCATGACTTCCTCCTTGCTTTGTTTTCATTCTCTCCCCTCATGGTGAGGAGCGCGGCACGCGCGTCTCGAACCATGAGGCTCGCAGCTCTTCTAATCTCGTGGCCTTATTCTTCGAGACGTCGCTTCGCGGCTCCTCAGGATGAGGGTCGTTCAGTCGTTACGCCGCCTCGTCGATAGCCTTCAGCTTCTCTTCCGTCCGATGTCCCGCCGTCTGCGCATGCGCTGAGGCAGCTTCTTCCGCAGCCTTGGCATTGCCCGCAAAAATCGCCGCCGCGATGGTCTCGTGCTCACTCCAGGCGCTTTCGCGATAGTCGAGCTCGGCGAGCACGGTCGCCATCGAGCGGCGCATATGCGGCCATTGCGGCGCCATCATCTCCTCGATCGCAGGATTGCCGGCGAGGCGATAGATCGCACTGTGAAAATTCACATCGAGCGCGATCAGCTTTGAGAGCGGCGTCTTCCTGTCGATGCCGCGGCCGGCGTGCAGCGCCTTTTCGAGCTGCGCGCGTCCGGCGGCGTCGATCTTCGCGCGATCGGCTGCGAGCCGTGCGGCAAGCGCGTCGATCGCGCCGCGCACTTCATAGAGCTGGCGGATGCGGGCGGGATCAAGCCCTGTCACTTCAAAGCCGCGGCGGCCGCTTTCGGCCACCAGCCCCTGCCGGTGCAACAGATGCAGCGCATGCGAGACCGGCTGGCGCGACACGCCGAGCTTCTCCGCCAATTCGTTCTGGCGGATGCGCTGGCCCGGCAGCAGCGTGCGGTCGGTGATCGCTTCCAGAATCCGCGCATAGACCTGGTCGATCAGGTTGGGGGCAGGATCAAGCGGGATCATGGTTGGGCGCTCGGTTCGGAATACGGAATGCCGTATTTGAAATTAGTCGAGGTGGCAGGGGTGGTCAAGGCGTCTCCTTCTCAAGATATAAGCTATTGAAAATACGTCGATTTTGTCATGATCCGGGCCGGACCCGCCATCCACACCTTTGGGCTGCTGCCCCCGGCGGCCCTGGTCAGCTCTCCAGAAACTCCGTCACCACGCGGCAAAATTCTTCCGGGTTCTGCGCGAACATCCAGTGCTTGGCGTTCGGGATAACGGCAGTCCTGGCGCCGACGATGTGTTCGGCCATCGCGCGCCAGTTCCTGGAGAGCGAACCCTTGGTGTCGCCGCCGCCGATCAGAAGCGTCGGCGTCCGGATGCCCAGCATGTCAGCCTTGGCGTAAGGCTTGCGGGCTTCGTGGAGCTGTCCGAGGAATGTGATGACGTTGTCGCGAAGCTGCTGCTTCGCCGCGGTGGGCAGGCGGCGCCAGGTGTGCTCGCCGTCGACGCCGTCGACAAAATCTTCCAGCGCACCTTCGGCGTCGCCGGACCTGACGCGCTCGGCAAAGGCGGCCGCGCGTAGTGCCATCGCTGGTGTCGCCGAGGGCGAAACGCTCGGATCAAGCGAAGCGTCTAGATCGCCACCCGGCTCGGCCAGCACCACCTTGCGCAACAGCTCGGGGCGCTGCTGCGCAACGCGGAAGGCGATATATCCGCCGCGCGAGTGGCCCATCAGGTCGATCGGTTTTGGATTGATCTGCTCAATGAAAGCGATCACGTCGGCGATGTGCCGCGCCATGCGATAGTCGTCGCCCTCGCCGTCCCAATGTTCGGGAAAGAAGTGGCGCAGGCTGACCGAGATCACGCGGCGTTTCTTCGATAGTGGCCCGAGCACGGCATACCAGGTGCGGAAATCGCCGAGCGTGCCGTGCACGCAGACCAGCGGATCGCCGCCATCTTTTCCTTTGCCTACTTCGAGATAGGCCATGTCATAGCCGTTGACGTGGATGGTCTGCATGCTCAGCCCGCCAAAAATTCCAGGACGATTTCAGAAAAGGCGTGCGGCGCCTGCTCGAACATCGGATGCGTGGCGTTCGGAATCATCGCGACTTTCGCATCCGGTACATGCGCCGCCAGCGTGTGCAGCACCTTCGGCAGCAGGCCCTTGGTCTTGGCGCCGCCGACGAACAGCGTCGGCATGGTGATCGATTCCGCATCGGCCTTGGAGAAGCCCGGGCGTTCGTCGCGGACCTGCCCGATCAGCGTCATAGCGTTATCGATCAGCCCCTGCTTCATCAGTGGCGGCAGCCGTTGCCAGCGGCCCGGCCCTTCCAGCGTATCGACGAAGAACTCCAGCCCGCCATCGATGTCGCCGGCGGCGATCTTGTCCGCGGCGGTCGTGAAGCGCGCGAGCAGCGGCGAGGGGCCGCCCTTGTACTCGGGGTCAAGGCTTGCATCGAGCTCACCGCCGGGCTCGGCCAGAATCAGCCTGCGGAGCAGCTCAGGCCGCCGCTGCGCGACACGGAAGCAGATATGCCCGCCGCGGGAGTGGCCGAGCAGGTCGACCGGGCCCATATCGAGCTTCTTAATGAAGGCGATGAGGTCGTCGACATGTTGCGCGATGGAATAGGTGTTGCCTTGGCCGTCCCATTGCTCGGGGAAGAAATGCCGCAGGCTCACGCAGATCAGCCGATGCTGCTTTGTCAGCAGTCCCAGCACGCAGCCCCAGATGCGGAAATCGTTGAGCGAGCCATGCACGCAGACCAGCGGCGGTGCGTTTTGCGTCTGGCCCACGTCGAGATAGGCCATGTCGTATCCGTTGACGTGAAGGGTCTGCATCAGGGCTCGCGGAGGGGCGGGAAGGGTGGAACCAGCCTGTGCAAGATTGACGGAATCCGGGTGGATCGCAACTATTTCCAAGCTTAGATTCCAGCTCAGAACCTAGAGCATGATCCGGAAAAGTGTGTAGCGGTTTTCCGAAAAAGATCATGCTCAAACACAGATAGGCATGCGATTTTGGAGCAAGCCATGACCAACCAGCATTATACATTGTTCGATAGCGCGATCGGCGTTTGCGGCATCGAGTGGGGCCCGCGCGGCATCAACGGGGTGCAGCTGCCGATGGGCGATGAAGACAAAACCCGGGCCCGCATCCGCCAGCGCTACGCTGACATCGAAGAGGCTGAACCGACCCCCGAGGTGAAGGCTGCGATCAGCCGCATCGTCGACCTGCTCGCGGGCAAGCCCGATGATCTCCTCGACATCCCGCTCGATCTCGACGGCGTGCCGGAGTTCAACCGCGGCGTCTACGACATTGCGCGGCACATCCCGCCGGGCAAGACCCTGACCTATGGCGACATCGCGAAAAAGCTCGGCGGCGTCGAGCTGTCGCGCGACGTCGGCCAGGCGCTCGGCCGCAATCCGTGCCCGATCGTGGTCCCCTGCCACCGCGTGCTCGCCGCCGGCAACAAGCCCGGCGGCTTCTCCGCACGCGGCGGCGTGTCGACCAAGCTGAAGATGCTCGCGATCGAAGGCGCGGCGGTGAACCACACGCCGAGTTTGTTTGATTGAGCCTGCGCTTACCCTCCCCTGGAGGGGGAGGGTCGACTCACATGAGCGAAGCGAAATGTGAGGCGGGGTGGGGTGATCTCTCCACCTGGACACTGTTCGATGCGGAGAGACTGTCACCCCGCCCCGCCCCGCCGTGCCTCACGCCATCTCACACACAAACGCATTCCCCTTGCGCTTGATCTTGCCTGATGATGGCGAGGGGAAATGCGCGGTGCAGCACAGCGTATTCGTGTCGCAATAGCGCTCGAGGAAGCTGCGCCGGGTCGCAGCCGCCTGCTTCGGATCGACGTCGAATTTTGGCGACAGCTCCGGATAGAGCGTCTGCAGCGGCGAGTGCATGAGGTCGCCGGCGAACACGGCGTCATCCTTGCCCTTGCCGAAAGTGAAGGCGACATGGCCCGGTGTGTGGCCCGGTGTCGGCAGGATGCGGGCGTGATCGCCGATCGCAAAATCGTTGCCGACGAGCTCGGCCCGCTTGGCTTCGACCACCGGCAGCACGCTGTCGGCAAAGGGCGGCACCTCGGCCTTGGCATTCTGCTCATGCCAGTAATCATACTCGCTCTTGCCGAACACATAGCGCGCCTTCGGGAAGGTCGGCACCCAGCGGCCGTTTTCCATCCGCGTGTTCCAGCCGACATGGTCGACATGCAGATGCGTGCACATCACGTAATCGATGTCGCTGACGGAGAAGCCCGCCGCCTTCAGCGCGCGCATGTAGTTGTCGTCCGTTTTCTGATGCCAGTTCGGACGGGCCGGCCGCTGCTTGTCGTTGCCGATGCAGCTATCGATCAGGATGGTGTGATGCGGCGTCTTGACGATGTAGGACTGGAAACAGAGGATCAGCACGTCGTTGTCGTCGATCGCGCGGGCTTTCTTCAACCACGCCCGGTTTTCGGCGAGCCGCTCCGGCGTCAGGTCGGGAAGCAGCTCCAGCGCCGGAAAGAACGGCACCTCCTGCTCGATGATGCGGTGGATGGTGAGATCGCCGGCAGAGAATTTCAGACTCATGGTTCGGTTTTCCCTCTGGTTGTTTCTTCGAGCTATCGTGGTTCGCGGACGGAGCGGATCACAAAATCATTGAGGATATCGAGCGCCCCTTGGCCCTGTCGCGGGCTGCCATACAGGCCGGATGTACTCATGACGACAATGTCGAGATCGGGAACGATGAAGAGGCGCTGGCCACCAAGGCCTACTCCAGCGATCCATTTGACTTCGGTGTTTGCCGTGAGGCTTCGCCCCATCCACCACGAATAGCCGTAATAGAACAAGCCGCCAAAATAGCCGCTCGCCTGAAACCGCGGCACGCTTGCCTGCGCGATCCAGGCCGCGGAGACGATTTGCCGGCCTTGCCACATGCCATGGTCGAGCATCAATTGGCCGATCTTCGCCGCATCACGAGGGCGCAGGCGAAGGCCGGCAGCAGACGAGATCTTGCCGTTGCGGTATGGCTTCCATTCCCAATCGGAAATACCCAGTGGCTCGAATAACGCGTCGCGCGCGAAATCCGCCAGCGGCTTGCCGGATGTCCGCTCGATGACGGCGCCAAGCAGGTCGATGCCGCCGCCGTTGTAATTCCAGATCGTGCCGGGTGGCGCGATCATCGGCTTCTTGAGGACGTAGCCGATGGGGTCGGCGTCTTGCCCAAGATGCGGCTCGTCGTTGGCGGGGTCGGTCCAGGCAAGATTTTCGTTCCATGCCATCCCGGATGACATGGTGAGCAAATCACCGACGGTGACGCGATCCCAATCCGGCCTTTTCGGGGTCGCATCCGCGAAAAAATTCGCCACGGTTTGGTCCGGGCCGGCGATCAACTCGCGGCCGATGGCAACGCCGATCAATAGTGAAATGACGCTCTTGGAAATCGAGCGCAGATCATGCTTGCTGGTCGCCTCGAAATCGTAGGGGCCGTTCGGTGCGCCCCACGGCTCGTCATAGCCACGGAAATATTGTTCGAAGACAAGCTTGCCGTGGGGACCACGACGACGGCATGGACATCGGCTTCGTCGAATTTGAGCCGAGCGCCCATGGCGCATAGTTGCGCGCTGTCAAGGCCGACGCTTTCGGGTGCCGCGGTGATCCAGCCGTCGCCGATGGCTTCCGGCGGAGTGCAGGTCGGACTTGTTTGCCCCTGCACGAGGCTGACGGAAGCGACAAGGGAGAGAACGGCGACGAAGCCGAACCGCTTTTTGACGCTGCCGAGCCTCAACATGATTATTGGCTCCGGTCCGGCTTTACGCTGCCGGCGGCAGCGAGATCTTCACCGATGGCCGCTCCAGCAGCTTCTGGTGGAACTTGTCGAGCTTTGGAAACGCCTTGCGCCAGCCGCAATCGGCAAAGCGGAAGTCGGCATAGCCGAGGACGCAGGCGAGGCCGATCTGTGCAATGTTGAACGGGCCGTTGAGAACGTCATCGCGCGCCTCGAACCGTGCCATGCCGCTCCAGGCCCGGTTCCAGTGATCGCCCGACCATGCCTTCCAGCGCAGCGCCTCGGGCCGCGTGATGTTCTCGTAGCGGCACAGCAGCATGGAATCGAGCATGCCTTGCGAGAGCGAATGGTCGGTCTTCACCTTCCAGCGCGTCGGGCCGTAATCGGGGATCAGCGAGCCGCCGGCGAGCTCGTTGAGATATTCGACGATGACATAGGAATCCAAAATGACGTCGCCATTCGAAAGGATCAGCACCGGCAGCTTCTTCAAGGGCGTGATGCGCTGATAGTCGTCGTTCGGCGTTCCCGGAGCGACAGAAGCCGGCACCAGTTCGATCTTGTCGATCAGCCCAAGCTCGATCGCGGCAATGCGGACCTTGCGCGCGAACGGCGAGGCCGGAGAGAAGGTGAGTTTCATGGCGTGCCCCTTGAATGTTCTTTCCGTCGTCATTGCGAGGAGCGAAGCGACGAAGCAATCCAGCCTTTAACCGCGGAGGCAGACTGGATTGCTTCGCTCGCAATGACGACGACGTGAGAGTGTTGAGTCAGCTCACGCCGCAACAATCTCCTGGCGTTGCTCGCCGAGGCCGTCGATGCCGAGCGTGACGACGTCGCCGACATTGAGGAAGGTCGGCGGCTTCATGCCCAGCCCAACGCCGGGCGGCGTGCCGGTGGTGAGGATGTCGCCGGGCAGCAACGTCATGAACTGCGAGACATAGGAGATGCACTTCGCCATCGAGAAGATCATGGTCGCGGTGTTGCCGGTCTGGCGGCGCTGGCCGTTGACGTCGCACCACATGCCGAGCTTCTGCACGTCGGCGATCTCGTCCTTGGTGACGAGCCAGGGGCCGAGCGGGCCAAACGTGTCATGCGACTTGCCCTTGGTCCATTGGCCCCCGCGCTCCTGCTGGAAATTGCGCTCGGAGACGTCGTTGCAGATGCAGTAGCCGGCGACATGGTTCAGCGCGTCGGCTTCGGAGACGTATTTGGCACGGGTGCCGATGATGGCCGCGATCTCGACCTCCCAGTCGAGCTTGGTCGAGCCGCGCGGCTTCTCGACCGCGTCGTTCGGGCCAGAGAGCGAGGTGTTGGCCTTGATGAAGAAGATCGGCTCGGTCGGGATCGGCGAGCCCGTCTCCTTGGCGTGGTCGGAGTAGTTCAGGCCGATGGCGACGAATTTGGAGATGCCGATGACGGGGGCGCCAAGGCGCGGCTTGCCCGAGACGGCGGGCAGCGAGGCAGCGTCGATCCCAGCGAGCTTTTTCAGGGAGTCCGGCGCATAGGCGGCGCCGTCGAGGTCTTTGATATGACCTGACAAGTCGCGCAACTGGCCGGATTTATCGATCAGACCGGGCTTCTCCGCACCCTTTTCGCCATAACGAACAAGCTTCATTTTTCATCACTCCCTTGGGAAAGCTTGGGTTTTACTTGCGACGCTTATTGGAACACTGGCAAAGGAAATTCAACTGCCCGCAGCGCAGGGTAGGGTGGGCAAAGGCGCTTTAGCGCCGCGCCCACCGACTTTGGTAGGTGCTCGCAATGGTGGGCACGCTTTGCTTTGCCCACCCCAGGGCACTACCCCAGCGCGACAAATCTGAACGCCTCCCCATCTCGCTTGATATGTCCGGCATTGTAATGCCCGCCGATGACAAGCGTAGGCGTATCGGCAAAGCGCGAGAACAGCTCGCGCCGCGCCACCACGCTCTGTTTGGGGTCGGAATCCGCCGTCGAGGACCAGTCGAGATGCGCCATCTGGCAGGGGTGGTGGGCGACGTCCCCGGTCAGGAGGCCCTCCTCGCCGTCGGAGCGGATATGGACGCTCATATGGCCCGGGCTGTGACCGGGGGTGGAGATCATGCTGATCTCGTCGGTCAGCTTGGCGTCGCTCGCGATCAGCTCGGCCTTGCCGGCGTCCCAGATCGGCTTCACGGAGTCGTTAAAGACGGCGATATGCGCGGGCTCGACGGAGCGGTAGCGCCAATGCTCGAATTCGGTCTTGCCGAACAGGTAGCGCGCATTGGCAAAGGTCGGCACCCATTTGGCGCCGGCAAGCCTGGTGTTCCAGCCGACGTGATCGACGTGGAGATGCGTGCAGAGAACGGTGTCGATGCTGTCGGGCGGAAAGCCGGCCAGGGTCAGCTTCTCCAGGAAGGGCTCGTTGCGGTTGTTCCAGGTCGGCACGTTGCGGCCCTGCTTGTCGTTGCCGAGCCCGGTATCGACCACGATGCGATGCTTCGGCGTTTCCACGACCAGCGAATGGATCGACATTTTCAGCCGGCCTTCCTCGGTTGCGAAATGCGGGATCAGCCAGGGGAGCTTCTGGATTTCCTTGTTGCTCGCGAGCGGCAGGATAAAGCGGGTCGAGCCGACCGTTTCCAGCTCGACCACTTTGGTGATTTTGACCTTGCCGACCTTCCACTGCATGCGGCGTTTCCCGTTATCCGGCGCAATCGACAACGACGGTGCCGAGCTTGTCGCCCTTCTCGACCGCCATATGCGCCTGCGCGGTGTCGGAGAGCGCGTATCGGCCTGCGATGTTGTGCGCCCGCTTTCCCGCGGCGGCCCATTTGGTGATGTCGGCTTGCGCGGCCGACAGCAGCTTCCAGGGTAGCGCAAAAAGCACCAGCCCGCGCAGGTTGACGCATCGCTCCATCAGCTCGCGCACCGGCACGACCGGCGTGCGGTTACCGACCGTGGCATAGACCGCGATCGTCGAGTTCATCGCCATCAGCTTCGGCGTGGTCGCGACATTGCCGCCGAAATCGACCTCGACGACATGATCGACGCCGCGTCTGTCGGTGAAGGCGAGTGCCTTCGCGACGACGTCCTCGCTTCTGTAGTTCACGACGAGATCGGCACCCGAGAGCCGCGCCTGCTCGGCCTTGGCTGCCGAGCTCACGGTCGCGATCACCTTCGCGCCGCCCCATTTCGCAAGCTGCACCGCATAGTTGCCGACTGCACCGGCGCCGCCGGTGACCAGCACGGTCTTGCCGACCAGTGGCCCATCCGCGAACAGGCTGCACCACGCCGTCATCGCGGGAATGCCGAACGTCGCGCCTTCCGCGAACGAGACCTGGTCCGGCAGCGGCGTCACCAACTGCTCGGCCAGCGCGATATATTCCGCCGCGGTGCCAAGCGCGCGGCCATTGCGCTGGCCGTTGAACAGCCAGACGCGCTGGCCGACCTTGAGCCGCGTCACGCCGTCGCCGACCTGGTCGATAATCCCGGCGCCATCGCTGTTCGGGATGATCAGCGGGAATTCCAGGCCGCGATAATTGCCGGCGCGGCGCCCCGCATCGGCCGGATTGCAGCCGGACGCTTCCAGCCGGACCCGCACTTCGCCGAGACCCGCTGATGGCGTCGGCTGCTCACCATAAGAGAGCACCTCCGCCGCCGGCCCGCACCGCTCGTACCAGACGGCGCGCATCTGATTACAGCGTGCCCGGGAAGGCGCCGCCGTCGAGCACGATGTTCTGCCCGGTGATGAAGCCGGCCTTGGCGCCGCACAGGAAGGCGCAGAACAGGCCGAACTCCTCGGGATCGCCGACGCGGCCGGCCGGATTGGCCTTGCCGCGCGTGGCGATCAGCTGATCGACCGTGATGCCCTGCCGCTGGGCTTCGGCGACGGCGACGGGACCGCGCAGCCGGTCGGTGTCGAACGGGCCGGGCAAGAGGCCGTTGATGGTGACGTTGGCGATCACGGTCTTGCGCGACAGGCCGGCGATGAAGCCGGTCAGGCCGGCGCGGGCGCCGTTGGAGAGACCCAGAACCTCGATCGGCGATTTCACCGCAGCCGAAGTGATGTTGACGATGCGGCCGAACTTGCGCGCCATCATGCCGTCGACGGTCGCCTTGATCAGCTCGATCGGGGTCAGCATGTTGGCGTCGATCGCCTTGATCCAGTCGTCGCGGGTCCAGTTGCGGAAATCGCCGGGCGGCGGGCCGCCGGCATTGTTGATGAGGATGTCGGGCTCGGGGCAGGCCTTCAGCACGGCCTCGTGGCCGGCTGGTGTGGTGATGTCGCCGACGATCTCGGTGACGGTGACGCCGGGGCTCGCCTTCCGGATCTCATCGGCCGTCTTCTTCAGCGCTTCCGCGCCGCGCGCCGTCAGCGTGACATGGACGCCTTCATTGGCGAGCGCAATCGCGCAGGCGCGTCCCAGTCCCTTGCTCGATGCGCAGACGATGGCGCGGCGGCCCTTGATACCCAGATCCACAGTTTCACTCCCCGTTTGAAGCGGATGGTTTTGCGGGCGGACTTTAGCCAGACGGGAGGGCTTTGGTAAGGGCGGGCGCCTTACCAAAATGCATGACGGGGTGGGTTAGATATGCTGGTCGCGCTTCAGGCGGTCGATGGTGGAAGCGACTTCCGGCGGCAGCGAGCGGAATCCCTTTTGCCCCGCGGCGGAAAAGATCGGCCGCAACTGCGAGCCCTTGAGAAACGCCGGCTGGCGATCTGTGGGGATAAGCTGGTCGAACACCAGCACCACGGAGGTCGCAACCAGCGCGACACGCACCGCGCCGAGCGCCGCGCCGCCGAAGCGGTCGAGGAGACCGGCTTCCGAGCCGATCGCCTCGTCCACGGTGATGCGCGCGAGCTTGCCGAGCGCCATTCCGATGATGAGGAATGCGCCCAAGAAGAATCCCCAGTTCTGCATCAGCGGCGAATGGCTGTTGCCGTCGAGCGGCGGCACATACGACATCACCCACACCGCGATAGGCATCGCCACGATATAGGCGAGGATGGTGACGCCGCTACGCACCAGGCCTGTCGAGAAGCCCGAGACCACCGCGATCAGGAGCCCGGCATATACAGCGAGATCGAAACCATTCATGCCGTCCATGATGCTACCTGTTTTCCGCTGGTGCCTTTGGTCAATGAAAGAAAACTGCGATCGTTAAAATTGTCCGCGTCTCGCTATCACCTGTGGTTGTCTCACCTAATCGATGTCCGTAAACAAACCATTCCGCGTTACCGGAATAAGCTGAGGCAACCGGGATTTGTGACGCGCTCGTCACGAAATGACGGGAGAAACGCCGTCACATTGCATTTGAGCTAATTCGGAAGACTTTCCTCAAAACCCTTCTGCTATGCAACCTGCCATTGCAGCGTCGAAATGGGGCGTGAGATGAGAGTTTTCGTTTGCCTGAGTGTGGTGCTGGCGGCGGGTGTCGCGCAGGCGCAGAGCTATACCACGACCGTCAATCGCGAGGCCCACACCGTCACCACGACGGGCAATGGCGTCACCGCGACCACGAAGCAGATATCGTCGTCATCGACGACGGCGACCTACACCACCACCATTACCCGCAGCGGCGGCTACCACCCGATGGGCGCCGCCGGCTACAGCCCGATGGGGCATTAATCCCCTTCCGTGTGGCCGCGGCGGAAGGGGAGCTGGCGGTAGAGATGATCGGTAGCCAGGAGCCCGCCAGCACGAACTTCCAGGAGGAATGCGGTCAGGACCTCATCGCGCATAAGGCGTTGAGGCTTAACGCTGGCGGTTCACGGTCGTGGTTTTTCGACCTTTCGAACCAACTGGGCTTGGCTGAGTTATCCACTATGCCCAAAAGCAAATCGATAACCGGTCCGATGAACACCCAGCCCGTGGGAAGCACCTCTACAATGCCGACGCCAATGAAGCCGGCGATCGGAAGCTCCCATAGGGGTGCGAAGCCAAAGCAAAAGTCAGCGAGGACCGAAGCGGTCCGCATTGCAAAAGCCAAGCTATCGCGTCGAAACTCCTTGAGCATGCAGCGAGCAGCCCTGAGGGGCAACCTCCGTGACAACTAATCTCTTGAGTCGATTTCCTGATGGAAAGCCTGGAGGTAGGAAAGTCCTTCGACCGTCAAGCGGTGCTCGTCCTTTTCGCCCTCGAAGCATATCCTGGCTAGGTGCTCGGAAAGCGCCTCACGGGCGCCTTTTGCCTCGGGACGGTCAGCGAGGGCGCCGTATATGCTCAGCGCGCGATCGACTGGCAGTATGTTCATTTGGCTCTTTCACGGTAATCCGGTATTTGAGAGGTAAGGCCCGATAGCCAACATCCGTTCCTTAATCTCGTGGCGCAATTGTAGGCCGTCGCGAAAGGCGGGTGGCAGTTCTATCGGCATGTGGGGCGTGAGCGATTTTAGGCACGCGCGGATCGAATCGCGATCTGCGATCACAATCTGAGTTCCAACCGACGAGCCACCGGCGGCCTTCACGTCGTCGTCAGGCCGCCACTTCTTTCGTCGGTTTCGCCCGCTTGCGACGACGGACGACAGGCACCTCTCGATCGGTCATGCTATGGTCGCCTGGCTTTGCCGGCTTCCATGCATGCACCTGAGCTTCGAGTTTTTGTGCCCATCGCCTTTCGAATTTCTCCACAATGTGGCGCGGTAAGTTCGATCGATCCATGACGTGGTTCCTCCGACCGGGCCGCCACGACGTGCAAGCGCAAGTCGACAAATGGGAGCACAGGTCTTTTTCAACGCCTGGGAACGCCTTTGGGTCCCAACTTGCAGCCTCACGAGGGGTAACGTTTACGTCGGCGCTCGCCATTCGCCCCGGAGCCAGCCCGCATTCGCCCGGGAGCCAGCTCGCTGTTTTTCGAGATTTCATCGGATCGCCAAACGCCACCACGCGCTGATGAACGCGATTGCAAGCAGGGCATTCGAATGTTCGGATGTCAAAGCCGGCCGAAACGGGAGGAGGTCTGTTTGGAACGGCGGTGCATTGCTCCGATCATTCGCCTAGTAGCGGCTCGCGCAACGGGGCGGATGATCCCGTACCTGGATTTGACTCTCGATCAGTTTTTTGAGCGACTGTGCAATCTGCCGTTTCTGATTGCGCTCAGCGCCAGGTCGCAGCGCGCGGGCTTCCCGTACTGTTTCTATCCGGACTTGGACTAACCCTCGAATATCGAAGAACTCTGCATGTCGTGTCATGGTCGCTCCCCTTTGCTCAGGGCCGGAGCTCTCGGTCACCGGTGGATGTCGTCACATGGCGGTGAGGGGAAGCAGTCTTCCACCCGGCGTCCCAACATTCTGGCCAATATTGACCGTATCCCGGAAAAGTTAGCGGCTAAGACCGCGAACTTTTCGGGGCCGACGCCGTCGGGAATCAGGCCCGCCGGGGAGATCGCGCCATCGAGACCTCACTCGTCGCTCTTGATTTCGGGCTTGTCATACAAGACCGCGTTCAAGAGCGAACTGTGAACCTCGATCTTTCCGTTATAGCTGATGAAGCCGAGCTTGCGAAACTTGTTCATGAAAAAGCTGACACGGGATCGGGTGGTCCCGATCATCTCGGCGAGTGTCTCCTGGCTCACCTGCGTCGTGATGGGCTGTGGGGCGCCATCCTTTCCGAAATTTGCCAGAAGCAGGAGAAGACGCGCGAGCCGCTTTTCGCTGGAATTGAATAACTGGTCGATCAGGTCCTCTTCGATGCGGCTGTTTCGACTGAGCAGATACGCCATGAACAATTCAGAAAACTTTGGCTCGTTTTTAAGCGCCGCAAGCATCGCGACTTTCGTGATGGAGGTGACCACGCATTCTTCCATCGCCGTCGTTGTTGAAATTCGCAAGGAATGGCCATTCAGGCATCCTTCGCCGAAGAATTGTCCGGGCTCCAGGATTCCGACCACGGCTTCCTTGCCCTGCTCGGAGACGACGAGAACCTTGATCCTTCCCTTTTGGATGTAGAAAACCGTTTCTGCGGCGTCGCCTTGCGTGAAAACGACCGCGTTCCTGTCAAATTTCAACATGGCCGTGCCCTCGCCGACCTTGGCGAGAAAGCGTTTAGGATCAAACGGGCTTTTCGCGGCTTTTGGCATGAGATCCCTGGCGCCCGATGCTGGCCTTAGTTTAGCAGGTCCGGCGGCCAGCACATTGAGGAATTTGGTTGGTTCGCGCCGGCGAGCCTTGTGCATCGCCGCTGGCGACGGTTGTTTCATTGGAACCGCGCTCGATTGCGAAACCGTGGATGCGGCGACGACCGAGTGCGGCAACAAGTCGCGATCAGGCGCAAATGCGCTCAATGCATCGCCGTCGTTTGATGCCGGTCTTTCGTGAGTGCGGCGTCCAGTTTCGTCTGGCTGACGGGCGCAAGCTGAATCCGCCGTTGCGGGACGGAAATCGCAGGCATCTGAAACAGCGTTGCCACTCTTGGGTAGGCGAGCCATGCGGTCCTTCGGCGGGCCCAATGAGAGAGCTTATCCGGCGCCGGCAGCTCGCGCTGAGCAAAATTGCACACGTCCTTCGATAAAGTCGTCAACACTTACTGGTGAGCGTCGCACAAACGGGCGCCATCTGAGCAATATTGCTCAGTACCTGCCCCGACTCGGGCCTACCATGAAAACCCGTGGTGGCTAACGCCTGGCTGCCCGACAGCGGGGACGCAAAGATGAACCTATCGGGCGAAAGCCTTCTCATCATATTGATTGTCGGCATCGCCGCCGGCTGGCTCGCGGGCCAGATCGTCCGGGGCACCGGCTTTGGCCTCGTCGGCGACCTCATCGTGGGGATCGTGGGCGCCTTCATCGCAAGCTGGATCTTTCCGCAACTCGGGATCCATCTCGGTTCGGGCATCCTCTCGGCAATCGTTGAGGCCGCCGTTGGCGCGGTATTGCTTCTCGTGCTCATCGGCCTGGTCCACGGCAAAAGCCGTTGGGGAGGGAGCTGGGGCGGTTGGCGGAGACGCTGGTGGTGAAGCTGTAGAATGTGGAGATGGACATGATCCCGCAAACTCGGACATCCCTGGCTGGCATCAGGAATAAATTCTGGCAACCGGCGCACCTGGTGGAGACCGATGCTGCCAGAACGATCGCTCAGGGAATTGTCGACACCATACGCGAACCTCTGCTGGTTCTCGACCGGAGCCTGCGACTGGTCGCCGCGAGCCGCGCCTTCTGTTCGACGTTCGGGCTCGATATCGGCGATATCATCGGCAAGCCGCTGTACGAGTTGGGAGGCGGGGAGTGGAACATCCCCCAACTGCGATTGCTGCTGGAGCAAATCATACCCGAAAAAGGGGCGATGGAGAATTACGAAGTCGAACACGACTTTCGCGTGCTCGGACGACGAACGATGCTGCTCAACGCGCGGGAAGTTTTCTACGAGAAGGCATCGCCTGCGAACATCTTTCTCAGCGTCGAGGACGTCACCGGCAAGCGCGTTCTGGAGCGCGCGAATGCCGATCTGCTTCGGCAGAAAGACATGCTGCTTGACGAAATTTACCATCGCGTGGCCAACAGCCTGCAAATCATCGCAAGCATCATTTCCATGAAAGCCAGGAAGGTTGTTTCGGACGAGGCACGGGGAGCCCTGGAGGACGCGCACAGCAGGATCATGTCGATCGCGGCCGTGCAAAAGCACCTCCATGCATCGGTCGTAGGCGGGTCTATCGCCCTGATCCCCTATTTGACGAGTCTGTGCGAAGCCATCTCGCAATCGATGGTCAGCGACGACCAGCCAATTTCGATTGAAGTCCGCGGCCAGGGTGGCAACGTGAGCCGTCAGAAGGCCGAGAGCCTCGGCTTGATCGTCGCTGAACTCGTCATCAATTCGCTCAAGCACGCATTCGGCAATGCCATGCAAGGCGGCCGCATCGTCGTGATCTACGATGCCGTCGAACCCGAATGGACGCTGTCGGTGTCCGACAACGGCAGTGGCAAGCAAATGCGCGCGAGCAATGCCGAAGGCGGGCTCGGTACCGGCATCATCGCGGCCCTCGCGCGCCAACTGGATGCGCAGGTGGACACTGAAAAGGGTGCCCAAGGCACTTCTGTTTCGGTTGCTCATCGCATGGCCGAAGCCGTCTAGCTCTTGTTGCTCGGCAGGCGCCAGGCCAGGGCTGATCCCGGCGAGCGCGCAAGGGACCGGCACGATCAGATTTCGGAATTCGCATTCCCCTCGGAGAAATCAGGACAGTCTCTCGGAACCAATGTTGCCGGGGTCACTTGGTGATGGGCGACCGGATGTATGCCCGCCCATTACATCCGATGAATGACGGCCCCAGTTCGCCCCCCGTGCTGGGGTCGTTTTTCGGACGCTCCTTGAAATTTATCACTCAGTTTTGCGTTCTGAGTTCGCCGGCGGTCCGACCGGCCGCATTGGGTTGAACGGGTCCAGTGCAATAAGGCTTGTCTCCACCTGATCGCACCTCGGGCATTCGAACAATCGGCGTTCGAAGCCAATTGGTCCCGGTGAAACGCGCTCCAGCATCATCCGCGCCTGACAACGAGAACAGCGAGGGCGCTCCACAGCCGTCAGGAATTGTTGGGGTGCGGGC
>Ga0210387_10001711_pt1 | contig 16622 bp, 14 predicted proteins | sample IncBWC7OmetaG_FD_160108 | JGI IMG/M metagenome (GOLD analysis project Ga0210387, IMG submission 160108) | Forest soil microbial communities from Barre Woods Harvard Forest LTER site, Petersham, Massachusetts, United States - Inc-BW-C-7-O ...
TGCTCCGCCGTGGACGCGGTTGCCGCTTGGTGTTCATAGCCGGCGTTCGTCAGTTTCGACGTGCGCGCTTGGTGTTGAGAAAGCCACTCCAGAGATTGCGGGTCCTGGATCAGCGCGGACGCCACAAATTCACTGGCCGCCACCACGCGCGGCAGCTGCGCGCGGTGGGGCTCATCCAGCGCTAGATAGGCGGTCAGAAAGCCATCTTGCGCGCTCGCGCGTTCCCACCAGCGCCCCACGGAATCGCGCAGCTCTTCCGGGACCGAACCAATGAATTGCATCGGGATGCTCATGAGTCGCGGCTGCTGCACTCGCTGCTATCGAATCGCCACCATGAACACTCGCGGGAAGGGCAACAGAACACCGCCATCCGCGTTGGAAGGATAGGCGTCCGCGACCGCGGCGGTATAACGCATGAGGTAAGCGCCACGCTCAGCATCGCTCAAAGGTTCGATAAACGGCCGCAGACCGCTGCCCTTGAACCACTCCACGATTGCCGATGCGCCTCCGGATAGCGGGTGATAGTAGGTGGTTCGCCAAAAATCCAGCTTCGCGCAAAGCGGCCGCAACAATTCGTGGTACCAATCGATGCCGGCAAGCGGCGTGCGCGCGGCCGCGGCCCCGGCAAGCTTGGCCGCCCATGGACCGTCCGCGGCAATCTGTCGCATTAGGCGATGTGCGGGCCCATCGAGATTGTCCGGCATCTGCACCGCCAGCCCACCGTGAGGCGCGAGTGTCGAGATGAGTTGCGGCAGCAGCATTTCATGATGCGGCACCCACTGCAGCACGGCGTTCGCCAAGATCACATCGAACGGTCCGCCGAGCTTGCAGTCCTGCACGTCGCCGACGGCAAAGTTGACCTGCGGCAGCCGCCGCCGCGCCGCCGCAATCATGTCCGGCGAGCTGTCGATGCCCGCGACTCGAGCTTCGGGATAGCGCGCGGCCAAGACTTCCGTCGAATTGCCGGGCCCGCAGCCAAGATCGATCACCGAGCGCGCATCGATGGGCGGTAATGCCGCGAGCAGATCGCGCACCGGGCGCGTGCGTTCGTCTTCGAAGGCGATGTATTGTTTAGCGGACCAACTCAATTCAATCCCGTCAACCAAGTGATCACCGTGCTTTCGAGGGCAATACGATGATCGGACCAACTGTGGTCGGTGTCCACGTGCATTGCCGTGATCTTGGTGCCGCCCTTGGCCTTGATCGCGGCGACCAAGGCATCCGTCTGTGATGCCAAGTGATCGTTCGCCGTCAGAGCCAGTACGGGAATGCGCGCCAGTCCTTCCGCGGTTCCAGCCACCACGAATTCCTTCTCATGCGCCGTGAGCTCGGCGACCATGCTTTCCGCGGTGACATCGGAGAGTGTTTCCATGTCATCGGCCATCTGCGCCACTGCCTGTGCGTGCGGCCTCTTGCCTACCAAACCCATGTCCGCCATGGAGATGAGGATGGCGCCGATCAGCGCATGATCGTGGGCTGCGGTATGCGCGACGACCCAGCCGCCCATGCTGTGGCCCGCGATGGCGATGCGCGTCGGGTCGACACCCAGCTTCAAGGCGTTTGCCGGATTTCGCAGGTACGACAAGACCGCATCGGCATCCTCCAGATTCTGCGCAAATCGAAATGGCCCCGGGCTGCCCCAGGAGCCGCGGTAGTTGAAGGTCACCGCATTCCAACCTGCGCGGCGCACGGCCTGCGCCAAGTCGAGGTTTTTCTCATTCCCCGGCAAGCCGTGGCAGATGACGAGCGTGGGATGCGGACCGGCACCGGGCGGCGAATACACCAGTCCGTTGATGAGCACTCCATGACTGGGAATGTGCAGCACCGTCATGGCCGCCGGATGCGCCGAATCCACGGGTGGATCTGTAAAGATGGCCGGCGGCGCCGATTGCGCCGAGACCCCGGTCCACGCGAAGCCGAAACTCACCAACGCAAGCAATAGCGACACTCGCATCACGAACACCTCATGCAAACAGCGTACGGAAGACCTCGTATCATAAACGACTGGGACGAAGTAGGTCCGCTTTAGTCCTGCGCGTTAATCCGGTACGTGTGCCTGCCGATCACCAAGTCGCTCCATTTTGAGGGGCGCGCAGACACACTCCCTTTCGCCAGGTCATTGATCAGATCGCGCGCCGCACCGGGAATGTCCACGGTACCCACGTTGCCGACGTACACCCACTTTCCCAGCCGATTTTCATACGCTCGCCCGCGGTAGCTCGTCAGAAACACGAACTCATCGAGCTTGTCATTGTTCAGATCAATGAATATGCCGGCGGTGCTTTCAATTGAAAAATTTCCGAGGCGCAGATCGCCGCCGGGTTGGCTCAAGTCCGTCGTGAGTGTATCGATCAAGCTCTGATCGAGGGTGCGGCCCGCGGGGTAAATACGCAACTTTTTGAGCACATCCGGGACGTCGACCCGCGCAAAGGATTCATAGCGGCTCGATTGCGCCAGCATCGCGGTCGCGGCCTGGCGAATGGCATCGGCGTCGGCGCCGGCATACGAGTCGGCCAATTCTTTGAGCCGCGCGCGCCCGTATTTGCCCGCGTCGAAACGCAGGTATCGCAAGGGCGAATTCTGCCCAAATGACTGAACGCGCATGCGCGAAACGTCCGGCGACTCGATCGCCTTGAGCCCCCGTTCTTGTACGAGTTGAAACTGGCTGTTGGCGGCCAATCGATACGGCGACAGCAGCGGCGTCAACGCCGCCGAAATGATGACGATCAGGGCGAGCGCGACGATCACGTTCACGCGCGCAATCGCGCCGAGCCATGCTCCCTTGCGAAATACCGCAATTGAGTATCCCACCGAGTAGAGCAACGCGGCGCTCGCGACCACAAACGCCCACACTCGCTCGACGGTGAGCCCGTAGTGGCGGCTGCGCACGATGAGCGCATACAGCGCCGTCAATGCGACGATCACCATCAACGGTACGGCGGCTCTCAAGCATCTCGCGACCCACTTCGGATAGGGTTGAACTACCGTCCCGTCTCGATAGGCGGCATTCAACAGCAGCACCATCACCGCCACCAGCCATAACAGCCAGGTCGCATCGATCGCCTTCTGCCCTATGAACAGCAAGCCCGGCAGGTTCAGCACGAGCGCTGCCGTAAAGAGCGTCAGAATGGCTGCCGCAATCGTGGCCAGCCACTTGAGCACATTGAGCAGTTGCTCGAGAATCACGGACGTCAATTGCGTGATGGAGCCAATCAAATGCATCGCGCAACCGAATGTCAGCGCGGTTACCGGATAGATGAAAATTGGTTCTTCGAACAGCTCGCGGAAAAAGTCGATCTTCAGCAAATGAAAAAGCATCTGCCACAAGAACAGCAGCAGCCAAAATAATCCCGTGAAGAGCGCCGCTTCGGCGAGCATGAGTTTGTTGTGCCAGGCGTGCGTAAATAGCGCGCGGTAGTCGCTCGCCCAATGACCCGTCGTCAATCGACTCTGTGCGAATGGAAGAACCAGAAGCCATAAAACACCGAACAATAAAGCGAGCGACAGCGGCCAGTCCGCATCCCCGAGGTAGCGGGACAACCCGCCCGATACATGCGCGCCGAAATGCCATCCGAAATAAAGGTAAGCGGCGGCCAGCGCCAGCATGAAGCGCCAGAGGATCGCGGCCCGCGCATATCGTGACAACAATTGCGTCGTCACCGGAATGAATAGCGCCAGCGCATACAGCGGGATCAGCCATGCCTGATCGGTCGCAGGCCAATGATGGAATTTTATGGAATGGTGAAGCCAATATAGGACCCATCCTTGGATGACCGCTGCGAGCAATATGAGCGGCAATGCCGTCCTATCCGGCGAGGAACGTACCGAATCTTCCATGAATTCTCCCTTGTTTCTTGATCGTTCTTGGGTAGGGTGGGCGCCAATTATGGCAGTCGTGTGCGGCAATTCCGGCTTTTTCGAGGCAGCCGTATCGCCTCCTAAGCTACTGTATTTTAACGGAATAATACCACTACCTCCGACGCTGATTGCGTGCGCTTCAGCGCGCTGGATTGTATACTGTGTTTATAGCCAGTAGTCGAGAGTCCCATGAGCCAGAAGCAACCAGCGGATCTAAAGCAGCTCCGTCTCGATGAAATTGAAGACCAAATCACTGAACTCGCCGGACACTTGAACGCAGCGAACTATCGATGGCTGACCCTCATCGCGGAGTTCGATCGCCGTAACGGTTGGTGCGATGGAAAGCTTCACTCCTGCGCTCATTGGCTCAACTTCAAGGTCGGCCTCAACCTGGGCGCCGCTCGAGAAAAAATTCGAGTGGCGCATGCGCTGGAGGGATTGCCGAAGATCGCGGCGTCCATGGCGCGAGGCGAACTGAGCTATTCCAAGGTCAGGGCACTAACGCGTATCGCTTGCGACACCACGGAGGATAGTTTGCTCATGATTGCCTTGCATGGCACAGCCCATCATGTGGAAAGATTGGTCCGGCACTACCGGCAAGTCGAACATACGGAGGAACTGGCACGAGAAGCGCGCCAAGAAGAACGATGCAAACTGAGTTACTGGTACGACTCGGATGGCAGCTTGATTGTTCAAGGTCGGATTCCCGCATTGAAAGGCGCCTTATTCGAGAAAGCCTTGGAAGCTGCCATGGAGGCCGTACCTGCAACTGAACCCATATCTCCGAAAAAGCATCCTTTTGATTGGGATGATCCCGAGGAACCCAGTGTGGCTTTGCGGACCTACGGCGCGCGCCGCGCAGATGCGCTCGCTTTAATCGCTGAATCCTTTTTACAGCACGGCCCAGCCCAGACCACCGCTGACCGCTATCAGGTCGTGGTGCATGTCGATGCGGCGACTCTGAAGGATCACGACAATGGCCGTTGCGAGATCTAACACGGTCCTTCGATCACAGTGGATATGGCGCGCCAAATAACCTGCGACTCCGGCCTCGTGCGTCTCATTGAGAATGATAACGGCGAAGTGCTCGACGTCGGACGCAAGACCCGAAGCGTTCCATCTGCTTTGCGCCGCGCGCTGAATGCGCGCGATACGGGTTGCCGGTTCCCTGGTTGCACGTTTCATCGCTACGTCGACGCGCACCATATCAAACACTGGGCCGACGGCGGTGAAACGAAGCTGTCCAATTTAATTACCCTTTGCCGCGCGCACCATCGCTTGGTGCACAAAGGAGAAATAGTCATAAAGCCGTGCGAGGCTGGCGGTTGGCAATTCTTCAGCGAGGACGGCCGCGCTTACAAAGAGGCGTATCGCGAAAGAAGGCAATGCTGCGAGTGGAATGCGCTTCAAGAAGTGCATGAGGCTCAAGGGGTTTACATCGACTCGAGGACTGCCGCAACGCGTTGGGCCGGAGAACGCATGGATTACGATATGGCGATATCTGGACTTTTCTCGAGCTTGGCTCGCGCCAAGCGCGCCAAGGACGTTTCCGCGGAAACGTCGGAGGCATGACGCTCGGCTACCTCAAGGAGTCGCTTGCATCAAATGGAGTTTGACGGCCGATGGATGGCCCGAATCGTGATAGACGGTGTTTTCCGCGGTCTTCATGAGGCGATTCATGCCGAGCGGTTCACCGGTGTTCGGGTTGACATCGAATCGCGGGAAATTGCTGCTCGAAATGTCCAGACGGATACGATGACCCTTCTTGACCACGTTGGCGGTGTCGAACGGCCGGATGAGCATGCCGTAGATTTTGCCGGGTGTCAGGAGTCGGCGCTTCTGCGAGCGATCACGATAGCTGGCGCGCACGATGCCATCGGTAAGATTCATATCAAACCCAGTCGGAAAGTCGGCACTCGGCGGATACACATCAATGAGTTTGGCGGTGAAGTCCGTATCGGTCGCCGTCGACGATGCGTACAGCGTGACTTCCACCGGGCCGGCCAACACCACATCTTGCCGTAGTATTTCGCTCTCGAATACCACAACGTCGCTGCGCGCGCGCAGCGGCAGATAAGGAGGCCGGGATCCCGGCATATCGGGACGTTCGCGCTGGTCGTAGGCGCCGTCTTTCAAGCGCCTCGAGACTCCGCCGCCAATGGTGGGCACGGGATGCGCGGGATCGAACTGAAACGTGGTCGATGCTTGCTCTGGTGAAGTGGGCGCACGCGCATTCAACGATCCGTCGGCGTGCAGATAGAAAATCGCGGCGCGCGACTCCGCGGGCGGCCATTCCTTCGATTCACGCCACTCGCCGCCGTGATAGAGGCGTCCCGCAGCGTCTTTGTGGCCGTCTCCAGTACCCATCAGAAAATAGCGCACCGGCGCCTGCGTTGAACTCTGCGTCTGGATGCCTTTCAAATGGCAGTCGAACCAGCGTAGATGAAAATCCGTGTCGAAATCCTTGATCGCGGCGTCTGCGCCAAAGTCCACATCGCCGGCGTAGGTCGCGGTATTCCCGTGGTGGGTCCATGGCCCGATCACGAGGCGCATCTCGGACTTCTTCAGCGCCGCAAGCCCGCGCCAGTTCTCGATCGTTCCGCGCAGATAGATGTCGTACCAACCGCCAACGTGCACCATGGGAACATCCGCGGTCTGTGCGTAGAACTTTTCCCATTGCATTCCGAGGGTGTCCCAATGTGCGTCGTAGTCGGAATGCGTCGCTTCGTCCAGATAGTAGCGTTCGTAATTCGGTGCCATCGACAGTGGGCTCAATCCCTTGCGGATCGGCAGCGCTGCATACCATGCGGTCACGTCCTCCTTGGACAGCATGCCTTTTGTCACGGGATCCTTGGCATCATCCAATGCCTGCGACCACGCCCATGTCAGCTGACGGCCCATCTCGAACGCGCCGTCGTATCTGACGCTGTGATCCCAGGCGTTCGCCATGCCTCCCATGTTGAGCAGCAGGGCGCGAAGATGCGGAGGCGCGAGTTTCGACGCATCGGCCTGCGTATGCGCCGCATATGAAGTCCCGTACATTCCCACTTTGCCGTTACTGAATGGCCGGGCCGCCGCCCATTCAATCGTGTCATATCCATCATAGGCATCGTATGCATAGTACTTTTCGAACACTCCCTGCGAATGATGGCGGCCACGCGTGTCCTGAATCATGACGACATAGCCATGCTTCGCCAAAGTCTCCGCGATCGATACGGCCGCGGGCTCCGACTTGTCGTAGGGAGTGCGATGTAGCAGCACCGGCAGCCGTTCCGGAGCCGGCACGTTTCCCGTTCCCGGCCGGTAAATGTCGGTGGCCAGCAACACGCCGTCGCGTGCCGCGACCATGACGTCTTGCTCGCGGATCACGTCGGGATAGGCCTTCGCCGCGACAGATTGCGCGTAACCGGCCGCAGCAGCGAGCAGCCACGTCGCAGCGGCGAGACTTGCATGGAATCGTTGGAGCCGTGGTGTCATGAAGCTACCTTAACTTCCGAAATTCATCGCGCGCCTGCGGATGTTCAGCGAGGAGCTTTTCGAGCCGCGGCAGCCGCGAGTGAGCGGCGTTGCGCAGTTCTCGCGGCGCCTCGCGGTAAGACTCGCGAAGCAAAGCGCCCTGCTGCTCGACCAGCACCGCCGCCAGCGTCGCCGCCTGCACGAGATCCTTTTCCGCCTTGGCCGGATCCTTGCTGCGGCGTGTGCTCGAGTAGAGCTTGTGCCAGATCATGCGAGCGGCTTCCGGCAACATGATCGGGATGCAGTGCCCGCCGGCGAGGGCCGCGGCGGCGCGGCTGCCTTCGAGCAAGTAATCGTAGAACGGAATTGTCTGCGCGTGCCATTCGAGTTCCGGCACCGCGACGATTTCACCCAATAGGGGTCCGGGGGCGAGGATGTCAACGCGCCGGCCTTCGGCGCCCGGCAGCTTCACCGAGGTCGGCGGATGCTTGGCCGGCACGCCCGGGATCAGGGCGAAGGGCAGCTGCGTGGCGTGCATGGCGGATAGAAACGAAACCGTGGTCGCCAGTTTCAATGCCTGCCGGCGCGCCAGCTCCACGTCTTGCGCCGCGGCCGCAGTGGCCATGGCGCCGTACTCATTGAGCCAGCTCAAGAAGGCCAGAGTGCCGACCACCACCATACCGGCCTCGAAGATTCTTCGGTTCCGCAGCTCAACGAGGACGCTGGCGACACTTTTGTCCGCCACTTGATAGCCGAGCTTGGCGAGCGCCGTCACCTGTTTGGCCGTCCACTCAGAATTGGCAATTCGAGTCTGCATCGCTTCATAGGCCGCCGAATTGCCCGCCGTGCCCACAAATTGCTCAGATCGCTTTCTCGGCACCGGATAATAGGAGCGGTACCAATATTCGTGGCCCGTGCCTGCGCGCTTGACCAGCGTGCCCGGAGTACCGGGAAGCAGATCGCCCGTTGCGTTAGCGCGCGCTTTGACTTCCGCATAGAGCGCGCGGATCGCTATTTCATGGAGACGGTAAAGAGGCTTGGACGGCAGCAACACGCCCCACCTGAAATTAAGGGGTGCCGGGCAATGCATCCATTACCCACTATTTCTATATTTTAGTGGGTAAGCGACGGAGCAGCAAGGCGACGCTCGGGGCTATACGCAACTGCAACATTTCTGCGCGAAGATTCGCCGGCACCGCGACCAAAGGACCCCTGTACTACCCCAAGAGCCGTCCATGACCATACCAGCGCCACTCGATCACGATGAACTCATACGTCGCATCAGCCTCGACCTCGCCGACGGCTATGACGAAGAACTGGAGATGGAGATAGAAGACCGCCATCCTCTCCCGGGCGCACCGTCAGGCGCCCAAACCGATGCGGAGAGAGATTATCGGCAAGACTATTTCCGCCATTTGTTTCGGCTCCAAGCCGAACTCGTCAAGTTACAGGACTGGGTGGTCGCATCCGGGGAGAAGGTCCTGATCCTATTCGAAGGCCGCGATGCCGCAGGCAAGGGCGGCATGATCAAGCGCATCACCCAAAGGCTCAATCCTCGCGTCGCGCGGGTCGTGGCGCTGCCCGCGCCCAATGACCGCGAACGGACGCAGTGGTACTTCCAGCGCTATGTGTCGCACCTCCCGGCAGCCGGGGAAATCGTTCTCTTTGACCGCAGTTGGTACAACCGCGCGGGCGTCGAGAAAGTGATGGGCTTCTGCACGCCCGACGAGTACGAGGAGTTCTTCCGTTCAGTGCCCGAGTTCGAGCGCATGTTGGTTCGCTCGGGTATCAAATTGTTGAAATACTGGTTCTCAATCACGGACGAGGAACAATACCTGCGCTTTCTCGGCCGCATTCACGACCCCCTGAAGCAATGGAAGCTAAGTCCGATGGATCTGGAATCGCGCCGCCGATGGGAGGACTACACCAGGGCAAAGGACGTGATGCTCGAGCGCTCGCATATTCCCGAGGCGCGATGGTGGGTGGTGCAGGCCGTCGATAAGAAACGAGCGCGCCTCAACTGCATCGATCATCTGCTTAAGCAGTTTCACTACCAGCAGACGCCGAAGACGCCGATCGTCCTGCCGCAGCGCGAGCACCACGAGCACTACTCGCGGCAAGCTGTGCCCTCCGAAATGCTGGTGCCGGAAGTGTATTGAGCGGTCAGCGAGGTCAGCTGCCGGCGAGGTCAGTGCCGGCGAGGTCAGCTGGCGGTGCTGTCCGGTTGCCGCCAAGCTCGCTCGAAGGGCAGCCGCCAGGCGCTGGGGGCGATGAGCTGGTGAATGGCGTTGGGTCCCCACGATCCGGGCTCGTAGAAACGCACCGGCAGCGGCGCCTCCAGCAGGTTGGTGGAAACCTCCCAAAGCCGTTCGATGCCATCGGCGGTCGTGAACAGCGTGTGGTCGCCGCGCATCGCATCCAGAATCAAGCGCTCATACGCTTCGAGCACATCGGCAATGTGCCCCGTGTCGTGCATGGCGAACTGCATACTGAGCTTGTCCAGACGCATGCCGGGACCGGGGCGCTTGCCGTAGAACGACAGCGACATTTTTGCGGCATCCGCCAGGTCGAAGGTCAGATGGTCCGGGCCTTGCTCGCCGATTCCTGACCCCGCCGGAAACATGCTCTTGGGCGGCTCGCGAAAGGCTATCGAAATGATGCGTTGACCTTCCGCAAGGCGCTTGCCGGTGCGCAGATAGAAGGGCACGCCGGCCCAGCGCCAATTGTCGATGTGGCATCTCAACGCAATGAAGGTCTCCGTATCCGAATCCGCGGAGACGCCTTCTTCCGATCGGTATCCCGTGTATTGTCCGCGGACGACATCGGCGGGCTTGATCGGCAGCATGCTGCGGAAGACTTTGTTTTTTTCCTCGCTGATGGGTTGCGGTTCCAGAGACGTCGGGGCCTCCATCGCCATGAATCCAAGAATCTGAAACAGGTGAGTGACCACCATGTCTTTGTAGGCGCCGGTCTGCTCGTAAAAAGCGGAACGCTTGCCGAGGCCCAGCTTCTCGGGTACATCGATTTGCACGTGATTGATGAAGTTGCGGTTCCATATCGGCTCAAACAGACCATTGGCAAAGCGGAAGGCGAGAATGTTCTGCGCGGCCTCCTTGCCGAGGAAGTGATCGATGCGGAAGATCCGATCCTCGTCGAACACCTCGTGCAGTTTGTTGTTCAACAAAACCGCGCTCGCGAGGTCCGTGCCGAATGGCTTCTCCATGATGACCCTTGAGCGGTCGACCAGTTCGGCCTCCCCCAGCAGGCGCACCGCGGACAATGCGGCGTTTGGCGGGACGCTTAAGTAGTGCAGCCGGCGGCACTCAACGTTGAAGCTGCGCTCCGCCTCCAGCACAGCTGCCTTCAGCACGGCAGCACCGGCGGTCAACGGCACATAGTTAAGGCTGTTTGAAAAAGCATCCCAGTCGGCCTGCGCAACTTTGCGCGTGGAGAACTCCGTGAGCGCGTCCCGCGCCAGCTGCCGAAAGGCTTCGGCGTCTATATTCTCGAGTGAGACGCCAATGATCCGGCAGCCCGGGATGAACCCTGAACTCGACAGATGAAACAGCCCGGGCAACAGTTTGCGTCGGGCTAGATCGCCGGTCGCGCCCACCAGAACCACGACTTGGGGGAACTGCGGCCCAACGCCCGACGGTATTTTTGCCACTATTCATATCTCCTTCGAGGGAATCAACGTCGCATTGTGCATCCTATTCCCGAATGCGCCAACGGCACCGCCCAACATTAACCCACGATGAGCGAAACATTAAACCCCGCCATTTTCGTATCGCTAATTCATTTTGTAAGCAGGCCCCACAGTGGTGTTTGACCCTCAAATCCAAGGGGAGTAGAACGAGTACACATAGGCTGATTCGGTGAAATCCCATGTTTACCAAACTAGTCGTATTTACCGCTGCATTGATTCTTGCCGTTCCTGTCTTCGCCGCGACTGGCGGAAGTTCGGGAGGTGGATCGTCGGCGAGCGCAGGCGCGAGCTCCTCAGTTTCCTCCGGTGGCGGTGGTCATAGTGGCGGTGGTGGTGGTGGCGGCGGCGGCGGCGGGCATGGTGGCGGTGCCGGCGGCCTTGGTGGTGGCGCCGGCGGCCATGGTGGTGGAGGATTGGCAGCGCATGCGGCCAGTATGCAAGGCGGCTCTTTCGGCGCCGCTGCTGCAAATCACGGCAACGCTCACGGAAGCTCGCATGCGGGTGCGTCTCACGCGGCAAAACCAACCGCAGGCCAACACCTTGCGATGGGACACGCGCCCGCCAAGATGGCGCCCGCCAAGATGGCCGGCACGGACCATCATCATCCGCCCCGCATCCATCGCCGCGAACCGCGCTGGGGCGACACGTTTCCCACTTGCGTCTCTGCCCCAGACCCGTTCGATCCTTGGAACAAGTGCTACGGTCCCAGCAAGTCGACCCCGGGCAACGGGACAAATCGCCGCTCGTAGAGCTTGATATGATCAACGCGGCCGCCGCCGCCCTGTTCGCCGTGATGAGCGGTGCAGCTTTGCCCTTGTACGCAGCCGATTTGCCTGACGCCGCCAAGGACGCTGCGAGCAGCGCCAAGGAATTTACCGCCGCGATCGAGCGCTTTAACGCGAGCGACCCGCAATCACCGGACACGCTGAACGCTCGGCTGGCCTACGCTGCTTTTCTTGCGCAGGGAGAGGCCGGCGACTGCCGCACCCGATTGGATGTCGCGCAAAGCCAGCTGGACCTCGTCAAAGCAAGTCCAGCACTGGACGCCGTGCTGCCCGCAGGGCTTGCGCGCGCAACCGACGTCGACTACCAAATTCACTCGGCGCGAGCTGCCTGCGGGGCCGCAGAGATGCGGGACGCCGAACTGCGAGCCGCGCTCGAATCGGCACGACGCGCCGTCGAGCTCTATCGAGGCGCTTTCGACGCGGTATCCATGGTCACCATGCAATTCAACGCCAGCGTGGCCTATCACGATCTCGGCGACTCGGCTGCGGCCGTCTCGGCTTTGCAGGAGGCCATCACCATGGACCGCGAGTACGGCTACGCCGAGGATGCCGAAGACAATTACGCCCTGCTGCTGCAGTGGAACAACCAGGATGCTTCCCCCGACCAGGTTGCCGCTCGCATGCAGGACTTCCCGGAGCGCTCGGCCACACTGGCATTCGGCTGGTTCCCGAGCGTTACCGAGGTGAATGTCGAATCCGACTACACCCAAGTAGCGGACGGCGAGGTCTCAAGTGTCCACAGCACCCGAAGCGCGCTACGGCAGGTGCACAAAGGTCTGACCAGTTGGAGCGTCTCTTTTCAAGCCACCCCCGCGCATTTCGACCTTGCAAACCCGCCGACCAAAGACCCGGCGCTTCAAGGGTTCGCGACTTCGCTCGCCGGTGTGCTGCTTCAATTCCACGACTTCGAACTCGCGCGCAACGGCGACTTCGACGACAGCAAGGGAGGGTTCAAATTCGGTGCTCGCGTCCGCGCCGATGTGAGGGAGTTCACTCGCGACTATCTCGCCTCTCGGGGCACGCCGCCCACCGCGCAGTTCATGCGCAGCGTATCCAGAGCAGTTAGCGCGCAACAATCGCCCGGCGTGATCGATTCGCTGGTGGCCGAGAACTACAACTTTGATACCGGAACTTGGATCGGAGCGACGCTGGAACAAGGCGTCTGGTACAACATGAAGGCATCGCTGTCCTTACCCCTGGAACCGCAGGTGTTTGTGTGGAACGAGATTGAGTTCGCCTACACGCACCCGGTCCCCTGCCTCGGCGATGCCAAGGAAACCGCCTGCATTGAGATCGTGCTGCATGCAAAGCCGGACGCCGCCGTCCTCGGGAATATGCTCAAGGAACTTGCGCGCAGCGCCCGCCTGCCGCGCGGGCAGTTGCCGCAGTTGCAGGCCATCACCGATATGCGGCTCATCGTAGACCCCATCACGTCGGTGGCGTATCGCCGGGACGTGATGCGCTATTCCTATTGGTCGAGCGGCGCGGCGGCGCCGAATCACGCGCTGGCCGAATCCGAAAAGACCAGCATTGTCAGCAGGAGCTTGCCCGCTGCGGACAGCAGCCAGCATTAATCGAGGTCAAAAAAAAGAGCGGACGATGAGTCCGCTCTCTTTTGACTGTAACCAGCTGATTGCCGGTACTACATGTCCATACCACCCATTCCGCCCATGCCACCACCGCCGCCGCCGCCGTGTGCATGCTCTTCTTCCTTCGGCGACTCGGCGATCATGACTTCAGTCGTGAGCAGAAGTCCCGATACCGAGGCAGCGTTCTGCAGAGCCAGACGCGTCACCTTGGTCGGATCCAAAATGCCCATTTCGATCATATCGCCGTATTCACCCGTCGCAGCGTTGTAGCCGAACGTGCCCTTGCCCTCACGGACTCGGTTCAGAACAACCGCGGCATCCTCACCGGCGTTGGTGACGATTTGACGCAGCGGCTCTTCGATCGAGCGGGCCAGAATCTTGATGCCCGTGGTCTGATCTTCGTTCTTGCCGATCAGCTTCTCGATGGCCTTCAACGCGCGTACCAGGGCGACACCGCCGCCCGGAACCACGCCCTCTTCGACGGCCGCACGCGTCGCGTGCAGTGCGTCTTCGACGCGGGCCTTCTTTTCCTTCATCTCGATTTCGGTCGCGGCGCCGACTTTGATCACGGCAACGCCACCGGAGAGCTTGGCAACGCGCTCCTGGAGTTTTTCCTTGTCATAGTCGGAGGTCGCTTCCTCGATTTGCTGACGGATGCTCTCGACACGGCCCTTGATGTCAGAGGCCTTGCCGGCGCCGTCGATAATGGTGGTGTTCTCTTTCTCCACCAGAATCTTCTTCGCTTCGCCCAAGTCGTTCAGCGTCGCCTTTTCAAGCGACAACCCAACTTCGTCGGAGATGACCGTGCCGCCGGTAAGCACAGCAATGTCCTGCAACATGGCCTTACGGCGATCACCGAATCCAGGCGCCTTGACGGCCGCGACCTTGACGATACCGCGGATCGTGTTGACGACCAAGGTGGCAAGCGCTTCGCCTTCCACATCTTCCGCAACGATCAGCAGCTGCCGGCCACCCTTCGCAATGGCTTCCAGCAAGGGCAGCAATTCGCGAATGTTGGAGATCTTCTTGTCAACCAACAACACCAGCGGCTTGTCGAGCTCGGCGCTCTGGCTCTGCTGGTTGTTGATGAAGTAAGGCGAGAGGTAGCCGCGGTCGAACTGCATGCCTTCGACCACTTCGAGCTCGTTCTCGAGGCCCGAACCCTCTTCAACCGTGATCACGCCCTCTTTGCCGACTTTCGCCATCGCATCGGCAATCGTCTTGCCAATGCTCTCGTCGGAGTTCGCGGAGATCGTGCCGACTTGCGCAATCGCTTTCGGATCCTTGCAGGGCTTGGAGAGCTTCTTGAGTTCTTCCGTGGCCGCAATGACCGCGGTGTCGATGCCGCGCTTCAAATCCATCGGATTTGCGCCTGCCGCAACCGACTTCAAACCCTCGCGAATGATGGCTTGCGCCAATACGGTCGCGGTGGTGGTGCCGTCGCCGGCTTCGTCAGAAGTGTTGGAAGCGACTTCCTTCACCATCTGCGCGCCCATGTTTTCGAACTTATCCTTGAGTTCGATTTCCTTCGCGACCGAGACTCCGTCCTTGGTGACGGTGGGGGCGCCGAAGCTCTTATCGAGCACCGCGTTGCGGCCCTTCGGACCCAGTGTGACCTTGACGGCATTTGCCAAAATATTCACACCTTTGAACATGCGTGCCCGAGCGTCGTCGCTGAAGCGTACGTCTTTAGCTGCCATTTGCTGATACCTCTAATTAATTTTGATTTGCGGGAAGTAAATTTGGATTGAGCGGCGTGCGGCCTACTTGCCTTCCACGATCGCCATGATGTCTTCTTCACGCATCACGACCAGCTCGTCTCCATCCATCTTCACTTCGGTACCGCTGTACTTACCGAAAAGAATCTTGTCGCCGACTTTGACGTCCAGCGGGCGAATTTCGCCGTTCTCCAATATCTTGCCCTTACCGACGGCAACCACTTTCCCGAAGATCGGCTTTTCAGTCGCGGTATCCGGGATCACGATGCCACCTGGAGACTTACGCTCCTCCTCTTCTCTTTTCACGATCACGCGGTCATGAAGGGGACGAATCTTCATAAGACAAGACTCCTAATGCTTGAGTTTGAGTTAACAAAGGATAGGTGTTGTTAGCACTCTCCCATCGAGGCTGCTAATCATAGCGGCGAATTATTACGATTCAAGGGCTAAGCATCTTATTTTTTGCTGTGTCGCAGCAATAAAACGGTGCTGGCGCGCTCGAGGCCCGGCTACTAAAGTGCGCTTCATGCAACGCACCCACGCCACGGTCCTCCTCTCGTTCTTGTTGCTCGGCACGGCCGGAGTTGTCCACGCCAAGCCCTGGTGGATGCGGGGCATTGAATCCAATGAAACTGACTTTCTGCCGCCCGATGTCGCATTCCGGGTTGCCGCGCGCATCGACGGCAATGTATTGAAGGTGCGCTGGGTCATTGCCGATGGCTACTATCTGTACAAGCAAAAAATCGAAGTCAAAGCGGAAAGTCCGGACCTGGTGGTCTCTGCCCCGCAGCTGCCTCTCGGTGTGGTGAAAACCGACCCATACCTTGGTACCCAAGAAATCTATACCCAGCAGATTGAAGCGGCGGTTCCCTACACCCGGATGGATGCGGGCGCCCACCCGATCCAGATCAAAGTGACCTACCAGGGCTGCGCGGAAGCGGGCCTGTGTTACCCACCCATCACCAAGGTGGTTTTCCCGAACGCCGGCCACGCTCCGGCTGCGCCCAACGTTCCGCCCTACCCGTGGGAGAGCATCGCTATCATCGCGGGCGCATTCGCATTTCTGCTCGCGGGGCTGGTGCTGCGCAAGGGACGCAAGCTCGACGTTCCTGCATGAAGACGCCAGGACTGCGCCTCTTGGGCGCCGCGTTAGTCGTGCTGCTGGGGATTTGGGCGGGATTGAAGACTCACGCCGTGCGCAGCGCTCATGAGGTGCAGAGCGTTGCGGTGCCTGCCGGCATTGCCAGCGCGCCGAACCCGTCGGACAGTTCGGCAGCCGAGCCGGCCAAGCCGCATCCCGTCGTTCCGGCCCGCCTGCCTGATTTTTCGCTCAAGGATCTAACGGGCAAATCCATCCAGATCTCGGCCTGGAGCGGCAAATCCCTGGTGATCAATTTTTGGGCCACCTGGTGCGCGCCCTGCCGGCGGGAAATACCGCTGCTGAAGACCGTGGCAGCCGAATGGGCCGGCCGGGATCTTAAAGTGCTCGGAATTGCCGTGGATTATCCTG
>Ga0210387_10001712_pt1 | contig 16619 bp, 16 predicted proteins | sample IncBWC7OmetaG_FD_160108 | JGI IMG/M metagenome (GOLD analysis project Ga0210387, IMG submission 160108) | Forest soil microbial communities from Barre Woods Harvard Forest LTER site, Petersham, Massachusetts, United States - Inc-BW-C-7-O ...
CTATCAGCATATGATCTCCATGGATTTTGTACACGCATGAATTCTTGCATGATCTCATCGATTTCGTGCAAGTCTTCCAGTGTAGTGGCAGCATCCTCTTCAAGGATGACTGGTGCTGTACTTACTTGGTCAACAATATCTTCAATATTGTCAATGGTTAACGAATCGGCCTGATCCATCAACACAGACAGGGTTTGGCTTAACCCCTTACACTCCTTGAGTGTATCTTCATTGTCAACAACCTCTACGGTTGTTGCTCATCATGTCGACTTAGGTGGCTCTACCTTAGTTGACTTAAGACAACTATGATCGGTTGTCTTCAACATTTGAATATTTCTACAAGGCACATCCTCGTCTTCAATCTCTTCCATGTGAACAGATTGCCTCTTCTCTGCAGATCCTGATGGTCCTGCTTCCTCATGTCAATGCGACACAGGTTGTGCACATCGCAGCAAGTGCCTATGCGCTAATTCAGCCGTTTCCTCCCCCTCAGAAAGAGTGGGAGTGGGGATTCTGCTGATTAGGATACTGTCATGTTCGGGCTCCAAAGTGATGCTGAACTTACACATGAATCCCATACCAATTATGGCATCAAATCGGTCGATATTCACCACATCGAAATAATGGGTCCCAACAATACTACTGTATCGTACTGGCCCTGATGTGCCAAATACAATCTTGGACTTACTTCCTTTACACCCAAGCTGGATGCCCATTGGCTCATCTAGCGAGTGTATTTTCATGTTCACTACTCGGGCAAACTCTGGACTAACAGCATCTGACATGCTGCCAGTATCAAACATGACAATGGCATCTAGTCCATTAATCGTCATTTTTGCTACTAAAGGTCATATCTGTGATGCTGGCTGCTTTGGGCACGTCATTGATGTGCTTGACTTATGAACAACCATAGTTGTTTGTCTTGCGGTTCATCCTGCATCTTTCCACACATGAATGGATTGTATTCGCTGCTCAATGGCATCACTGTCATTGGGCTCACTTGGTTCGATGTCACTGTCTTCCACTATTATGGGGAATGCACCATCTGCATCATACTGCAGATGGTCCTCATGAATGACCATCATTTGTTCACCATCACTGTCATTGGAGTACTCTTCATATGCCTCCAGTGGATACTCCTCGCCTTCTGAGGTATACTGTGAGCCAATTAGTGGCTTGTTGTATATGCCATGATCTGATGGCTCAGGTGCAGTGTCCACATCCTGTGCAGCTCCATCCGACACAGGATCCACTACTGGATCACCCATTTTGGCACTGTTGACTGGCTCATCAACTACAGCCTCGTGATCATGTGCTTCCTGAATTGCACCCATTCAGGGTTGACCAAAATTTGGGCACTGTGCGTCACTCAAGTAGTGACCTACTCGACCACATGAATAACAGGTAGGTTCTTTCGACTTATTGCCAGGGTTAGGTCTATTAACACTAGGTCTATTTCTGGATGAATTGCCAGGGTGATTCATCGACAATTGATTGAATTGTTTTCAATCAGGTGGCCAACTATTACAGTTGGGTGCTTATCATTCCAGCACTTGGGATTTCGAGCAGCTGGCAGGAGCTGGCATGCTCCTAGTGCTTTGCACTGGCTGACTTAATGTCAGACTTGGGTGGCTTGGTTGAGCCGTGCATATGGGGTGACTTAGATTAGTCACTCCAGCTCAACAACGATCATCATATCATCAGATGACCTTGGTGCCCTCTTCGACACGCTTGGCCATGTGCAGGATTTCATTCAGCAAAGATGTCTCAGCAGTCATGCCTTTATCTACAACTGACCGAATCATGCTAGACAGTAACCCCACCATCAACTGGGTGTTAAACATATATGAATTGGGCTCATGGATCATCCTCGATGCATAGTGTTGGAGTTCATGATAGAATCTGTATACACCACCATCTGTGGTGTACTTCACAGAATAAAACTTCTGTGTAGTGTCCTGAATGGACAACTCATGTATGAATTGATCATACAAAGCTGTGATGACGTCTTTGAAGGTCCACACCTCTCTGATGGTTGACACCTTTGACATTGTCGTTAAACCAGGTCTTGGCCTTCTTGTCAAGATACATGGCTGTGAGCATGATGCGATCATGCTCGTGTTCAGGACCTGCATAGTGGTTAATCTTCATCCACCACAGCATTGAGTGGAGCCACCCATCAAACTGCTCAATATCTTCGTCACCTGAGTATGCCTTAGGCAGGGGCACTTGGATTGATGACAGCTTAATACTGCTACTCACAGTATGAAGCGGGATCTTCACCTGCTCATCAACCAATTGATGATAACTACAGTGAATATCTCTTAGATAAACTGAACGGCGTGGGCTGATTTCGGTCAAGTAATTTGCGGAGGGCCTAGCCCTTGGGGGAGACCTTGATCAGCTCCACTTATGATGAGACAATCTGTTTGATTGTATATTGTTATGTCATGTACTATGACTATGATTGCAACTTGGTTGTCTCGATTGTGACAATCGGTGGCTTGCCAATTGTCGATGTTCAAATTTCAATGAATGTGTGTCACTACTGTGTTGGCTACTGCATCTACTCAACTGCAATCAATCATCACCATGAGATGATGGATCACTGCCACCACCATCAGGACCATTGCGGTACTCTAATGGCGGACTACCCAGATCACTCAGTTCGTGAGTCGGGCCACATCTTAATCAAAAGTCATTGCTATCTAGCAGTATGCCATTCTGATCAAATATAATATTTTGATCCGGCACTTTTGAGTGGCTGGTTGCTTGTATATCAGCAAGCCAGAGACGCTGAAGTGTCATGTGGTTGTGGAACTCTTCCCACCACTGCTGACCACATGCATAGGCACTGTCCACCAAAGGTGGGGCAATTGGTTCAGTCTTTACACGCTCATGGAGTGTGGGCACACTCTGACTCAGTCGTTCTTGGGCAGCTCTGCATCTCACATACACTGAGCTGGTCTCTTCATCAGCTCAAGGTTGACAAAATGAACTGCCACATTCAGCATGCAGTTGAACTCTCCAGTAGTTGCTGGCAAGCTCTCAGAACCTTGCATACGCTGCTGTGGAGCATATCTACCATCTTCCAGATCATTGGCACTGAATTCATCAGTCAATAGTTTTAATATGGCTGCTGTGCTAATTGAGAAGTTACCACCGCCAGCATCCTGCTCGTGGCTGTGTGTGCCTGCCTCAAAGAGCTGCAGGATGTGCTGAGCTTGATCTGTAGCTCGTTGTGACACCTGGGCTGTGATGGGCTCAGGTGTTGCCCTTCTTTTGCTGTTCTTCCCATGTTGTTCAGCTGGCCTAGCCAGTTGACTTCTATGCAGAGACATCTGCTGCACCTTACCTTTATTACTCTGTCATTGACCTCGCTTGGGGACGACCTACGCGATGGCTGTGCTGTACTAACATTTCTTCCATGCATTGCGTGATCATGATGATCATGGTGGCTTGGACCTGCCTGATGAGCTCTGCTCATACCACCCTGAACCTCAGCTGTTCTTGGACACAGCATTGAACAAGCCACAGCCAATGCTTCAGTAACTGTTCATTGAGGAATAAACTCAAAAGGTGATGGGTGTGTCGCTGTTGAATCATCCCTAGAGGGGTTGGGGTCCCTAGCCCAGTTGTGTTGGCTGCTCAACTGCAAGCAACGACTGCTCAGGCTAGGCGCTCCAGTTCTGGGGCTAGGCACTCGTGCACTAGCTGTAGGGACGGTTCTTGATGTCCTTGAGTCACCTTGGGTGCAAGGCTTTGTTGCAGCAGCTGATTGGCTGCTGCCAGGTGTTTTTTCACTGTGACATGGTGTTGCTTGAGCCATGTCGGGTCCAGTTTGTGTTGGAGTCCTCGGTCAAGGGTTATCTGGTGCCAACACAGGGTTGGCACAGTTTGACACAGGTGTGGTTTTGGTAGCCTTTTTTGCAATGGCCATTTTTGTCATGTTGGTGACTGGTTAGGTTCGGAAAATGGAGTTAAAAAGTGTAGGGGGGTTCCCTTTGAGTTATTGCAGCAAGGATGTGCAAAATAGTATAATGATTCCTGGGTTGGGTAGCTTATTACTCAATTCACACCTCCCAATGCACACAACCAATGTATAAAGCAAAGGGGATGCAGGAGTAGTGATAAGTATAAAGCTAAAGAGAGTGATTAGGTAAGAGTTCCTATATAGGCCAGAGGGCCTTGGTAAATATGCACAAATGTTCATGAGTGCTAGATATGTTACAGACACCTGGCTGAAAAGGGGGGGGGCTATTGTGTGACAGTAGCTTTTTCCCACTGGGTTTTAACACACCTGTCTGCAGTTGATGTTGAATTTTTTTCTTTTGGAACTTATTTTTCTCATGAAACTGGACATCAATTTTTCCGGGTGGGTGGGGAGGAGTGTAAGACTCTCACTTACCAAACACTTATGTAATCCACACAATTACTTCTGTTCCTTCCTGTTCTGTAACTCACTTCTTACTTTCATTATCTCTGCTTCAATCACACACACTCATCTTGTTATTCATCTGATCTAAGTGTTCCCTTACACATGTGAACGATTACATGAAAAGTTTCATCATAACAGATGCAGCATGCTGTCAATCATAACCTTGCTTTTCTCTCCTCTGTAGGCTTATTGGACACTGGATTGACATCCAATAATGCTGAAAATATTCAGACCTGTGTTTTAAGCCTCCATAACCTTTGAAAAAATTTGACCTCCAAAAAAATTTTAAGAGCCAGCTGAACTAACTAACCAACCCCATATGGCATGTTCAACATGTGACAACCCCTTATTCTTCTCACCATTCCACTCTTTGGCAATTCAGCATGTTCCATTGGCAAGAGGTATGCACTGGCAAATGCTGAGACACAGGGAGGAGGGGGGGGTGCTCAAGCTGACCTAATTCACTTTTTGGAGGTCAATTTTGGCGCTCCTGAGGCATATGTAGACCAAACCTTCATAGACACATATATGTGGATTAGAACAATATAATGCAAAGTGGCTTCTGGATTTTGTGGAATCAAATACTATAAAAACATTGGGCTGCCTTTATACAATCCTCCAAGTCATATATACCTCCTCTCTCACCCTCTGTTCATTCTATACTCATGCCTTGCAGCAAGGAAAAGAAGGTAGACCAGGTACCAGGGGGGGAAGATTCCTTTAACCCTATTTCATTTTTTTGACATTGTTTGTGTGCATTGAGCTTGTCAGTCGACACACAGATTTGGAATGAAAAAGGAAATTGTACTTAGTCATATTTTGAGTTGTTTGATTGCTGACAAGCCTGGTTATATGCATATCAAAGTGAAATAGGATACAGAAGGGGGTCTCAGTCACAGTATCTGTGTCTTTACTATTCAAGTAATGGTTTGTGCACTTTCATTTTGCTTTGGGAGCTTGTGTGGTAGTAGCAATAGGCTTAGAGGAGGCTGTACTTTCTCAGGAGGGTCCCAGTCTCTTCAGAGGTTAGAGAATGAGACAAAACAGTAGCTTGAGAGTCTGATTGAGTTTTGGGGGATGATTTGGCCCTTGCCCATCAATGAAGATGAGTGAGGCAAGCAGTATGGCTTGAACTCAATCAAACTATGACTAAGTACAATTTCCTTTTTCATTCAAAATCCATGTGTTGACTGACAAGCTCAATGCAAACAGCTGTAAATGTCTCTTCCCCATTCCTTCTTTCCTCAGTCATTGTCTCCACAATCTGAGGTACAAGGGGGACCTGGAAATAATTTTTTTCCCTGGTTTTTTTTTTTTGACCCTCATGGGGACCCCCCTCTATCAACAGACTCATACTGTCACATAATTGTGACAATATCACACTTGCCTAAAGTATTAGGACATATTAATTGTATTGTTTCTTCAAATGGTACTTACATGGCATTGTTGGTTTGTTAACATCTAACCTGTGCCAAAATTTGATGCCTCTGGCCAAAAATTTGGGAAAAATTTGAGGGTCCGAATTTTTTTTCAGCCTGTTGGTATGGGGTACGGGTTCGAATGCCAGGTCCCCCTTGCTGAGGTATGTCTTTTATCACCTTTCGGACACTTTATACCTGAGTGACTTAGACTACCTCTTCTCGTTTATCAGGTCCTATACAATGCAAAGTCCAAGATAATTTATGAATCTTATTATGAACCGACTAAAAAGTTGACTGACCGGAAGCGCAGTCAGTCAGAAATTCATATTTGTACATGTTTTCGGGTTGTGGATCACTAATGTGGGACAAGCTTCTCTGCGGTCGCTTGTAGACATGAAAACGGATGGTTCATCCGATGACGAACTAAGCTCTTCCGAAGGACGCTGCCCTTCGTCCTAGAGGCACTGGAGCTTTTGCGAAAGCCAGGTTATTTAACAACATCCACAAATGGAACTTTGTCCCAATCTGTAGTCACGGTCATCGGAACGGGCACCACTTCCCTCCGAACTGTAAATGCACTGTTACCCGCAGCCGGGATCTTTTCTTTGATACACCCCTGACCGGACTCTGATAAATGTTCCGAAAATACATGGGGTCCTACGCTTGCACTCTTGGCTAGCTCTGATTACGCGACAGTGGGTTGGGGAAACATCACTGACGCTCAGGTTTGTAATGTGTGGGCGATGCACATGAGCAGAGGATCAAGGCAAAATTCTGGGGTGCGCCTGGGTGGCCTATCCGTGCCCGGGATAATAATAACACTTGGAGGGTGTTGCTGGATCTGGCGTGGATTGGGTAACTGCGGGTGACTTGCAGGCTGCTAGTCAATTGGTCACGATAGACAAGGATAACGATTAATTATGTCTTTTGTATTTGTGTTCGAATATACCTCTCATGTGAAGAAATAGCCCTTTGGGCGGGGTTTGCGTTGACTCGGGCCCAGTTGACCCTGCACCAATTGTAGTGCACCCCGAGTTTCTCCTGGTATTGTCTCCCCTGCTTTGGGTCGAGGTGCTAGTTTTTGCAAGTTTTTCTTCTTCAGTTCTTCGTGGATCGCTCTGAATGCCATGGGTGTGGCTAATAGGTGGTTCTAGGTATTCTCTCCTCAGCCCAGGTCTGGGTAAATAACACAAAACTTACCATATAATCTCCCGCCTTCTGACTCAGCTCCAAGGGGGCATTCTGATCCCTGAACCTGAGCACCTTTTGTAGGTTCCACCTAGTTTTCGGTCTTAACAGACCGCCTGATGACCTGTAGCCCAAGCTTCGTTCTGTTTCGACGAGCTCCTGCGTTCCTTCTGCTCCTCTATTAATGATAGAAACAGGTCTCTGACTTTTCAGCTTGTCCCTCAACATCTCCCATCCAATGGCACGCGAAGTTATCTCCCATCGTAGGTCCCTTGGATTATCCACCAACTCCAAGATTGCGTGCGGAGCGTTGTCTCCTGGACGATTACCGAATTTGTGGATTCGAGTGTAGCCTCCTGGGCGATTGGCATATCGCTCAGTAAAAGTAACGAAGAGTTTAGGAAGTAGCGCTGGCTTTAAGAGGAATGCAGCTGCGCGGGAGTACGCAAGTCGATCGCCTTTCTTGCCCAATGTGATAATCTGGTTCGTACTGTTAGCTTTGGATTGCGCAAAAAGGCATGTCGAAGTCACCTTTTCCGCGAGTCTAGCAGTATCTCTGGCCTTCGGCAAGGTTGTCCTGATTTGTTCATGTTCGAAAAGTGAGGTGACTAAATTCCTATGAGACTGGATGTATGAGTGGCGTATCGCTGATACGGTATTCGTCTCTCACCGCAACATTAACATTCGGTGTGAGGATGTCCTCGAGAACTTCCGAAAAGCTACACCATGCTTCATAGCGTCAAAAGGGGTCGAGTCTGACAAGGAAAAAAATTGATGAAATTTCAAACCAGCACTTGTTCCCTAATAGAGGGAAAGCCATGTGGCCGCTATCTGGACGAAAATTTGAAAAGAAAAAATAGGCTTTATTTCTATATTAGGAAAGCGTCGCGAACCCTTCCCAGTGCTTGCCAATCTGAGAAGCCAATATCAATCGCAAACAAGTGAAAATGCCATTGGAGCTTATTTAAAGAATGGACGACATGTAAAGCATTCCATCAGGAAAACCCACAATTGCTTAACTCTTCTTGACAATGTGACTAAGCGGAAGTAAGCTGATTCTGAGTTAAGCTGAATCTATTCAGCTCCCTAAAGCAGATGCCTGGCTAAGGCAATTTTTGCGGGGAAATTTCAGCTAGGTGGACACTAGATCTGTCAAATCTAGGTGGATGCTTCAATTTTGGCAGGCACACTTAGTGAACTGCATGGTAGCCCCCAGGTATTTCTGGCTGTATCTGTACCCATACCCATGGCAGGTTTTACCCAGGTTTTCTGGTTGGAACAAGCTCTAGATCATCCAAAACAGTCAAGTATTGAGTGAGTTATGAGCAAAACAATCAAATTGATCATAAACCCCTCAATATTGGATGATCCAGGGCTCATTTCGAAGCTCATGAGTGCAGGAATCCATACCCATACCATGTACCCAGGCAAAAAACCTGCCCAAAGCCCATGGGTATACCCCTACCTATGCAATACACTAGGCACTGCCGCACACTTTACATTGGCAGGGGAACTGAACAGGCCCTTACTGTTATGCTTTAAACTGGGGGGGAAAACCATAAGCACACATCAGGCCTGATTATGTAAGACTGGGGCCCCATGAAGTGGACAAGCAAGGATAGACTTAGCAGGGATGTATAGAGGACTTCCCCACTCCTCCTTTCGCATCCATCCCCTGTACTACTTGTACCAACACTGTTTGTTCCATGGTTATCTCTAACTGTACCAACATCACCTTGTACCAACACTATGCCTCCTCACTCCTTCTTCACAACCATCCCCTGTACTACCAACTTCTTCTTCCCTCCCCCCTCCCTTGTTAGCATTTTTATGGTACACTTGCCAAATATACATTCTGGGCCCTTGCTGCTGACTTCAGGGCAGGGCTGTGTATGCCTAAACAACTGTGACCTAAATGCCAGTCTCCTGGCTACAGGTGTTTGAACTTAGACTTGACTTAGACTCTGCTTCTTCTTGCCATGGTTTAATGGTTAGAAGGGGAGGGACTTCAGCCATCTCAGTGTATCGAGGTCTCTGTGTTTGTCAAACATCTGTGACTCTGCTACTACAGCTGAGTAAGGTGATTAGAGTATGACAAACAACATTTTCAGGAATTTGAACTGCATGTTTTTATGCAAGACCCGGTATAGGTTTGTGACATCTCCGAAATCTTCCTCTACCCACTAATCATGCCCTGGTCAACAGATCTGTTACACCTTTGATGAAATATCTTCTATATACACAGACAAATATTTTGAACCAACAATATCAGTGATTGGTATCATTCTCCTACTACCATAAGAAAGAGAATATATTTTTGTCAATGTTGTGGATTTTGCTGAAAATTATGACTAAACACCCAGGAACAGTACCGGTACTGAAGGACAACCAGATGTGAGGAATATATCAACTCTCATGGGTAGATAACTGTAGTAGTTATAACTTATATTATAAGTATTCGGGGGTCCTGACTGCTGTAAGTGTTCCGGCCATTGCCGAACGGAGTTAACAAGTCAACTTTGGTCGCCGGCGAGGTTTGTATCCCGTAATTATTTCGAAAATCATTATCATTGAAAGACCATGTCCTTCATTCGTCTGGCCGTACGAACAGCAGCTCTTCCTCGCTGTGCCTTGGCCATCCCACATACCAAAAATCAACTCCTTTTCCGTGCTGGCTTTTCAGCTGCAGCCGGTTTGTCAAAGGAAGTCATCCAATCTCGCGTTCTCGATGTGTTGAAAGGTTTTGAGAAAGTAGATCCCACAAAAGTGTGATATTATTCTTATGCTTTGTTCCGAAATGCTCACGGACACGTTTTTCCGGTTTTAGCTAACCACTGCCTCCTCTTTCTCGAAAGACCTTGGCCTCGATAGTCTGGACGCCGTTGAGGTGGTTATGGCAGTAGAAGAGGTAGGCGTCGCTTTTGTTTGTGTAATTTCACATTTCCTTGACGATAGTATGCATGGTAGGAGTTTGCAATTGAGATTCCAGATGCGGAGGCCGATGAAATTCAGACCGTCCAACAAGGTACGGTTCTCTCCAACCCGGCTCATCCGGACATATATATTCATATTGTTTGGGAATTTCCAGCTATCGACTATATCGCAAAGACTCCGGAAGGTTCGTATTCTACCGTCAAACAATGGCTGGATTTTAGGCTCACCCATTTGTACAGCTCACTGAAGGATCGTACCTGATGGAAAAACCCGTACTGTAATTGCCCTCACAAATCCTGACTTTTGCATCCCCATTTTCGCGAATCTGTTGATTCAGAAGCTTGCCTGACGTGGTAAGATTGGTGAGATATTACCTCCCGTCCAAGATTCCAGCTGAGATCGACAAGGAGTCCTGTCTGTCTGACTTGGTGATGCACGAGGCATAAATTCTGTATATATATTTCAGAGAGAGATGCCGATTTCGGAATCATTGTGCCGTTAATCTCTCCTTCATGATATTTTCCAGACCTTGTCCGCATATAGATGACGTTACCTCACATCGTCTGGATTCACCACATCCTTGAACATGTCTCCAACCAGAAAGATTGTCGTCGAACGTCCCTTGCTTGAGGTCGGTTGCATATTAGGAGAAGGCCAGTTTCATTCGGAATAAATGCCGTGAGCGTCCGCTAATAGGGCTGTCGCACAATCAGGACCCCTCTATGACCCAAGGACATCGACGTTGCATTTCGTCGATATAACTGAGAAAAAGGTTTGTGCTGTGGGCAATGCGATGATATGGGCCTCATCTCCCGGCCAGGTTTTCCATCTCAATACCCATAATCTCGAGCTTGCCATTGAACAATTCAATGAACCTGTATCATGCCTGGCATTGCGGCGAAATGGGCCTGGGGTAAGATGTTTAAACACCTTACACCGCCTCTCTGACTTGACCTGGTGCTCATGCAGCTTGCTTGTGCCGCCGCTCAAGGTTTCGCACTGCTTGAGGACAACTCAATTTTGAAATACCTCAGCACGCCGTTGCCCACTAATCACATACCACACACACGTTTCAACGACGGTGCATGCGATAGCAAGGGCCGTTTTTTTGCCGGAACCATATGTTCCAAGGAACACGGCATACATGGAAAATTATACAGATACGATCCTGACGGTGGAAGGTGTGATGTTGTTGATGAAGGACCGTTCACTGTGCGTCGTAGATTCTGCGAAGCCTGAGGGCAACTTTAATTGTCTCCATTTTAAGGACGCTAATGGCCTAGGATGGAGCCCAGATGAAAAAATTCTGTGAGCTCAAGACGTCCAGGTTGTCATCCACCCGCTTAACAAGAAATCAGATATTTCACAGACTCTTTGGTCAACATTATTCACGCATATGATTACGATGACGGAAGATTATCGAACCGCCGTGTCTTTATCGACGCTTTAGCCCAAGGTCTACCAGAACAAACCTTTTGTGATGGACTATGCGTTGATGACGAAGGATTCATATGGAGTGCTCGGTTGTTAATTTCATTCGTGCCCACTCTACATACCACTGATCAAGTAGGATGCGCAGGTGGGGAGGTTCCCGAATCATCAGATTTGACACCGCCGGCACAATCGACATGGAAATATTCTTTCCAACTGCGCTGAATATCACAGCATGTTGTTTTGGAGGCGAGTGCTTTTTATTCGATGACAACAACTGCCTCACTTGGCTTCCCTTTCGATGCCCAGGTCCAAATAATGACCAGCTGTATGTCACCACGGCTCATTGCGGAGCTAACAGCGGGGACGCAAGCAGACAAGCTCATTTTCCTGACTCTGGTCATCTATTCGTAGTCGACTTGTCTGGACAATGCAAAGGCGGGAGCCAATGCGAGTTTGGTGGGTGATAACCTACATATCACATTCGCGGTTTGACCGAGAATCAACATTGGAACATCGTGTCACTTGTCATCATTCTAGCGTTATTGTATGGACATGCAAATCAACTATTGTCTTGACGAGTCACAAACTTAGAGATTATAAGCCGGTAACTTGAGGGAACTGGCATATGCATGATTATCCTTGCGGAACATAATTTGTTTGTTATGAATCGGCTAGATGTGATCAGCATGATCCTCCTTCCCTGCATGCACGTAATGAATAGGATGAATTTCGGAGAAGACCGAGTGTCAGGGCATTTACTAGGCATTTACCGATGATTTCACGTTGAACAAGGAATTCCAGACAGGCTCAATCCAAGTGTGTCAGGGACGTCGAAGAGTCAGAGGTCAGGAGAACTGATCCCCCGAAAACTATCCAGCACTGCGCTTGAGTTCGGATAAAATTCTCAAAAATATCTAGAGGCAAAATTTTCGTCCAGATGTTGCCAGATGGTTAATACGGATCCGGAGGCCTATAATTTGTCCGAATGCAGTACTAGCCCACATATTCGTCGTGGGGAAGCTTAATTGTGGACAACTACTTGCTCCATTAGGAGTATCACCAGCATCCACCACCTTCAATTTTGGCTGGACAAAATTTCGTATGAAATCAGCCCTGGCCGGCCAAATGTCACCCAGATGATGATAATCGGCGGGTACTTGCGGTGGCGCAGAGCTTAAGTAAACGCCACTAAGTATATTCGATGGGACATTGATCAGGGTCCTATTAGAAAGGTACATATACTTTAGTATTAGCTATTCAGTTATTCGCTTACCATTTCCAGAAAGAACGTACTATAGGAAGTACCTCACAGATTATACTAAGAAACTCCAAGTCTGGGAACTTGGACCTCAGGAACTTGAACCTCAGGAACTTGGCGAGGACTCCAAGCAAGGGTGTTCGGAACCTACATGTAACACGATGGGGTGCGTTCGGTCCCGGGGGCCTGTCCGATGGATGATTTTTGCATCGATTTTTCATATCACCTCCAAGCCACCTAAATACTGCTCGGAAACTCGGTCCGGATACACACCCTGTATGTCTGTATGATCTCTAAATGTTTTGAAGTGTCTACTACTCTGTGTAAGCTGCCGTTCTATCATGTTCGATATTTCCAACTTGAACAACGCCAAAATAGGATGACGCATCACGTGACCTTCATAACTTGGCGCGTCGACACGTCTAGGCTGCTCAGGCTTCCTCAGGCTTGTTGTCTGGAGGAACGACAGCCCACGACACTGTCACACTCGCCAACCACACTCAAACGCGACACACTCACACTCAAAACGAACATACTCACTCTCGAAAACCCTCCCCACTGTGAAGGAATCAAATTCAAGCTGCTTTGGAACTTCGCAGGCAATCTCGGAGCACCAAATTGTACAAGTTCAGTTGGGGAACGGAAAGGTATGTAGTAAGTAGTACTATGATTTTGAATGCTAGCACTAGGCAGGAGTTATGCAAACGTATGACAGTATTTATCGCTGAAAAATTGGATTACCTCACATTCTATTCCTTCCCCCAATGAGTGTATTGTGTCGCATCTGTTGCTGCTTTGTGAAACACTGATAACGAATTAACAGGTAGGGAAATGTGGAGCTCAAGTACAACTTACATGACGAATCCACCCCCAGGTGCTAGAATGTTCGTAAAATCACCAGCATCAACAGCCTGTCCGATCATCTCCTTAAAGGACAGTGCAAGTCCCATGATGTCCTGTGCATGAACATCAAGACTGATCAAAGTAGCACCTTGTGAAGCAAGCTCATAAATGGTCTCTGCCATTGGCTGAGCAGAAAATAATCCATGGTACTGGGAAACAGTTGGGACCCAGGTAGTATCCCAGATGTGGGGCGGGAGGAAGGAAAATGATGACAGGGAGGTATCCCACTGCAGTCCTCACATGGATGACCTGAAAGAGTGGGTGGGCAATTGGCTGCAATTCATTGCTGAAGGTCCAGCCTGAGGCTGACCTCTATGTGATGAACGACACAGCTGAATTGCTGCTGTCAGGTGTGCAAGGTTGGCAGATGATGAGGGGTCTTTGTTGCCCAAGTCAGATGTATTGCCATCATTGTTTTTGACATTACTGGTTGCTCCGTCAAGTCCAAAATGGAATAAATTTTTCGAGATACACCTGAATGAATCTGTGGGGCAGTGTCAGCATCAAGAAATTAATTTGGCAACTGTAGTAGAGAGTTGGAGGTTGTGAGAGTAAGTGAGATACCAAGATTGGGGTGTGCCATTAAAGGAGTCACAATGAAATCCATATACAAAAAAGTGTTCAGACAGAAACTCCTAAAAAAAAATCAATACATATAAGGGACTCAGGGTCAAGTATGACAGCCTACCTGTGGAGGATAAACCTTGACTGTTGTGTGGATTCCAGGAACACTTGTGCCATTCACTGATATGGTGGTGTAGCAGTCATCAATCTGGGGACCATGAGGCATACCCAGTGTGTGAGTAGCAGGTCCTCTCCTTCAACCATGAGATGGAAGCTGGGGCTGCCTGGGGATGTGTGCTGCAGCAGCACTGAGGCACTGTCGGTTGACTTGGCCAGCCATGGAAATGCCAAGGCTATTGAATCCTAAGAACAGTTGAGATGAAGCTGCAGAGGTGCTGATGGCAGCTGATGGGGAACCCTGGGATGATCCCATAACTAGTGAATGTGTGGAAGTGACTGCGACTGGTGCAGGTGTGGCTCGAACGGACTGATAGGTAGAGATAGGCTGAGATGAAGCCGCAGAGGCACTGATGACAGCTGAGGGGTGACCCTGGGACAATCCCATAAATGGTGGACCTATCACTAGTGCAGCAGGTGTGGCTTGAACAGACTGATATGTACTAGGGATAGGCTGAGAAGCATGATGTGGTGGGGCCTGTGACTGGTCTGCGGAGTGTTTGGAACCCTGGAAGAGAGCTGCACCATCAGATGCAGACACACTAGATGGCAAATGCTGTAAGCGCCAGGCACAATTTTGAAGTTGCATGAGCTCTTCTGATGATAGAAGGCCTAGATCCGTGATTGAGAGTGAGAGACTTGAAATAAGAGTGAGAATGGATGATGAGAAAAAAGTTAAAGGAGGTAGGGGGATGACTGCATGCCGCAGGCTTTTTATGCAGAAGAGTGGGATTGCCACTGGTCCGTGATGGGACCACACTCCAGGTCAAAGTCATATTGGCCATCCCTGTATATTATAGACCAAGGCTAAGTGCTATGGGGTGGACGACCAGGTGACCAGATATGTCAAAGCCAAGGCAACTAAACAGATGATGTGAGGACCCCCAAATATGCTGGTTAAGGTTGCATACCTAGTCCAGACAAATTTTTAGATTTTGGGACTTTAGGTATGATAATAGTCTGGACAAATGGGGGTTGATGCCAAACACTATGATACATAATCTGGACAATATGAAGTTGAATTTTGCAGGTCAGATACCTGTCTGGACAAAATTTTTCAGGTCACACTGGAGCCTTTTGCAGTAATTGACCAGCCTAAAATATATACACAAGTTTAACACTGAGATTTCCACTAGCCTTAATGATTTTTGATAAGTTTGAAATTTTCGATTCTGTGGTACCAACTACAGCTGATTTGGTCATTTACTATCAAATTCATTTCTTGCACTTATTCCAGCTGCAACTGGTGCTGTTGCAATGTTTTGGACACACATTGAGGTAGGTGTGGCAGGTATGAAAATCTACGAGGAACTGGTGCAGGAAAAATTAGACTTAGCCAAAGCTGTGGTGAGTTTGAACACCATACGGTGCAAAGGGAAAATGAATATTAGTATTTTCACACTGGTTGAAGAGGATGGAGTAGAAGAATAGTGGCCCAGGTAGCACAGAGTGAACCCAAGATGAACCATGACCGAAAATTTGATGTTAGATACCAAGTCCAAACAAAATCTGAGCCATACCTATGTCTGTGCAGTAGTCTGGACAAATTTTGCACCTTGAGTGGCTCCATAGTCTGGACAAATTTTTTGAAAATGTGAAATTTGGTATGCGACCTTAACTGGCATATTCGGGGGTCCTGTGATGTGGCAACCAAGACCTTCACAAGTGACCAAAGCCTGGCTAGCACTGACTACCTCATGTGGCAAATGTCGCAATAGAGGGTATTGGCAGGTGTATATATCGGGTGGGGCCAATAATTACCCAAGATATCTCAGTATAAATTTGCGAAGGCTTCTTGCTGTGGAGTGTCTATGTGAATAAAAATGGACTATTTTTGAATATATAAAATGTTGGTATATACACCTGCCAATACCCTCTATTGTCTTTGCAGATACTGCTTAACAAGTTGCAGAACATCTCTTCCAGTATGCTAATAAAGAATACTAAGGCTGCCATACAACCTACCCAGCTGGTCACATGACCATCTTAAGGTGTAATTAAGCCTTGACAAAATTTTCAGCTGAACCTAAGGGTTAAGTTAAGGGTGTTTTAAGGCTTAACTTAAATTAAGGTTTAAGGCTTAGGCCCAGTGAAAACCAGCTCTGAGCTGGGCTGAGCGGAGCTGCAAAAATCTGCACGCTACCGCACATTCAGAAAAGTCAGCACAGCGCAGTTCACAGTGGTTTTTTGCTGCTTTTCAGATATTTTCTGCGCTTACCAGAGCAAAATCTGAGCAAAATAAAACAGTTTCATTTCATATCTGTGCTCTACTGAAGTAGGCTGAAGAATGCAGATCAATGAT
>Ga0210387_10001714_pt1 | contig 16604 bp, 14 predicted proteins | sample IncBWC7OmetaG_FD_160108 | JGI IMG/M metagenome (GOLD analysis project Ga0210387, IMG submission 160108) | Forest soil microbial communities from Barre Woods Harvard Forest LTER site, Petersham, Massachusetts, United States - Inc-BW-C-7-O ...
ACTTCAAGTACTTGACCGCCGCGTTTTGAACCATCCGGTAATGTGAGTTGCACGATTTCGTTGTACGATGGGAACTTTGGGTAACTGAGTGACAGTAAAGGGTATCGGTGCGGGATTGCTCACCTTGACATTGTCAAGGACCACAAGGGGTCTGAGAGGGCAACTCTGTCAGTGGCGCAAGAGGATGGTCTTACGATGGTCTTCACCCATTTATAGCAGAAACAGTTCGGTAATCTGGAAAAGCAAAATTAGCAGCACTCTTCTATGACAATGTCTTGGTTCTCACCGAGATGTGGTTGCACGCGATATTCCCTCGTTACTGCAGCTGCGTTAATGGCTGCCATCTCCTTATCACTCAAACGAGGGTCAGGCGCCATATTGATGTGATCGGATAACTAAATGTCGCCCAAGACGGGAGGATGGTGAGAAACGTATAGCTTCAAGTTCAAGTTGTGTCTGGGTCGACTCCGAGTCCGAGAGCTATATGATGATAGCCTGAGGGTCTGGCAGCGGATATCTACATGTAAATATTTCCCACGATCGTTTCTGCCACTGAGTAGCACTGAGTATACCTGATTGTTTACATGCAACGTTTACATCATTTTGACTACGGTATGGTACCGGTACTACTACTTGTTCAAGAATAACTCAATTAAGTGACGCGACGCTTCCCTTGCTACTTCGATATCAGCAGACGACCTGTAGAGGCAAAGGGCTTAGAATGAGAAACCGTGGTTTGATTAACATATTACCATTCAGTTTCCAACAAGATCTCTTGCACTTCATCGGTCTCTCGTTTCGTATCGACGCTTTGTAGGGCGAGGTACAGATATTCCGCGGTGTCGGCCCGGATCTGAATTTGGGGAAAATGAGCCACGATGGAAACACAAGCCTGAGCGCGGGATAAATAGCTACACTTGGGAACCGATGTGCAAGGAAATCAGCGAGGCTTGAAACACATTCCTCAAAAAGCACATCAAAGGATAGAAGATTAACAACTCTGGTAATTCGAACATCAGTACGTTTCATTTGAGCAGAATGGAGAGTGTCACAATTTCATAGACTCGTGAATCCTCTGGATGCTTTTGAGGCGAGCTACATTTTTTGATGCTATCGAAAGCAAAACCTGAAGGCTATTGAAAGACGGAGTCAGTCTTTCACAGATGGGTGGTTGTTCAGTGGCCACCTTTTCATACCGTCTGCGTTCTGATCGAGGCGTGTAAGGGCACTCGCCTCCAGCAGGACGTTGAAAGTCTGGAGAACGGGAACTACAGTGGCATTGAACGTGATGTGAGATCTTGCATGGTCGATGAGATCCTTGGCGAGACCAAGGAGGTCATAGCCAATGTTTTCTGCGTTGGCGATAGGAAGCGAACAGACATAGTCCACCAAGCTAGAAGCCAGAGGTCGTTGCTGCAAAAAAAGGTGTCAGGATACGATGTTTTGCGGTTCCACGACTCACCGTGCTGTCTGTTTTGCTGCCTAAACTAAGGACTAGACCAGCCAAAATTGATTTCCGATATTGATATACTTCTAGCAGTCGGACGGCTTTAGGAAACAGCCAATCCCCCTCATTCCAGCCGAGGGTTTCCTTTTCACTGTGTATACAGGCTTCAGCTTTTCTAAGATGGTGACGTTCGGAGATACCCACTTTGTAAACAACTCGTCAATCAAAGTTCGGCCTTTGATGAGCCACAGTTCAGAGTTCCCGACAGTTGGTGCAGGCAGACACAGAAGGCGCATAAAACACTCTCCCGCTTCTTGTCGAACATTGTCGAGTCTTTCAACTCCCTGTCGAAGGATACCCCCTATGACCATTTGATACTTGGACGCTGGAAAATACTGTTCGAAGCTGGGGATTGTACTTGAGTTGAGAATGAGAATTTCAGAAAAGGATGTCAGGCCTCGGAGACAAGCCATTCTGATCCAGGAACCGACATCGCCTCTTTCATCTATTGTATAGTCTTCCAGCCCATCTTGAAGAGCATCAAGGAGACCGTTGACGACATCAGGCGACATATCTATTAGAAATTCGTCAACGCATTTCAATCATACTATAAACTCAGAGACTTACGTCTGGAAAGATGAGCAGCAGTTGTTGACAAAACCTGAGGCATCGCAAGGTAGCAATTGCGACGGGCTTCAATATTGGATTTCATCACCGAAGACTAAGGAGAGGGTGTGAGTTGTGCTAAAGGTAACCAATGAGGGCGTGGTACCGAAGGCTTAACGCATTCGAGTAAGCATTGTAAGGCTTCTGGGAGACAGTTTGAGTGAGTGTCGTAATCGATGACGCCCAAAAATCGTCCAAGGCTTTGCTGCATTGCCATGGACCCAGATTTCAGTTCACGGATCAATGTACTGGCGAGTCTCTACGATTAGCCAAACTCCGAACCATTCACTTTTGCGGTTGACTCATCTTGTGATAACGGAGGAACAATCTACAAGTTTGCTGATGGAAGCCATCGCCATCGCCGCTGACTCTTGCACTGCAGTACTTCTGTGCTTCAGACCATAATCGACGATCCCTCTCCAATTGGGAACGGACGACTTTTGCTCGAGCTTTATTTCGGTCAAAGTTATGGTATTTGCTATCAGGCGACAAGCGGATCCCGTGACGAGCTCGTTGCGAGGTCCAACCAGAACTTCCGATGGTATGCGAGCCAGGTATTTGAAAGTCTAAATACGCATTAGCTAGAAGGTTATCAATCCTCGATATTTTCTTTACATCACGCATTTTGGTTTCTTGTTCATCGTCTGGTCTTGCGTGGTATGCGACAGCTATTTCTGTCAAGGCCAGTAAACCCCCGTGCAAGTCGGCTACGTCGGCAGAATCGAGCAGACGAGCCTGTCATTGTAGTAAGGAACAGTCACAAGGGAAAATAGTGTGCACATACGGCTCGGAGAGCTGCTCGGGAACCCAATGCGGAAAGGTCAGCCAGACATATCATACGGAGCGACTGCGATCCCAGCTGCCTCATCGATACATCCCAGTGCCGCAGAGTTACGTTAAGAATATGATCAAACAAAAAATCTCTATACTCTGGATGTCTGTGACTAAGATTCAGAAATTTGACAACAGAAAACCGAGATCAACTTACTCGGCTACTTGTGGTGCAGCCATCAAAAACGCGTTTCGTCTGATACTGATGGCGTAAAAATCAGTGTTTCGCAGGATGTCTATTCCGTGAGGGAATAGACTCTTATGTGCGCATCTTCGAGTTAAAAAGAGCAATTTGGCAAATAGAATGCAAACTCGCCGTTCTTCCGACATGCTCTTGGAAGGCAGCACTTGCTGCTCGACGGATATGGATTTCGCGGTCGTATAGCGCAACAGTAACCAGCCGGCGAGCAAGATTTTCCGCATGTGGGATTAGGCTGGAAGGATCCTGGGCTCTAGCAAGCGCCCATAACACATATGCTGCGGCATCGCGCACATTAGAACCAATGGAGTGCGCGCCTTTGCGTAAGTCAAAATAAAGCGCCTGAATGACATGATTACTGAATGTTAGTGGTATCTAATCGCGACGACGTACTTTGGATAGCCATTCAATCAACTCCGGAAGCTTCTCAGAGGTGACAAGTTCTCGGCGCGCCATTTCGGCACACGCAAGGCATGCACCGTGCCAAGTGCTCTCAGAGATGGCAGGCAGGTCATAAATGCTGGCGGCAACGACGGAATGAATAGAAAAGAGCCCCATAATTGTATCGAGGACTTGATCAGCAAACTCTGTAGGCAGACGTTCAGATATCCGAGCAACGCCCTTTGCGGCCGACCATCGTACTATGGTATCCTAAGGAAATAAAGATCAGATAGAGATATCACATACATTACAAGAGTAGCCGGAACTTTATCCTGTAAACTCTGGAAAAGTTGCTCAAGGACAATCTCTACATCTTCTGGTACTTCTATGTCGTTATCAAGACGTGGAACACAGCCACTTGGATCCGTGCCCTTGAAGATTCGAGCTATTACATAGCTGATTATCTGATACTGCAAAGATAGATGGACAGGCTTACCTTTGCGGCGAGTTATGTATGATTTAGCTGGTAGCATGTGTAAGGCAATGCGCGAGATAAGTTTAGTCTTGAATTTTCGAACAATAGTATTGCTTGCGAGAGTTGTGCTTTCCTCAAACGCATTGACAATAGCAAAGAACTGGGGGACCTTGACCTGGATCTGTTCTGCTGGTCCTGATTTGACAACTTCACAGAGAACTTGTAGCAGACCAATGGACTACTCAAGAAGTTCGAGTGAGATTACGATATAAACACAGCGTGGACATACCATAAATACGTCCACGGGACCTTTAAGTAAAGTATTTGACCAATCCAAGAAGGTATGAAACCGCGAACGGGTATCCTTCCTAAAAAAATTAGGAATATAGATATTCAAAATATCAGATCGCAACGTACCTCATGTAAAGCCTAGATAATAGGATGGCAGCACCTTCGCGTTCGAGGCCTGCTTTCCCAAGAAATTTCTTGGCAAGCGACTCAATTGCAGTAGCAGTTTGACCAACACCGTCAGTCTCATCGAATTGCACCAAATCAAAGGGTATCATGCAGACGAGAGATAACCAGAGGAGAACCACATATCGCAAAGCCCATTGAGAGCTTTCTTGAGCTGGTCCATCTGGCATGAGCATGTAGTTGAGAGTAATCGACAAGTCGGCGACCTCATGAGGAAAAAAATTGACTGTATTCCTGTCACAGCAGCTCAACTTCAGAGCATGGCGCTGAACACTGACTGATTGTTTTATATCCACGACATTTGATGTAGCTGTACAAAAGTAGGGCAACACGTCCTACTCTGGTTATCGAACCCGGTCGACCACGGCCGGACGCATATAAATTGGCGTGAACTTTTAAGCATTCAACCACTGGAGCCACAAGCTTCTCCAGGAACGGATCGAGCAGGTAGGACTGTTCCTGGTACTCATCAAGCTGTATTGATGGCGTCAATTTATTATTTCCACGAACGAAAATCACAACGCACTATATCGGAGAGCCTCTTAAAATGAACAAGCTCTTTTTTATTTTCTTCGAGAGTAGGTTCCACTTCCAAGGACAAGGACAAAAAGGACTGCTGAGCATTCACGAACTCCCCATGTTTCTCAAAAGTAGCAAAGAGTTTTCCTTCCGGTAGTGCTTCGTCCATAAAAATCCCAGAGACGCTCAAGCCAGAGGAAAGTAGTGTTGGGACCGTGTGACAAATTGGAAAGTTAAAACGTTAAACGGTTGATTACATCAGCGGCATTATTATACACTCTTTTCATTTCTGTGAATCCACTCCCAACTAATGGCAGACGATAATTCGAAACGCGGAACCAAAAGGACAAGATACGAACCGCCGAAAGAGGTTTGTCCCTCCCCCAACAAACGTTAACGGGCGGGTATAGCCATCCACCTCACACCATCCCAGAATGTAGGAGCGAAAATTGCCGGAAAACTGGCATGTATATCTCGACATATTCGTCTTGCAGCTCAATAAACATTGTCGTATTGAAAAGCACCATGATTTAAAAGAGGTCAGGAAAGCTGCGAAGAAGGCAAAGACTTTCGAAACACAGAAATTGGTGAAGAAACTCAAGGGTCTCAGGTGAATTGACCATATCGCTTCTCACCTGACCTGAGCGTCTGATTATCTTGTGGTAGACACAAAGACAGCTGCACGCAGGAAATCGATGACTTGGAGGCACAGTTGAAAGCCCTCAGAGTGATTCGCAAATGCTTCAAATTTTCTCGTCAGCTAACATCCTTCATATTAGGGTACAGACCACGAGGCAATAGCAAATGTCGCTCTCAAGACTAAACTGAACAAAGATCGGATACTGTCTGAGAACGAGCATGTCCAGGCCGCTATTTCCAACGAACTCGTTTCAAACCTCCTGGTTCCGACCGTGGCGGGCACACCTGCTGCAAAAGTGCAGAGCCGTCTTTTGAGCTCAAGGGTTCTGGCTACGGAGATCGCAGCGGCTGTCGAGGATTTGAGAACGACAATCCAGCCGAAAACCGACATACGGTACGAAGAAAGGGGTGACAGCGCTGACGAAGGTGTCGACAAACGTCCAAAGAAGGTGAAGAAGGTAGTGGAATCGGAGCTGGGGGGTGAATATATGGTACTTGGAAAGGAGGATGCTGAACTTGATAGGGACGAGGATAATGAAGACGACGAGGCAGAGGTGGATGAGAGTGGATGGGAGTCTGGTACTGTTGGTGATGATGAAAAAGAGCCGGACGACAATTGGGAGTCTGGCTCGTTGACTAAGGAACCTCGCGGCTCCAATGACGAAGAGGATGACGAGGCCGATGTTTCCTCTGAAAACGGATCTGAAGACTCGGAAGACGACGACCTCCAAGTCAAACCATCCACGAGCAAGCAGCCAAATCTCGCAGTCCCGAAGGCGAAGGCAAAGACAGCCACGATTCACTCAACATTTCTACCTTCCCTTGCCGTAGGATACATTCGCGGCGGATCTGATGAATCCGAATGGAGCGACAGTGAGGCGAAAATTGCGGACATTGATCAGAAGAAGAACAGAAGGGGTCAGAGGGCCAGACGGGCGTGAGTCCAAAGTCTCCCCATGTTGTTCTCAGACACTTTCCCTGACAGACGGGCTTGAACAGAATCTGGGAAAAGAAATATGGAAGAAATGCAAACCACAAAAAAAAAGAGACAGAGGCTATTCAGGCATCCGGGCGTGGACTTGGACGTCGACCTGATACTAATACTACTCCAGCTTATTCGAATCGCCCTCGGGACCGCGGTCTTACCAGTAACGCCGCACCCGCCCTAAGAGGTCGCAAGGGTCAGAGCCATGCTCCACCACTGCATCAACCCCAAACTTTGTCTCAGGTCAGACCCGCTGCGACCCCAACACCGGCGGTACATCAAACAGGGCGCCGAGAAGAACGACCGTTGCACCCTTCATGGGAGGCGAAGAAAAGGTTGAAGGAGAAACAGAAAGTCGGAATTCTACCCAATCAAGGAACAAAGATCAAATTTTCGTAGTCAAACTATTGTCTCGTACATATACTATGGCAAGTCGCGTAATTGCGCGTAGACGATAAGATGATAACAACCAACAAAACAGCTCTCTCCAGCAGTGATACAAATCATATGATACAAACGAGACAATATTGGCCGATGGGATGAAGATTAACACTTCCTAGAAGTCCTGGCACATGGGTGCCTATTTCCGCCGCGTAGCCTACATTCCCTTGAACACCACATCTCTCCACACTTGCTGCATTTGGGGTAGTCAACACCAGATTTCTTGCATGTGGCGCAATGAACTCTCCGCGTGCAAAGTTTCGACTTTTTTTCAAGAGTTGCCAGGATAGGATTGAGCTCGTTCTTTGCTTTTCGTCCCTGCCGCAACCTGGGATCATCCAACAGCGTCGATGAGATTGCGGTTGGGAAGGGGGCATACGGAAGCAGACGCGAGACGTAGACTGAGGATGAAGTACGGCTGATAGACGGGATGGAAGGTGTGAGCGAGTCGGGGAGTGAAATTGGTGAGCTAGGGGGGCTGGGTGATTCTGATAGCTCGCCATAGTCTGTAGCCCGCACAAGTTTTGGACGTCTTTTACGCCTGGGCTGATCCAGACCAAGAATGAAGGGTACTCTTCTGGAGGGAAAAGAATCCACCAGCGATCGTAACGACGCACTGGCCGAACTGGTAGGAGCGAACGCGCCAAATGCAACGTGTTTCCCTGGACAAATGGTTAGGACCAAGGTTGGGGTCGTTTTGGGGAGGTCGAGAATGATTTTCGAAGAGTGGGTGGATGAGATGGACAGCAGGGAGACTGCTCGTTTTCGGGTACGCGGAGAGGATGTAGGGGAATATATGTCGTTCTGAGACTGAGGTATTAGCATGGTGGACGCTAGAGAGGATGTGCGGCAGACAGGAAGAACCTCGCATGAGTCAAGAACAGGAAAACCATCCTCTGATACTCGGTTTGATGGCATGTCAAAGCAGATAGTAGTCCGAGGATTCGACTAGCGCACTAACATACTGTGTTTTATAGCAGATAAGGTGGTCTTTATCTGGGCCTGCCAGAAATAAAAATAAATAGTTTGCCCCGAGGCAGAAGGTAAGACGGAATTCGAAACTTACGCAGATAAGACTAATAGCACCCGGACACGTCGCGAGTGGTGGTTCGAAGGAAAGAAGGTTTCACCAGCCTGAATGGATTCAAAAGAACGATCAGTACAGGGAGTGCGAACTGAAAGAAGAAAATTGGCGCCCACATGAATATTATATTAGAAGCAGGTGAAAGAACCTTTGCTGGTCTAGATTCGCGATCGGGAATTCAATTGGAGTTCAAAGGAGATCTAGCAACGTGTAGATCGAGCTGGTGGTATTCTCCGGCCCAACTCTGGGCCTTTTGGTTTTCTTGAAATTTATATGCTTCTTACGTGTCACGAGCACTCGCTCGAATACATCCCTGGTCACCGGGTCTGGAGACGGAGGACTGGGATGGCACTTACGCTGGTGGACGATATCGATGGTTTGAGGCGCGTGACCTGGCCAGGCGTGTCTGTTTGGGAACAGTACGGAAGTAGTTTCTCATCGTTGTCGAGTGGCGTTTACGGAGGTGCACCATACTCAAGGCTGGAGTTCCTTGGTGATATACAAATTAATCTCATCGGACTAATACTCCGAGTTTTCAAGCTTGCACCACACGACTCGGTCCCACCTTTGAAGCGTCGGACCTTGAGCGTTCAGCTCGGTGTTTGTATGCTAAAAACCTTGTTAGAGTTTTGCAACTATGTGCAAACCCCGGAATCGAAATTTCTACCGAAAAATATACGTAAGAGGACCCTAATACCAAATTTCAGGCACAAATGGTACTAGTAATTTGGGGTGGTTGCTTAATTGATTTTTCTACAAGTCTGGTGTTCAGTTCAATAGAGGAAAGTTGAACTTAAGAAGTATTTTCTTATCGTTGCCAGATGGCAAACCCCGGGTCCATGGAAAGTTGCGTGATAGTAAGTAATCTCATCGGACTATCACTCCGAGCTCGAGTCTTCAAGCTTCAAGCTTCAAGCATTTGCATTGAATATTAATGACGTCCGCGTCTGTGACAAAAGTCTATTATTTATAATAATCATAAACTTATGTTCACCCAGGCTCTGAGGCTCATAATAGAAGTTGTATAACAACAGATGAATGATCTATGTTACAGAGGGATGGAACGTTGAATCCCCCATTTATTTCCGTCTGCTGAAGGCCAGTTGGTCAGCCATGCACACAAAGGGTCTCCCGGCTCTCTTATCGTCTCTTATGCCAGTCGGCACCACTAGTAGCGGATTGCTGGATTTGCATACGCTGATCTCTAGGTGGTTCAGATAATCCCTATGTGAGACGACTTTCCTTGCCCACGTCGGAAAACGGTGACCCTATCAGTGGAGTTCGTGGACGAGAAGCTCTAGAACTAGCGTAGGACTCGGATCACATCCATGGGAAACTGATTCATCGAACTGCTGGCTAACCATCAGGGATTCACCAATTCCATGATGTCTCCAAGAAATTGTGCCATTGAACCAGTCAGCCTTAAAGCCCCATGGAGATTGATGTGCACACCTTTGTTAAGGTACACTACCGGAAGCTCGATTCTCTAGAACACGTACGCAAATCACATGTGCATCCCAGTTTCGCCACATTTTCCATCATGCGGGTTCAAAATTGCTGAGAAAGGGACAAGGTTACCTGACTTGTCGATAGTCGGGATTTTGTTGGGTGGAACGGTGTGGCGTCAGTAAGTATCAGAGAGAGGGAGAGGAAAAAGAACCACTGCAATCGCTGTGATGACGCTCGAGAGTATGTGCCCATGGACTGCTTCATCATTTGCGTGATATGGGAACCTTTGTGGACGTAATTTGCAGCTGGTTGAATGACCAGGTGCGACGACAACGGCAAGTACGACAGCTAGGGTGGGCGACACGGAGAGAATGGCGGCATGTCGACAGTGATGTGGAAAGCATGGTCAGCAGGTGAGAAGTGTAAGATCAGCAAGCTGCGCGTGATGTAGTATAAGTGACCGTGCTGACGTTGGTGATACGGTTGTTGCGTGGTCAGACCATGCGCGTGAAGCGTAGTGGTGGCGTCGAGCCTAAGGTGCTGAGGAAAGCGGATTAGAACAGTGCAAGAACTGAATGGATGTCATCCAGGGAAGGATACCGTAGGGGAAGAGCCCCCTATCGACAAAGGGTCTACTTCAACTGAATGCAATGGTATTCCCGACTGCAGGCTGCTCTGCTCTTAGCACTCCAGATCGATATTGCAGTGTGGAGATGAAACTATGTTTGGAAGACGATGAGTTCGTAGAATAATGTTTTGGCTTCCTCGGGTACAGATTCAACTTTAATAGATCGCGCAAGTACAACCTTAAATTCTCCGGACGTATCTTCTGCGACCTGGTACCTGTATGATTGTGTTTTGATGGCAAGGTTCGTGGGGGTTCCCGGCGTGTTAGTTATATAGACTGCGTTGAGATTTAACATTGAAAGGTTTCCCCAACCTAATTTTCAGTCGATGCGGTTTTCCAGATGGGGAACCTGGTGATATTTGTGGCGAGTAAAGGACTCACCCACGAAGAGATCAACGAGATCATTTGGGGAGAATCGTCGAAATCCAAAACAACAAAAAGTGACCTCAAGCATCAAGCTTCAAGGCTTGACGAGAAGTTATCAGATTCTTACCGCCTTGTACGACCCGTCTGATCCTTAGGCGTTGCATGACTAATTATGTTAGGCGAAACTGCCAGGATGTGTGTCCGCGGAGTAAGAGGTCAAGATGACTTGTCTGCGAGCCGAGCGACAGGCCGGTGAACCATAAATAGTGACCTTGGCCAACCACAAGGTCAACAGACCAAACCATCCTCAACAGATGAGCTCCGATAAGAAATGGGCTTCAGATTTGGTGAAGGGGCATGGAATCCAAAATTGAGGAAGGGAAATTCAAGATGGCACGACAAGTATCTGGATGAAGATGAGGCTTTGCAGTTTCTGATTTAGAGCAAATTAGAATCTTGTGGCCATCAAGATGACTATTAATAACGCCACCTGAATAATATTGCCAAACACGCTGAGGTTTGACTCAGGAGCTGTGCGAGGCCAAAGGCTCACACTACCACTCTCTGACCTCTTCGGCCTTGCAATTACTGCTCCACGTCTTTCGAAATTAACCCCTATCCGCACTTCTGAACTACAGAGGTAGCTTCTCCCCTTTCCCGTTCGTCTTAAGGTCATATTTACATCTCAAGGGGTATAAATCATGGTGAGCGATTGTACTCTTTTAAATCGATAGCTGTGCTCATTTTAGTATCACGAAAGGGCCAAACACTCTCCTCGCCAGGTGTGTGTTCACAGTTGAATTTTCATCATCCAGGTGTTTATACAAGTTCTTTCTTCAGCTACAAATAAATTGTCGGAGTCTGGAGGAAATGGTCGGTTTCTATTCGGCCTCTCAGAGATGCAAGGGTGGAGAATCAGTGAGTTTCCTGTCATGCCTGTTGCATCCCGCAGCGTGCTCGCTCCTTGTAGTAATTCTAATGTCCTAATCTTACAATTCTAGCCATGGAGGATGCACATTCGATTGTTCTGGATCTAGATGAGGGGGCGAATGAGTCAAATGCTTTCTTTGCTGTTTATGATGGTCATGGTGGTGTGTGTTTTCAATATGCTCCTGCGCCCTTTCATTTGACATTACATCTGAAGGTGGTTCGGTGGCAAAATTTGCGGGTCAGAACGTCCATAAACGATTAGTGGCGGAAGAGACATATCACGAGAAGTTGTATGAAGCAGCATTAAAGAGAGCTTTCTTGGGCACTGATGAAGATTTGCTAGCAAGTAAGTCCTGAATATATTTTTCGACTTCACATAACCATGTCTGATAAGGACCTCTTTGCAGACCCCGCACATACTAGAGACCCTTCCGGGTGCACGGCTGTGGCGGCACTCATCACTCACGATGGAAAAATCTATGTTGTATGTTTAATTTTTTTTAAATAAGTTTTTGAAATTTACTTATTCCGATCGTAGGCCAATGCAGGTGACTCACGGTCCGTCATTAGTACCAAGGGCGAAGTCAAACCTCTTAGCTTTGATCACAAGCCTTCGAATGCAGGTAAGCGGATATCAAAATTCCCGGCAGGCTCCTCTTAATATCATACTAGTCGAGAGAAAACGAATCACTGGCGCTGGCGGTTATATCGAATACGGTCGTGTAAATGGTCAGTAGTCTGACATCGGAATAGCAAGTCGCGAACTGACCCTTCGTTCAGGCAATCTGGCGTTATCGCGTGCCTTGGGTGATTTCGAGTTCAAGAAAAACTATTCCTTGATCCCTGAGAAACAAATAATCACGGCTGATCCTGATGTTACCTGCCACGAAATAGCTGAAGAGGACGAGTTTCTCATTCTCGCTTGTGACGGTTCGTACTGTCGTATTTTTCCTGTGGTTAGGACTTAAAGTCTGTACCATGGTAGGCATTTGGGATTGTTTATCTTCACAGCAGGTTGTCGATTTTGTTCGATACCAGATTTCCGAGGGCAAGGACATCTCAGAGGTCGGCGGAATGATCTGCGACCATTGTTTAGCGCCCGATACTGCATCGGGGGCCGGCACTGGCTGCGATAACATGACCATCCTCATTGTCGCCATCCTACATGGCCGCACGAAGGAGGAGTGGTATGCATGGATTACCGACCGCGTGAAAAGTGGCTATGGATATCAAACTCCGAGCACGCTTCCGCAGCTCTACGCGCAGAGTCGACTGATGGCGTTCAAGTCACGGCAAGAAGCCCTTGAGGCACGACAACGAGCGCGAAAAGAACAGGACGAAGCTGGGGGCTTTTTGGGTGGTTCAGGTTTGGGCGGCTTTGCAAAGGTGCTTGGAAGCACGGGAGGCATTTCATTCAATCCAGGTTCTGGGATTATGAGCGATACGGGTGCCTTGATGTTTGGGACTAGCGGGGATGGTGACGACGACGACAGTGATGAGGACGACGTCAGTGGCAGCAGGTCCTTCTTCAGTGAATCTTTAGGACTCGGACGCCCCGAATCTCCTGACCCTACGAAAAATCTTAAAGCTCAGCTAGATGAGTTCGAGAAAGATCTTCGAGACGAGGGTACAGATGTGGATGGAGACTCTGTGATGAACAATGCTGCCGAGAATGGAATGTCGTCGAAGGTCGGTGTTGACCACGTTACACCCGAATCCGGTGGCGCACCGGGGGAAGAGGGCTCAACCGATGCATCTCAGCCTCAAGGAGAAGCTCCCCCGCATCCAAAACTCCTACCTAATGGTGATACAAAGACGCCAGTGCCTCCCGTGGAACAACTGAAGTTGCAACCAACGGGTGACGAGCAAAATCAAGTTGTGAAAGCAGAGGGCTTGTCGGACTCAAGTGAGGATCCTTTGAAGACTTAATGGATGTTTCGGTGTGGTGTATCTTTTTTCTTCATGCGTTCATTGTTTCACTGTGATACCTTCCGTCTATTTAATGGTTCTCTAGCACTGTCTCGTTGATATCTTGCCGTGTGCACTATACAATCGTAGACGGTTTACGATGTCTTCGTATCATACGTACACCCTTTCCTCTAAAGAGCCTCTCGACACCTAATATTAAAATGTGCATGTGGGATCTCTACTCTCACAAGATACTTTTAATCAAAACCAGCTCTCCATCCGTCAGACACAGTATTACTGGCATTCCTTCGCCTGTTTTCACCTCTCCTACTCCGAGTAGGCAACCAGCCTGCCCAGCACCGATTTTCAGTATAGTCTGCTTTGCCCACTTCTCGCTAGTCGGAACAGCACGGTAGATGTACACATTTCCACCACGATCCCGGACGCCGTTCTCGAATGCAAACACCGCTTTGGAGGCCATGTGGTGCGTAAAACGCGTATCCTGCTTCGAAGCCAATACGAAGGCCAGGGCAGAAAAAGTAGATGTGTGGTTCCATACTGGAACGCTTTCGGGGCTTGGGGTGGCAGCATTAAGCGAAAACACAAGTCCATCAAGGTTGTTTTTGACGATGAGCGATGCCTCCGAACCGCCGCCCGGGAAAGGAGTCGAAAGGAGTGTGAAAGGGATTTCTTGGGCTTGGGTTGACCAAGGAGGTACAGATCCGTCTCCGCCAACCCATGTGAGATAGGTGGTTCTCCCAACAGACGAGTCCACCTCATCATCAAGCTCCCCCTCTGCGAGGCTGGGGACTCCTCTACCCAGACCCAGGCCACTCGCATCATCGCCTTCGCACAATGCTGTAGTGTACTTTTCTAAAGCTTCGCGGATGTGCCAGAGTTCTGATGGATCGAGGGTTTCGGGTACTTCGACGTCCTCGGGATTGGACTCTGAAGTAGTCGATGACCCTGCTGAAGCGAAAATATGCATCCATTTCGTCCCTTCGTGTTGCTTGTCCAAGTGGAGCGTAAGCAGGCCAAAAGAATGTTCAGCCTCACGATCCCATGTCCAGAAGCTCGACGAGGGGGATATGTCGTCCCATAGTGTTTTCGCGGAATAATTGGGGAAAGGTGTGGGAGTAGGACTCTCACCCTGGATGTGAAGAGTCACTGTCCGCGGCGAGAACAGGACTTTGATGTTAGACTTCAGGGTGGTCGAAGGGAGAGGAAAAGCAACAGTGACAGAATCAGTCGTCTGAGTCCAGGCGTATGGAGGCGGTTTATGAGGGAGACTCTCTTTGGTGTCCAAATTTTCGTTCTGACGGGGGATGGGGACGAGCTCATCCGGGGAGGGTTCATACGAGAGGGGAGCGGGACCTATCTCACGGTAAACAGAGCCACCAATCAAAATGTAAGATTTCCACGAGTCGTTATAAGATAGGGAAATAGGGACGTCTTTCCCACGTCGGTGCCAAAGGATATCTGTCTTGCGGATGTCGGTTGAAGATCCTAGGACCTGCGAATCGAATCTCGCGGCCCAAATGTCAAATTCAGCAGGACTAGATTTTGTCCGACCTTTGGAAGCTGAGGGAGCTTCATCAGATATTTCTTCATAGTGGCCCGAAGACAACAAAGCGACTGCCATGGTCGGTGAGACGTTCACAACATCGTGAATCCGGAAAGGAGGAGAGTTGATGGTTGTCGTTGGCAGCTCAAATATCCCAAGGAGTTGGGACGACCCGGTATCAGTGAGATGGAGAATGTACATGGATCCATAGCCATCGGACACGAACACCGTTGTAGGAGTGAGGAACGCCGCGGAAGGATATTCGTGGTGAGGGGACCTAAGAGAGGTAGACTGGATAGGTCTCGGTAATTCATACACGACCGACAAGGAAGGAAGGAGTGTTTCCTACGTTTGGCACAAATTAGTCTAGAAGAGAGAGAAAATATCACGGATCAAGGCTCACCAAATCCAGGTCAATCACAATGACTTTGTATTCTGAATCGACGTAGAGGGCACGACCTCCCGAGCTCGCTACGGAGAGGTGATTGTGAGTGATACGGCTCTGTGCCTCTTGGAACGATAAGGGTGACTTTCCGGAGGCTATTGCCTGAGTGGGTTTATGTTCCAAATCATATCGCACAACCACGTCTTCCTGAACAATGGGATCGAACCTGTAACTTTCGAACTTTGGGTTCAAGAGGGACCGTGTGGGTGTGAAAGTCTCCATGGCTTTGACTAGTTAGTACTGATTGCTGTAAGAGTACTGAGAAGAAGATCTGAAAATCGAAGTTTGGACAAGTACCGTGAGACTTCCAGAACCAAGTGTGCTGAGATCATGTGATTTGATTTATTGCTCACGTGAATGAGACACATCGCGCATCAAAACAACTGGCCTCTAGGCCTTGGAATTAGATGCACATTCAAAAAAAAATACAGATACAAGATAACATTACAACAACACCCAAAAGTTACATCAACATCTTATCAAACAGCACAAACTCTTATTCTCAATACACCAGTGTGTCAAGCTTTCCTCTTATGAGCACCAGAACCAGCTGTACCACCACGAGGCCGCCCCTTCCCCCGCACCACAATACCACTGCCACCACCACCACCAACAGTCCCAACACCAGGCTTACTCTTCTTTCCATTATCTGTTGTGGAACCGGCCGGAACTGGACGCGACGGAGGCCCCGGTGTTTGCCCTCTCTCGAACCGCCGGCCTCGACTCGGTGTATTCGATTCAGGCTCTGACCCACATTTCAATTCGAACACATCTAAGTCCTGAATTCGTACCTTTTCTTTTACCTTCCCTTTCCCCTTCCCTTTGGCAGGAGGTGGTGACAAATCCCGTCTAACACTCACTCTCGCACCCACCGGACTAACACTGACGTCCATCACATCCTCATCCCGGCCCCCCTCCACAGCACCCTCATCAATCCTAAATGAAACCCGTCTTCCCTTCGACTGGCTCCTTCCCACAAGCGACTTCGCCCTCGCCCTCGCCCTCCCCTTTCCACTCTCACTCCCACTATCTTTAATGGCAGACGACGGCCCCTCAGGCGAAGACGAAGGCGGCACCGTTCCCCCTGACATACCCGGGTCATACGCATACGCATACGGGTGTGGGTGATGCGTCGGGGTCGAATACGACGAACTCGACCCTGTTCCCCTCGCG